>JAABUN010001726.1_pt1 | contig 45081 bp, 56 predicted proteins | sample 5559311 | NCBI WGS metagenome assembly JAABUN01 (sample SAMN10711877, study PRJNA513370) | rock metagenome | isolation source: Antarctica rocks | place: Antarctica: Victoria Land, Siegfried Peak sud
CTTTAGCTCCACGAGAAGAGACCCAACGCTGGGACGACATCCACAACACTGCCGATGATCTGCCACATCACTTTGCCAAACACTGGTTTCAACACGTTGGACTACACTTACCGGAACTGCTTTAAACTAAGAGCCTATTGGGATAAGCCCTAAATCCTATGAAAACCATTGTTCTGGAATATGACGGACGCGCTTTCGTGCCTCAAGAAGCCGTGTCGCTTCCGGCGGGCTATCAAGCGACCCTCGAAGTTGAGGAAGTTGACGCTCAAAACGAGGTGGGTAGCGGGGAAAATGACGGGCCGATGGCGGCGATTTTAAAGGTCGTTGATGAACTCAACGCCAAATTCCCACCCGATCCCGACACGCCGCGCGATTTGTCAACCCAGCACGACCACTATTTGTATGGCACTCCCAAACGCCCGGAAAACGATTTTACGCCCCTATGATCTTCGTTGACACCGGATATTTTTTGGGCTTGCTACAACCCGGCGATCCGCTCCAACAGCGCGCCCGAATTTATACTCACGCCGTCTCCGGGGTGCGTCTCACCACAGAATTCATCTTCATTGAAGTCGCAGCCACTTTGAGTTCGCCGTGCAATCGGCGTCGCGTTGCGCCATTTATCGCGGCGTTGCGCGTCGATCCTCTCTATGAAATCGTGCCCGCGTCCAGTTCACTTTTCGAGGCGGGTTTGCTGCTCTGCGACGCGCGTCCTGACAAAGAATGGTCGCTCACCGACTGCATCTCGTTCGTTTTGATGCAAGAGCGCGGCATTTCGCGCGCCCTGGCCTTCGATCACCATTTCGAGCAAGCCGGATTTGAGGCACTTTTGCGCCGCGAACCTTAGCGATTCACATCCTCATACAAGTTGAAATGCGTTGTTAATAAAACCTAAAAAACCGCGAGCGAGCAGACACAAAAAAGCGACGAAACGGAGATGACAGCAGGGTAAAAGGGGCTTTAAATCAGGCGGAATGTCCGCGCTAAAGCCTCTTTATCCCGTCGTCATCTTCGTTCGTCGTCGCTTTTCATGGTCTGTCTCGTCTCGCGGTTTGTGGTTTTCTGGTGGAATAGGCGGGCGGCGCCAAAGCCGCAGTTCCAACGCCGAAACCCGCTAAAGGTTGCGGGATTTTGGCGAGGGTGTCAAGGAGTTTCGCGGAAAATTGCTATTCTCTCACCTCAAAACGACTACTGGTTTGGACAAACTGTTTTCCATCCCATTTATATTTTGTGTAAGTAGTGCCTACCGCTTCGAATTCGCCACTAATAATAGATAAGAGTCCTTTTTCGTCAATCTCATACCCTGTGAACCAACCGCCCGAATGACTTGCACCATGGCCGACTCCAATCTGGGCAACTGCTCCCTGTAAATCCTTAGGAAATATGATCAATACGCCGCTTCCGTTGTCACCATATACGTTACTGGGTTGATTGATATCAACCTCAACCACTGGCATTTTTTTAGTTTGTGGGTCAAGCCAAAGAGTTTGGACACCTACAGATTCGTGACCGCCGCCACTTTCATAATCGCCAAACCTTGAGTAACCAAAACGGCTCGATCCAATGCGTTTCAAACGGTGAGATTTAGAGAAAACGAACAAATCAAGCCCACTTTTCTGCGTCGCGTAGTCTGGCCCCTTCTTCTTCTCAAATCGTAATTTCGCCACATCATAAACGTGAACCCAAACTTTCTGCCCGTTATATTTCAACTTCGTCGCGCCCCAAAACCGACTTTTCCCACCGCGCGGCACAAACGCGCGCAGCCCCTTGGGAATCGCGCGCGAATATGTCACTTTCTCCAATACAACCGGGTTTTTGACCTCTTGCGCCGTCGCCAATCGAGGCGACAGCGCGAACAGGGTGAGAGCAAGCCATAGTTTTTTCATTTCACATCAACCCACTGCCACCAACTCGCGGCTCGAAATCGGTTCGGCTTCTTCCAAACCTTCTTCCCACAAGCCTTCGAGATGCCATTCGACGGCTTCTTCCCTCAATTCCAACGCTTCCTCGCGCGTTTTCAGGATAGCCACGCAACCCGGCAAATCGGGGACATCTGAAATATCAATCGTAAACTTCTTTGCGGTCGCCGATTGTCACCACCAAAACCACCAGAACATCGTCGTGAACTTCGTAAAGCACGTGGAAATCGCCGACGCGGATGCGATACGAAAACCGCGCGCCTTTGAGCTTTTTGCAATTCGACGGACGCGGTTCTTTCTCCAAAGCGTAAATGGCATCGGACACTTTGTCTTGCGTTTTGTCATCCAACTTCATCAGCTGACGCCATGCTGAACGTTCGATAATTATTCGGTCAGTTGGCTTTTCTGAGTTGCTTATTTGCGGCGCTCCGCGAGCGCGGCGCGCAAATCATCCAAAGTTTTGCGCTCATTCGGATCGTTTTCCAAGCGCGCGCGCTCCATCGCAGCTAAGTCCAATTCGTCTTCCAAGTCTTCGAGTTCCTGCGGAGAAAGATTGAGCCGTTCCGCCACAACTTCCTCCAAAGCAACGCCGCGTTGTTGAGCCATTAAGCGCAACAACCGTTCGGTTTCGGATGGAATTTCGAGAGTAATCATAATTTCGAGTTTGACTCATTTCACATCAACCCATTGCCACCAACTCGCGGCTCGAAATCGGTTCGGGCACTTTCAGACCGGCTTCGCGCGGGTCTTCGAGAGACCATTCGATGGCGGCTTCGATTCGTTCCAACACTGCCGCTTCAATCATTGTCACGCGGCGGCAGACGGCGCTCCCATTTCAACAACTCGTTTTCCATTCGCAGCAAAATCAATTCTTTGTCTTTGGCGTCGGTTTCTTTGAAGTGCTGCCATTCGTCGCGGGTGCGGCGCATTTCGAAAAGCAGTTCGTAAACGATGGCCGAGAGCCGTTTCAATTCGGCTTCATGCGCGTCGAGTGATTTCTGCTGGCGCTGCAATTGTTGGCCGTAGCTCAAAACGAGATTGGCCCAAATCGTAGAGTTTCTTCCACATGGTTTCACTTGGCGAAAAGCTGTTGTTCCATGCGAGTGAGCAACGCCTGAGTTTCGGACTGGGTTTGTTCGAGCCGGGTTTGCCGCTCGTTCATATCTTCGCCCAGGCGCGCGATTTCCACCAAAATCTGGTCGAAATCGGCTTCAAAATCCGCATCGGCGCGCGGCATGGTTTGGGTGTTTGTCAGTTCGTTCATCGGTTGTTCTCCCGTCTTCTATTTTATCGGAATCATCGGTTCAACCCATCGCCACCAAATTGCCACCAAATTGCCACCAACGCGCGGCTCGAAATCGGTTGGGGCACTTCCAACCCTGCTTTCCGCAAGCCTTCGAGATGGAATTCCATGGCCGCTTCGATGGGTTCCAACGCTTCCGCGCGGGTTTCGAGGGTGGCCACGCAACCCGGCAAATCGGGGACATACGCTCCAAAACTGGTGGCGCCGCGTTCGATCATCACGGTGTATTTCATGGTTTTCAACCTCACTTCAAGCCTGCTTGCTTCAAGCCTGCTTGCTTCAGAATGCTGTTCAGAGTTCCCGGTGGAACATTCAGCTCCAGACTCAGTTTGCCCGCAACTGTTACCGTCCCCGGCTTGAGGGGATGATTGAATTGTCGGTGACTGCCTATGGTTCGCACTCATTGCAACCGTCAGCTTCGATGGTCTCTATCGCGTCTTTGACTTTCACCGCGCGTCCCGTTGCAAAGCGCAAATCGTCCAAAGTTTTGCGCTCCGCCGGGTCGCTGCTGACCATGCGGCGTTTGGCTTCGGCACCATCGAGTTCGTCTTCGAGTGCTTCGAGTTCCTGGGCGCAGAATTGAGACGCTCCACTACAATTTCCTCTCAAGCGACGCCGCGCTACTGGGCCATCAGGCGCAACAGCCGTTGGGTTTCGGATGGGAGTTCAAGAGTGACCATGCTTTTGGTCTTCCCTCCAGTTTTAAAATATCGCTCCCCAACCTCATGGGCCGTCAAAACCCGGTTTCGCCCGCACATTTTTCGCCCGCACATTCGACAACTCTGCGCGCGGTTGCGCCTACACGGCGCGCGGTAGATATTTATCCGTGCGAGGTTTTCCCATTATGGCCGATGAATTTCCCCAGAGTCCCAAAGGTTGGGGCGAGCGCGCCGACGGGTTTCTCGATGTCGCCGAAAAGCCCGAAACTGCGGATATTTTCGATCAGCATGGCGCCGAACTCTTGGAAGTGCGAACCCTGAACGATGCGAGACTGGCGCGGCCAGCGCTCCGCTTAAACCAGGGAGAAGACGGCGGTGGCGCTCATCGCGCAAGTGAATTGACGGGTGTTTTTCATCGGATGGCTCCTGAACCAAAGGATATTTTCGGTTTGCAGCAAGGATGAAGGGTGTTCAGAGGATGGAACAGCCTATCCACGCTTTTTGATCTGCTTGTCGGCGGCGAGGCGCGCTTGCTCGGCCCAGTGATTCAAGGCGACGCTTTCGCTTTGTCCGGCACGAATCAGGCGCGCGATTTCGGTCTTTTTGCGGGTGAGTTGCCAGTCGAGAGTGGCGCGCAGCGGGCCTTTATCGAGCGGACTTTGCAAAATCATCTCGTCGAAATAGGCTCTAATCGACGCGACGGCGGCTTCATCGAGCGGCGTTTGCGGCGGCGCTTGAGGCTGCGGGCGATTGGGGTCGCGCGGCGCGAAAGGCGGGGTTTCGACGCGATTGTTAGCGGCGCGTTTGGCGTTTAGCACCCAACGCGCGAGTGATGCGGTTTCGCTTTCGCCGGTCTCAAAACCTTTGCGGACGGTGGCGTTTTGCTTGGTCATCTGCCATTTCAAAGTGGCGAGAAGTTTGGCTTTTTGGTCGGGATAACGGCAAATTAGCGCGTCGAAATGGGCTTTGACGGCGGCATTGGCGCGTTCGAAGCGTTGCGCCGAGGCTTGTTCGCGCGCGGGATTGCGCGTTGGCGCTGGCGCTGGCGTTGGCGGCGTCGGGCGCGGCGGAGTTTGAGCGCGCGGCGCGGCGCGGCGCCAGGGATTTGCGGTGGGCGTGCGACGGCGCGATGAAGTGGGTTGAGTCGGCGCGACCGGCGCGCGAAAAACCGGCGGTTGGGCGAGGCGGATGTCGTATTTCTGGCGTTTGGCGGCGTCTTTCAAGGTGTCGTGCGCCGCGTTGATTCGCTGCATTTGGCGCGTGGCTTCGGCTTTGGTGGCGGCGTCGGCGTGACGGTCGGGGTGCCATTTGCGCGCGAGACGGCGGAAGGCGAGCTTGATTTGGTCGGGCGTCGCATCGCGCGCGATTTCGAGGACTTCGTAGTAAGTGGGAGCCTTCATAGAGCAACTCAATCAGCGAATAAATTCGCCGCAACACGGCAAAACCTGCCTTCGCAGGTTAGAAACCCCTCGAGATTTCGAAAAAGTGACAAGTTGACAACCTGCGAAGGCAGGTTTTGCCGTGTTGCGGCGAATTTATTCGCTGGCCTTCCCAGTCAAAACGCGAAAAAGCGGAGCGACAAAATGTCGCTCCGCTTCCCAATTTCGCTTTCAGACCTTTACCAGCGATAATGTGCGAAGGCTTTGTTGGCTTCGGCCATGCGGTGAGTGTCCTCTTTCTTCTTGACGGCGGTGCCGCTTCCGCGCGCGGCTTCCATCAGTTCGGTGGCGAGCTTGTCCACCATGGTTTTCTCGTTGCGCTTGCGGGCATTGTCGATTGTCCAGCGAATTGCGAGCGCGGTTTTGCGTTCGGGGCGGACTTCGGTCGGCACCTGATAGGTGGCGCCGCCGACGCGACGGGAGCGGACTTCAACGGCGGGTGTGACGTTTTTCATCGCCGTGGCGAAGATTTCGAGCGGGTTTTTGCCGCTTTTCTCTTCGATTTTGGCGAGCGCGCCGTAGAAAATCGCTTCGGAAACCGATTTCTTGCCGTCATACATCATCTTGTTGATGAAGCGCTGCACCAGCGGGGAGCCGTAAACCGGATCGCCAGCCATCGGAGCTTTCTTTTGGGGGCCTTTGCGTGACATGATATTTAGAAGTTAGAAGTTAGAGGTTAGGAGTTAGAAGTTAGAAGGGAGAAATCTAATCTCTAACTTCTAACCACTACTTAGCGGCGGGCTTGGGCTTTTTGGCGCCGTATTTCGAGCGGCTGCGCTTGCGTCCGGTGACTCCGGCGCAGTCGAGCGCGCCGCGCACGATCTTGTATTTGATGCCGGGCATATCTTTGACGCGACCGCCGCGCACCAAAACCACGCTGTGTTCCTGCAAGTTGTGCTTTTCGCCGGGAATGTAGGCGGTGATTTCCTTGCGGTTCGACAAACGGATGCGCGCTTTGGCACGCAATGCCGAGTTGGGTTTCTTCGGCTTGTCGGTTTTGACCTGCAAACACACGCCGCGCATCAAGGGCGCGGATTGGTTGAGCGTCGGCGCGCCCTTGACACCGTTGTAAGCCTCTTTGAAGGCGGCGGTGCTGGACTTTTTGGGATTGGGCTTGCGGCCCTTGCGAATCAGTTGCGAAATTGTCGGCATAACCTAAATCTTTTTCTCTTTTAGATGGCGCTCAAACTTCGGCTTGAGACGCGGCGCTGCAAAGCGGCTTTGAAATTATAGCAACCGTGAGGATGAGGTGCAATAAGTGAGGTAGATGTAGGGTCGGCGGCTTGCCCCGACCGCTCGATACCGGCGCAGTAACGACATTAGACCTCTTGCAAAAGTCGCTTTGGGAAGTGAATTTGGACTTTCGCAGAGCTTTGTAGAGACGTGCGGAGTCTTTTCATCCCCTGCGGGGATGAACGCGGAGAAGAGGCAGACGCGCTCCGCGCGTCTCTACGAAGTTGCAGCCACGCTAACCGACTTTTGCAAGAGGTCTATTAATTCCACTACTGCGCTGCTATCGAGCGGTCGGGGCAAGCCGCCGACCCTACAGTTTCTCTCTACTCCACCGATTCATTCTCCGTCGCGGAAGCATCAACCGCCGCGTCGGGTTCGCCAATCGAAATCGTGTCCTTTTCGTCGTCAACGAGCGCGCTCGCCGAATATGCCGACACATCCACGTCGATGTCCTCCACGTCGTCGGCCAAATCGTCTTCGATGAAATCGTCGTCGTCCACATCGGCTTCCTGAGCGGCCTGGGCGCGGACTTCTTCGCGCGATTTGACGCGCTCTTTGCCCCGATCCCGCGCCGCGCGCAGTTCGCTGCCAAACAGATCGCCCAAACGCAGCGGGCCGTCGTCCGACGCGCGGTCGTTGACCTGTCGCACCGCAGCGCGGGTTTCCGTCCGCTCTTTTTCGACAACCGCGGCGCGCAAACTCATGGTGATGCGGCGCACATTCGATTGAATGCTCTTGATGCGGCCTTCGACTTCCTGACCGACTTCCAGACCCTCTTCGACGGTTTTGATGCGCTCTTCCGAAATCTCGGAGATCGGCACAATCGCTTCCACGCCCGGCTCAAGCTCGACAAACGCGCAAGTCGGCGCCAAACGCACGACTTTGCCCTTGATGGTCTGCCCCACGCTGAAACTTTTTGCCGCTTTTTTCCACGGATCCGGCAAAAGCTGCTTCAAACCCAAAGCGACGCGTTTGCGCTCTTCATCGAGTTCCAGAATCAGAACCTGTAACTTCTGGCCCTTTTTCACGACCTGCGAGGGATGCTCAACCCTACCCCACGCCATTTCGCGGACGTGAAGCAGACCGTCAATGCCGCCGATATCGACGAACGCGCCGAAATCGGTGATGCGGCGCACGATGCCCTCGACGATTTTGTCTTTTTCCAGCGTCGTCCAGGCTTCGGTTTCGCGCTTTTCGCGCTCTTCTTCGGCAGCCATGCGGTGCGAAGCGATGACTTTATCGCGGTTCTTCTTGAAATCGACCTCGATAACACGAACCGGAATGGTGCGACCCACCAAACGCGCCAGATCGGAGCGGTTGCGGATATCGACGTGCGACGCCGGGATGAAGGCGGGAACGCCGAGATCGACCAACAGGCCGCCTTTGACGCTTTCGCGGACCGTCGCCTGCAAAACCGCGCCGGATTCTTTGGCTTCGGCGATTTCGCGCTTCAAACGCTCGAAATCGGCGCGACGCTTGGACAAAATCGGATGTCCTTCGTCGTCTTCGGGCCGAACCACCACGACTTCGACTTCATCGCCGACGTTGATGTCGTCGTCGCCCATCTCGTTGCGCGGGATGATGCCCTCGCTTTTGCCGCCGACATCGACCAAAACGCTGCCGTTGTCTTCCATACGGACAACGATGCCCTTGAGCAAAGCGCCGCGCTCCAAAGCATCGGCGCCCGCCATGAAAGCGGCGAACTCGTCGAGTTCCATCACCTGCGCCATCGAAGGCTGCCTGGCAGGCTTGGCATCGGGCGCAGGCGTCGCAATGGCATCCATCACCGGAGTCGGCGCGGTTTCGGCTTCGACGGGCGCGGGGGTTGGCGCGGCCTCAATGGGCGCGTCGGCAGGGGTTTGAGTCGAGATGACATCGGAGATGTCGTCGGTTGAAGTGGACTCGACGTTTTGAGCGTCGGTCGCGGGCGTGTTGTTCGTGAAGGTGTCTTCCACCAGTGGCTCCTTGGGACTAATTTCCCATCGGTCAAACCACTATAAGGAAGGATGATCTGGCGGGGAAACGTCTGAAAACGAAAAATTGGGATTGTTGATTTACCCCGAAACCTGCGCGGCGCGCAAGGTAAAAGCGGCGAAAAGGGGGATGAAAGCGGGGAAACCTCACCCATTTTAGCAGCGCAGTCGTTGCTACGCAAGGAAACACGCCAGGAAAAAGGTGCTTTTCCAGTGGGAAACAAGTTGGAAAACCGAAAAGCCCGTCGCGCATCGAGTGACGGGCTTTTTTTTAGCTCCCGATTTTTACAAAGGCGGCGCGAATTTCACTGCATTCGATTGCCGTTCGCGCCCGTCGGTCAAAACCACCGAAACAGTTATAAAGGCCGCCCTACTCGCCGCAGAGGTGATCTCTACAGCAAGTAGCGCGACATCGATAACGGGTCGGGCGAGTGAGATTTCAAGTCGGACGACCTGTAAACCCAACCGGGCGATTCCTGCAATGGGTCGGCTGCTTTCTACGCCAAATCGGGCGATCTCTACGCCGACTCACCCAAGTTGGACGAGAGCCAGCCCCATTTTCGCGTCTCGATAAAGCGCAAAGCATCCTGAATTGTAACCCGCGCCAAGCGCAAACGCGATATTGAGAATCGGTCGGGACACGCTCGCGGGCTAAACTGGGACTATGAAAGTCCGAGAGGCCATCAAGTTGATTGAGCAAGACGGCTGGTATTTGGACAGAATCAAAGGCAGTCATCGCCAGTTCAAACACACCAGCAAATCGGGCTTAGTCACAATTCCCGGCAACATGGGCGACGACATCGCCGCCGGAACACTGGGCAGCATTCTCAAACAAGCGGGGTTAAAACCATGAAATATCTTGTCGTCTTGGAAAAAACCAGCACCAGCTACTCGGCCTATTCTCCCGATTTGCCCGGTTGCATTTCAACGGGTCAAACGCGCGAAGAAACCGAAGCCGATATGCAAGAAGCCATCGAGTTTCATATCGAAGGTTTGCGATTGTCGGGTTATCCGGTTCCAGAGCCAAATAGCATCTCGGCTTATGTTGAATTGGCGGCTTGAAATGAAGGACGAATTTTTTGCCGGACTCCTCGAAGGCGCAAACGCGATGGTGAGAATCGTTCGGGTCACGCTCGCGCCCCAAAAGCAAAATCGCGCTCCAGTTGCTACCTCAAAAAGCGTTGGAATCCTCAGTTCTCTTGTTTCCAACCGCTTCCGTCCCAAAAGTGATATTTCATTGTTTTAAACTCGTAGTAAGGAGGCCCGGTATCAGAGTTGTTTGTTGAAAAGGTGCTGTATGTTTCAGCTATGCACATGAATCCTTTCCTATCAACCGAATAATAATCATATTTTGCGGCCTCCTCAAGCCCCATCCAATTATTAAAACTCTGCCTGACAGGATTCTTTTGACTCCAACCATTCGGGAAAGCGATTAACTCGTAGTTGCTGTTTCCACCATCTAATTTATTTACAAACAATACTGGCCCTTTCTGTTTCGCCGGTTCAAGCCAGCGCATTGAAACTTTTGTTTTGCGTCCTCTTAAAAATCCAAGGGGGACGGCATTAATAACTGACCATTGAGTTTTCCCCGCCACTTGGACTGATTCGACAACCAATAGTGTTACCGGGCCTTGGCTCCCCTTATATCCCTCGAATCTGACATTGGCTGGGCGGTCTTTCAACGGAATTTTACGGTCAAATAAGAGTAGCCAGACATTCTTCCCAGTTTCATTTGGAGCCAAATAGGAATGGGATAGTTTGCCGATGGACGCAGAAGAGAAGGTTTTATCGAAGGAAGCGGGCGCCGTCTTTAACGCGATAGAAGCCGGAGAAAATTCTTCGTCGCTTACTTGAGAGCAACCGATGAGACAGAAGATGGTAGGAATCAAAATGAAAAAACGTCTCATGGTAAAAGCTCCGGTCAATCAACTTTACTCCCGCCCCTTCGCGTCCTGCCAGTTGACACCCGTTCCAACATCGGCCACGAGCGGCACTTTCAAATCGAAATAGCGCGCCGGAACCTGGCTCATGTGGCGCTTGACTAACTCCGTCATCAGCTCGATTTCCTCGGTTGGCACTTCGAAAACCAGTTCGTCGTGGACTTGCATTGTTCGGTTGCGGAGTTGTTCAGGCTTTGGTGTAAGGAACGGCGACGGATGCCAGCATCGGGAAGTGTTTGCTGTTGAGCGTGACGAGCGTTGCGCCTTTTAACTCAACAGTGGCTGCGATGATCGCATCGGCCAAACCGACACCGTGACTTTTGCGAAAATCGCGCCGATATAAGCCGCCTTGAATCGCGATTGCATCCGAGATGGCAACCAACTCGAAGGCCGCTGTGAAACCATCGAGTGCGCGGCGTTCTTCGCCTTCGCGCACACCCGAATACAACTCGGCGACCGTGATAACCGAAATGAGCAGTGGATTCGCCAGCCCTTCGATGTAGGCGACGGCATCCGCCTGTCCGCGCAGGTAATCAATGAGGACATCGGTGTCGATCATCACGGGCGCAGATGAGGGGATGGGTGCGGTCAAATTCTGTCCCACTCGGCCCGCAGAGTCGCTGCATTGGGGACATCATCACGCCCCTGCCAGATGCCACGCGCTTGACGGAGCGCCGCCAAACGGTTTCCGGCTTGATGTTGAGTCAGAAACTGCTCGATGGCATCGTGCAAGATATGTTCGGGCGTTTTGCCCTGGCTCTGGCTGAGGGCTTGGATGGCCTGCGCTTCCGATTCGGTGAGATTCACTTGTGCTGTGGTCATTGGACACCTCGTTTCTGCTTGGAATTTTACCACTGGGAGAGTTACGGCCCAGTCGGAGCGCCGCGCGGCCTCGAAAAGCGTTCGCGGGCACCGAAAATCGAATGCACCCCAGGTCAAAAAAGCCCCTTGAACCGAAAGCCGATTACCGTCAGCGGCGCTTGCCTCGTTTGGCCCCAGCTTGATGCAGAAGCTGGATAATTTCATCGAATTGTGCAAGCGTGGGAGGTCGCAATTGGTTTGAAGAACGGGATTTCACTCTTCGGGCAGATTCAGCTACATCTAAAACGGTGTGTCCACTATGTGTATTGGCGTTTGGGTCGGCTCCTTTATCCAACAACATTTTCACGATGTTTGGAAAACCATATTCTGCGGCTAAGTAAAGAGGTGAAGCCCCAACCACACCTTGAAAACGAACGTCGGCCCCATGTTGAATTAAAGCGCGGGCCGCATTTTCTCGACCACTTTGACAAGCGCGCATTAGAGCCGTCAAGCCTTCAGGGATTATCGCGTCCACATCCGCTCCTTGATCGAGAAGTTGCTGCGCCCAAGTCGCATCATCTGCATCGACTGCCTTTTGCAATGCTGCGTTGAGTTGAATGTGGTGCCAGCGTGAATAACCAAGTGAAACTAAACCAAGCCCAACAGCTATTAAAAGCAAAATTGCAATGGCGGAAAATATAGATTTTTTCTTCATGGGAATACAAGTTTAGACCGTATCAAACTCCACTTTTACTCCCGCTCCTTCGCGTCCTGCCAGTTCACGCCCGTCCCGACATCGGCGACGAGCGGCACTTTCAACCTGAAATAGCGCGCCGGAACCTGGCTCATGTGGCGCTTTGAGCTATTGTTGTGGGCGATTAACGCGAACGAGTTGCCCTTTCAATTCGGCGGTTTCTTTTAATGCGGCGTCGATTCGCGTGGCTTGCCCGACGAAATCCGCATCTAAAGTGCAAACGATGATGCCCGCGTGAGTTGGTGAAGTCCGATGGAGCGCGATGAAATGTTTGCGGTTGATGGTGAGGACTGCGCGTTCTCGCTCGGCGGCAAAGGATAAAACCTCAGCGTCGGGAATCGCTTATTCGGCTTTTCCAGCCTCCGAAACAGTCAAAACATCGTGTCCCAAACGCCGCAATTCCACAACGACGGGAAGCGGGAAATTCTCGTTGGAAGGGAGCTTGGCCATCGCTATGCGGCCTCATTTTCTTCGATCTGCGCTTCGATTTCCGCGCGGTGAGAGCGCACGAAAGCCCAGGCGTGAGTCAAATCTTCCGCTCGAAGCGTGGGGTAGCTTCTCAAAATATCCGACTCGCTGATGCCCAAACGCCGCGCCTGTTCCAAAACCCAGACGGCAATGCGAGTGCGGGTGATGCAAGGCTCGCCGCCGCACACGCCCGCCCGACTTTCGATGCCAGGAAAGGCGTCGCCAAGGTCGCGCGCGACGAGTTGCAACAAGTGGGCTTTCTCGGCGCGCGTGAGCGAAGGCAGCAGTTTTTCGGCTTCTTGCAAGGCAGTCATAATTGGTTGAACCCCCTTCAATTTTAGCAAGGGACGAGAGCCAGCCCCATTTTTCTTGCCTCGACAAAGCGAAAAGCATGCTGGATTTTAACCCGCGCCAAGCGCAAACGCGATGGTGAGAACCGGTCGGGACATACTCGCGGGCTAAACTGGAGTTATGAAAGTCCGGGAAGCCATCAAATTGATTGAGCAAGACGGCTGGTATTTGGACAGAACCAAAGGCAGTCATCGCCAGTTCAAACACCCAGGCAAATCGGGCTTAGTTACAATTCCCGGCAACATGGGCGACGACATCGCCGCCGGAACACTGGGCAGCATTCTCAAACAAGCGGGGTTAAAACTATGAAATACCTTGTCATCTTGGAAAAAACCAGCACCGGCTACTCGTCCTATTCCCCCGATTTGCCCGGTTGCATTTCAACAGGTCAAACGCGCGAAGAAACCGAAGCCAATATGCAAGAAGCCATCGAGTTTCATATCGAAGGTTTGCAATTAGCGGGCTATCCAATTCCAGAGCCAAATAGCATTTCGGCTTATGTCGAGTTGGCCGCTTGAAATGAAGGACGAACTTTTTGCCGAACTCCTCGAAAGCGCAAACGCCATGGTGAGAGCCGGTCGGGACACGCTCGCGCCCCAAAAACGAAATCGCGCGCCAGTCGGGGCGCCGCGCGGCCTCGAAAAGCGTTCGCGGACGGCGAAAATCGAACGCGCCGCGAGTGAAATCAGCCCGTTGAACCGAAATTCAACAGGCTATGGCTCGAACTACTTTTATCCCTGTGAAATCAGAAATCAGTTGAGCTACTCAACCAATTCCTCAAGCCGACCGTCAGAGTTATCTTCAAGCGTTATCGGTTTACCTTCAGTAGGAATCACAAGCAGTTTATGACACAATCAGTCTTCTTTATCCTCGATAACTTCCACTAAAGCAAGTTGGGCAAATGAGTATTTTATGACGCCATTTTTCTCAAGATGCCCATGACTCCGGTCAAATACCCAAGAGTCACCTTTGACTGCTCGATAAACCGCATAGACCTCTATTGAAGCCATCAAATTCCAACCCAGAGCGACAATAGGTGCTAACAGGCGGGGAAGTCCATAGGCATTTGACCTGCGAGCGCAGGAACACCCACGGAATGCCAAGACACAATGCTGACAAACAACGCGCCGCCACACGCCATCAACATTTTCTCAAAAGCTGGCCCAAGACTTTTAGCCAAAGTAAGCCGCTCATCCTTTTGAGATATCTGAAAGTTTTTCTGCTTCATAACTGGCAACTATTCGCTCTTCCTTCTATCATCAACAAGCCTTGAAACCACTCACTCGCGCCCCTTCGCGTCTTGCCAGTTCGCGCCTGTTCCGACATCGGCCACGAGCGGCACTTTCAAATCGAAATAGCGCGCCGGAACTTCGCTCATGTGGCGCTTGACCAGTTCCGTCATTAGCTCGATTTCCTCGGTTGGCACCTCGAACACCAGTTCATCGTGGACTTGCATTGTCATCGAAGAACGCAAGCCCCGCGACTCGATTTCGCGCTCGGTAACGAGCAGACATCCTGTCGGCGGCGCCTTTGCATTCTCATCGTAACAGTAAAATAGAAGGTGATGCCAGCCAAAGACAAATTCTTCGACGCGGTTCTCAAAGCTCTTGAAGCCGACGGTTGGACGATCACCGACGAAGAATTTTATCTGCCGTTTGCGGCGCGAACGGCTTACATCGACATTCTGGCCGAAAAGCCCGTAACGGCGGAAAAAGCCGGGCGCAAAATCGCCGTTGAAGTGAAAACTTTTGGCAGCGCGGCGCGAATGTCCGAACTCGAAAAAGCGGTCGGGCAGTTCGTCATTTATAAAACAGCTCTCGCCATTGCCGGACTCGAACACGACCTTTATCTGGCCGTTCCCAATGATATGAGCGAGTTCTTCCAACTGCCCGATGTGGCCAAATTGCGTCGTGATTTCGGCATCAAAGTCGTGTGTTACGACCCGCAACAGGAAGTGATTTCCCAATGGATAGATTAGAAACCCAGCAAAAAGCGGTGCGCGAACTGATGCAGGAATGGCTCGATTGGGTGCGTCCGCGCCGCTCGTATTCAGTCGAACTGGTCGTGGATGAAGCCAAAAATCGCTTCATCCTGATGAGCGACGGCTGGATGAATCATCGCCGCCTTTACGGGCCGCTCATCGACATCGGTTTGAAAGGCGGCAAAGTTTGGGTGTTCGAGGACAACACCGAAGACGGCATCACCGACGAACTGCTCGCCAAAGGTCTGCGCGCCGATGAAATCGTCATCGCGTGGCAACCCGAATACAAGCGCGAATTAACGGGTTTCGCGGTGGCATAGACCAAGAAACCAACACTGCTCGCGCCTCGCGGGGGTGCGTGAGGCCCGGTCGGAGCGCCGCGAGGCATCGAATGATGTTCGCGGACGGCGAAAATCGAACGCGCCGCGAGTGAAATCAGCCGGTTGAACCGAAAGGCAACGGGTTTTGAGGTGGCATGAGACTCAACGAAAATTCAAAGTGGCGCTGCGGTCATCTCACAGAGATCTTTGACGACTTGGGGAAGATTGGCGCGGCTATAAAGACGAGTTTCATAATTCGTGCCTTGATTAAAAGTGACTAACACAATCTCGCCAAGACTGTCGGGCGGAGCGGAAGAAGGCATCTGCTTCAACCATTCTCTCACGTTCAAAAATTGTGTGTTGTTGAGAGTGATCCATCGACCATAATCTTTCACTTTTCCAATGATAGGTGGGTCGAAGTTATATGGTGATGGTGAAAAGATAAGTCGTGTAAAACCGGCTGCACCATCCCCAGAGATGTATGAATGTATCTGTTCATTCGGTTTGCCTTTCGGAAACCAAGTCGCGTAGAAAGTTGTCTGTCCGATGCGACTGAACGCTGGTTTGTAATCCAAATGCAGATCCTTCGCATAATCAAACTCTGGACTGTGGGGATACCGGGCTAAAACATTCGGCACGCTGTTCAACCGTCTTTGATTTGCAACCCACAATAGCACAGCTGCGAACAACAGCGACAAGAGCCAAATCTTACGAACATAATTCATATTATGGATTATACAGATTTCCTACTGTTTGCAACACGAAAGTTCATGCCGGATTTCTCGTCAGTTCTTTATTCGCGCCCCTTCGCGTCCTGCCAGTTGATACCCGTTCCGACATCCGCCACGAGAGGCACTTTCAACTCGAAATAGCGCGCCGGAACCTGGCTCATGTGGCGCTTGACCAAGGGCGTCATCAAGGGATTTGGGGGACACAACATTTATTTTCAAGTCCCGTCATTCAAACAATCTCAGACCAAAGCCGCGCCGGGACAAAGCGCGACAGGTGGCCGACATTGGTTGTCGCAACGACGATGTTTTGGGGTTCCAGACCATGAACCGCCTGATATTCCAGCGTTTGTGCGGCGATGAGCGCGTCGCAATCGAGTTCTTTGGGGTCAGCGGTCACGACACCCCTGTTGCGAGCATCAGCCCATAACGTCGCGGCCCGCTTGAGTGCAGTGTCTGTAAGCGGTAAATAGCGGTCGGGGACGGCTTGGTTCCACGCATCAAGCGTCTCAATGCCCGCCGTTTTTCCCAGACGAATCAACTCGCGCCGCACTTCATAATCGGCAATGGCGGGCACGAAAAAGCGGTGGCCCGCGCGAATTTGAATCGCAGCCCAGCGCAACATTGCGACGGTTTCGGGTGGCCTTTTCGGGTTGGTGATGGCGCCCAATGGCCCGGTGTCCAGAAAGATGAACAAACTCATCCCGACTTCATCGCCGGGTAAAGAATCCGGGCGCCCGCACTTTCGCGCGTCGCGTTGAGGGCTTGCTGCACCTCATGCAAATCGGCCTCGGCCTCGGCGATGGCGGCAGGGTCAGTGGGTGCCCCGGCAAGCCACTCTTCGATGAGTGCCAAGGTGGGGTCTGAGGGCGTGTCGGCGCCTTCATAAACCACAGTGACACGCGCGGTCGCCGGGATTTCTCCCGCCTGAAACCGCTTCACAAACTCCAAAGCTGGAATTTCAAATTGTGCAGTCATTTTCGCTCCTTGCTTGGCAAAGTATGGCATTTCCTGCGACCCAATTTCGGGCTTTTGCTTTGACTGGGCGTGTCTCAACTCTATCTCACTCTCGTCCCTTCGCGTCCTGCCAGTTGCCGCCTGTGCCGACATCCGCCACGAGCGGCACTTTCAAATTGAAATAGCGCGCCGGAACCTGGCTCATGTGGCGCTTGACCATTTCTGTCATCAGTTCGATTTCCTCGTTGGGCACCTCGAACACCAGTTCGTCGTGGACTTGCATTGTCATTGAAGAACGCAAGCCCCGCGACTCGATTTCGGCTTCGATGGCGAGCATCGCCAGTTTCATCATGTCGGCGGCGGTGCCTTGAATGGGATGGTTGATCGCGGTGCGCTCGGCGGCGGCGCGCACTTGGAAGGCGTTGGCGTTGATTTCGGGCAGGGGCCGTTTGCGACCCGCCAGAGTCTCGACATAACCGCGCGTTTTGGCTTCTTTTAAGGTGTCGTCGATGTATTTTTTGACGCCCGGCAAGGTCTCGAAATAGGTTTTGATGAACTCGTTCGCCTCGGACGCATTGCCGGTTCCGAGTTGCTTGGCCAGACCAAAGCCTGACACGCCGTAAGCGATGGCGTAATTGGTCATTTTGGCGAGGCGGCGCTGCTCTTTATCGACATCTTTGGCGTCCACATGGAACAGCGCGGCGGCGGTGCGCGCGTGAACGTCTTCGCCGGAATTGAAGGCGTCAACGAGCGGCAAATCGCCGGTGATATGGGCCAGAATCCGCAACTCGATTTGCGAATAATCGGCGCTCAGAATCACATGATCTTTGGGCGCGATGAAGGCGGCGCGGATGAGCCTTCCCTGTTCAGTGCGAATCGGCACGTTTTGCAGATTCGGATCGCTCGAACTTAAACGCCCCGACACGGTTCCGGTCTGGTTGAGCGTGGAATGGACGCGAAAACTGCCGCTCATGGTGCTGAGAAGCGCGTCCACGTAAGTCGATTTGAGTTTGGTCGCGCCGCGATATTCCAGCACTTTTCGCACGATTTCATGCTCTTCGGCGAGTTTGTCGAGCGTGAAAGCATCGGTCGAATAGCCGCCGCTTTTGTTCTTGCGTCCGGTGTCGAGTTTGAGCTTGTCGAAGAGGATTTCCTGCAATTGCTTGGGCGATCCGATGGTGAATTTTTGCCCCGCCATCTCCCAGATTTCAAGTTCGAGGCGCGAGATGTCGGCTTGCAGTTTGTCGCCCAAAACGCGCAGCGGCTGGGAGTCGATGAGCATTCCGACGCATTCCATTTGCGCCAGAACTTCGATGAGCGGCAATTCCATCTCGTCGAAGAGCTTTTCGTGGCCGATTTCCGCCATCGCAATTCGCAAAACGGGTTCGAGTTCGACTAAAACGGCGGTTTGCGCCGCGAGATGTTGGCGCCGGGTTTGGATTTCCTCGGAATTGTCGCCTTCCTCGAATAGCGTCGTGTTCTTGGTTTTCTTCTTGGCGACGGGCGCTTCGGGGAGCGAATAACGCAGAAACTTCTCGGCGAGATGCGGGATCGAGTGTTGCTGTCGCGTCGGCTCGCACAGATAACCCATCACCATCGTGTCCGCCGCCACGCCTTTCAACTTCACGCCTTGCGCTTGTAATTGGCGCATGAGCAACTTGGCGTCGTGGGCGATTTTGGGTTTGGTCGCGTCTTCGAGCCAACTTTTGAGCGGATGCTGCGTGGCTTTTTCGTCGCCGAAATCGAGCGAAGTTTGCGGCTGCGTCGCGGTTTCACCCCCGATTTGGGTGAGAAGCAGCGCTTCGCCTTCGCTGGCTACGATGAGTCCGTCCTCGGTTTGCGAAATCGCAATCAAGGCTTTAGCACCGCGTTTTTGCAGCCAATCGAGCGCGATTTTCGCGTCGCCCGTTGTTTCCAAAGTCGATTCAAAGGCTTTAATCGGCGCGATTTCGGGTTCGACTTGCGCGGCGCTTTCGAGTGGCGTTTCAAAGCGTTGCGCGAGGCTTTTGAACTCGAAACGACGCGCGGTTGCAGCGGCCTGGCGGCGTTTTTCAGGATCAATCGGGTCGTAGCGAAACTCTTCCGGCTGTTTTTCGACGGGCAAATCGACGACGATTGTCGCCATCGTTTTGGAATGGAAAGCCTGTTCCTGATGGGTTCGCAGCAGCTCTTTGATGCGCGGCGGCGTGACTTGCTCGATGTTCTCGTATATTTTTTCGAGCGAGCCGAACTTTTGGATGAGCGACATCGCGGTTTTGTCGCCGATGCCGGGCACGCCGGGAATGTTGTCTGACGCGTCGCCTTTCAAGCCTTTGAAATCGGGCAGTAGCGCGGCTTCAAAACCGAAGCGCGCCTGAATCGCGGCGGGATTGTAGGCTTCGAGGTCGGAAACTCCTTTGCGGGTCAGAAAAACCTGGATGTTTTCATCGACAAGCTGCAAATAATCGCCGTCGCCGGTGAAAATCACCACGGATTGGCCGCGTTCTTCACCGCGTTTTGCCAGAGTGCCGATGATGTCGTCGGCCTCGAAACCGGCGTGTTCGTAGCGCGGAATCGAGAGGCCATCGAGCAGTTCGCGCACCAATTTCTGCTGCTTTTTGAGATCGTCGGGCGCGTCGCCTCGATTGGCTTTGTAGGTCGCGTCGGCTTCGTGGCGAAAGGTGCCGCCGGGCGCGTCGATGGCGACGACGGCGAAATCGGGCTGGTTTTCGTCCAAAAGGCGCGTCACCATGCGGATGAAACCGTAGAGCGCGCCGGTGGGTTCGCCGGCTGCGGTGGCAAAGGGCGGCGAGGAGAAAAAAGCGCGAAAGAGAAGCGAATAGCAGTCGATGAGCAGAAGTTTGGACATGGCGAGAAAGACCGGCATTGACTTGCAATTTCGGTGTCGGGAATCTCAGTTTGTCTCAAATTCCTACCGCGAACTGCGGTTAAAAACCGACGCTGGCGCCGACGCGCACATAACGCAATTTCGAAATGTCCGCTTTGGGATCGTAAACGCCGCCCATCACGCTCAAATCAAGGCCGGGGGTGACGTTGACGGTGGTGCCGAGCGAATAAACGCGGCCCAGATCGGCGCGATTGCCGCCGTTTTGCACACCAACGCCCGCGGCGTTCAAATTGGCGCCCGATTTGGCGGTGTAGTAGCGAAAATCGAGCGGCGCGCGGCGCAAAAACGGCAAACGCAACGTGCCTTTCACATCGAAAGTGCGTTTGGCGGCCAAAAAGCTGCCGCCATTGAGGTCGCTCATTAAGGGCGAACCAAGCGCGGTGGGACGGTCGAAAATCGCTTCGCCGTAGGAGCGCGCGTCAGGATTGGCCGAAGAAATCACGTTGTAAATGAAATCGTCGTCAGCGCGGCCATAAGCGAGGTTCAAATCGAAAATTTGAGAGTGAAGCAGCGGAAGTGAAGCGATCAGAGCGGTGGGACGACCGGGCGCGCTCGCGCCAAACGCGGTTTGCAGGTTGCGGACGTATTCGATGCCAACGTTTCGCCCCAAAATCGGCAGGTTCAAGTCGAGCGATTCGGCCCGTTGCAAGCGAAAGCCATCGAACAAACGCGTGTAGCCGAGTTGAACCGGTTGTCCGCCTACGCGAAACAGATTGACTCCAGCGCGAAGCAGGCTTTCGTTGTCGTCACCGGTCTGGGGCGCAAAGGAATTGCGGTCAAAATCGGTGTCGAGATCGAAGTTTCCCAATCCGATTGGCAGATTGGGATCGATGATTCCCACCCCGAAACCGGGAAATCCGACGGCGCGGTCGTTGGCGACGATGCCGGTATTGAGATAGAAAACGGCGCCCTGAGTGACATAGGGATCGAGTCCAAGCGTGCCCAAACCGGTGACGTTGTTGGTGGTGCCGACGAAACCGGTCAAATTGAGCGGGCCGAGATTAAAATCAGCGCGGAGTTGGTCGGTGGGCGAGAGTTCGTTGTCATAAAGCAAACCCTGGCCGATTTTGGTGCGCTGGCGGCCCAGAGTCGCGCTCAGGTTGGAAATGCCGAAGTTGCGGCGATTGCCGAGATCCGCTGAAACGTAGCCTTCACGCAAGTAAACGCGCGCCTGCGAATCGCCGACCCACGGATCTTCCTGATTGGAGCCGAGCGAGCGCAGGTCGGCGTTCAAGCTGAGGCGATCCGACACGCGGTCGCTCAGGCGCAGGCCAAAATCGGTGTAAGCGAACTTTTTGTTGGCCTGATCTTCGCCCACATCGTCGCGGCGCGGCGTGATTTCGAACGCGGGCGCCGGGGTGCCGGGAATGACGCCCGCCGCGAACAGCGCGTTGAAACCGAACGGATTGAGGCCGCCCGTGCCCTGAGTTTGGCCGACGAAGTTGAGCGGATTGAGAAAAGTGCGACCGCCACGGCTGTTGTCGATGGAGTTGGCATAGCCGGTCTGGTGCAGAATCGAAGGCGTGACGGTCAAACGCGGCGGCGGCGTGACGCGATTTTCCAACGCGCCAACGCGACCTTCGAGCGTGTCAACGCGACCGCCGAGGCGGGCGAGTTCATCGCGGAATTCGCGCTGCAAAGCCGCGATCAGGTCGTTGACCTGCGCGCGGGTTACATCGGGAATCGGACGCGCTTCGAGAGCGTCGAGGCGCTCTTGGTTGTATGAATCGGGCACAGGCAGATTTATGTTGCGGTTGGTCATCCGGGCTATAACAACCGCGAATTCATAACGCGTCATGCCGCGGTTGCCGCGAAACTCGCCAGTGGGCGAATAGCCTTCCACAAGTCCGGCACTCGCCAATTTTTGCAAAGCCCCATACGCCCAATGGTCGCGCGGCACGTCCTGAAATTCGGCGCGGTCTTGAGCGTGGGCCGAGGTCGCCAACAAAGGCGAAACAACGGCAGGCGCGGTGGCGGCAAAGAATAAAGTCAAAAATGCGCGTTGCTTTTTCATAGAAATTCCAAAATCGAGATTCAAGAGCTTATTTTTAGCAAAATTGTCGTTTCTGAGTGCAGCAAGACAAACTGAGAGAGATTATCATGGCGATTTTTCCCCTGACAGAAGAATGGACGATTGAATTGGGAGAGGACTTTGAGCAGCGCGTCGAGGACGGTTCGCTGATTTTCGCGCACCAAGACCGCGCGATTTGGGTCGATTTGTTCGAGGATGATCGTTCGCGGGACGAAAAACTGGCGCTTTTGCAGGAAGATGTGCCTCAAAACGCGCAAAGCTGGAATTTCGAACAGGAAAATTTGCTCAAGTTCGGTTATCTGGAGCGCGACGAGGAGAACGAAAACTATGAACTGACGACGTTTTGTGTCGCTGCCAGCGAATATGCGCTGCTGACTTTTTATTTTGACGACGACAAATCGCTGGATTGGGCGCTGAAGCGCTGGCGCTCGGTTCGATTCCAGGCCGAGGAGTGAAGCGATGAATCAAACCGCAAACGCCAAAGAGGATTTTACCGTTGGGTAAAATCCTCTTCGTGATTTCGAATCTTCAATTATCGACCGAAGGTCACGGAGCCCGAACGCAAAGGCAGGTTGTTACACGTTCCGGCGACAGGCCTTTTTCCGCTGAGTTCAATGACCAAATTATTGGGAAAAGTGATCTGATAAGTGCCCGCGCCAGAAGACGTGGTGCCATTGGAAGCGAAAGTCGGGTCAATGGTCAGCGTGGCCTCTCCGCAAATATTGACGGTCTTTTTCGCGGTCAAAACCAGTTTTCCATTGCCGTCCACCTGTCCCGAACCAGTGAAAGCGATGCTGGACGGCACTTGATTATTGGGAATGGCCCTAACATAACCAGCATCGGTGAGACCTTTGTTGATGGCAGCTTGAACCGCATCGACCACCGATTTTTGCAGGAAAAACGTGGTCTGCAACGAAGCACGACCACCCGTAATCGTTAAGCTGCCGGTGGGTGCCTGCCCGTCGGTAGGTATGACATCCATGGGCGTGTAAATCGCGTTGTAAGAGGTGTCGAAGGGTGACGGCGCCGGAGGAACCGAAGGAGAACTGCTCCCGCCGCCGCCCCCGCCACAGCCAGCCACGAACGCAACAGCGATCAGTGTTGTGCCCAAACCCAGCAAGGAAAATTTGTTTTTGAAATGATACGTCATATTTGAAATTTTACCGTCTTTTTTTCCGAAAGAGAAAGTGAGGTCGCAGCTTTGGCCAAGATTTCATCCAAAAGACTCTTTGAGCCGTAGCCAAACCTATAAAAAAGGCTCCTCCATTGCTGGAGGAGCCTTTTTTTGCAGCCAGGTTGATTAGAAACCAACGCTGGCGCCGACGCGCACGTAGCGAATTTTCGAGATGTCCGCTTTCGGGTCATAAACGCCGCCGAGGACGTTCAGATCGAAGCCGGGAGTCACGTTGAAAGTCGTGCCGAGCGAGTAAACGCGACCGAGATCGACGCTGCCGCCGTCGTTGGCCACGCCCTGACCGGAATCGGCTTTGTAGTAGCGGAAGTCCAAAGGCACGCGACGCAGGAAGCTGATCGGCAAGCGAACGGTTCCGTTGATGTCGTAGGTGCGCTTGGCCGCAACGAAGCCACCGCCGTTCTGGTTGGTCGCCAAAGGCGCGCCCAGAGCGATGGGACGGTCGAAGATCGCCTGGCCATACGAACGAGCGTAGGGGTTAGCCGAGGAGATCACACCATATTCGAAGTCATCGTCGGCTTTGCCATAAGCAAAGTTGAGGTCGATGATGCCGGTGCGAAGCACGGGAACCGTGGCGATATACGCTTTGGGGTTGCCCGGTGTGTTCTGACCGCTCGCATACTGCAAACCGCGCACATATTCGATGCCCACAGTGCGGTTGAAGAGCGGAATCGTCAAATCGACGGCGTCACCCTTCTGGCCGCGGAAACCATCGAACAAGCGGCTGTAGCCGATGCTGACTGGCTGTCCGGCCAAACGGAACAGATTGGCGCTGGCGCGAACCAGGCTCTCGTTGTCATCGGCGATGAAGGGGTTGAAATCAGCGTTGATGACAGGAGGCGGAGTGTTGGGATCGAGATCGAACGCTCCGGTGGCACCAAAGCCGGGGAAACCAACCGTGGTGTTGTTGCCTGCCTGACCGGTGTTCAAGTAGAAAACCGCGCCCTGGGTGACGTAGGGATCAAGTCCAACCAGACCCAAACCGGTGACGTTGTTGGTGGTGCCGATGAAACTGCTGATGGCGATTGGGCCAACGCTGAAATCAGCGCGCATTTGATCGGTGGGGGAAAGCTCGTTGTCATAGAGCAAGCCCTGGCCGATTTTCGTGCGCTGGCGTCCCAACGTAGCGGTCAGGTTGCTGACACCGAATTTTTTGCGGTTGCTGAGATCCGCCGAAGCGTAGGCTTCACGCAGGTAGACGCGAGCCTGCGAATCGCCGGCCCACGGATCTTCCTGGTTGGAGCCGAGCGAGCGAAGCGCCGCGTTGAGGCTCAAACGATCCGACACGCGGTCGGTCATGCGAACTTCGAAATCGGTATACGAAAACTTCTTGTTCGCCTGATCGGCACCGCTGTCATTGCGGCGCGGTGTGGTGTTGAACGGAGTGCCCGTGCCACCACCATTCAGATTGTTGAAGTTGAGGCCGCCCAACGCGACTTGATCGTTGGGATTGTTCTGGTTGAACTGAACGCGCTGGGCGACGCCAACCAGGTTGAGCGGGTTGAGGAAAGTGCGACCGCCGCGGCTGTTGTCAATGTAGTTGGCAAGGCCGGTCTGGTGCAAAATCGAGGGGGTGATCGTCAAACGCGGCGGAGGCGTGACGCGATTTTCCAGAGCGCCAACCCTCGTTTCCAGCGTATCGACGCGTCCGCCGAGGCGGGCGAGTTCGTCGCGGAATTCGCGCTGCAAAGCCGCGATCAGGTCGTTGACCTGCGCGCGCGTCACATCGGGAATCGGACGCGCTTCCAAAGCGACAACGCGATCCGTGAGATCGGGGCCGCCAGCGACGGAGTTGGGGAAGCGCTCCAGCAAGCGGGCGATGGCGACAGCGAACTCATAGCGGGTCATGGCACGGTTGCCACGAAAATCGCCGGTGGGTGGGTAGCCTTCCAGAACGCCGGCGGCAGCCAGCTTCTGCAAAGCAGCATACGCCCAATGGTCGCGCGGCACGTCCTGGAATTCGGCGCGGTCTTGAGCGTGGGCCGAGGTCGCCAGCATGGGCGAGACAACGGCGGGCGCGGTGGCGGCAACGGCCAACAGCGCGGAGAGCTTGGTCATTTTTTTCATATGTTTCTTGAAGAAACTCCTTGAATTAACGACGGATGGCTCGAATTTTTCGTTGTCTCTCCCGCTTTGAGGAATCGAACTCGCACTTTTTCTGCTTCGGGTCTCGGAGTGACCATGTTGCCTCCGCGATGAATGGGAATCGGTGTGAATTCGCTGCCAAAAAACGTGGTGAAACGCGGAAAAGCGTGGGGCCTTCCATTCGTTTGCGGTTTAGAACTCTTTTTGCTCTATCCGTTGCGGCTCGAAACGAGCCAATTATTGGTAACAGCAAAAAGATACGTCGGCCCAATCTTAACTTGTTTCCAAGACGTTGTCAAAGCCTTTTTTTTGAACAGGGGATTCGAAAGTTGGGTTGGCGGCGTCCCAGCGCATAAATCATGCCGGAACGCCACCAATTTCAGGGCAATTTTTCACTCTCAAGCGGCGGGCGCGATGCCGCGCTTCACGCTGATCGATCCAAACATCAAATCACGCTTGGAACTACCGGTATTGATAAGCAAATCGTAGCCTTCGGCATTAGCAAAAGTCGCATCGGGGACTTCGAAAGAGTAAGTCTCCCAGCCTTCGCCTTCTTCCACGACCTGTAACGGAGTCGATTTGTAGCCAGTTGGCGAGTCGTATTCGATGCGAAAACTCGAACTCGAATTGACAATCGAACTCGGCGCTTTGAAGGGGCGCTTGACGGTCACGGTGATGGTCACCGGCACGCCGCCCGCAAAATACAGGAAATCGTCGGCGACATCGAGATAAATGAAGGGCCGCGCCGAGTTGAGGTTGAAAATATCGCGCTGCGCCTGCGTCATCAGCCCGGTTTGTCCGCCCGATGAGCCATATTCCTGCGCCATACCGCCATAATTAGCGTAGGCACGCCAGAACAGCCCGTCTTCGCCACCTGTGGGGCCAAAATTCGCCGTCACTGTATCGCGGCCCGCAAACGACGGCCCGGCTGGGGGGAAGCGCAGCGTCGCACTGCCCAAACGCTCGCCCGCCGCCGTCGCGGTTTCGAGCGCGACGTTGGTGATGAAAATCGGGCGATTGGAAACGCGCACCACGCCGTCGGACGGGCTGATAACGGTGCCAGTCGCATCGGTGACCAGCGAATCGGGCCGCGTTGCCACCGAAATTGTGTCCGGCGCGGACGCGGGCATGGCGCTCGAACTGAGCGTCAGCGTTGCGCCTCCGTTGGGCGCCCACGCGACCAGCGTCCCGGATTTTTTGTCGTCGAAGAGCAGCGCGACCGCGTTGCGGTTGAAAGCGAGGTTGCCCGCATACGGTTTGCCCGCCAGATTCTTGGAAATCTGCTGCAAAGCGCTGAAAGCTGGACGCGGCGTGCCATCGGCGCGCAAAAGTCCGCTTCCACCCGTCGCCGAGCCACCGGACGGCTCATCCTGCAAGCGATTCCAGAACACTTTTTCGCTGCCCTGCGCCAGCGCGAGCGCAAAGGTCTGCACCAGATAATCGGCCTGATCCGCGTTGCCGGTGCCCGCTTCGCTGGCGGGAAAATTCACGCCGCCAACCCAGTAATCGCGCGTTTTGCCGTCGCTGACCTGCAATTTCTCGCGCAGCGTCGCATAGGGCAACACGAACTGTTCGGCGGGATTGCGAACGCCGGGCTGCCACTGCGAAACCGGATAGACCTGCACGCCATCGAGTGAAGGCGTGAGGCCGTTGCTGTTGAGGTCGCTGATGAAATCGAGATCGACGCCGCCCGGTTCGGCGGCATGAACGATGGCGTTTGGATCCGACTGCCGCGCCGCATCGACCGCCGCGCGCGCCAGTTTGCGGTAGGAGCGCGCAATCGAGCGGAAATTCTGCGCCGAAGGGTTTTCCCACACCTGCCACGCCTGCACATCGACTTTGTAGCGGCCCACCACGCGTTTGACGTAATTCTCCCACGCCGGGATTTCGCGGTCTTTGGGCGGGCTGTAGCGCCAATCGTTGGGATCGGTCGAAATCGCGGTCGAAGCCCACTGCGTCGAATCTCCCAAAATGCCAACGACTTTGAGGCCGCGCACCCGCGCTTCGCGCACCACGGTGTCATATTGCGTCCACAAAAACGGGCTTTCGCGCGTCGGCTGCAAAGTCGCCCAGTCGAAGCGGGTTTTAATCAGGTTCACGCCGCCTCTTTTGGCGGCATCGAGCAAAGCGCCGATCTGTTCGGGCGTTTTGTCAACGAAATCGATTTCCACGCCAAAAGCGCCCGCCGCGCGCAGTTCGGCGCGGTGATTCACGCTCGTCGGCTTGAGCGAATCGCTGGTATAAATCGCCACGGTGCGCTGCGCGGCGAGCCACGCCACCCGATAGCCAAACAGTTCGGCGAGCGAGCGCAACGGCACGAAAGCGCGGCCCTGCACAATTCTGGAAGCGGCGAGCGGCACGACTTCGGCGTCAACAGTTGCGCCCTGCACGCCGGGGCGCAACAGGTATTGTTTGCCGTTCTGGATGATGTCGATGCGCTTTTCGGCGGCGGAATAATCGACTTTGGCGCCCAAATTTTCTAAAACGCCGCGCAGCGGCACGAAAACGGCGCCCCGGTCGAGCAAAGGCGGCGGATCGGGATTGGAAACGCGCCCGTCGATGTTGACGCTGATCGGTGGCGTTTGCGCCGACGCCAGGGAAGCCTGAAACAATAGGGCCGCAGCGGCGGGAAGCAAGGAAATGGCGCCGGAACGGGCCAGACGAAACGGAGAAAGGGAAATCAAGCGGAAACCTACTTTGGAGATTTTGAACCGGCGTGTCGGCGCGAATTTCGAATCTTTTGGACTCGAAATTTTTTAGCAGCCAATCACCAGGGGGTTCGCGGTTCGACCTCTTTAAACGCCCCAAGTCGCATTCAGTTCGGAAAGTTTAAGGGTTAATGCCGACAATTACGGACTTAAAAAGCGTTTTTGAAACGAAAAAGAACCCGAAACACTTGCGCGTTTCGGGTTCTTTTGAAGTTGGATTAAACATTAACCCTGTTCGGTGGCGACGCGGTTGGCCTCTTCATAGGAGATCCAACGGCCCGACGTGACGAAGTAGCGGTAACGCAGGTAGCCGGCTTTCGACATGTAGTTGCACTGAGCCGAGAACGGCACGAGGCCGGACACGCTCGGATACTGCTGGGCCTGGGCGCTGGGAGCCGCAACAATGGAAGCAGCGGTCGCGGCGACAAGGGCGATGGCAAGGATGATTTTACGCATGGATGATTACACCTCCCGGAAAAGAAAATGGTGCGGCAACGAAATCTTAAGTGACAAGCGATGCTAACACTTGGCGCATCAAAAGGCAGGCAAAAGCAAATGCCGTGCCCTTTGATTGTATCTGCCCCGGCGCGGTTTTGGCCAACACCGCGCGATTTCGCGCTCTGAGCAGCGCGCATTGTCAGTGGCGCGGCGCGGGCTTCATAATGTTAATTGGAATTTGAAAAGGAACCCTATGTCATTGCAAGCGCAGTTCACCCGCGAGGGATACGAAAAGTTGAAAGAGCAGCTCGAAGACCTCAAAACCCAGCGCGCCGTGGTGCGCGACGAGGTCAAAGAAGCGCGCGAACTCGGCGATTTGAAGGAAAACGCCGGTTATCACGCCGCGCGCGAATCGCAGGGCATCATCGAAGCGCGCATTTCCAATCTTGAAAAACGCCTCGACGACGCCCTCATCGTCGAAGGCGGCAGTTTCGAAAGCGTCGCGCTTGGCATTCCCACCAAAGTCAAAAATCTGGACACCGGCAAAGAGCGCATCTACACCGTGGTCGGCAGCGAGGAAATCGAGTTCACCGACAACGCCGCAAGTGAAGAATCGCCGGTCGGACAGGTGCTTCTGGGCAAAAAAGTCGGCGACATCGCCGAAGTCCAAGGCCCAAATGGTGTCGTGCAATTCGAGATTCTCAGCATCGGCAGCTGAAAAATTCGCGCTTTAAAACCAAAAAAGACGCCGCGCGGTTGCGTGGCGTCTTTTTCTCGTCTTTTCGACGGCTCAATCGAATTTCAGCGTGGAAATATCGCGCTCGCGGTGCAACAACGCGTCGATTTTAGCCACGCAGTGTCCCATCAGCGATTTTTCCATGATTTTTGGCCGCACTTTGGGCACCTGGCTCGCCACCACTTCGATCACCTGCGCGCGCGGGCAGCGAAACGAGCGACCACACGAATGGCACTGCGTTGCATCGACCACATTTTCGACACGGCAGGTGGGACAGGGGCGACTTTGAAGCGTGATAATCATCGGCTTGAGTGTTTCTTGCCGCTTTTGTTACCGCGTTTGAGATAAATCACGAGATCAAAATTATTTTTTGTCATCATCGCTGCACCACTCGTTGAATTAACGCGGCACAAACGCATACTCAGCACGCGAGTTGGCGCCGGTAATTTGAGTGGGTAAAAGGGCTTTGACGCGCCCATCGGCCAGCAAATAATTGGCGCGACCTTCGGCCCATACCTGCGCCGTCAAGTGGCGATGCGCCGGAGAATCGAAATCGTTTCGCCACGACGAAGGCAAAGCCCCTTTGTTGTAACTGCCATCATTTTGATCTGCGCTGTCGTTGCCTTCGCCCACAACGATCAGTTGTTGCGGCGAATTCCAATGATGAGAGCGCGAACCGAGATTCGAATTCAAATAGTAATCGCTGAGGCCAATTTTTTTCGATTTGGGATTTGCTAAAACTTCCGGGCAGCGGAAGATCTGCCAGCTTTTGAGATAAGGCTGTGTCACATCCACCCATCCCACACCGGCGCTTATCTTTGATGGCGGCAATTTGGCATTGTAATCCTTGCTATATTGCGCCAACGCCAAGCCGATTTGTTTGAGATTAGATTGGCAAATAGAACTCCTACGATGAAAGCCGTGATGAGTGCTCGGCGCGACTATATCAAGAAGAGTTGGGACTAAAAGTTCGCGGCGAAAAATGCGGTCGCGCGGCACGAAAAACGTCCAATTCGCCACTAAAGCAAACAAAAGCGGCGTCAAAAACAGGATTTTCTCCGACCAACTCCATTTTTTTCCGCGCATTATCGCACCTCGAAAAACCAAAAGGGACGAGAAAAATTTCTCGTCCCCTTAAGTTTCTCTCAAAACTTAAACATTCAAAGCCGCATACGCCTCTTTGAGCGCTTCCAGCGGCTCTTTTTTCGGGCTGAATTCGTGACCGATCCAACCGTCGAAACCTAAATCATTGATGGCGCGCGCAATCGGCGGGTAGAAAATCTCCTGATTTTCGTCCAAGTCGCCCCGGCCCGGATTGCCCGCGGTGTGAAAATGGCCGATGTGCGCGATGTTGTCACGGATGGTGCGAATCAAATCGCCTTCCATGATCTGCATATGGTAGATGTCGTAAAGCAGCTTGACGCGCGGCGAATTGACCTGGGAAACCACTTCCACGCCCCAACTCGTGTGGTCGCACTGATAATCGGCGTGATCGACTTTGGAATTGAGCAGTTCCATGATCAGCGTTACGCCGGCGGCTTCGGCATCTTTGGCGATGCCGGATAAGCCTTCGATGCAGTTGGCGGCGCCTTCCGCTTCGGAAATGCCGCCCCGATTGCCCGAAAACACGATCAAATTAGGAATTCCATACTGTTTGGCGAGTTCGAGATTGGCGCGGATTTCATCGTGCGCTTTGGCGTGGTTTTCTTTGTGAGAAAATCCGACTTCGAGCGGCCCGTGACCGCCGATGGTGGCGATGGTGAAGCCGATTTCTTTGAGTTCATCGAATTTGTCGCGCGGCGGCATTTCGACGCCGGTAACGCCGAGTTCGAACGCGCTTTGAAAAACGCTCATCGGCGCTTTGGAAAACGCCCAATAGGCAACAGCCTGTTTAAAAGTAGCCATGATTTTTGATTAGCCACAAAAAAGCACAAAAAGAGCAAGATTTTCAGGTTCTGAAGTGCCCCATTTTTGTTTCTTTTCGTGCTTTTTTGTGGCTATGAATTTCTAACCTTCCGGTTGTTCCTCTTTGTCAAATGCCGCGTCGAAAGCGCGGTCAGACGGTTTGAAATCGGCTTTTTTGATAAAAGCCGCCGCCTCGGTCGCGCCGTGAACTCTGTCCATGCCGCTGTCTTCCCATTCGTTGGAAAGCGGGCCTTCGTAGCCGATGTCGTTGAGGGCGCGGATGATTTCCTCGAAATTGATCGAGCCGTGGCCCAAACTGCGGAAATTCCAATGGCGATTGTGGTCGCCGAAACCTAAATGCCCGCCGAAAACGCCCGAAACGCCCAGAGTTGGCGACCAATGCACGTCTTTCATGTGAACGTGGTAAATCCGCTCGGAAAAATCGTAAATGAAGCGCACGTAATCGACGCCCTGATAACCCAAATGCGACGGATCGTAGTTGAAACCGAAAGTTTTGCGATGATTTAAGGCTTCCAAAGCGCGCTTTGCGGTCACGATGTCGAAAGCGATTTCGGTCGGATGCACTTCGAGCGCGAACAAAATTCCGCACTCATCGAAAACATCGAGAATCGGGTTCCAGTCGTCGGCGAAACGCTGAAAACCTTGGTCGATGGCGTCGGGCGCGACGGGCGGAAACGAATACAGATAAGGCCAAATCGAGCTTCCGGTGAAGCCGTTGACGACCTTCACGCCCAGATTTTTGGCGGCGCGCGCCGTCAGCTTCATTTCCTCGGCAGCGCGCGCATTGACGCCTTTGGAATCGCCGTCGCCCCACACGCGCGGGCCTAAAATCGCCTGGTGGCGTTCATCGACCACATCCGACACCGCTTGCCCGGCCAAATGGTTGGAAATGGCGAACAATTGCAAATCGTGGTCGCTGAGGATTTTCTTTTGCGCGGCGCAATACGCAGCGTCGTTCGCGGCGAGTTCGACATCGAGATGGTCGCCCCAACAGGCGAGTTCGAGGCCGTCGAAGCCCATCTGTTTGGCGAGCGGCGCGAGTTCTGAGAGCGGCAAATCCGCCCATTGTCCGGTAAAAAGCGTGACTGGTCTGGCCATATTTTTGGTTTTCTCCTGGGGAAAGTCACAGCCTATTTTGGCAGATCGGCGCGCGCTTTTGAAGAGGAATCTCGCGTCCTCGCCGCGCCCATCGAGGCCGGGGCGGGCGGTTTTCCGGGTTTGAGCGAGCGCAGCGTCACGACTTGCAGCGGCGCGACATCGGCAATCAGCAACTGTCCCGCTTTCATTTCCAACGGCTTGGGGGCGCCGTTTTGGAGACCGCTGCGCTCGATCCCAAAGCGGAGACTTTTCACATTCGCCAATTCCGGGATTTGAACGGTGACATCGAAATTCTGCGCCTCAAAGCCGTTGGCGTAGCCGTTTTCAGCGGGCGCGGCACTGAAATTCGGCGCGGTAAAATTGGCAAGGCCAATCGCCCAACTGCCGTCGGGATTTTGCGCCGCCGCCGCGGTGAGACGCGGTTTGGGGCCATACGTCCACGTCATTTCGCCCTCCAGCGAGCTTTGGCTGTGACGAAACCGGGCGCCGACCTCGAAAACCCTCGAAAGTTGGCGATAAGTGAAATATTTCTGGAAAACCGTGGCCTGGAGCGGATGGGTCGTGTAAGCGATGATGCGCGTGGCGTTGTCGTTGGCATCGGGAGTTTCAAAGCCGAGAAAATGCATCCAGTGGGTGACGCGGTGGTTCATGTCGCTGAGAAACCGGCTCGCCAGACTCGCGGCCTGGAGCGCGTCGCCGGGCGTTTCCGGCCCATTCGCCGAGGCTTCGGTCATCCAGTAGCTTTTTCCGCTTCCCGCCACCAGTTGCGCCGCCTTTTCGGTCGCGGCCATGTTATAGGAGTGCGACGCGACGCCGGAAAGCGCCCGCCACGCGCCGGCATCGGCCTTCAAATTCTCCACAGTTTCATAAAATACGCCATCGACATTGGCCGATTCGGGCGCGATGATCTGCACCTTTTGCAAACCGCGCCCATCCAGAGCCGCGCGCAGGGCGGTGACGAGCGCGCCGAACTGCGAAGGCGCGATGCGGTCGAGGTCATTCGGTTCGTTCTGCACACCGGTGACGTTGAGCAAAACCCCGGTTTCGTCGCGGATTTGCGCGATGAAATCGGCGATCAGGGCGCCATATTCGGCGAGATTTTCATCGGGAATCGCAAAATCCGCCGCGCCGCCGTCGCGCTTGCGTTTGAGGTAATCCGGCGCACCGTCGGGCGCGAGCAGCAGATCAACCACGCCATTTTTGCGCGCATCGGCGATAATCCCCGAATCGATGTAGCGCGCGCGGAAATCTGCGCTGAGGCGCGCGCCGCGCGTGGGCGCGTATTGGTTGAGATTGAGCCACAAACGCAGGCTTTTGAAGCGCAATCCGCCCCACAAAAAGCGCGATAGCCGCGCGCGTTCGGCCCCGGTCAGTTTTTGATAATCGCGGCCCCAGTTGCCGACTCCCGCGCCAAAACCCGCGAATTTCTGCCGCGCGCCCGCTTCGACGCGGATCGTAATCGCCGCGCGCGATTCTTGAGCGCGCGCGCCGGGCGCAACCAGCGACGCCAGCACGATTGAGACGATGGAAATGGCGTTGAGAAGTTTCATTGTGGGTTTTGACGGCGTCTATGACAGGCGGTAAGACGGCGGCGATTTCAGCGACAAAATTTCGCCGACCGCTGGAAAAATCGTCGAGTGCCAACTCATCGCCGCGCCGCTTTGCGATTGAACACGTCGATATTTTGGTCACGCTACGCCGCGCCGCGCAAGGTGCGGAGTTGGCGCGCGGTTTCCGTGAATTGGCGCGCGGCTTCAGATGAAGCGAACGCTTCGCGGGGCACGAGAACGCCTTTGCGCGAACCGAGAATAAAAACATCGCCGCTCCAACACACGATGCGCCGCACGTCGCTCCACGGAACCTCGGTGGTGCGAATTTTCGAGACATCGAGCGCGTTTTCCAATTGCAAAGTCGTGGTCGTCGATCCAGTGTTTCTCTGGCGGAGCCAATTGACCAAAACGGGAACGGGCATCGAGATGAGAACGAAAACCATCACCAGAAAAGGATAAAGAATGAGGACTGACGCGACTCCGGCCCCCGCTTTGACGCTTGGCAAAACCGGCAACAACCAGAAAATCGGAAAAACAAGCGTCATAATTCGCACCGCAGGAATTAAAAGCGACGATTTCACTGACACCCTCGCTGAAACGAAAAAAGATGTTGTGTAAGGGCCAACCTCGACTGGCACCTCGGCGATTCGCGTTGGTGATTGTGGCTGGTTTTGGTCGCCAAACGGCGAAGCAATGGGCGGTTTCATTTCAATTTCCCTCGGTGAGTCTGGCTATCTCGCGCCGCAAATTTTCGATTAGTTCGCCGTCGCGCGCCGCGTCGAGCGCGTATTTTTGCGCTTCGTCGCCCTGCGGCGCGCAGAGCCACACCGGTTTCGTCGGCTCTTTCTCTTCCAAAAAGCGCGGAAAAAGATGGAAATGCAGATGCGGCACCAGGTTTCCCAAGCTTTCAACGTTCATTTTGTGCGGTTGGAGAACGCTCGAAACCGCTTCCGACACCAGCGCCATTTCGCGCAGAAATTGAAAACGGAGTTCGCGCGGCAAATCTTCGAGGTCGGGCGCGGGCGTTTTGCACAAAAACAGCGTGTAGCCGCGAAAAAACTGCGAATCGCCTAAAACCGCGTAGCCGGTGGGAAGTTCGGCGATGAAGCCGGGATGATTACCGTTTTGGATGTCTTGGATGCGCGCGCAGATCTCGCAGTTATGGGGATGTTGAGCCATAAAAGCGCAGTTTAGGCGGCAAAAGGCGAAAACGCTGCCTCTGGAAGCGATGTTGGACACTTTGCCGCGCGCGCTTGCTTCTCGATAAGCGCACGGGTTAAAATTGCTCCAACGCTTCGCGCCAACGCTTCACGCCAACGCTTCACGCCAACGCTTCACGCCAACGGGCGCGCGGCTTTCGTTTTCGCGTTTCAATCTCAAAATTAATCTCAAAAGTGTGCTTGTGCCGCGCGATTTTCCGTTTTAAGGCCGAGGTCTTAACCAGAAATTTCGCGCTTTCCCCGATTATTTGCTCTTTCCCGGCCAATCGTGTGGAAAAACCCCTCCCCGGTGATGTTTATGCCCAAAGCCCGTCTCGCTTCCCTTCGCTCCTCGCTTTCCCCTCGTCCCGCTTCGCGCCGCCTCAAAAAAGCGGTGCGCGGCGCTTTGTTGTTGCCGCTACTGGCGACAGGCGCGCGCGCCGATGTTTACCACGCGGTTTCGGGCGGCGACACGCTGCAAAGCGTGGCCAGCAAATACCGCGTTTCGTCCGATCAGTTGCGAATCGCCAACGGCCTCAAGGAAGGCGACAACGCGCCGCTGGGCGCGATGCTTTTGCGCGTGCCGATCTCGGACAAAACGGCGGCGAGCGGCATCAAAGCGCTTTCTCCCCTGCCCGCCGGTTTTGGCCAGAACACGTTTTCGGCGGCGCCTTCGTCCTTCGCGCCTTCGACGGGCAGCGGCGTGATGAGCAAAACCATGAGCGAAACGGTGCGCGAAAACGACACCTGGGATAGCATCGCGGCGCGCTACCGCGCCATGGGCAACGACGTTTCGACCGACGCGCTGCGCCGCCGCAACGGTTGGGGCGATCTGCCCGCGCCGGGAAGCGCCGTGATCGTGCCGATTGGCCAGGTTTCCTACAGCGCGCCGCGGCCCTTGGTGCGGCCTTCGATTACCGCCTCGGCCCAGACCACGCCGCGCGTCGTCAGCCCCAACACCAGGGGGCCGCGCGCGCTCGAAGGCGGCGTTCTCGCGTCGGGCGAGATCGATTTGCCCATCGTCAAGGACAACACGCCGACCCAGCCGCCGGTTTTTGGCGGAGTTTCGGTTTCGAGCGCGCCGCGCCGCGGTTCGTCGCTTGCTTCGCGCGGCGGATTCGGCCAATTGGGACGCAGCGCGCTCGGCGGACAGGTGCGCGTTTTGGGCCGCGATGAAGAAGCCGACGCGCCGCCCGCCAGCAGCCGCGCCCGCATTTCCGAGGCGCCCGCGCCGCGATCCATCAACACCATCGCCAAAGTCGCCAAGGTCGCGGCCAGAGGCGCCAGCATCCGCCGTTTGCCCCAGGCGAGCGCCCAAACGCTTTACAAATGCGCTGTCGGCACCCAGCTCGCGGTTTTGCGCCAGAACGGGGCTTGGTCAGCGGTTTTGATGAGCGACCGTTCGACCGGCTGGCTGCCTTCGAAATATCTCAAAATGACGGCGCAAACCGTCGATATTTCGGCGCAAATCGTTTCCAGCGATCCGGGCGGCAGCGTGAGCCGCTACAACTATGCGGGTGAAAACCCGATGGTCGCCAACGCCCTCGGCTGGCTCGGCACCCGCTACGTTTACGGTGGCACCACGCGGCGCGGCATCGACTGCTCGGCGCTGGTTAAGACTGCGTTTGCTTCGTGCGGCTACCGTTTGCCGCGCACCGCCGCGCAGCAAGCCACCGTTGGCACTGCCGTGCAGCCCGCCAACCTCAAAGCCGGCGACCGCCTCTATTTTTCGGCGTCGGGCACGCGCATCGACCACACCGGACTTTACATGGGCGACGGACTTTTCGTTCACGCGTCGGGTTCGGGCCGTCAGGTCATGGTTTCCAACCTCTTCACGTCGCGCAACTGGAATATCTACGTCGGCGCGCGCCGCTGAATTTTCCGCATCCAAAAGCCGCAGCTTTCCTCAAAGCTGCGGCTTTTTTGCGGCTTGGGTTAATATCTAAAGTCGAAATTCCAACCCAAACTTAACTCTCGCCGCGCCGATTCATGCTGCAACCGCATTCATGCTGCAACCGCGCGGCGATCATTTCGTCTCTCTCTGGCCCGAAACCCCGCTTCCGCGTGTTTTCAAGCCGCCATTTCCCTGAAAAGACCGTTTTTGTCCTCTATGCCTGCTCTTCAAGACCATCCCGAAATCCTCCCTCAAAACCCCGAATTAGAAGTCGAAGCCACCGAAGTCGAAGCCACCGAAGGCGAAGAGTTTTCGCCCGTTCATCTTTTTCTCGAAGATTTCGTCGTCACCGCGCTACTTTCGGCGGGACGCCCGCTGCGCGGCGGCGAACTTTCCAGCCGCGCCGACTTCGAGTTGCCGCGCCAGGGCCTGCGCGAATCGCTTAAAGACTCCAAAATTGTGCGCTTCGAAGGCCGCGAATGGGACGCCATCTGGCGCGCTTCGCGCAAAGGCTTATCGCGTGAAGCCCGCTCGCGCCAGCCCATCGAGTCGATGATCAAGGAACTGCTCCACGCCGTCGGCAAACCGCTGCCGATTCCCGTCATCGCGCGCGAAGTTTGCCTGATGCGAAACCAGTTCGACCCGCAAATGAAAGACGCGGTTGCCAACGTCCTCAAAAGCGCGCGATTTGCGCTCGAAGTCGTGCCAAACGTGTGGCTGCACACCGATTTCGTCCTCGCCACCGGCGCCACCTCCGACGAGCAACTCATTAAAGAAAATCGTCTGCAAAACGACGCCGATTTCGAGGCGCTCGTCGAATACGCCGAAATCACCAGAACCGACGCGGCGGGCATCGCGCATGAACTGATGGATTTCACCGGCGGGCCTTTGAGCCAAAAACTGATCGGCTATTTCGTGCATCGCGCTGCTCCCAAAGCTTTTTCAACTCAAAAAGTCGCCGCCGCGCTTAACGACCGCGCCCAGTTTCAGCCGCTTTTGGGCGGTTTCGCCTCGCTGCAATCAAACCTGGCATCGCTGCGCGCTCAGGTCGAGGAGTTTTTGACGCAATATCACTCCGCGCAGCTTTCCGCTGAGGAAATCCAGCATCTACTCAAACAGCGCGTCACGCCTTCGCAGGTCATCGCGCCGCGCGCCGACGAACTCGAAGAGTTGCAGCGCCTCGCAAAAAACGGCGACGGCAAGCCGCTCGAACTCGCAACCGTCGTTCTCGATGTGTTGGAAATGGAAAAAGACGACCCCAAACTTGTCGCCGCTTTTCAAGGTCTCAACGACGCCTTGCGCCGCGACGCCGCGTGGCTTCCCGTCGGTCTGGGGCGCTTTTTGCTGCGTGAAAGCGTGCCCGCCGAAGTTGGTCAGATTCCCGCCGGACTCAAACCAATCCAGCGCGAAATCATCGACCCCGACACGCGCGAACCTTACGATTACGAACTCAAAGACGAAGGTCTGGAAGCCGACTGCGCCGCGTTTATCCACCATCCGCAGTGGGAAGATGTCGGCGAGGAAAGCGAAGCGGTCGGCGAAAAAGCCGCCGCGCCAAACCAAGTCCGCATCGTGGTTTTGAACCATCATTTGCGCGCCGGAACCCTCAAAATGCGCCGCGCCGACGAGCCGTTTTTCGAATTGATCAACGGTCTGGCGCGCCTCAGCTTCAAAACCGGCAACAACGCGCCGATTTTAACCGGCTGGGCTTCGCGCGAAAGCGGACTTGTCACCGGTTTGGGCGATTGGTGCGAGGAAAACCTGCCGCCATCGGGCGGCGCGCTGATTTTGCGGCGCGTCGGTGGCGAAATCACCGTCGAAATCGCCACGCCCGACGCCGCGACCTTTGTTGCGCCGCGCCGCGCTGCGGAACTCGAAGAACTGCGCGAAAACGAGGCAGAAATCGCGGTTTACGAGATTTTGCGCCGCGTTTTGGGCGCGCATCCGGCGGGAATGCCGCTCGCCAGCATCTGGGCCGAAGTCAACATGGTGCGCCGCACTTCCAAACGCCTGATGTGTTCGGTTTTGAGCGGTTATGAAGAATTCGTCGCCAAACGGCGCGGCGAAACGCTGTTTTTGTGGAATTCGGATATTTCGCGCGCCGGCGGCGGATTCAACCGCTCCAAACGCAAGTTTTTGGTGGGAAATCCGTGAATCCGTAGAAAACTTAGAGCCTATCCCAATAGGCAGCGAATAAATTCGCCGCAAAGAAGAGCAAAACCTGCCTTCGCAGGTTGTTATGAGCCTTTCTTCGTCTCGATCTCGCACCGTGTAGAGCAGCGCGTAAGGAAACTTGCTCAAGTTTTTGCGGCGCACGTTATCGAACGCGAGTTGAGACGCCATCGGGAACTGGGCGATGAGTTCCAAGGCTTCATCAATGGTCAGCAAAAAATCCTCGCCGCGCGGCGAAGTCGAAAGGTTGAGTTGGTTGAAGGCTTCAACGATTTTGGCCCGCGCTTCGGGACGGAAAGTTAGGCGCGGCTTCATCGCTGGATTTGGGCTTGAAGTTCGGCCCGCAACTCTTCCCACGAAACGCCGACACCCGGATTAGCTTCGCTGTCAGCGACGATGGCGCGGAGTTCGTCTTTTTCTTCCTCGGAAAGCTCGAAGTTGCCTTCGCTGCGAAGTTCTTGCAAAAGTTGACCTCGTTCGGTTTTAGGCAGTTGAAAAAAGAGTTCACGGACTTGTTCGGCGGCAATGCTCATAGTGATGTTCCTCGAAAGTGATTTTAGCAAACCCATCGCGGGCAACGACGGCTTGCGCGAAGCGGCCAAAAAAGCCAAACCGGTGATTTTGGAGCCGATCATGGGATAAGGGAAGTCGTGATGCCGGAAAACAAACTCGGCGACATCATCGGCGACCTGTCGGGCCGCAGAGGTCAAATTCTCGACCAGTATCCCGACAAAGGCGGCACCTACATCGTCAAAGCGGCGGTGCCATTGTCCGAACTCTTCGGCTACGCGACCACGATGCGAAGCCTGACTCAGGGCCGCGCGACGTATACGATGGAGCCATCGCATTACGCGCCGGTGCCGAGCAACATTCAGGAAGAGATTTTGAGTTCGAACGGCAAGGGCCGGTAAGTTAGTGGAATGAGAAACGCCGCGCTCGAAAGAGCGCGGCGTTTTTTATTGTTTAAAGATTTGGAAGTTGTTGCGCTGACACAAGTCGGAATAGCGAATCGGGAAACTGTTGATTGCTGAACCCAACTGCACATAATTCTGCAAATGAGCGAACCAAAGCATTTCTAACGCAGAGCTTTCAACCCACTCGACATCTTTGGAGAAGCCACTAACCGCGATAATTCCCGTATTTTACATGAACGTTTGCCACCGAGTTTGCGAGCGCGAAAGCACTGAGCGGCACGCGCCGAGATGCAAAACTCGACCTTCAAAACCACCTTGCATTTGTTCTTCTAACTCGTCGACAGTGATTTTGTGTTTGCCTTCGAGATGGATTGTAAAAGGTGAACCGTGAGCCGCGAGATAAATCAGATTGCAAGAGGACAATCTTTTAAAGCCTTTCAAGTGGTGCTCGAAGTCCCCAGGTGTTGCACAAGTGCGATAGATGCAGCGAATACCGTAATTGGCTTCGATAATTTGCAGAATTGGTTTGACCGAGCGCTCGTCGTTGGCGCGGGCGCTCCACCGCGTTTCGAGACAACCAATATGATGGGCCATGCCTGTATTTTAACGCCCTGTCATTCCGAAGGAGCCTCGGCGACTGCGGAATCAGAAACGCCGCGCTTTTTCGAGCGCGGCGTTCAGCTTTTCGGCCCAGGCAGCCGTTTTTCCATTTGATCGAGTTGGTGTTGGAGTTCCAGAACCAAAATGCGTTGGTCGCGCTGCGATAAATCACGTTCATGCTTCATTTGTGCGGCCAAGTCGCGGACGACGAGTGTCAGTTCACTCAACTCTTGCCGCATATCAGCGACTTCTCGTTTGACTTTGACGACATCTTGAGTCAGGAAGAAGAGTTGTTGACCATATTCGATGAGTTTCTTCCACATGGATTTAGCGGGCTTGAAATTCGCGCAGAATTTGTTGGGCCTCGTGCAAATTTTGGCGCGTTTTTCCCTTATAATCCTCGATTGTGACTTGTAAACGAGCAGATTCCTCGTTCAGGAGTCTCATTTGCGCCAGCAAGTTTTCGGCTTGGCTCGTATATTGGTCGTCCGTCATTTCGGGAGTTAAAACGGTCTCGGTCATGGTCACACCTCTGTTTTAATTTTACCAAGCGCGCTCGATCTCTGGAGTAAGAAACAAACCTCGTGATAACGCAAGGCCGCGCGACGTATACGATGGAGCCGTCGCACCACGCGCCGGTGCCGAGCAACATCCAGGAAGAGATTCTGAGTTCGGCCAATGGTGGACGACGGTAAGTTAGAAGTTGGAATAGGAAACGCCGCGCTCGAAAGAGCGCGGCGTTTTTGTTTTCATCTGTTTTGTGTCTTTGTTCTTTTGAGGCGATTTAGAATAGCCAACGCAAAACCAAGCAAGGCGAAAATGATAGCTGAAAGAATCGTTAGCGCCCAAGGCACACCCAAGCTATCTCGCGGATGGGGAAACATCCAGTTTTGTAGAGCTATATCTGCCTTGAAAAATAAGGCAGAAAAGACTCCATAAAATAGGCACCCAAAAATCGACCCGATAAAGCCGCCAACCATTCCGGTGGACAATAGCGAGAAGATGTCCCATTTGGGCTTCATGGTTCAATGTTACAATTTGTCATTCCGAAGGAGCCTCGGCGACTGAGGAGTCAGTTGCAGTTTTCATCCAGTGCCGGAACTAAATCGAAACTGCAACTGATTCCTCAGTCGCCGAGGCTCCTTCGAAATGACAGGCGTGACTTGGTGGCGTTGACTATAGTGTCGTCTTGTCAGAGTGTGACTTTACGGCATTTGGTGTGATGTTTAGAAAAACCAACCTGCCGCTAAATCTTCCCAGTGCGGCTTTTCGGCTTCGATGAGCGCGACTTTTTTGGCGCGGCGGAAGCCTTTGAGCTGCTTTTCGCGGGCAATGGCGTCGCGGATGTCGCCGAACTCAATTCAACTTCTGCCACGTTTGCGGGTCGCTGCGCTCGTGGACGCAGGCCACAATTGTCGCTTCACGTTCGCTGTCGTCCTCAATCACAAAATACAGCAGCAAGTAGGGGAAGTTTTTAACTTTGATGCGGCGCACATCATCAAAAATCACCTGGCAAATGAGCGGGTGATGTTCGATGGCGGTGAAGGCGTCATCTACGGCGTCCATCCAATTTTGAGCGCGTTGGCTTGAAGAGAGGCGGTAGCGATTGAAGCTCTCAATGATTTGGGCTTCGGCAAGCGGACGAAAGGATAGGCGGGTCGGCCTCACAGCATCGCTCGCATTTTGGACATTAATTCTTCCCGCGAAATGGCGGTCGAAGGGTCGAGGCGATGCGCTTCGATTTCGGCGCGGATGATTTCTTTTTGCTCTTCGGTTAATTGAAAACTGTCGCCGTTTTGGGCAATTCGTTCTCTTAACTCTTCGCGTTCTTCAGGCAAAAGCTCGAACGCGGCTTCAATCACCTGGTCTTTAGTTAAAACGGGCATTTTTTGACCTCCTATTTCAATTTTAGCAAACCAATCGCGGGCAACGACGGTTTGCGCGAAGCCGCCAAAAAAGCCAAACCGGTGATTTTGGAGCCGATCATGGGATAAGGGAAGTCGTTGATGCCGGAAAACTAACTCGGCGACATCATCGGCGACTTGTCGGGCCGCCGCGGTCAGATTCTCGACCAGTATCAGGGCAAAGGCGGCACCTACATCGTCAAAGCGGCGGTGCCATTGTCCGAACTCTTCGGCTACGCGACCACGATGCGCTCCCTGACACAAGGCCGCGCGACGTATACGATGGAGCCATCGCACTACGCGCCGGTGCCGAGCAACATTCAGGAAGAGATTCTGACTTCGGCCAATGGTGGACGACGGTAATTAGTTATGGAATGAAAAACGCCGCGCTCTTTCGAGCGCGGCGTTTTTGTTACTTTTCAGGGGTAAATTTGCTGCCGTTCCAGACTAAATACTGGATTGTTGATCTATCGTAGTCTGGTTGGTAGTTTTCGTCGAAGGAATAGTCAGCTACTCGTAAATTGCCCTACTTATCGTATGAAGTAAATTCGACTTCGCGTCTGCTAAAATCACCAGTGAAGTAATGGAAATCCTGTCGGATGGGCGGTTGTGTTATTCCTTTATTGAAAATGAAGAGGACAAAGTTACCTTCTCTGTCCCAATAACCGGGGATTTGAAGAGTGATAACAGGCCTGGTCTTCTTTTTATCGAGCCAATAAACATCACCGAGAGCAAAAACATCCAACTCAGAGATGGGCAAACCTTCTGGCGAAAAGTCTTGAGCTTCTTCGGGCCTTTTGAATTTCAACGTTTGGATGCGGATGAAGCGCGTGCCACGACGAAGAAAAAGATCCAAACGTCCAGAAGTCAGAAGCGCGATCTTGCCATTGATAAACCGATGTTTCTTTAACCTATCATCGCCGATATAATCGCCTTTATCTGGTGAGGCACCAAAAACATCTGAAGGTCGGAAAAGAGAAGGAGCATCAGCGTAAAGGTGAAGCCAAACGTCGGCTCCTCGCGGGCTGATGGGAAACGAAAGCGTCTGCAAAATCGCCGCGCCCTGTGGCGTGACTTTCTTGATTGCCGGAGGCGTCAACTTGAAGATGTGCGAGGCTTTGACTGGCTTCGGTTCAACATAGCCCCAGACTGAACCGGCGCAGAACAAGAGCGTGCTGAGGAGGAGTGTGGTTTTCAAAGTGCGAATATAGACACACCAGATGATATTAGGCTTCCTTACTCGTCAACGCGCCATTTTTGCGGGTCGGAGCGTTCGTGGACACACGCCGTCACCAGAATATCTTGCTCGTCTTGGGTTTCGCTCACGGTGTAAAGCAGGGCGAAGGCAAAACCGCGGATGGTGCTTCGTCGCACGGTGTCGAAACGCACCGAGTTGGCGAGAGGAAAGTCTTCGATGTAATCGAGCGCCGCATCTAATGCCGTTAGGAAACGTTGGCCGCGTTCGTGGTTGGGGAGGTTGTAAAAGTTGAATGCTTCGACAATCTCAGCTTGAGCTTCGGCGCGAATACGGAAGCGTTTTCTCATGCCGCGCCGCGCAATTGCGCCATCAGTTCATCGCGGGAAATCGAATTGGAAGGATCGCGTCGGTCGTCTTCGATGCGGCGGCGAGTCTCGTTTTTCTGCTCTTCGGTTAGCTCGAAGTCGTCGCCGTTAATTCGCTCTGCGACTTCTTCGCGCTCTTCTGGCAAAAGCTCGAAAGCGGCCTCGACAACTTGTTCTTTGGTTAAAACAGGCATGATTTGAACTCCTACCTCCATTTTAGCAAAGCAATCGAAAGCCAAACCGGTGATTTTGGAGCCGATCATGGGATAAGGGAAGTCGTGATGCCGGAGAACAAACTCGGCGACATCATCGGCGACCTGTCGGGCCGCCGCGGTCAGATCCTCGACCAGTATCCCGACAAAGGCGGCACCTACATCGTCAAAGCCGTGCCGCTCTCGGAACTCTTCGGCTATGCGACGACGATGCGCTCGCTGACACAAGGCCGCGCGACGTATACGATGGAGCCGTCGCATTACGCACCGGTGCCGAGCAACATCCAGGAAGAGATTTTGACTTCGGCTGGTAAGGGCCGGTGAGTTTGGGTTGGAATGAGGAACGCCGCGCTCGTGAGAGCGCGGCGTTTTCTGTTTATCTTTCGAATCCTGCTGGCTTTGGATGCGAACGTTCGTAGAGCGCGCCTTGGAAAGTTCCAACCACTGTTAGGGGCGTTATCAGCAGGAGAACCACGAACCAGACGACGATAAACATTCGTGGGCGGAAAGCCATCTGTTTGGTATCTAGAAGAGAATTGAGAGCAAAAACAAAAGCGAACAAACAACTGACGGCGAAAATGAAATCGTCCCTTAAATCGCTTGGACGGTGAAAGGAGTAGGGAGCGGCGAGCGCCATAATGAGTAACGACAACCAAACTTGGTGGCGTCCAGAAACTAAAGGCCGAGTGAGAAGTTTTCGCATTTCGATTGACTCTCAGTCTGTCATTCCGAAGCAGCCTCGGCGACTGAGGAATCAGTCTTCGCGCTTCGGCGACAAACGCCGCTCTAATTTGGCGATTTCACGCTCCATTTCCAGCATCAAAATCCGCTTCTCGCGCTCCCATAATTCGCGTTCGTGCTTCATTTGCCACACGACATCGCGCAAAACCGTGCTTTGCTCGTCCAAACGGCGCTCCATGTCGGTGAACTGCGTCGGTGAACTGCTTTTGAAGTTGCGACACGTCCTTGGTGATGAGAAACGCTTGACTAAACCAATCCCAAAACTGCTTCAGCATTAAGGGCCTATCTCAATAGGCGTTTGAGTGTGAAGTTGGCTGCCGCCAGATGCAAGAAAGCGAGGTGGTTTGCGGGATGTTTGCTCCATCGGATCAGCACCGAGCGAAAGCGATTGAGCCACGAGTGCT
>JAABUN010001727.1_pt1 | contig 45024 bp, 45 predicted proteins | sample 5559311 | NCBI WGS metagenome assembly JAABUN01 (sample SAMN10711877, study PRJNA513370) | rock metagenome | isolation source: Antarctica rocks | place: Antarctica: Victoria Land, Siegfried Peak sud
TCTCGTTCTTGACCGATATAAATGTTTGGACAAGTTTTCAAAAACGAAAGTATTTTCTCCCATTGATGATTATTGAATTTTACAACTGACATTTTGTTAGTTTATACCAAATGTCAACAGAACCTAAAGTGTTGACCGAAAAAAAAGCAGATACCGGTAAAGTTTTCTTACCGGTATCTGCTTTTTTGAATTATGCAGCAGTTGATAATTACTTCATTTTAGTAGCCGTAAAAGTAATTGCCGGAAGTCCGGGACCGGAAAAAGTTCCGGTCATTTTATCGCCTTCAATCGTACCTTCCATCTTTAGCTCCATTTGTTGATCTTGAATCTCTACTTTCGCCGTTCCGACCAATATTTTTCCGCTTATTTTAGCGTTTTCAATTGTGCCGTTGGCAATATCAGAAGCCAGCGTGCCGCTCACATTTGCGCCGTCTTGTTTCAAATCAAGCGTGACCGCAACCTGTTGACCGTCGGCATCAGCCATTAAGTTCCATTTGCCGCTGGCGTTGACACTCGGTGCGGCATTCGTATCAACTTTTTTCATCAATGTTACGGTTTTCGGGTCAACTGTAATTTCGCCGAGCCTTTTAGCGACTTCAGGTGTCATCGATTCTTGATAGCGACCGCCGAGATATTTCGCTAAAAACTTTTCGGCTTTAGCAATCATCGCCATATTGTTGACCGGACGCGCAAAACCGTGACCTTCGTCGGGCGCAACCATATACTCAACCGGAAAACCTCTGTCCCGCAAAGCGACGACAATCTGATTGGCTTCATGGATATTGACGCGCGGGTCATTTGCGCCCTGCACGACAAAAAGCGGAGTTTTGATTTTACCTGCCGAATTCAGAGGCGATTGGCGTTCCATCTGCGCTCTGCCTTCGGTGGTGTTCGGGTCGCCCATTCGTTTGTAAAAAATAACGCGCCCGGCTTCCCAGTAAGGCGGAATAGATTCGAGCAAAGTTTTCAAATTCGACGGAGCGACAATCGCCACCGCCGCCGCATATAAATCTGGTGTGAACGCAACTCCGGCAAGCGTTGCGTAACCGCCGTAGCTGCCACCCATAATTCCGACTCGTTTCGGGTCGGCGATGCCTTGCGCGACGAGATGTTTTACGCCCCACGTCAAATCATCCTGCATCTTTTGTCCCCATTCGTTATTTCCGGCATTAAGAAACTTTTTACCATAGCCCGTCGAAGCGCGGAAATTAGGCGCGAGAACCGCATATCCGCGATTCGCCAAAAATTGAGCAAATGAATTATAGCCCCAGGTATCGCGTCCCCAGGGTCCGCCGTGCGGAAACACGACGAGCGGCAAATTTTTCGCGGAGACACCTTTCGGCAAAGTCAGATAAGCTGGAATTTCCAAGCCGTCCGAAGATTTGTAAGTAATTGACTGCATTGGCGCGAGGTTGGCACGATTGATTTTGTCGCGGATTTTATACTGCAATTTCAAATCTTTCGTGTCGCGGTTATAAAGATATGTTTCGCCCGGTTCGGTGTCGCTGTAAGCCGAGATGAGCCACATTCTTTCGTCAGTTGTCGAGGAAACGAAGCCGATTTCCTTGTTTGGCAGCTTGCTTTGCAAATACTTGTAATCGGCTTCAAACTTTTTGTCCTTCCAATAACGCCGCGTTTTCTCATCGGTGTAGCTTGTATAAATTAATTCGTCGGTTACGTCCGAAAAAACCGCATCGCCGAAGTCAACTCGTTTTGTCGGGTCAGACTCGACCAACTCTTCTTTGCCGATTTCCACGTCCAGCAAAATTAGTTGTGTTAAATCAGGATTGCCTTTGTTGGTTTGCAGATAAAGGCGCTTGTTGTCTTTATGAAAACGAATCGGCGCGCAAGTTTCAAACAAATTGCACGAATATATTTTCGTGGATTTGCCGTCCGCATCAAGCCGCAAAATTTCCGTATCGCCGTTTGGCGGAACACGCAAAGCAAGCCGCATTTTATCGGCGTTATCGAAAATTATTCCTTGCAAACGGTCGGTGTTTTTACTTATCAAAGTGCGCTCGCCGGTTGAAATTTTTACTTTATAAAGGTCGTGCCAAGCCGGGTCGCGGTCATTCAGACCGACATAAATCGCGTCGGGTTCGGTTTCCGGCACGGCAAAAATCTCAGCGCGAACTTTTTGAGCGTCGGTGATGTTTCTAGCAGTCGGAACTTCCTCACCGGCTTTCGGCGCGTCATTCGGATTGACGGCATAAACGTTATAATTTTCGTCGCCGCCTTTGTCCTGCGTGAACAAAATGTATTTGCCGTCGTAACTCCAAAAATAATTCGGAATCGGTCGGTCTGTTCGATTGGTAATAAGTTTCGCTTTTTCAAACGGCTCGTCAATTCTTTTAACCCAAATGTTGCGCGTGTCTTTGTAAGGCTTGACGAAGGCGATGAATTTGCCGTCGGGCGAGATTTGCGCTCCGGCTATTTCGGGATTACCGAACAACAACTCGCGGTCGATAAGCGGCGGCAATTTGTCGTTTTGCGCAAAGATTTGTGCGGTGAAAGTCATAACGCTAACTAGAAAAATGGTTAAAGAGAAAATACTTTTCAGCATAATTTACCTCGATTTTGTTTATTAGAAAGATAAGGTCAGTAGTAAAAATACGAGCAAACACGAAAAATGTTTCCAAATAGTTTTCACGAACTTGTTCAGGAAATCTTACAATTCATCCGCCCAAAATTTTTTGCGAAGCTGTGCTTCGTTAAAATAATTTTTGAAAAGCTCAATCGCCGGACGCGAATTTTCCGGTAAAACGATGCTGATAACGTCATACCGTATTTTAATAGAATGAAGCCGAAAGATTTTACGATACATTCGCGCCGTGCGGATAATCTGTCGCTGTTTGCGTAAATTAACAGCGGCAAGCGGCGAAGCAAAATCGTCCGACGAGCGCGTTTTTACTTCGACAAAACACAAAACATCCGCATCCAAAGCAATCAAATCAATCTCGCCCGTAACCAGCGCATCCAGACGGTTTCTGCCAATTGGCGTTTTAAAATTTGCCGCAACAAGTCGATAACCTTTTTTCCGCAAAAACCTGGCAGCGAGTTCTTCTCCGATTTGTCCGACTCGGCTTGAATTTCTCTTCGGCGAATGTTTATCTTCTATATTAAGAAATAAAGTTTCAGACATTTTTTAAGAGGTAGTATAAATGAAATTTATGAATATAAAAAGTTTTATTTTAGTCGCCGCGATTTTGCAATTCGCCGCTTTGACAACCGTTTGCCAAACTAAGCAAACCGTACAAACCAAACAAGCTGAACAAACGAAGCAAACACAACCATCAGCCGCGCAGAACAAAAGTAATTTGCCGAGAATCGTCGAATTCAACAAACCACAGACGTTTGAAATAAAGCCGCAGGATTTGCCGAAACCATTTGCGACCGAAAGCGCGAGAAATTCGTCGAAAGTAATTCCGCAGCCGAAAGATGCTGCGCTCAATGTTCCGAAAGGTTTTAAGGTAAACGTATTTGTCGAAGGTGATTTCAGGTATCCGCGAATGATGGCACTCGCGCTGAACGGCGATGTTTTCGTTGCCGATTCTCGCGCCAATGCAATCGTCGTCCTGCGCGATAAAAATAAAGACGGCGTGGCGGAAGAAAGATTTACGTTTGCCGAAAATCTGAGTCAGCCGTTCGGAATGGCTTTTAACGCGGATTGGTTTTATGTCGCCAACACCGATTCGGTCGTGCGTTTCAAGTATAAATCGGGACAGACAAAAGCCGAAACCGCGCCGGAAAAACTGATTACTTTAACCGAAGGCGGCTACAATCAGCATTGGACGCGCAACATTATCTTCTCGCCCGACGGCAAAAAACTTTATGTTTCAATCGGTTCGAGCGGAAACGTCGAGGTGGAAAAAGACGAACGCCGCGCCGGAATTTCAGAATATAATCCAGATGGAACAGGTTATCGCCTGTTCGCTTCGGGCTTGCGAAATCCAATTGGTTTAGCATTTAATCCCTCAACAAAAGAACTCTGGACAGCCGTCAACGAGCGCGACGGACTCGGCGACAATCTCGTGCCGGATTTTGTAACTTCAGTCAAAGACGGCGCGTTCTACGGATTTCCGTTTGCATACATTGGTCAGAACGAAGAGCCGCGCAGAAAAGGCGAAAGACCGGATTTGGTAAAGAAAACAATTGTGCCAGACGTTTTAATAACATCGCATTCCGCCGCTTTGGGAATGGTTTTTTATCAGGGGAAAATGTTCCCGCAAGAATATCAAGGCGATGCGTTTGTCGCTCTGCACGGCTCTTGGAATCGCCAGCCATTGACCGGCTATAAAATTATTCGCGTTCGTTTCAAAGACGGAAAGCTCGTCGGTAATTCATACGAAGATTTTGTTTCCGGCTGGCTTCCAAACGAATCGAGCAACGAAGTTTGGGGCAGACCGGTCGGACTGCTCGTAAATTCCGACGGTTCGCTTTTGATTTGTGATGACGGCGCGAAAAAGATTTGGCGCGTAAGCTACCAAAAGAAATGATGGATGATGAATTATGAATTAAAATCTTAAACATTCATCATTCATCATTTTTAGTATCTGTGTTTATCTGCGCTTAATTTCTCTTTCTGTTCGGGCGAAGAGAAAATATGAAAAAAACTTTGAAAATCATCGCCATCGTTTTATTCGTCCCTTTTGTTGCCATTCAATTTTATCGCCCTGACCGAACCGCGCTGCCGATTGTCAAATCTGAAACTCTTGAAGCGTCAACACAAGTTCCCGAAACGGTCGAACAAATTTTAAACGGAAGCTGCAATGATTGTCATACAAATAAAACAAATTATCCTTGGTATTCGCAGGTCGCGCCGGCTTCTTTCTTTCTTGCCAGCCACATTGACGACGGTCGTCGCCATTTGAATTTTTCTATTTGGAATACTTACGAAACAAGAAGAAAACGCCGCAAACTCGACGAAATCTGCGAACAAGTCTCGCAAAAGGAAATGCCGCTTCCGTCGTATCTGTGGATTCACGGAAGCGCGAAACTTTCTGACGAAGATGTTAAAACTTTGTGCGATTGGACGGACAAAGAAAAGGCGCGATTGGCAGAATTGCTGTAAATTTCCCAGAAAACTCTTTCTTTTTCTTCCGCATCAAAAACCCGAAAATTTCTTTCGATAAAAACAATTTTAGAAAATCGGATGAATCAGCAAATCTTTTGGAAATTAAAATCGGCAATCGGCTTGTTAATTTTAATCGCAGCATTTCTTGTGACCCAAAACACATCTTTCAAAAATCTTTCGACAGCGAAAAACAAAACATTCGATGAAAAGTCTTTGAAAAGAAATGAATTAATTAAAAATTTAAGGACGGATGAGGACGAAATTTTTGCTTTAGTCAATGGTGAAAGACAGAAGTACAAGTTGAAGGCTCTGGTTTGGGACAATCAATTGGCTGAAATCGCGCGTAATTATTCGAGGCAAATGGCTGAAGAAAATTTCTTCGATCATTTTGACCCATATGGAGCGGATGTGGTCGTCAGAGCTAAAAGGGCAAAGCTGAAACACTGGAGCAAAATCGGCGAAAATCTTTTTTCAATTGAAGAAGGTATGAAAAATTTCGACGCTTTTGCGGTCAAAAACTGGATGGAATCGCCGACACACCGGCAAAATATTTTGGACATTGATTTTAATACGGCGGGCATCGGAATTGTCGAATCCGGCGACGGTGAAATTTTTATCACACAAGTTTTTATCAAACGTTAAAGATTATCAAACGTTAAAGAGACATTACAATTTAACAACGGCGGACGGTTAATGATATTTGCCGTCCGTTTTTCTTTATTAAACGAGTTTGTGGCAAAATATAAGTTATGGCTTTATTGAAAATCGTTAAATATCCCGAACCTGTGTTACTTGAAGTCGGAAAGCCCGTTACGAATTTTAACGCGGAATTAAAATCGCTGGTTGCGGATATGTTTGAAACGATGTATGCGGCAAAAGGGGTTGGGCTTGCCGCGCCGCAAATCAATGAATCAAAACGCCTTTTCGTAATGGATTGTTCGGGCGGCGAAGACGAAGCGCAGAAAATCGCAATGATAAATCCCGAAATCGTCCACGTCGAAGGCGAGCAAATCGGCGAAGAAGGCTGTTTGTCGTTTCCCGGAATTTTTCAAAAAATCCAGCGAAATTCGCGGACAATCGTCCGAGCGCAAGACGTTTCCGGCGATTGGTTTGAACTCGACGGCACGGAACTGACGGCGCGTTGTATGCTGCACGAAACCGACCATTGCGACGGCATTGTATTTCTGGACAGAATGACACCGCTCAAACGCGAGATGGCGAAACGCAAGATAAAAAAATTGCAGAAGACGGGCGAATGGGATTGAAATAGAAGGAAAATTTATGCAAACAGAAGTTTTAGTTGAAAAAATCAAACAATTGCCGCCGCAGAAAATTGCTGAAGTTGAAGACTTTGTTGATTTTCTGGCGCAGCGCGAAGAACAAAAACTCGTTCAATCGGCGATGAAACTTTCCGAAAACTCTTTCCGAAAAGTTTGGGACAATGAGGAAGATTCGATTTATGACGAATTATAATTTCGGCGATGTTATTCTTGTGCCGTTTCCTTTTACAAATCAAGCAGGAACGAAAAAACGTCCCGCCGTTGTCGTCAGCAAAGCGGTTTATAATTCTTCGCACCCCGACTTAGTTTTGGCGGCAGTAACGAGTCAAATAAGAAAGCCTCTGAAGATTGATGAAGTTGAAATAATAGAATGGCAAAATTCAGGTTTGCTAAAGCCTTCGGTCAAAAAACCCGTTTTTACAACGATTGAAAAAAGTCTGATTCTGCGTCGTCTCGGAAGTTTAGAAGATTCAGACGCAAATAATTTGCAAAAAACTTTGCAATTGATTTTAGGATGAAATGAGAAAGGAGTTCGACCATTATAAAAAAATTGCAGAAGACAGGCGAATAGAAATGATAAAGTCTAAATTAAAAAGACGGTTGCGAAAAAAATTTCACGTTGGTGAATTTCAAGAATCAGGTTTCGAGGTATTTGTAAATTTAAAGCCCGATTTAAGTGAAATAGAATTTGATAAATTTTATGACGAGTTCATTGACGTGATAGAAGAAAACAAATTACTGTTCGGTGGAGGCGGATGGAAAACCTTGCAAGGATTTGTTACTTCTGCTAAAAAATTCGCTTCACCGACAGTTGAAGACAGAGAAAAAATTAAAATTTGGCTTGAAAAGCGTCAGGAAGTTATTGATTGCACAGTTGGAAATTTTCTGGATGCTTGGAATGATTCAAAATGAAATGATTAAAGTATTAGTTTGAATTAGGAAAAATCGTTATGCCTTTTCCAGCGTTTTTATTTGAAGTAATGGACAAAATGCCGACTGTGGAATATATGTATGGCAGCGGAATAATCTTATCATTGATGGTTTTTGCCGCAACGTATTTTCATCGTCAATTCGGATTGATAACTTTGCTGATTGTAAGTTTAATTTGTGTTCAAGGTATCGAAGCGACAAATGCAGAACAAAGTTATATTGAGCATTGGAATTATTCGTGCCGACTGACATTTGTGATGTCGATTATTTTGTTTTTTACAGCGATTATTTTGAAGCGTAAGATAAAGCAGAAAAAGAAATTTACTTATCAATGACTGAATCTTCAAATGGGGAAAAATTTGACGTAGGGATTAGTCCGGTAAATTTGTATGTCGCGCGGATTTTAATTCGGTTCGAGTTTTATGATGAAGACAAAGACAACTTAAACAGGCGTTGCCAGGCATACGAGAATGAAATTCTAATTAAAGCTGATAGCGTGGAAATGGCTTATAAAAAAGCTTTGATATTCGGCAAGCTCGAAGAAAGTGAAGGTTACACAAGCAATGGCAAAACAGAAAGAAGGGGAAAATGGATTTTTGAAGGTTTAACGAGTTTGGTTGCAATCTACAATGAATTAGATGACGGTGAAGAAATAGGCTGGAGTAAATATGAAAACCGCGCCGTCAAAAAAGTAAAATGTTGGGTCAAAGAAAAAAAGGATTTGGAAGTTTTCCAAAAAAATTAAAAATTATGCAGACACAAAAAAGTTTGGACGAATTTAAAAACGAACCGTTCACCGATTTTACAAAAGCCGAAAATGCCGAAGCGATGCGAGCGGCGATTGAAAAGGTCAGAAGTGAACTCGGACGCGAGTATCCGATTATTATCGGCGGCGAAAAGATTGATTTGGAAACAAAATTTGAAAGTATCAATCCGGCGAATAAAACCGAGATTATCGGAAGATTTTCCGATGCCGATTCGGACGAAAGTTTGACTGAAAAAGCGATTGACGCGGCGACCGAAGCATTTAAAACCTGGCGCAATGTTTCCGCGCAGGAACGCGCCGAGTATCTTTTCAAAACGGCTGCGATAATCCGTGAACGAAAGCATTATTATTCGGCTTGGATGATTTTTGAAGCCGGGAAAACCTGGGGCGAAGCCGACGGCGACACGGCGGAAGCGATTGATTTTTGCGAGTTTTACGCACGCGAAATGCTGCATTGGGCGAGCGAGCAGCCGATTACTAAACTCGAAGGCGAGGACAATCGTTTTGAATATATTCCTCTGGGTGTCGGCGCGATAATTCCGCCGTGGAACTTTCCGCTGGCGATTATGGCTGGAATGACGCTGGCGGCGGTTGTTTGCGGGAATACGACGGTTTTGAAACCTTCGCCTGACGCGCCGACGATTGCTTATAAATTTATGGAAATTCTCGACGAAATCGGATTGCCGAAAGGTGTCGTGAATTTCGTCGCCGGAAGCGGAACGAAAGTCGGTGAAACTCTTGTGCAGAGTCCGAAAATTCGTTTTGTTTCTTTTACGGGTTCAAAAAATGTCGGTCTGCATATTTACGAAACGGCGGCGAAAACTCCGCAAGGGCAAAATTGGATGAAGCGCGTGGTTGCCGAAATGGGCGGCAAAGACGCGATTATCGTTGACGCGGAAGCCGATTTGGATTCGGCGGCGCAAGGCGTGGTTTCGGCGGCGTTCGGCTTTCAAGGTCAGAAATGTTCGGCTTGCTCGCGTTTGATTGTGGACGAAAAAGTTCACGGCGAATTGATGGAAAAAATTGTCGAGCAAACGAAAAAATTGAAAATTGGCTTGCCGACCGAAGCTGACACGAATATGACCGCCGTTATCAACCAGAAATCGTTTGACAACGCGACTTCGATGATAAAAAAGGGAATCGAAGAAGGCGGAAAATTGATTGTCGGCGGAAATGGCGACGATTCAAAAGGTTTCTATATTGAACCGACGATTATTGATGAGGTTCAACCGAAATCAACTGTCGAGCAACAAGAAATTTTCGCGCCCGTTCTCGCCGTCATCAAAGCCAGAGATTTCGACCACGCTTTGGAAATCGCCAACGATACGCAATACGGTTTGACTGGTGCGGTTTATTCAAATAATCAAGAAAAACTGGAAAAGGCGCGTTATGAATTTCACGTCGGAAATCTTTATTTGAACCGCAAATGCACGGGCGCGCTTGTCGGCGCGCATCCGTTCGGCGGTTTCAATATGAGCGGCACAGACTCGAAAGCGGGCGGACGTGAATATCTTTTGCAGTTTATGCAGGGAAAGTTGGTTTCCCAAAAAGTTGCGGCAAACAAGCGTGATGACAGCGCTGAAGTCGGAAGCGCGGCGGATACAACCGCAAAGGCTTTTTAAGATTTAGGATAATAGCTGCAAAAAAGCACAAAAGCACAAAAAGAAAAATACGATAATTGATTATGACTTGGAATTTTAATCGGAATTTTTAACATATATTTGTGTCTTTTGCGCTTTTTGCGGCTATTAAAAATGTTTCAAGGAGAATTTTATGAAAAGTTATACAAAACCTTTAGATGAAGAATTGCGAAAAAAATTAACGCCGATACAGTATGAAGTTACCCAGAGAGACGGAACAGAACCGGCTTTCAGAAACGAGCTTTGGGACAATAAAGAGTCGGGACTTTATGTCGATATTGTTTCGGGCGAGCCGCTTTTCAGTTCTTTTGAGAAATTTGATTCGCACTGCGGGTGGGCAAGTTTTTACAAGCCGCTCGAAGCGGAAAATTTTATTGAGAAGGAAGACCGTAAATTTGGAATGAAGAGAGTCGAGGTTCGCTCGAAACACGCAGATTCTCACTTGGGTCACATTTTTAACGACGGACCGCCCGAACTTGGCGGGATGCGTTATTGTATGAATTCGGCTTCGATGCGTTTCATTCCGGTTGAAAAATTGGAAGAAGAAGGTTACAGCGAATATCTACCGTTGTTTGATAAAGACGATTCAGAAAAATAAAATCGTTTGTGAAATTTTAATTTTTGAAAAATGGCTTTGTTTTTATCTCAAAGCCATTTTTAGCTTTTTATATGCTGTAATATGAAAATAGTTTTTATGGGAACGCCGCAGGCGGCGGTTTCGAGTCTGGAAAGAATTCTGCGTGACGGACACGAAATTTGCGCTGTTTGGACGCAGCCGGACCGACCTGCCGGACGCGGCAATAAAATATCTGCGTCGCCCGTCAAAGAATTTGCTTTACAAAATAACTTGCAAGTTTTTCAGCCGACTAAAATTAAGACGGCGGAAAGTTTAAAATTGTTTCAATCTCACCAAGCCGATGTTGCCGTCGTTGTCGCATACGGGCGCATCTTGCCTGAAACATTTTTGCAGTCGCTCCCGAAAGGAGCAATCAATGTTCATTTTTCGCTGCTGCCAAAATATCGCGGTGCCGCGCCGGTTAATTGGGCAATCGTGCGCGGCGAAGAAAAATCAGGCGTAACGACAATGAAAATGGACGCAGGGCTTGATACGGGCGACATTTTGCTTCAGCGCGAAACTGATATCGAAAGGGACGAAAGTTCGATTGAATTGATGCGGAAACTTTCGTATCTCGGTGCGGATTTGCTGTCGGAAACGCTGGCGATGTTCGATGAAGTAACGCCGCAGACGCAAAACGATGCTGATGCGACGCTTGCGCCGATTATGAAAAAGGAAGACGGTTTAATTGATTGGAAGAAATCGGCACGGGAGATTGCAAACCAGGTGCGTGGTTTCCAGCCTTTTCCTACAACTTACACTTATTTGCAAAAAAAAAAAATGACGGTTTGGAAAACGGAAACAATGGAAAATGAAAAATGGAAAACGGAAAATGTCGGAGAAATCTTGTCGGCAAACAGCGATGAATTAGTTGTTTCGTGCGGAAATCAAAGCATGTTAAACATTCTGGAATTACAACTCGAAGGCAAACGTCGAATGTCCGTGCGAGATTTTTTGAACGGTATTAAAATTTCGGTCGGCGAGATTTTGGGTTAGTTTTCAAAATCAGGAATGAAAAAAACACAAACGGAAAAACAAGCAAAAATTTCGCCCGCCAGACTTGCCGCCTTTGAAATACTTTTGAAAATCGAATCCGAGAAAGCGTTTTCTTCGGTTCTACTGCCGATTTACGAAGAAAAACTTTCGATAAAAGATCGCGCGCTTTGTCATACTTTAACGCTCGGCGCGCTGAGGAAAAAACTCTATCTCGACCGAATAATCGAAGAATTCACAAAAAAGAAAACGGAAAAATTCGATTTAGCCGTTTTGCTCGCGCTCAGAATCGGACTTTTTCAAATTTTATTTCTCGACAAAATTCCGGCGTATTCGGCAATAAACGAATCGGTAAATCTCGTTCATCTGGCAAAAAAGCGTTCCGCCGCCGGACTCGTCAATGCCGTTTTGCGCCGTGTCGCTCGTGATGAAATAAAACTTGAATTTACCGATGAGATTGAAAAACTGTCAATCGAAACGTCGCATCCGCGCTGGTTGATTGAACACTGGACGGAGCAGTTCGGATTAAAAGAAACTGAAAAACTTGCCGACGCTAATAACGAAACGCCGCGTCTTGTTTTCAGATTGACCAAAAAGTCAGATGAAAAAACACTCGACATTTTGCAAAAACTTGGTTTGGAAATCAGCGAATCCGCAATCATATCCAACGCATGGGAAGTTTTGAAATCGAACGAGATTTTGCATTTATACGCTGTCGAGGGGAAAATTTATTTTCAAGACGAAGCCTCACAACTTGTTGCCGAGACGGTTCAATTGCAGCCGAATGAAAATTTCCTGGACGTTTGCGCCGCGCCGGGAAGCAAAACAACGCAAATCAATTACGAATTACGAACGACGAATGAAGAATTTAAAGTATTTGCAGCGGGCGATATATATTTTCGTCGTTTGCAAATTTTGCGTGAAACTTGCGAGAGAGTCGGTGCGGAAAATGTCAAAATTGTCGCTTACGATGCAGAGAAAAGTTTACCTTTTGCCGCAGAAAGTTTTGATGTGGTTTTAGTTGACGCGCCTTGTTCGGGAAGCGGCACGATTCGTCATAATCCCGAAATACGATATTTTTTGCGGCGCGAAGATTTTGCCGATTTATCCGCCAAACAACTTATAATCTTGGAAAACGCATCAAAGATTTTGAAAACGGGCGGAAGATTGATTTATTCGACTTGTTCACTGGAACGTGAGGAAAATGAAGCGGTTTGCGAAAGATTTTTGGCAGCTCAAACACACTTCGGGAAGGTTTTGCCCGCTTTGCCGGGAACATTTTTGACCGAGGAAGGTTTTGCCAGAATCTTTCCTCAAAAGCACAAAACGGACGGATTTTTTATCGCCGTTTTTGAAAAGAAATGATCAATTTGTAAAGTTACGGAAGATTATTTATTCGATACTTTTACCGAAAAATGTTAAACTTTCGTTTTGTTTTTCTTAAATTGCCAAATCTGAAAACAACCTAAGTGAGTATTATAAATAAAAGCGCATCCGCGTTCGGAAAATTACTCGTCGTCGTCGTTCTCGCCGGAACTTTTCTGGTCGGGCTGTTCACCGTCATTTATTTACGGCTGCAGGGCGAAGAAATGAAAGTTCCTGAAATTGTCGGAAAGGATTTTGTCGAAAGCGAAAGAGAACTCGCCGACCTCGGTTTGAGAATAAAGAAAAGAGCCGACCGTCCCAGTACCGAAAAGCCGAATACCGTTATCGAGCAACTGCCGAAAGCGGGCGAAACGGTGAAAACCGGTCAGATGATTCTTGTTGTAATAAGTAAAGGAGGCGCGGAAGGTGATGAAACTCCTGTTACGCTTAAGAAAAATACGAACGAGGAAGACGACAGCGAAAAAATCGAAGAATTGATTTCGGACAAACCTAAAAAATCAAGCAAATCGAATCAAAACGTCAATTCAAGCAAAAAGAAAACATCGACCACGCGCGATGTTTTGAGCAATAATTCCAACAGCAATTCAGATTCGTCCAATAGCGGTAATTCCAATAAAAAGGTTTCGGAATCGAGTTCCGATTCGGCGGATAAAGGAAATAAAAACAGTTCGACCGTTCCGGGCAATAAAACAAACATTCCGGCTAATACGAAAAAACCGGAAAACCCAAAACCGCCGACCAGCAAAACCCCGGGCGCGTAAGCCCGACCGCGTAAAATGCAGTAACGCCGAAACGTGCAACCGAAACTTTTTTTTTTGCAACAAAGTAACGGTTTAAAATCAAAAGTTAAAAATAATGTTTGAAATAGCTCCTTCAATTTTATCGGCTCATTTCGGACGGCTGGCGGAAGAAATTCACGCAATTGAAGCGGGCGGCGCAAAAATTCTGCACTTTGACGTAATGGACGGACGATTCGTGCCGAATATCACGATTGGTCTGCCGGTTCTCGAATCAATTCGTAAAGCGACCGATTTGCGAGTTGACGCGCATTTGATGATTGAGGAGCCAAGCCGCTATGCCGCGAAATTTGTCGAAGCCGGAGCGAATATGGTTTCGGTTCACGTCGAAGCGGACGTTCACTTGCAGCGCACTTTGACGGCGATACGCGAAGCGGGCGGTCAAGCCGGAGTTGCATTAAATCCGGCAACATCTCTGGCGAGCGTCGAGGAAGCCTTGCTGTTTGCCGACTACGTTGTGCTGATGTCGGTCAATCCGGGTTTCGGCGGGCAAACATTTATTCCGACTTCGATTGATAAACTGCGCCGCCTTCGCCGGATGATTGATGAGCGAAACTTGGAAACACGCATCGAGATTGACGGCGGAGTTGATGCTGCGAACATCGCCAAAGTCGTCGAGTCGGGCGCGGAAATAATTGTTGCCGGTTCGGCTGTTTTCGGCAAGGGAAAACCGACTGAAGCCGTCAGAGAATTGATTGACGCGGCAACAGTTTGGGTTTGAAAACTCAATTAAGAATTTCAAATTACGAATTACGAATGAAGTCTCGACTTAACTACAAGTTTTTATTTGGTAATTCCAAAAAATCGTGATTTTACGATGAGGTAAATATGTTTTTAGATAAAAATAAAGCAATAATTTTGAGCTTACTGTTAGTTTTGGGTTTAGTAGTTCCGAGTTTTGCGCAAAAGAGAGACACCGACGGCTCGCCCGCGCAGCGCATTCAAGTAATGCGCCAAAAATTGGAAACTATGCGTCGTTCTTTAAACAGCGCGCGTTCGGTTTTGAAGGAAGATAAAAAGGAAGACAAATCGAAAAAAGACGACAAAACGAATTTGGAAACACCGCTTGCCCGTTTGTCCGCATTGGAAAAAGATGTGTCGAATCTGCAATCGGAAACAAATAGTTTGAGCGGAAAACTTGACCGTTCCGAAAAATACGAAGTCAGCGACGTTGACCAGTTGGAAGCGAGTGTTTCTGAAATTCAAGCCCGTGTCGATAATGCTTTGACAGAAACAGCGCGCGCGCGCGCAAATCCCGTTTCTGATGTTGGCACGCCGCGCGAAGTCAAGAAGAAGAAAAAGTTTTTGGGGATATTCGGCGGTGGCGGAAACGATGAATACGAAGAATTAATCGGAAGCGTTACGCCTGGACGAGACCGGGAACTTTTTATTGTGGCGACAAAAGAAGTTCGCAAAAATAATTATGATGTCGGACGGCTTTTGTTTCAGACGATTATCACGACTTATCCCGATTCGCCGTATCTGCCGATGGCAAAACTCGCCGTTGCCGATTCATTTTATCTGGAAGGCTCGACCAGCGCGCTTATTCAAGCGGCGGCTGGCTATCAGGAATGGCTGACGTTTTTCCCGCTCCATCCGCTTGGCGACCGTGTTCTGCTCAAAGTTGCCGAATCGGAAATGCGTCAAATCGGACGACCCGACCGCGATTCAACCCGCGCGAAACGCGCCGAACAAAAATTGCGGGCATTGCTCCAACAATATCCCAACACGATTTTGCTTCCCGATGTTAAAGAGCGTCTCAGGGAAGTTCAGGATAATCTCGGCTTGCACAATCTCATCATTGCAAATTTTTATTACAAACAATCGGTTGACTACAAAAAAGGCGGGCTGAAAGGCGCGCAGTCGCGCTATCGTGAGATTTTAGATAAATATCCGAACTTCACCTTTATGGACGAAGCACTTTATAAAGTTGCGGTAACTTATCTTATCGAAGAAGAAACCGACCAGGCGGCGAAATATTTCCAGCAGCTTGTCCGCGATTATCCGAACAGCGATTACGTCGAAAAATCGAAAGAGCAATTGCAGCTTGTTGGCGCGACCATTCCTGCTTCAAATCCTGAAAGAACAAAGTTGCTACCGCCGGAAGACAAATCGTTTTTCCAAAATTTCAAAAATGAGCTTTTCGGTGTTTATCCGTTGACGATTGATAAAAACGGCGTTTTGATGACGGACGATTTTGATAAAACAAAGTTTGAACTGATTGACCAGATTATAGAAAATCAAGGCGACATTAACCCCGCGCAAATTCCGAAATCGCTGACGACCGTGATTTCCCAGCAAAAAGCGCAGCCGCAGCCGCCGCAGCCTGAAAAATAGTTTTCGTAAAAAGTTAAGAGGTATGAATGAAAATTAAAATTTTTATTGCGGTCTCAATATTCGCGGTTTTGTCTGCACCGAGCATTTCCGCTCAAATTAGTAAGAACATTTTTTCTCCGGCGGACATATCGAAAATTTCCGAAACGTCCGCCGGAAATCAGCCGCGGCAGCAACAAACTTCCGAAGTTTCGCGTGAACGTCGGGCGCGGGCTTACGCCAAATTGCTGGAAGGTCAACGCTATATTTGGTTGATAACGAGCCGCCGAATACGTTCTGAGGCAGCACTTGCTTCTTATTCAAAATTAGCAAAACAAGCCCTGCAAAAAGCGGTTGAACTTGACCCGACTTTGGCTGAAGGCTATACCGCTCTCGCATATTTAGCTAAAAATCCTAACGACATTGAAGAATCAATTTTATTAGCCGGCATTGCCGTTAAAATTGACCGAAATAATTTTGGAGCGCGCCAGATTTTAGCGCAGCTTTATACGGTTAAAAGCCTTCTTAACACAGACGCTTTAGATTTGAATTTTGCCCAAAAGGCGATTAGCGAATGGAACGAGATTGCGCGGCTCGACCCGCGAAATGCCGAAGCGTTTGCTTTTTTGAGCGAATTTTACGGCAGGACTAATAAAAAAGCCGAACGAATTGCCGCACTCAGAAATTGGCTGTCGGCATCCACGCCAATTTCAGACGGATTTTACGGAGTAGTCTACCGGGGAAAAAGTCTCGCGCCTCAGACCGCAACGGTAAAACTCGGACAAGTCTTGCTCGAAGACAAACAAATACGTGAAGCGGTTGAAATTTTAAGTCGCGCTGTCGCCGAAGAACCTGAAAACACCGAAGCAATCGGGCTGTTGCGCTCCGCTATCGAATCGGCTGATAACGATACAGTAAAAACAGCGGTTCAGGCTCTGCAGCAAGCGGCTTATGCAAATCCCGATAATCCTTATTTGTCATTAATGTTGGCGCATGTTCAATCCAGAACAGGGAAAATTGACGATGCGGTAAAGATTTTGCGCGATGCCAGTGCGAAATTTGCCGGAAAAGATAAAGTTGCTTCAGCCGGTTTGCAGGTTGCTTTGGCGGACATTTATGGTGAATCCAATCGTGTAGATGAAGCCGCCGCAATTTATCAAAATGCGTTGACGACTCGCGGAATTGTCGTCAAAAACAATGTTTTATTGGACAATGACCGTGATTTCGCGGTTCGCGTTTATGAAAAAATAATTAACCTCTACAAAAAAGCCAATCGTCCAAATGACGCGAAAGCGGCAATCGAACGCGCCAAACTTCTCTTGGGTAAATAAGTTTCTTAATGATAATTATCAAGTTTTAATTTACGCAGGTTTTTCTGAAGCGAAAATAGTAGATAATAATTTGTTTTGAAAATAGAAGATGAAGCAATAATTGGTTTGCTTCATCTTTTTTCATTTTCTATGCTAAGAGAATGTTGGAAAACTCATTTACGCTTCCATCTTTTGCGAAAATAAATTGGTTTTTACGCATTTTGGGGAAACGCGACGACGGTTTTCACGAGCTTTGCACGGTATTTCAAACCGTTTCGCTGCACGACCGTTTAACTTTCAGCGAATCTGACGAAGTAATTTTGACTTGTGATGACGAAAATATTCCGACCGATGACAAAAATTTGATTGTCAAAGCGGCGAAAATTTTAAGTGAAAAATACGACATAAAACAAGGAACGAAAATTCACTTGGAAAAGCGAATTCCCGCGCCGGGCGGTCTCGGCGGCGGTTCGTCGAACGCTGCGGTCGCGTTGCTCGGTTTGTCAAAACTTTGGGGAATTAAAACCAGTTTTGAAGAATTGTCGGAAATCGGAAAGTGGCTTGGTTCGGACGTGCCGTTTTTCCTTCACGGCGGAACGGCTTTCGGAACGGGACGCGGAACAGAGATTTTTCCTTTGAGCGATTTGGAAGAAAAACATGTCTTAATTGTAACGCCGAACATCGCCGTTTCGACAGCCGAAGCATTTGCCCGAATAAATGCCGCTCACTTGACAAATAAAGACTCAAAAAGTATTCTTCAAATTTGCCGCAATGAAGCTCAAGCGTTGAATTTACGGCAAGCAGAGTTGGTTAATGACTTTGAAAAGACGGTTTTTGAAAACGAGTTTGAAATAGGGCGTGTCAAGAAAAAACTTCTTGATTACGGAAGTATTTGTGCTTTGATGTCCGGAAGCGGAGCAAGTGTTTTTGGTGTTTTTGACACCGAAAGTAAATTGAAAATTGCTTTCGACAGACTGAAATTAGAGCAGGGCTGGCGAGTATTTTTCGTTAGAACAATTTCGCGGCACGAATATCAAACTCTCTTGAAGTTAAATAAAAATTTGCATTCTTTGAATTTTTAATTTTACTGGGGCGTCGCCAAGTGGTAAGGCACCGGGTTTTGGATCCGGCATTCGCAGGTTCGAATCCTTCCGCCCCAGCCAATTTACAAAAAACGGACGGGCAACTTGAAGAAAACCAAAGTTGCTCGTCATTTATTTATATTTGCACGGAAGATGAGCGTAACGGGCAATATCAAAGTTTTTTCGGGGAATGCGCATCAAGGTTTGGCGGAGGAAATTTGCCGACACTTGAGTTGTGATTTGGGAAAGGCAAGCACCGACCGCTTTTCTGACGGCGAGTTTAATTTTCAGATTGAAGAAAACGCGCGCGGCGCGGATGTTTTTATTATACAGCCGACTTGCCCGCCGACCGACCAGAATTTGATGGAACTGCTGATAATGCTCGACGCATTTCGGCGAGCGTCGGCAGAGAGAGTAACGGCGGTGATTCCGTATTTCGGTTATGCGCGGTCTGACAAAAAAGACCGTCCGCGCGTTCCGATTGCTTCCAAGTTGATGGCGAATCTGATTACAACGGCGGGCGCGCAAAGAGTTTTGACGGTTGATTTACACGCTTCGCAGATTCAAGGTTTTTTTGATATTCCGGTTGACCATCTTTTCGCCGCGCCGATAATCGTCAGCTATTTTCAGGCGAATCCGATTGAAAATATGATTGTCGTCGCCCCCGACACTGGAGGTGCGGAACGCGCTCGCGCTTATGCAAAACGCCTAAACACGGGTTTGGCTTTGTGCGACAAACGACGCGAGCGGGCAAATGTCTCGGAAGTGATGAATATCGTGGGCGATGTGGAAGGCAAAAATTGTTTGATAATAGATGATATGTGCGACACGGGCGGAACGATTTGCAAAGTTGCCGACGCATTGTATGCAAACGGAGCAAACAGCATTTATGCGTGCTTCACGCACGGCGTTTTGTCCGGCAGAGCGATTGAAAATTTGAGTGCTTCGCATCTCAAAAAAATTATCGTAACCAACACTATTCCGCTGTGCGAAAAAGGCGAGGTTATGAAAAACGAAGGTAGAATCGAAGTATTGAGCGTGGCGAAACTACTCGCTTTGGGTATCAAATCTATTCACGATGAAACAAGTGTTTCGTCATTGTTTATTTAGAAATTAGTTCAAAGTTCCAAGTTAAAAGTCTAAGAATCTGTGTTTAGACTTTGAACATTGAACTTGGAACTCAAAAAAAATTATGGCAGAAAAAGTTATAGTAAAAGCGGAAAAAAGAGAAGAACGCGGTAAAAACGATTCGCGGCGGCTTCGGCAGGCGGGAAAAGTTCCGGTTGTCGTTTATGGCGGCGGCGGTGAAGCGGTTGCGGCGGCTGTTGAATTAAAAGATTTAGCGGCGATTTTGCGTTCCGATACCGGACAAAACACAATTTTTTCACTTGATATGACCGGCGAAGGCACGGGCGACGTGATTTTTCACGACCGCCAAATCGATCCACTCAGAGGTCGGCTCGTTCACGCCGATTTGCGTCGTTTGGCAAAGGGCGAAAAAATCGAAGTTACCGTGCCGATTCATATCGTCGGAGAAGCGGTTGGCTTGGTTGAAGAAGGCGCGGTTTTGAATCAGCAAATCCGTGAAATCAAAGTTTTGTGCGAGCCGAGCAAAATTCCCGAATTTATCGAAGCTGACGTAACGAATCTCGCGGTAGGCGATTCGATTCACATATCCGATTTGAGATTCGGCGAAGGTATCGAAGTTCACGAATTACCAGAAACGGTCGTTGCATCGGTGGTTATTGTTAAGGAAGAAGAACTCGAACCGCAGCTTGAAGAAGCCGCCGAGCCTGAAATTGTCGGTAAGGAAGGAGAAGACGACTCCGCCGGCAAAGACGACGAAGGTTAAACCGAAAATTTCAGATTGCGATTGATTGTTTTGTTAAATATGAACTCGTCGTCTGAAACGAATTGGTTAATAGTCGGTCTGGGAAATCCGGGAACGGCTTATGAAAAAACGCGACACAATCTCGGTTTTATGCTGATTGACAAATTGGCGCAAGACGCGAACTCGACGGTTAAGCGCGAAGAATGTCGTTCGATATTAGGTCGTATTGAAATCGAAGAAAGATTGGTCGAGCTTGTCAAACCTCAGACTTTTATGAATCTGAGCGGCGAAGCAATCAATTGTCTGTTGAAAAAAGAAACTCGAAGTGTGAAAAATTTGATTGTCATTTCAGATGATTTAGCTTTGCCGCTCGGCAAAATCAGACTTCGCGCTAGAGGTTCAGCCGGTGGACACAACGGATTAAAATCAATCGAAGAATGTTTAAAAACCCAGGAATTTATACGCTTGCGAATCGGCATTCAACCCGAACATCCAATTTCCGACACAAAGCGTTTTGTGTTGGAAAACTTTTCCAAAAATGATTTGGAAACAGTTGAAAAAGTTTTAGAACAAAGTGCCGAAGCAATTCATTCCATTATTTTAGACGGAATCGAAAAAGCAATGGCGAAATTTAATTGATAGTGGTTGGTGAATAGGTTATTTGCAAATAACCTATTCACCAACCACTATCAATTAACCACTAATAAACCTTCTTGCTTCACCTGAAATAGATGAGGCTAGACGAGCCAAAAGGAGGACAATAAATTGGCAGTAAAAAGAACGTATGAAGTAATGTATATCGGAACACCGGAAACCTCCGACGACGATATTACAAAGCTGAACGAAGCAATCGAAAAAATGATTACCGACGACGGCGGGAGCATCGTCAAGACTGAAGTTATGGGACGGCGTAAACTCGCTTACCCGATTCAAAAGAAAACTGAAGGTCATTATACTTTGTTTGAGATTGAAGGTTCGGGACAGGAAATCGCCGAACTCGAACGCCGTATGCGCGTCAACGATGCGGTTATGCGTTATATAACGGTCAGAGTTGACGAAGAACGCAAAACGGCGGAAAAGCATCGGTCAAAACGCGAAGACCGCCAGAACAAGCGCAAGGATTTCAGCGGTGGTAATCAATCAAGAGAAGCAGCGGCAGGCGACAGTAATGCCCAAGAAAATCAATAGAAAGGAGTTTTTTGAATATGGAAAAGAAAGATAAAGTTGATACGGTTGACGAAGTAAAAAATATTGATTTGGGCGAGGAACTGAAAGCCGAGCGAATGCCAAGACGTTATCAGCGTCGCCATCAAGGTCAATTTGTTCCCGATTATGTTGATTGGAAGGACGTTGACTTTCTCAAACGGTTTGTACCTGAGCGCGCAAAAATTATGCCGCGCCGCATTTCGGGAATTAGCGCTAAGGACCAACGCCGCATCGCGCGGGCTATCAAACGAGCTAGATCAATGGCATTGCTGCCGTTCGTGACCGATTAAGAAGGAGAAATTTATAATATGGCAAACACAAGCGTTCTTTTACGCGAAGATGTCGATAATCTCGGCGGGCGCGGCGAAATCGTTAAAGTTAAAGCGGGTTACGCGAGAAATTTTCTGCTTCCGCAGGGAATAGCGACTTTGGCTTCAAAGGGAAACATCAAACAGATTGAGGGTGAACGTTCGGCACTGTTGAAAAAATCCGCATTTGAAAAATCAACCGCGGACGCGCAAGCTGAACAAATGAAGGATATTTTCCTGGCGTTTGAACGTCGGGCTGGTGAAGGCGGAACGCTCTTCGGTTCGGTTACTTCAATGGACATTGCAGAAGCCCTGAAAGCAAAAGGTTATGAAATCGACCGCCGAAAAATCGTTTTGAGAGACGCGATTAAGGAAATCGGCGATTTTACGGTCAATGTCAAATTACATAGGGAAGTCACAATCGGAATTCCGGTAGCAGTTACGGCGGAAGGCGGAGCGGCAGAAGCTAAGGCGGAAAAATCCGTGAAGGTAAGAACTGAAAAAACCGCTGACACAACTGCTGAAACTATGGAAAATAATTCCGATTCGGCGGAAGAAACCGCTATCGAAGAAACCGAAAGCTAATAAAACACGGAAGACACAAACGTGGGAAAATCTTTGTTTGTCCGCACGGTTTGTAGTAGGATTTAAGACTGCGAGTTTATCTTTTAACTTGCAGTCTTTTTTTTCTAAAATACTGAAAATATAAAATCAGTCTTCAAAATTCAAGGTCAATCTACTGACTACTGACTACTGACTACTGACTACTGATAATGGCTACACCAACCGCAGAATTTGAACGCGAACAATTTTTGAACAAGCCGCTTCCGTCGAATGTCGACAGTGAGCGCGTGATTCTGGGCGCGATTCTTCTGGATAACGCGCTGATTTCACAAGCCGTCGAGCAACTAAAAGCCGATGATTTTTACTCGCCGAATCACCGCCGGATTTTCAACGCGATGCTGTCGCTTTTTGAACGCGGCGAGCGCATCGACCCGATTTTAATTGGCGAAGAATTAAAAAAAGACGGCTCGATTGATTCAATCGGCGGCGTTGCGACAATTACCAATCTAACTTACGGCTTGCCGCATTTTTCCGACATTTTTGATTACGCAAAAGTCGTCAAAGACAAGTCGCTCACCAGAAGTTTAATCAAAGTCTGCAACCAGGTTACCAGCGAAGCCTTAGCCGAAGAAGACGACGCGGCGGTTATTCTTGACCACGCCGAGCAAATGATTTTCGCTCTTGCCGACGAGCGCACACGCGAAGGTTTCGCCCACGTTCAGCCGATTGCCGAAACGGTTTTGGCAAAAATTCAGGATTACGCAAAGCGCGAAACGCACGCGCTCACCGGACTTGCGACGGGTTTCCGCGAAATTGACCAGATGACTTCGGGTTTGCAGAGAACTGATTTGATTATCATTGCAGCCAGACCGTCAATGGGAAAAACCGCGCTGTGTCTGACTTTGGCGCAAAACGCCGCGATTCAGGAAAAAGCCGTGGTTGCCGTTTTTTCTCTTGAAATGTCCAAAGAGCAGCTTGTGATGCGAATGCTCAGCTCGGAAGCGAGAGTTGACGCGCATCGCTTTCGAACCGGATATTTAACGCGCGAAGAATGGCAACGTTTAGCCGAATCAATCGGGACGCTTTCGGAAGCAAAGATTTTTATTGACGATACGCCCGGAATTTCGGTTATGGAAATGCGCGCGAAAACGAGAAGATTGGCGGCGGAACAAAAACAACTTGATTTGGTAGTTGTGGATTATCTGCAATTAATGTCGGGTTCGCGCCGTTCGGAATCGCGTCAGCAGGAAGTTTCGCAAATCTCGCGCGAACTCAAGGGTCTGGCAAAAGAATTAAATGTCCCGGTCGTCGCGCTTTCGCAATTGTCGCGTGCGCCCGAAGCCCGAAATCCACCGCGCCCGATGATGTCAGATTTGCGCGAATCCGGCAGTATCGAACAGGATGCGGATGTTGTCGCGTTTATTTACCGCGATGATTATTACAAACCCACCGAGGAAAACGCGGGTATTGCCGAAATTTTGATTTCAAAGCAAAGAAACGGTCCGACAGGAACGGTTAAACTGGCATTTTTAAAAGAGTTTACACGATTTGAAAATTATTTTGGAGAATAGCGATGAGCGAAGATTTGAGTTTTCCGATTGGGAAATACGGTAAGGATTCAGAAATTACTCCTGAACAAAGAAAACAATTTATCAGTGAAATCGCCGAATTGCCGAGCGTTCTGCGCGAAGCGGTTAACAATCTAAGCAACGAGCAAATTGATTTGCCGTATCGTCCCGAAGGCTGGACGGTGCGACAGGTCGTTCATCACGTCGGCGATAGTCATATGAATTCGTTTATTCGCTTTAAGTTAGCGTTGACCGAAGACAATCCCACGATTCGCCCGTATGCCGAAGATTTGTGGGCGGAAACGGCGGAATATAAAATGCCGCTTGAAGTTTCGCTGAATCTGATTGATTCAATCCATCGTCGTTGGACGACGTTACTCGAATCAATGTCGGACGAAGATTTTACGCGAACCTTAAATCATCCCGAAACGGGCGGGTGGACACTAGAAAATCAACTCGGATTGTATGCCTGGCACGGCAAGCATCACGCGGCGCACATCGATAATTTGAAGAAAAGAAACGGTTGGAATTAAAAGGTTTTGATTTGCTTCCTCATAAATAACTACAGCATTTGCCGTAAATAGGCACAAAACATATAAAATTTTTGATTTTTCCGCATTTTACGCTTTTGGGCTATTCTTTTTTTCTCAAATTTCAAGCCTTTTCTAAATTCGCAAATTTTTCAATCAATTTCTTTTGTCCGAAACCGGGAAAACTTACCGTCAATTTCACATTATCGCCTGTGCCTTCACGCCGCAGAACCAAGCCTTTGCCGTATTTTGCGTGGCGGACGCGCGAACCAGGAACAAACCCTTCGATTTTGGGTTTTGGGTTTTGGATTTTGGATTGGTTTGAGCCGGCGGCTTTGAGTTTTTCAAAACCTGAAAGCGGTTTTGGTTTTTCTTCCTCATCGTTATTTGCCGATTGTCCCGTATTTGTCTTCATTTTGAAGAATTCGGAAATTGCATCGGCACTGTTATAAGTTTTGCCCGCGTAAGTGGCGCGTGGTTTTTCGATTTCGATTTCGCCTTTTAAAATTTGCGCGGCGCGTTTGTTTTCCTTGACTGACGAGCTTTTCGCAAACGACAGCCAGGATGCGCCGCGTGATAAATCCTGAATCAAATCGAGCGGCATTTCGTTCAAAAACTGCGACGGTTCAGCAGCCATTTCTTCACCATAAACGCGCCGCCGCATCGAATGCGTAATATACAAAATCTTTTCCGCTCGCGTAATCGCTACATACGCAAGACGACGTTCTTCTTCTAGTTCGTTGGGGTCGTTGACGCTGCGGGAGTGTGGAAAAATGCCGTCTTCTAGTCCGACGAGAAAGACAATAGGAAACTCCAGACCTTTTGCCGCGTGAACTGTCATCATCGTGACGCGGGCGTTGCGGTCGTATTTGTCGGTGTCCGAAGACAAAGCCGAATGGTCAATGAAATCCCGCAAACCTTCGGCTTCCTGTTTATCATAATCAACCGCCGCGTTGACGAGTTCTTCCAAATTTTCGAGCCGCGCCGCCGATTCGTCGGTATTTTCCGACCGCAGCATATTCGCGTAACCTGTATCTTCAATTGCGGCAATAACCACATCCGTAACAGATTTGTCAGTTTGCGCCGCTTCGCCGACTTTGAGAGTTAATTTTTCAATCAATTTTCTAAAACTTTTTAACGCTTCTAACGCTCGCGTGGTGAGATTTCTCGGTTGTTCGTATTTTTCATCGGTGATTATCGCCAGCGTTTCCCACATCGAAACACTGAAATCTTTAGCGCGAAACGCAAGTTCGTCGAGGGAAGTTTTACCCAAGCCGCGTGTCGGCGTGTTGATGACGCGAAGCAATGCGATGTCGTCAAACGGATTGAGCGCGAGTTTCAGATAAGCGATAACGTCTTTGACTTCCGAACGCTCGTAAAATGAAAATCCGCCGACAATGTTGTATTCGATTCTTAGCCGCCGCAAAAAGTCTTCAAACACACGCGATTGAGCGTTTGTCCGGTAAAGAATAGCGATTTTTTCATTCGGGTTTCGCCTTTGACGCTCATCAATTTTCTGGGCGACAAAACGCGCTTCGCCGTCTGAATCGAATGCCTGATGATAAAAAATCTTTTCGCCGCCATCATTGTTTGTCCAGAGCTTCTTGTCTTTACGATTTTGATTATTTTTGATAATCGCGTCGGCAACATCCAGAATCGTTTGCGTCGAGCGATAGTTTTGCTCAAGCATAATCACCTTTGCGTCCGGGAAATGCTGTTCAAATTCTAAAATGTTGCGAATGTCCGCTTGGCGAAAACCGTAGATTGATTGCGCGTCGTCGCCGACGACGCAGATATTCTGCTGTTTTTCTGTTAAATAATTTAGTAGCGCAAACTGCAAAGGATTCGTATCCTGGTATTCGTCAACCAAAATATATTTGAATTTATTGTTATATTTCTCGCGGACCTCCGGCGCGACACGCAGAAGTTTAACGGTTTTTATCATTAAATCGTCAAAGTCGAGCGCGTTGGCATTGTTCAAACGTTCTTCATTCATCTTGAAAACGCGAGCAATAGCCGCGCGTTTTTCATCTGTGTATTCGACTTTTGAAGCATACATTTCAAAATCTTCGCCGCGATTTTTCGACGAACTTATCGCCGATTGCACGAGCCGCGCCGAAAGCTGTTTTTCGTCCATTCCGATGTCTTTGACGCAGGCTTTGATAACCTTTTGCGAATCGCTTGTGTCGTAAATCGTAAAGGATTTTGTGTAACCTTCGCCCAAATGCTCGATGTCTTGCCGTAAAATCCGCACGCAAAGGCTGTGAAAAGTTGAAATTAATGGTGCGCTTTGTAGTTGTTGACCTTGCAGCAAAACCTTGACGCGCTCGCGCATTTCGCCCGCCGCTTTGTTCGTGAACGTAACCGCTAGAATGTTATACGGCGGAACGCCTTTTTCGGCGATTAAATAAGCGATGCGAAGCGTGATAACGCGCGTTTTGCCCGAACCCGCGCCTGCTAAAACAAGCAGCGCGCCTTCGGTTTGTTCGACGGCTTTTCGTTGCTGCGGATTGAGAGAAGATAAAATTTCCATAATTATTTTTGGGAAAGTTTTATGGTAAATTTTTATTTGTAAAGCGTCAAAGATTGAATTTTAATAGCCGCGAAAAGAAGCAAAGCCCCAAAAAGTTAAAATTATTTTGTGATTTTTGTGACTTTTACGGATAATCATTTAATTAAATTTTGAATTTCCTTAAACTGTTCATGTTTTGAATCACGCATCAACTCGAAAAGCGCCATTTCCACAGACGACGGCACAACGCCGTTCATCCGCATTTTTTTCAGCGCGGCTTCTTTGTCTTGCGAAAAGCGCGAACTGACGCAATCGGTCAAGAGATGAACTTCAAAATTTTCGTTTAATAAATCGTGCGCGGTTTGATTGACGCAGACGTGCGCCTCTAATCCGCACAAAACGACTTGGCTCACGCCAGTCGCGTTTAATTTATCCATAAACGAATTTGCGCCGCACGAGCTAAATGCCGATTTTTCGACAAACTCAAACTCAGTCGGCATTAAAAATAGAATTTCTTCCGCCGTTCTGCCCAAGCCTTTCGGGTATTGTTCGGTAATAATAATCGGTAAATTTAGTATTTGAAAACCGCGCACGGCAACCGAAATGCGTGAGGCGATTTGCGCAAAATCATTGATTGGTGAGCGGAACGCTTCCTGAAAATCAACTATGATGAGTGCGGTTTTTTCTTTATCTAAGACTTTCGGATGAAGCATTTGCATTTTAGATTTTGGATTGTTTCCTTTCATTGAAACTGAATATTAACATGCAATAAGTTTAACCGATTCGGGAAAGCAACGTAAAGAAGTCGTGCAAACGTCAAAGAGTTAATAATCCACCGGAAAAAATTTAATTTCTCTAAAAGCCGTTTCTGGTGAAATTTATATGAAACAGTCCAGATTACTCTTTGCTATAATACTGCTTTTTCTTTTATTTTGCCTTTCATTAAAGAGCGTTTCGGCAAAGGAAGAATGGGTGCGAGTGCGCTCGAAAAATTTTCAACTGGTTGGAAATGCCGCCGAAAAGGACATTCGGCGAGTCGCCGTAAAACTCGAACAATTCCGCGAAGTTTTCAGGCAGATTTTCAGCCGGATTAATTTAAGCTCGCCGATTCCGACGAATGTTGTTGTCTTTAGAGATGAAAACACATTCCGCGATTTTAAGCCGGTCAACGATGACGGAACGCCGAGAGATTGGGTCGCCGGTTATTTTCAAAGCGGCGAAGATGTCAATTACATCGCGCTTTCGAACGAAGGCGAAAAAGCGCATCCTTACAGCACGATTTTTCACGAATATGTTCATTTTCTCGTGAGCAATGACATTGGGCGCGCCAACGCGCCGCCCTGGTTTAACGAAGGTTTGGCGGAATATTACGAAACCTTTCAAATTGAAGACGACCAAAAAGTTTCACTCGGTATTAAACGCGACAGCCATTTGCTCCTTCTTCAAAAAAACAAGTTGATTCCGTTTGAAACGTTTTTCAATATGGATAACTACACGCTTCATCGCCAGGGCAAGGACGGTGTGGGACTTTTTTACGCGCAGGCGTGGGCTTTGACGCACTATCTGATGCAGAGCAACGCCGGCTCGCGCAGTCATCAGTTAAACAAATTTATCGACCTTGCTTCAAACGGTAAGACCACAAAACAAGCCTTTGGTGAGGCGTTTCAAATTGATTATGCGACGATGGAAAGCGAGCTGAAAAAATATGTCGAGCAAAAAACTTATCGAACATCAATCATAAACCTTAAAAACAAATTAGTTTTTGAAAATGAAATGCAATCTTCTCCCGTTTCCGAAGCCGAAGCGAAAGCCGTTTTGGGCGATTTGCTTTTTCACACGAATCGCTTGCCGGAAGCCGCCGCGATGCTTGAAGAATCCTTAAAGTTAGATGCCGGTTCGAGTTTGGCGAATACTTCGCTCGGATTGGTTAAAATGCAGCAAGAGAAATTTGCGGAAGCCAAGAAATACCTCGAAAAAGCCGTCGCGCTCGACAACAAGAATTATCTGGCGCATTTTCAATACGCTTTTGTTTTGAGCCGCGAAGGAATGACCGATTTCGGTTTCGTTTCCGGTTATGACGGCGAGCAAACCGAAAAAATGCGCGAATCTCTGAAAAAGGCGATTACGCTGAATCCGAATTTTGCCGAAAGTTATAATTTATACGCTTTTATCAATGTTGTCCGAAATGAAGCGATTGACGAAGCGTTTGACTATATAAATAAAGCCTTGAAGCTCGCGCCCGGCAATCAATGGTATTTGATGCGCCTCGCCGAGCTATACTCACGCAAGGAAAATTTTTCAAACGCCCGTCAAATCGCGCAAAAGGTTTTTGAAACCGCGCCCGACGACCGTTTGCGCGTCTACGCGAAGGGAACGATTAACAACATCAATTCCTACGAAGCGCAATTGGAGGACATCAAAAATAATCGTCGGCGAATGCAGTCGGATGTAACCGACCAGCCTTTGACGGAAGAAGAATTGGCGCGAATTAATGAAAAGGTGATGCGGGAATCGATAAATTATAATTTACGAAGACCAAAAGCGGTTGAAAAAAGAGTTTTGGGTTTTTTGACGAAAATCGAATGCACTGAAAAAGAAGTGATTTATTCGGTAAAAGTTGACGACCGGAATTTACAGCTTCGTTCGGAAAATTTTGATTCGCTGTTTCTAATGTCTTACGAACAGACTATGATTGACCAGCAGGTCGGCTGCGGAACAATCAAAAAGGAAAGTTTCGCAGTGGTAATTTATCGACCTTTTGATAACGTTAAGGCAAAAGCGGCGGGCGAAATTATTTCAATCGAATTTGTGCCGAAAAACTTTATATTCTTAAAATAACGGCTTGTGATAAATAGTAATAAAAGCCTCATACACTAATTACAAATCGTTATTTTTCTTTTTTCAGTTTATCAAAATTGATTTTGTTTGAAGGTTTCGTGTCCGCTTTCAAAATTTCTTTCAAATACTTGAGCGCGTGTTTGTTTTCCTTTTCATCGTTCGCCGCAACGCAGTCGCTCGGCACAACCAAATCGAAATCGCGCATATAAGCGTCGTTTGCCGTAAATAAAATACAAATATCGGTGGCAACGCCGGTTAAGACAAGCGTTTTGCAATTAAGATGTTCGAGCAAAATGTCGAGCGTCGTCGAATAAAAGCCCGAATGTTTCGGTTTCAGAACAAAATAATCTTCTTCGTCGGGCGCGAGCATTTTCGCAATCTGTGAGCCTCTGACCGATTCGTCCAAACAGTGTTCGAGCAGTTTTTTGAAATCCGACTGCCATTTGCCGAAATTATCGTTGACATAAACAACCGGCACGTCGGCTTTTTTTGCTTTGCCTTTTAATTTTGAAAGTTTTTTTGCTATCGGCAAAGTATTCTTAAATAATTTTTCGCCGTCGGGGAATTCAAAATCACTGATAATATCAATTAAAAGAAGAGCGACATTTGATTTGTCGGGAGCATTGCCGTGCAAATCTTCACTTTTCGACATAATGTTTTCTGTTTTGGATTTTTATTCGCTTTTTTGTGGTTTCTTCGAGATTTTCTTGTGGTTGTTCCTTTTTTCCAAATTGTATTGGCGAAAGAAAAAATAAACCGCCGCGACGGAAATTACCAGAATCAAAATCATCATCGCGGCAATAAAATAAATCTCGGCAGTTCCGGCATTTGGCATATGAAAAGTTTAACCGATTTACCTCTGACCGAGCAAAGAAGGAAAGTTTAATTTGAAAATAAGCGTTTGAAAACGGATAATTAACTGAATTTACAAACCAATTAAAACCAGGACGTAAAAAATGAGCGAAACAAATCCAAATGCTATCGAATCCATTCTAAACGAATCGAGAGTTTTTCCGCCGCCTGCCGAATTTGCCGCGAACGCACATATCAGAAGTTTTGAAGAATACGAAGAAATTTATGCCGAAGCCGCCGAAAATCCCGAAGAATTTTGGGCAGGCGCGGCAGAATCGCTGCATTGGTTCAAAAAATGGGAGCGCGTTTTGGAATGGAACGAGCCTCACGCCAAATGGTTTGTCGGCGGAACTTTAAATGTTTCTTATAACTGTATTGACCGCCATTTGAAAACCAACCGAAGAAACAAAGCCGCGATAATCTGGGAAGGCGAAACAGGCGAAACGCGCACGATTACTTACCAGCAGCTTCACACGGAAGTCTGCAAATTCGCCAATGTCTTAAAGAAACTAAATATAAAAAAAGGCGATAGAGTCGCGCTGTATATGCCGCTCGTTCCGGAACTTGCGATGGCGATGCTGGCTTGCGCCAGAATCGGCGCGACGCACACAGTTATTTTTGGCGGATTTTCGGCGGACGCAATCCGCGATAGAGTCAACGACGGCGAATGCAAATTGATTGTTACAGCCGACGGAGGTTTCCGGCGCGGAAGCGAAATAAAATTAAAACAAACGGTTGACGAAGCCGTCGGAAATTGTCCGACAATCGAAAATGTCGTTGTTTTCAAAAGAACCAATTCGCAAATTAATATGATAGACGGACGCGATTTTTGGTGGCACGATTTAATGAAAACAGTTGATGACAAATGCGAAGCCGAAGAATTAGACAGCGAGCATCCGCTTTTTATTCTTTACACTTCCGGCACAACCGGAAAGCCGAAAGGCATTTTGCACACAACGGGCGGTTATTTGACGCAAACAATGCTGACTTCAAAATGGGTTTTCGATTTAAAGGACGAAGATATTTATTGGTGTACGGCAGACATCGGCTGGGTTACGGGACATTCTTATGTTGTTTATGGACTGCTGTCGAACGGCGCGACGGTTTTGATGTATGAAGGCGCGCCGAATTTTCCCGATTTCGACAGGTTTTGGGACATTATCGAACGCCATAAAGTCAACATTCTTTACACCGCGCCGACGGCGATTCGCGCTTTTATCAAATGGGGCGAAGAATATCCGAACCGACACGATTTATCATCTTTAAGACTTTTGGGAACGGTCGGCGAGCCGATAAACCCGGAGGCTTGGATGTGGTATCACCGTGTTATCGGCAAGGAAAAATGTCCGATAGTCGATACCTGGTGGCAGACGGAAACCGGCGCGATTATGATTTCGCCGCTGCCTGGCGCAACGCCAACAGTTCCGGGAACGGCGACCAGACCTTTTCCCGGAATAATTGTTGACATCGTTACCAAAGCCGGAAAATCCGTTCCCGATAATGAAGGCGGTTATCTGGTTGTTAAAAAACCGTTTCCTTCAATGCTTAGGACAATTTGGAAAGATGATGAGCGCTATCAAAAAACTTATTGGTCGGAAATTCCGAATGTTTATTTTGCGGGCGACGGCGCGCGGCGCGACGAACACGGAAATTTTTGGATTATGGGCAGGGTTGACGACGTGATAAACGTTTCCGGTCATCGTCTTGGAACGGCGGAAGTCGAATCAGCTTTAGTTTCGCACGAAACAGTAGCCGAAGCTGCCGTCGTCGGCAAGCCCGATGAAATTAAAGGTCAGGCAATCGCGGCGTTTGTTACATTGGAAGGCGGACGAAAGGGAACGGATGAATTGAAAAACGAGTTACGCGCACACGTTGCAAAGGAAATCGGTGCTTTGGCAAAACCCGACGAAATACGTTTTACCGACGCTCTCCCGAAAACCCGTTCGGGGAAAATTATGCGTCGTCTTTTAAGAGAAATTGCGGCGGGCGGAGTAATTGCAGGCGATGTTACAACGCTCGAAGATTTATCTGTTTTGGAAAAATTGCGTGAAGACGAAGAATAAATAAGGCAAAAGTAAAAAGTAAAAAGGCAAAAGTAAAAGTTGAAGTGTTCCAATACTAATCTTCAATTCTCGACCATACTGAAAATTACCAAAGTTTCAACCGTAGAACAAAAACGAATTGTGATTTGTTAATTGCTGTTACTTTTTACTTCTGCCTTTTTACTTTTAGTTTAACTAGGTGCTTGGTTAGCTGGAAAAATTTTATCGTCTGCAATCTCGTCGCCGAGCAGCATTTCCTTGTAACCTGCGGGTAAAGAGCGCACTTTTTTGTTTTCGTCGGTTACCAGATGCAGGGTTTCACCGTCGGCGAGCAGAGTTTCGTCGGACGCGCGATAAATTTCATAAATAAACCGAATCGAACGGCTGCGGACTTCGCCGACGTTTGTGCGGACTGTTAAAACGTCTTCGTAGAAAGCCGGTGATTTATAACGACAATAACTTTCCGCAACTACGAGCAGCGCGTTGTCTTTTTCCTCCATATCGCGGTAGGAAAAACCGCGAGCGCGGCAGAATTCGCTGCGTCCGATTTCAAACCAAATCAAATAATTCGCGTGATAGACAACGCCCATTTGGTCGGTTTCGGCATAGCGGACGCGGACTTCGGTTTCGTGCCATTCAGTCATATAGTAGATGTCAGAGGTTAGATGTCAGAGGTTAGAAATCATTCTCAAACTAAGCTCTGACATCTAATCTCTAACATCTAAAATTATGGCTGGGAGACAGGGAGTCGAACCCCGATAGGCAGATCCAGAAACTGCAGTCCTACCATTAGACGATCTCCCAGCAAGTTAAAATCTAATTTATTGACAGAAAAGCTACTTGTCAAATGTATCAAGCCTTTATCAACTTGCTTGCAGAGAATTTGACAGGCAAAATAGTAGTTTATGTCGGTTGATGACAAAGACATTGTTAATAATCGCCACGCTTTTCATGAGTATCATATTCTGGATAAATTTGAAGCAGGCGCGGCTTTGAAAGGAACTGAAGTCAAGAGTCTGATGAACGGATTGATTCAATTAAAGGAATCATATGTTTCGGTCAAAGACGGCGAAGTCTGGCTTTTCAACGCGCATATTTCTCAATACTCGCATGGTAACATCAACAATCACGAACCTTTGCGGACGAGGAAATTGTTGCTTCATCGCAAGGAAATTGAAAAGCTGGAAAAGGAAACGACGATAAAGGGAATGACGCTGGTCGTAACCAGAATTTACTGGAAAAACGGGCGGATAAAATTTGAAATCGGCGTGGCGAAAGGTAAAAAACTTTACGACAAGCGCGAAGACTTAAAATCTCGGACAATCGAGAAGGAAACACGAGCGCAGTTGAAAGAAAATCTTAGATAAGTTATAGATAATACAAAGTTTTTGCGGGAAATAAAAACTAAAACAAGAGGTAAAGAATGAAATCTCAGGCGATAACGGATAATTTTCAGGATGCGGCGGTTGACGCTTTGGCAGTGGTGGTTTTTAAGGACGAAAAAGCCAACAGCGGAACTTTAAAGGGTTTGGACAGATTAGTCGGCGGAAATATATCTTCGGTTTTGAAGTCCGAAGAATTCAAAGGAGATACGGGCGAGACCGCTTATTTTCTTTTTGAGCCGAAAGGGAAAAATACGGCAAACCGGCTTTTGTTAGTCGGCGCGGGCAATAAAACCGATTATAAAACGTCGGATGTCTACGTGGTTTCCGGCGCGGCAACCAGATTTTTGCGAAAACGCAATGTCAAAAGTTTCGCGTTGATGCCGCGCTCGGACGGTGACGCTTCCGACGTAGCGAAGTGCGCGATGCAGGGCATTGTATCCAGCCAATTTGAACTCGACAAATACAAAACTCAAGATAAAAACGATAAATCAATTGATAATTTTGTTTTGTTCGTCGAAGGCGCAAAGGAAAAGGATTTGAAAGACGGATTGAAGCGTGGCGAAATCATTGGCGATTCGATGAATTTTACGCGCGATTTGGCGAATGAGCCGCCGAATATTCTCCACCCGACGGAGATGGCAAACCGCGCTCAGAAAATGGCGAAAGAGGTCGGTTTGAAATGCGAAATTCTCGACGAAAAGCAGATGGAAAAGCTCGGAATGGGTTCGCTGATGAGCGTCTCGATTGGTTCTTCGCAGCCTGCGAAGATGATTGTCTTAAGATACGAGCCGAAAAAATCTACCGGCAAAAAAGGAGAGTTGCTCGCGCTTGTCGGTAAAGGAATTACATTTGACACGGGCGGAATTTCAATCAAACCTTCCGAAGGAATGGAAGCGATGAAATACGATATGTCGGGCGGAGCAACCGTCATCGGCACGATGCGTGCGATCGGTTTATTGCAGCCGACAATTCCGGTTTTGGGCATTGTCGCGGCAGTTGAAAATATGCCTGACGGCAATGCGAGTCGTCCTTCGGATATTGTAACCGCGATGAACGGCAAAACGGTTGAGATTTTAAACACCGATGCCGAAGGTCGTCTCGTTTTAGCTGACGCGGTTGCTTACGCCGAAAAACAGGGCGCGACGCGCATCGTCGATATGGCGACTTTGACCGGCGCGGTAATTATTGCTCTCGGTGATTTGAACACGGCTGTTTTAGGAAATGACCAAGACCTTGTTGACGAAATCATCGCCTGCGGAAAGGAAGTCGGCGAAAATTTCTGGCAATTGCCAATCGGCACGGAATACAGCAAAGCCATTAAATCTGACATTGCCGATATAAAAAATATTGGCGGCGGGCGCAAAGCCGGAACGATTATCGGCGCGGTTTTTATTCAGGAATTCGTCAAAGACGCGAAATGGGCGCATCTCGATATTGCGGGAACGGCTTGGGCAGACAACGAAAAACCACACCACTCAAAAGGTCCGACAGCGATTGCCGTTCGAACTTTGCTCAAATTAGTCGAGAAATCACAGTAAGAATCTTTAAATTACGAATTACGAATTATGAATTATGAATTAAGAGAAAGGTATCGAACTCTGAATTCACAATTCTTCTTTCGTAATTCGTAATTTTTTTAACAAATCTATGAAAATACACGAGTATCAAGGAAAGGAACTTTTGAAACAATACGGCGTTCCGGTGCCGCGTAGCATCGTGGCGAGAACGCCCGAAGAAGCTGAACAAGCGGCGCGGGATTTGGGAACTGACGTAGTAGTCGTCAAAGCGCAGATTCACGCGGGCGGACGCGGCAAAGGCGGCGGCGTAAAGCTCGCCAAATCACCCGAAGAAGCAAAGCAAATTGCCGAACAAATGCTCGGAATGATACTCGTTACGCATCAGACCGGCGCGGATGGACGTGAAGTAAAAACCCTGCTTATCGAAGAAGGCTTGCCGATTGATAGAGAATTTTATCTCGGCATTACGCTTGACCGCGTTTCCGGCAGAGATGTTTTTATGGCTTCGTCGGCGGGCGGAATGGACATCGAAAAGGTCGCGGAAGAAACACCCGAATTGATTCTCAAAGAAACGATTGACCCGGCGGTCGGTTTGGGTCCGTTCCAAGCCCGCGAGCTTGCTTTCGGTTTGGGAATTCCGAACGATTTAATCAATCAAGCCGCGAAATTTATGCTGTCGCTTTATGACGCATATGTGAAGATGGATGCGACAATCGTTGAAATCAATCCGTTTCTTTTAACCAAAGATAATCGTCTGATTGCGCTCGACGCAAAAGTTAATTTCGATGACAACGCAATGTTTCGTCATAAAGATTATGCCGAATTAAGAGATTTAAATGAAGAAGAGCCGCTTGAAATCGAAGCCTCGAAATTCGATTTAAATTATATAAAACTCGACGGCAATATCGGTTGTATGGTCAACGGCGCGGGGCTTGCGATGGCGACGATGGACATTATCAAACTCGCAGGCGGCGAACCGGCAAATTTTTTGGATGTCGGCGGCGGCGCATCGCAGGAACGAGTCGAACAAGCGTTCAAAATTCTGCTTGCCGACGAAAACGTCAAAGCGGTTTTAATCAACATCTTCGGCGGCATTGTGCGTTGCGATATGGTTGCCAGCGGCGTGGTTGCGGCGGCAAAAAATCTCGGTTTTTCGATTCCGATTGTGGCGCGGCTCGAAGGCACAAATGTCGAAGAAGGCAGGCGCGTGTTGCACGATTCGGGCATTAACATTCTAACGGCGGACGGAATGCGCGACGCGGCGGAAAAAGTCGTTTCAGCAGCAAACGCGTCATATTAATTTCGTATCTTTTTTAAGATATAAAATATTTTACAGCGACGAGAGATCGGGTTTTTATCTGACTTCTCGTCTTTATTTTTGCATTTACAGCTAGATGAATTTGCAACGCTTTGTTATATTTAAAGAAACTGAATAACCATTCATTATTAAAAGGGAAAACAAATGATTGAACGCGAACAGCTTGAGATGGATGTAATTTTTGTCGGTGCTGGACCAGCAAATCTGGCGGCGGCTTTGCATTTGAAAAATCTGATAAAAGAACACGACGAACTCTTTGCCAAAGGCAGAAGACCGGGCAAACAGATAGGCGAGCTTGAAATCGGAATTATTGAAAAAGGTGCAAAAATCGGAGCGCATATTTTGTCCGGAGCGGTTGTTGACCCGGTTGCTTTGCGTGAGTTGATGCCGGATTTTTTGGAACAAGGCTGTCCGGTTGATTCCACCGTCGAAAGCGACGCTTTCTGGTATATGACCGAAAATCGCGCAATCGTTTCGCCAATTACGCCGCCGCCACTCAAAAATCACGGCAAATATATCGCTTCATTGAGCAAAATCTGCGAATGGCTCGGCGAAAAATGCGAAGAAGCCGGAATAAATATTTTCCCGGAATTTCCCGGCGCAGAAATTCTTTACGACGAAAACGAGCATGTTATCGGTGTTCGCACGGGCGACAAGGGAATAAACAAAGAAGGAAAACCGAAAGAAAATTTTGAAGCGGGCGTTGATATTCTGGCGAAAATAACCGTTTTAGGCGAAGGCTCGCGCGGTTCTTTGACGAAAGAAATAATGCAGCGGCTTGGACTTAACGAAGGTAAAGAGCCGCAAGTTTTTTCTTTGGGCGTGAAAGAATTGTGGGAAGTTCCCGCCGGAAATTTTGAAGAAGGTCGCGTCGTTCACACGCTGGGTTTTCCGTCAGACGCGAAAACCTACGGCGGCGGCTGGATTTACGGAATGAAAAATAATGTCGTCAGTATTGGCTACGTTACCGGACTCGATTATTTTGACCCGCTGCTCGACCCGCACGCCGAGTTTCAAGCGTTCAAAACTCACCCCGAAATCGCAAAAATTTTAGCGGGCGGAAAAATGCTCAAATACGGCGCGAAGACGATAAACGCGGGCGGCTGGCACACAATGCCGAGGCTTTACGCGGACGGCGTTTTGCTCGTCGGCGACGCGGCTTCGTTTTTAAACGGTCAGCGCATCAAGGGAATTCATACGGCGATGAAGTCTGGAATGCTCGCGGCTGAGACAATTGTCAGAGCATTTAATCACGAAGATTTTACGTCAAAAATACTCAAAGATTATGAAGAAAAAGTCAACGGCAGTTGGATTTACGACGAGCTTTTTCCGGTCAGAAATTTTCACGCCTCTTTCCAGCGCGGTCGCTGGTCGGCGCTCATCAACGGCGGTTTGCAGTTTTTGACCGGCGGAATGGCTTGGGGATTTATGCCGATGGAGCATCACGTCGCCGGACACGAGCGGATGAAAACGATGGTCGAATATGAATACAAAGACGACGCGCAGAAAAATCGTTACCCCGATTTAAGGTTCGACAACGAATTAACTTTCAATAAAGTTACAGACGTTTATCACGCCGGAGTTTCGCACGACGAAGACCAGCCGTCGCACCTGCATATTTTGGACACGGAAATTTGCGCGACGCGCTGCGCCGAAGAATACGGAAATCCGTGCCAGCGTTTTTGTCCCGCGGCGGTTTATGAAATGGAGGAGAATCCGAAAACAAACCGCCGCGAGTTAAAAGTCAATTTTTCAAATTGCGTCCACTGCAAAACCTGCGACATCGCCGACCCGTATCAAATTATCAATTGGGTTACGCCCGAAGGCGGCGGCGGTCCGAATTATAAGGGAATGTAAGTTGATTTTGGATTTTAGATTGTGGATTTTGGATTGGTTGGGAATGTGATTTGCTCTATTAAGTTTCGTTCAAGATTCGTTTTGAATTGATACATAAGAATAAAGACGAAAAGGAGAAAATATATGTCAATCCCAAATAAAGATGAAGTCGAAGGCAAATTAGACAGAGGCGTGGGCGCGGTCAAAGATAAAGTCGGCGAAGCGTTAGGCGACAGAGATTTGGAAGCCGAGGGCGAAGCGCAAAACGCTGAAGGAAAAGGTCAGGAAACCTGGGGAAAATTGAAACGCGGAGTCGGAGACACGGTTGATGCCGTCGGCGATGCTGTCAAAAATACAGGCGACAAAATAAATAAATAAGTCTGTTAGGCGGGAGAAATAAATTATAAAATTTCATTCTTCCGCTTTTTTGTGTCTAAAATCAGGTTAGATTGTTAAAGATGAAATTAGCGGAAAGTTCTCATCACAGACTAGAAACTTTTTTTCGGGAATTTTTATGCGATAAAACTTTTCAATTGCCGACAATAAATTTTTATGCAGGAAGATTTTCCAGAATTTTAACTTTGATTTTACAGGTTCACGGCATTACTTTCGGAAGACATATATTCATTACGCCAGATTTGATTGCAAAGAATTATGAAAGCCGACAAAAACTTTCGCTCGAACTCGCCGCGCACGAAATCGTCCACGTTCTGCAATATAAAAAAGAAGGCTTTATCAGATTTTTTTACAAATACTTGACGAGTTATTGGCGAACCTTACGGACAAAAAAGAATTGGAATGCGGATTCCAGACACGAAGCCTATCTTGAAATTCCGTTTGAAAGGGAAGCTCGCGAAATTGCCGCCGAATTTGTCAGGTGGAATCGAGATAAAAAAATTACTGGGTGAGTTTATCGGTCAACATCTCCCAATCAATCTTTTCATCGTCAAGTTCCTTCATCGCAATGCGGGTGGATTTGCTTTTGCGCGGATCCATATCGACGCGGGGATTTGCGCCGCGCTGAAGTTGTTTGCTGCGCTGCGCCGCAAGGATAATCTTGCGGTATTTTGAGTCAATCTCCGGTGTTACTTTTGGTTCTTGCGTCGCGTCTTCAACGAGTTGTTCGGTTTCTTCAACCATAATGAAATTTAATCTCCAAGCGAACTTATTTTAGAAGTATCGAAACTATCTAAAATACCTTGAATCGCCTCAATTTGTCGAATGCGTTTTAATCTTTCGACTAAAATTATTGTCCGCAAATCAGCCGTCGCTTCAGAAACATCGTCGTTTATCACGACGTATTCAAATTCACCGACGCGCCGAATTTCAGCGAATGAATTGCGGAGACGCAATTCCAAATCCTTTAATTTTTCGGTGGCGCGAGCCTTTAAACGATTTCGCAAAACCTCAAAAGATGGCGGCAAAATAAAGATATTGACAGCTTCCGGCATCGAGCGGCGCACGCTTTCCGCGCCTTGCACGTCAATTTCCAAAACAACATCTTGACCAGAATCAATTTTGTTTTTGACTTGATTTATCGAAGTACCGTAGAAATTACCGTGAACTTCGGCAAATTCGAGAAATTCGCCTTTTTCAATCAAATTTTCAAATTCCGCGCGGCTGACAAAAAAATAATCAATACCGTTTTCTTCGCCGACACGCATTTCGCGCGTTGTGAACGAAACTGAATAATCGATGTTCGGCACGATTTTCAAAACTTCTTTGATAAGTGTGCCTTTTCCGCCGCCCGACGGAGAACTGATGATGATTAAATTACCCTTCATAAATGGATAATGGAAAATGGAAAATGGATAATGGAGAACAAAAAATTATCCGTTATCCATTTTCCATTTCCACTATTCTACGTTTTGCACTTGTTCGCGCATTTTTTCTATTTCGGATTTTATGTTCAAAGCTGATTCCTTGACAACTAAATTGTTGGTTTTTGAAGCAATCGTGTTTGCCTCGCGGTTAAATTCCTGCGTCAGAAAATCCAGACGTTTGCCGACTTCCTTTTCTTCGCTCATAATTGCGCGAAATTGTTCGATATGACTTTTCAGGCGCGTAATTTCTTCTGAAATATCACTTCTGTCCGCGAGATACGCAACTTCCTGGGCAAGTCTGGCTTGGTCAATCTCGATTTGCGCGTCGCTTTTTTCGAGTAAATGCGTGATTCGTTTATTTAATCTCAAGCGATATTCGTCGGCGACCGATTCCATCTCGGTTTCGATTTTCGGAAGCTGTTTTTCTATTTCGGAAAGACGCAAATTTAATTCGTTTTTTAAGGATTCGCCTTCGACTTCGCGCATTTTTTCAAGCTCGTCGAGCGCAAGTTTAACCGCTGTTTCAATGCCGTCGGTAAAATCTTTATTCACGTCTTCTGTTTTGGTTTGCAAAGAATTCGGAAGCCGCGCAATCAAATTCAAATCCGGCTCACCCGAAAGCGAAAATTCGTTCCGCATTTCTTTGAGTGCCGACAAATAACCGGAAATCAAAGGACGATTGAGTTCATAAACGACATCGCTCGTTCGCTCGTAATTGACGAACACATCAATCCGCCCGCGCGAAAGACGGCTTTGTATCAAACGCTTCAAATTCGCTTCGAGCGATTGCAATTCGTTTGCCAGCCGCAAATTCAAATCTAAAAAACGATTGTTGACAGTTTTTATCTCGACGGAAACGGCAAAATTTTCTTCCGTCACCGCGCCGCGTCCGAATCCGGTCATTGATTTCATTGTCAGTAATCAGAAATCAGAAATCAGTATTCAGCAGCTAAATCTGCTCACTGTTTACTTCTAACTGCTCGCTGGTTTCGTCCTCCAAAAATTGTAATTCGTAAAGTCTTTTATAAACGCCGCCTTTTTCGAGCAGTTCAGCATGCGTTCCGGTTTCGATTATTTTTCCGCGTTCCATCACGACAATTTTGTCGGCACGGCGAACGGTTGAAAGCCTGTGCGCGATGACAATGGAAGTTTTATTCCGCATCAGATTCGCCAGAGCTTTTTGCACAAGGCGTTCGGATTCAGCATCGAGCGCGGATGTCGCTTCGTCTAAAATTAAAACCGGCGCGTTAATTAAAACGGCGCGGGCGATGGCGATGCGCTGGCGTTGTCCGCCCGAAAGAAAAATTCCGCGCTCGCCGACAATCGTATCGTAACCGTTCGGCAATTCTTCGATAAAATCGTGCGCGAAAGCGATTCGCGCGGCATCTGAAATTTCAGCATCGGTCGCGTCAGGCTTGCCATAGGAAATGTTATAGCGAATTGTATCGTTAAACAAAACCGTTTCCTGCGTAACGAGCGCGATTTGTTTTTTTAAGCTCGAAATTTCGGCATCGCGCAAATCGGTTTCATCCCAAAAAATCGCGCCGCCGGTCGGGTCGTGCAATCTCTGGACGAGTTTTATCAAACTCGATTTTCCGCCGCCGCTTTCGCCGACGAGCGCGACCATTTCACCTTTCGGAACAATTAAACTCAAATTTCTGATAACGCTTTTTTCATCCGCATCGTAATTAAACGAGACATTTTTTAGTTCAATTTGTTTTTGTAAATGCGGCAGCTTTACCGCACCGGATTTTTCCGGCAAAGCGTTGTCTTCATCCAAAATATCCCAAACGTCTTTAGCAGCGGCAAAGGCTTGCGAGATTTGATTATGCTGGCGTGAAATTTTGCGAATCGGGTCGTAACTTCGGAATAAACAAAACAAAAATGCGAAAAATTGCGCGGCTTCCATTCGCCCGCTGTTTATCTCGCTCGAACCGAAATAAAAAAGAACGACGATGGCTATAGTGCCGATAAATTCGATAATCGGCGGCGATGTCGCTGAAATTTTACCTGAACGCAAATTGGCGCGGGCAATTTTGCGGGCAAATTCCGTAAAACGCAGCTTTTCGCGCGGTTCGGCACGATAGGCTTTGACAATCGTTTGATTTGCCAGAGCTTCCTGCGCGGTGTCATTAAGAAGTTTATTGCCTTCAAACGATTCTTCGGCTAATTTTCTCAGGGATTTGCTAAATTTTCCGGTCAAAACCGCAATAACCGGCGCAATTATCAAAGCTCCGGCAGTAAGTCGCCAATTATAATAAAATGCCGCGCCGAGAAAACCGATTAGTGCGAAACTTTCACGCAAAATATCACGTAAATTAGCAGAGACTGCCAGTTCGATTGCCGAACAACTGGTTATTAAGCGTGAAACTAAAAAATTTGTGCGATGTTTTTGAAAAAAATCCGCCGATTGTTGTAAAAGGTGCGAATATAATTCTTGTCTAAGTTGCAATACCGCCGATTGTCCGATTTTTGCCATCAAATAGGAAGAAAAATATTCGGCAATTCCTTTAATAACCGTGAATGAAATTAACAAAACCGAAATCATCAGCCACGCTTGATACCAATCATCTTGCGGAATAAATTTCTGTAAATTGAAAAGCGTCTGACTTTTTTGTCCCGCGCCGGTTCCGTATGCCTGGTCAAAAATCGGAACGAGCAGTGCCATGGTCGCCGTTTCAAACAGCGCGACGAGAATCATCGCAACCGTTGCCAAAACAAAAGTTGAAAGATGCGGGCGCAGGTATTTGAGAATTCTGATAAATTCGTTCATCGCAAGTCCGAAGCATTGAATATACTTTAGCCGACAGCCGAAAGTCCAAACTGGAGACGGGAACTTTTATGCGGTATGCTAACATTTACAACGTCTAAACGAGTTGACGCATCTTTTCTAACGACAAACTTTCTCGGAAAAACCTATGAAAAATTCTAAACTGTTAAATTTATTCGCACTTTTTTCGATTCTATTTTTATTCGGTGTCGGCGTTTTTGCCCAGACCGACGTGCCGCGTCAAACCGTGGCGGTTACCTATCCGGTTGACGAAACAGTGATGCTTCAGTTTCGCGGAACGACGCGCTTTCCGCGTATGAAGGGCGAAGCGAAAATACAGCGCACGAAGAAAAACGGCACGGAAATTAATCTTTCGGTTTCTAAAATGCCGCGCCCTTTTGAACTCGGCGCGGGTTACGCGACTTATGTTGTGTGGGCAATTTCGCCCGACGGACAAGTTGGTAATTTGGGCGAAATAAAAAGGCGCGGATTTTTTGATTTCGATTCAAAAATGTCCGTCACCACGCCGCTTCAAACTTTTGCCTTGGTTATTACGGCTGAGCCGCATTTTCTCGTGCGCCGTCCGAGCCGCGCGATTATGCTGGAAAATCTGAATCCATATTCGCAAAGCGGCAGAACTCTGGCTACGAGTCAGGCAATCGAATACTTCGGAAATTCGAGTGATTATTTCAACGATGCCAGAACGCCGGAAATTGCTGAAATTGATTATTCAAAAACTCCTTCGACCGTTTTGCAGGCAAAACAAGCCGTCGCTTTAGCCAGATTTGCCGGAGCGCAGCGCGATGCGGTTGAAGAATTGCGGCAAGCGGAAACGCTTTTGCAGAGTGCCGACAACGCTTGGAAAGCGGGACGCGCCGAAGAAGATATTGACATTACGGCGCGAAAAGCGATCAGCGCGGCGGTCAAGGCGGAAGATACAGCTTTTGTTCGTAAGGAAGCCCGCGAACAGCGCAACGCCAAAACTCGTCGAGACGCGGAGATACGCGAATCGGAAGAAAAGGTTTCCGACGTGCAAAGCCAAATCGTTGATGTTCGAGCGGAACTCGCCCGCGAGATGCGCGACCGCGAGCTTGCCGAGCGCGATGCCCAAAATTATGCAAGTCAAGTCAAAGATTTGAGAAACGAAATCGCCCAACTGCGCGAGGAACTTGGACGAGTTAAAAGCGAAGCGGAAATCTCGAAAGCTCAAATCGCCGCCGTCGAGAGCGAGAAACAAGCTATCCAGCAGCAAAAGGAACAAGCCGATCGTCTCGCGCAACTGCAATCGAACGAAGTGATTTTGATGCAGACATTACGCAAGTTCGGCGCGGTTGAAAGAAACGAGCGCGGAATCGTTTTAACTTTACCGGAAAATTATTTTTCAGGTATTCGAGCGAGCAATTTTGCGCCGCTTGCCGAAACAAAAATCGGTTCGTTGGGAGAAGTTTTATCAAGCACCGCCGATTACAAAATAATAGTCGAATCGCATACAGATAACAAAGGAACGCTGGATGAACTGCAGACTTTAACTCAGGAACGCGCACAAATGTTTATAGATAAATTAGTCGCGTTGGGCGTAACGCAAAACCGTGTCGAAGCAAAAGGCTACGGCGCGTCTTTGCCTGTCGCTCCGAATACAACTAATGTCAGTCGAGCCAAAAATCGCCGCGTTCAGGTTCTTTTGATTCCGAGCGTCGAATAAATAATTTCAAAATAGAAAGTTCAATTTTTAAAGTTAAAGATTCAATGTCTAGTTTTCAACAATTAAAGTAAAGCTCGAACAATTGAGGCTAAACTTTGAACATCCAATCTTATTCCCTTTAGGTTGATAAAACAAGATTATGGATGTGTTCTAAAATATTAACAAGTTGTTCTTTGGAAATAAAGGTTTTGCCAAGCAAGTTATCGCTGAGGATTTTCTCAAGTTCTTGGAGATT
>JAABUN010001728.1_pt1 | contig 44999 bp, 40 predicted proteins | sample 5559311 | NCBI WGS metagenome assembly JAABUN01 (sample SAMN10711877, study PRJNA513370) | rock metagenome | isolation source: Antarctica rocks | place: Antarctica: Victoria Land, Siegfried Peak sud
CCGTGTCCTGCAGCGGATGCTCGCGCTCACCACCGCGATCTGGCACAACGACCACACCGGACAGCGCGTCCGACGCTCGCTACTCGCCTACGACCACTGATCAGGCTTGGAATCGATCATCTAGGACCACTCCCGGTCGCACCACCCTTCCATCCTCGCGTAGGACGGCGCGTCGGGAGCCGTGTCCAGGGCCCGCCGTAGATTTCTGCCTAGGAGGGCGTCGGAGCAGCCGGTCGACGCACGACGTGGGGGCATGGGCGTGGCGAGGGTCGACGAGCAGCAGCTGCTCGCGCTCTACGACGCCTTCCTGCCGGAGGTCTACGGCTACCTGCTCGCGCGCTGCGGGCGCGTCGCCCTGGCCGAGGATCTGACGGCCGAGGTGTTCCTGGCGGCCGTCGACGCTGTACGTCGCGGTGCGGCGCCGCCGCTCACTGTCGGCTGGCTGATCGGCACCGCCCGGCACAAGCTCGTCGACCACTGGCGGCGCCAGGCGCGAGAGCAGCGCCACCTGCAGAGCGTCGGCACCCCGACGGACTTCGACGACCCCTGGGACGCCGAGCTCGACGCCCTGCGCGCCCGCGAGGTGCTGGCGCGCCTCGGGCCGCACCACCGCAGCGCCCTGGTGCTGCGCCATGTCGACGACCTGCCCGTCCGGGAGGTCGCGGCTCTGCTCGGCCGCTCGCTGCACGCCACCGAGGCGCTGCTCGTGCGGGCCCGCACCGCCTTTCGCCGCGCGTACGCCGAGACCGAGGAGGCCGGGACGTGACCGATCCCCTCGACGTGCTGCGCACCCCCAGCCTCCCGGTCGCGCCCGACCGGGACTTCGCCACCCGACTGCGGGGACGCCTGTCGCGCGCCCTCGCACTGCCCCGAGGAGTCGCCATGAGCACCAGCACCGCCCGCTCCACCACCGCAGCCGCCCACCGCCAGGGCGACGTCGGCTACGCCTGGCTGTCGGTGCCCGACGTCGAGCGGGCCGAGGCCTTCTACGGCGCGGTGCTCGGCTGGTCGTTCGAGCCGGGCTCGGACCCGCAGGGCAGGCAGGTCGCCGGCCGGCTGCCGCACCTCGGCCTGCACGGCGGCGAGCAGCACCCGACGCTGCACTGCTGCTACGCCGTCGCCGACATCGACGCCGCCGTCGCCCGGGTCCGCGAGGCTGGTGGTCGGGCCAGCGACCCGGTCGACACGCCGCACGGGTTGTCGTCGGACTGCACCGACGACGACGGCACCGTGTTCGCCCTCTACGAGCCGCCGCAGGGCATCGGCACGGGCGACGCGCTCGCCGGTGGTCCGGGTGACCTCGTCTACACCACCTTCGAGGTGCTCGACTCGGCGCGGACCCGCGCCTTCTACGGCGCCGTGCTCGGCTGGGAGTTCACCGCCGGCGGGGTCGAGGACGGCTGGCAGATCGCCGGTGGCGCCGGAGGCTTGCAGGGCGGCCACGCGCGGGCGACGACGCTGCCGATGTGGCAGGTGGCCGACACCGCCGCTGCCGTCGCCGCCGTCCGGGCGGCAGGCGGGACGGCGGGCGAGCCGCAGACCCGGCCCTACGGCATCGAGACCGAGTGCACCGACGACCAGGGGTCGCGCTTCTACCTCGGCCAGTTCTGATCGACCACCGAACCGAGAGCGACGGGGCCCTCCGCCTGCTGGCGGACAGCCCCGTCGCGGTCGGGCGGTCTCAGACGTCGATCAGCGGTGGACCTCGCGCGAGGCGGCTGCGCCGCTGCCGGCGGGGTCGTTGCGCCCGTCGTAGGTCGTGTCGATCGCTTCGTGGTGGGCCTCGCCTGCAAACTCCGGGTCCTCGGCGAGCGTGCGGCGGCGGGCGATCGTGTAGATGACCAGACCGAATGCCGCCTTGGCGACGATGTCAGCGATGGAGTAGCCGACCTGCTTGATGGTGAAGGCTGTCTCGCCCTCGAAGCCGAGCACGGGGAACAGGTAGGCGATGGGGTAGACGCCCCAGCTGCCGATGAGCAGCACACGGAGCATCTTCACCGTGTGGCGCACGTTGTCGGGCTGCCGGTCCAGACTCGCGGACAGCTCGACGAACAGCACGTAGAGGAGGTAGATGAAGGGAATCGTGGACAGCGCTCCCCACAGCAGGCGCGTCCCGGTGTCGGAGCTCAGCTCACCGGGATAGCCCAACGCGATCATCAGGGCGCTCGCGGGGATGAGCTTGATCAGCAGCTTGCGGGTGTCGGCCTGGGCGAGCGCCAGCACTGCGACGGTCTCGACGAGCAGCAGGGGGACGGTCAAGAGCCAGTCGACGTAGCGGTAGCCCTCGTTGAACAGCACCTCGGAGAGCTGGTGGGCCGCAGTGACGTCCGCCCCGGCCGGGTAGGCCTCGCCGAAGTTGTTGAAGATGCGGAAGTAGTGATAGGCCGCGATGGCGCACACCGTCGCACTGACCAGGATGGCGGTGCGGAACCGGGCGCTGACCCGGTTTCGTGCGATGAACAGGAAGATGGAGGTGAACAGCTGCGCCGCGATGACCAGCGACAAGACGTTGTAGATGAGCTGGTACTCACCGGCGGAGATGGAGTCGGGCAATCCAGCGGTCACGTGGACCTCCATGGAGGGGACGGTGTTGAGGGCACACGTGACCACAGCGGGGAGGCGCCCGCCACTCGAAAGCTGTCGAGTTGAGGGATCAGCTGTCCCGTGCTTCTGGATCAGCGAGGTGCCGGTGGCGCTTCACCCGTCCGACACCTTCTCTACGACGAGCTGAGCAGCCCGCTGCGGGCCTGCGCCACGACCTCCCGAGCGGACAGCTGCCCGTGCCCGGCGGCGCAGACCAGCTCGGCGCGCACCGGCTCTCCGCAGCAGCGGTGAGCGATCGTCACGGGCGGGCCTTCGGGCCCGGCCAGGTGCGCGTCGCCCCACTGCATCAGCGCGATGATGGCGGGCAGCAGCTCGCGCCCCTTTGCGGTCAACCGGTACTCGTGGCGCTCGCGCCGGCCCGGTTCGCGGTAGGGCGTGCGTAGGAGCAGGCCGTGCTCCACCAACGTCGCCAGGCGGGCGGTCAGCACGTTGCGCGCGACGCCCAGGTGGCGCTGGAAGTCATCGAAGCGGCGGACGCCGTAGAAGGCCTCGCGCAGCACCAGCATCGTCCAGCGCTCGCCGATCACCGCCAGCGTGGCCGCCACCGAGCAACCGGTCCTCGTGTCGGCCATGCGGCCAGTATGCCCTGTTGAGTTGACAGATGAAACCCAGGGTGCTCGAATCGTCCCTGGGTGGCACCGAGCAACCCACGTCGACGAGCTGGGGGCCGTTGTGCCGAGCGTGACGCAGGACGAACGTGGCTGGGGCCAGCAACGCAGCAAGACGGTGACCTGGTACGACCCCGGGGTCGGCGTCGCCGCGATGTCCTCCATGGACGGCCTCTCCTACATGCGGGCGATGGCCGAGGGCCTGGTGCCTCCACCGCCGATCAGCGGGCTGATGACGTTCGCTCCCGCACTGGTCGAGCGGGGCACGGTGGTGTTCACCTGCACGCCGGACGAGTCGGCCTACAACCCGATCGGGATGGTTCACGGTGGGCTCGTGTGCACCCTGCTCGACTCGGTGCTCGGGTGCGCGGTGCAGACGACGCTGCCGCAGGGCACTGGCTACACCAGCCTGGAGATCAAGGTCTCCTACCTTCGGCCGGTACACGCCGGCAGCACCGTCCTGACCGCGACCGGCCGGGTGACCAAGCCGGGTCGCCGCGCCGCCTTCGCCGACGGCGAGGTGCGCGACGAGCAGGATCGGCTCGTGGCCACCGGGAGCAGCACCCTGCTCGTCTTCCCCCTATGAGGGCGGACTACGTGCGGTGCCCGGCGAGGGGCGAGCGAGCGGAGGCACCACGGTGAGCGCTGTCGCCGGCTCGTCGCTAGGCATGGCTGGTGGCCGGCCAAGCGACGCAGGCCACACCGCCGTGCCCCGGCGCGCCTGGCAGGTGCTCGCCGTGACGGCGGCGGGCGTGTTCATCGTCTTTCTCGACGCGACCGTGGTGAACATCGCCTTCCCCGCGATCAGCGAGGACTTCACTGGCGTCAGCCGGGCCGGCCTGTCCTGGATACTCAATGCCTACGCGGTCGTGTTCGGCGCACTGCTGCTCACCGCGGGGCGGCTCGCCGACGACCACGGCCGGCGCCGGATGTTCGTGACAGGCCTCATCGCCTTCGCCGCCGCCTCCGTGCTCTGCGGTCTGGCTCCGAACGTGCCCCTGCTCGTGGCTGCGCGAGCACTGCAAGCCATCGGCGCCGCACTGGTCGTCCCGGCCTCGCTCGCCCTGCTGCTGCCCGAGTTCCCGGCGTCCCGTCGGGCCGGCGTCGTCGGGCTCTGGGGCGCTGCCGGGGCTCTCGCCGCTGCCATCGGACCGACGCTGGGCGCGCTGCTCGTCGAGGGCCCGGGTTGGCGTTGGATCTTTTTCGTCAACGCGCCGATCGTGACGGTGGCGGTCGTCGCCGGTCGTCGGGTGCTGCGCGAGAGCAGCGCTGAGGGCACGCGAGGACGCCCCGACTTTCTCGGCGTGCTGCTCGTGACCGCGGTGTTCGGGCTGCTGTCGCTGGCGCTGGTGGAGGGCGGCAGCTGGGGCTGGGGGTCGCCGCGCATCGTCGGGTCGTTCGTCGCTGCGGCCGTGCTCCTGCCGCTGCTGGTGCTGCGCTCGCTGCGCCACGCCAATCCGGTACTGCCGGTCCGGCTGTTCGGCAACGCGACGTTCTCGCTGGCGACCGCCGGCCTGCTGCTGTTCGGTGCGGCCTTCTTCGCCATCATCCTGGCCAACGTGCTGTTCCTGACCGGGGTGTGGCAGTACTCGGTGCTGCGCGCCGCCGTCGCGCTGCTGCCCAGCCCACTGCTGGCTGCGGTGTCGGCGCCGATCGCCGGTCGGCTCGCCGACCGCTTCGGCTTTCGGGTGGTGATCGCACCGGGAGCGCTGTGCATGGTGGGCGGCACCCTGTGGCTCGCGACCCGCACGACGGCAGAGCCGGCCTACGTGGCCCACTTCCTGCCCGGCTCGGTGCTCGTCGGCCTGTCCATCGGCTTCGCCTTCGCCGCCCTCGGAGCCGCCGGAGCGAGCGCCCTCGGCCCGCGGGAGTTCGGCAGCGGTTCGGCGGTGGGCGCCTCGGCCCGCCAGCTCGGAGCGGTGCTCGGCGTCGCGGTGCTGGTTGCCGTGCTGGGCGAGCCGGCGCCGGCCGGGGCCCTGGCCGCCTTCCACCGCTCGTGGCTGGTCATCGCCGCCTTCGCAGCCGCCTCGGTCGTCGTCAGCCTGGGCCTGCGGCGGAGCCCCGCTCAGCCCGGTCTGGCGACTCGGCCCGGCGCGGCCGGCTGACGTCCCGCTACGCCCCGGGCGGGCGCGGCAGCCGCGCCACGATCGCGCCGGCAAGCCGGTCGGCGGAGCCGGCGGCGTGCTCGAGGAACAGCGACGGTTCGACGAGCTCGAGCTCGAGCACCACCGGCCCGTCGACGCTCGCGAGCAGGTCGACGCGGGCGTAGAGCGGTGGCCGGGCCGGCGGGTCCGGCAGCGCCGCGAGGCATGCTGTCCCCAGAGCGAGCTCGGCCGCGGAGGCGTCGCGGGGCGACAGCTGTTCGCGCACGTAGAGCCCGTCGACCAGGTCGGCGGCGTGCTCGGCGAGCAGCGGGCCCTTGCGCATGGCGTGCGAGAGGGTGCCGTCCAGGTAGACCAGGGCCGTCTCGCCGAGGGTGTCGACCGAGTCGAGGTAGGGCTGCGCCAGCGCGGTCCGCCCCTGCTCGTGCAGGTGCCGCACGTGCGCGCGGGAGCGGTCGGCGTCGGCGGCGCCGAAGCGGAGCGCCGCGCGCGAGCCTGCACCGACGCTCGGCTTGACCACGTGCGGCGCGTCGAGCCATGGGTGCTCGGGCTCGGCGCCGGGGGCCAGGAACACCGACGGCACCGTCGGCACGCCCGCCGCCGCGAGGTCGTCGAGGTAGTGCTTGTCGGTGCTCCAACGCAGCAGCGCGAGCTCGTTGAGCGTCGGCACCAGGGTCGCGACCCGCCCTGCCCAGACGAGGAACTCGTCGACGCGCTCGGGGTAGTCCCAGGTGGAGCGCACGACGAGCAGGTCGTAGGAGCCCCAGGGCACGGCCGGGTCGTCCCACACAGCAGGCTCGGCGACGACGCCCAGCTCGACCAGCGCGTCCCGCAGCAGCCCGTCACCGTCGTCGAGGTCGGGCACCTTGGCGCAGGTGGCGAGCGCGACGCGAGGGGTCCTGGGTCCGCGTGCCATGTCGGGATCCTGCCAGTGTCCGCCGGGGCGGGCAGCACACGAGCGGCGGCGTCAACCCAGCGTCGTGAGCACGTCGTCGGCGGTCTGCTCGCCGGCACGCACCGCGCCCTCGAGGTAGCCGGCCCAGCCGGTCGCGGTCTCCGCCGAGCACCAGTGCAGCGGTCCGACGGGTGCGCGCAAGGCGTGCCCGTACGTCGTCCATACGCCCGGCGGCAGATAGCCGCCGTAGCAGCCGCGGGTGTAGATCTCGGCCGTCCAGTCCCGAGAGACCGCGGCCACGGGTTCGGCGGCCCGCGGTCCGAACAGTGCGGTGAGCCGGCGCACGACCGCGGCGTGCAGCTCGGGCGTCGGTCGGGCGCCCCAGCGCACCGCGTCGCGGCCCTCGACGAAGGCGAGCAGCACGCCGCTCGAGGCGTCGGGCGGGCTGTTGTCGAAGACGACCTGAACGAGCTCGCCGTCGGACAGTGCGGTGCCGGACAGCCCGTCGGCGCGCCAAAACGGCGTCCGGTACTGGACATGGACCTTGACGACCGCGCCCATCGGGACCCGCTGGGTCAGCTGGTCTCGTGCGGCCGGCAGGGCAGGCTCGTACGCCAGCCGGCCGGCGAGCGTCGGCGGCAGCGCCACCACGGCCCGGTCGGCGGACAGCCGCTCGCCACCGCCGGTCGTCACCGTGACGCCACCGGCCACGTGCTCCACCGCCGCGACCGCGCTGCCCAACCGCACGTCTTCGCCGAGCCGCTCGGCGAGGCGCTCGGCGACCTGGTGCGAGCCCCCGGCGATGCGGTCCTGCTGCGCGCCGCCGTGCGTGTCGAGCAGCTGCTCCCACGAGCCGGCGCTGTGGACGTACTGCAGCACGTGCAGCAACGACAGCTCGGCGGCCTCCGCCGAGAAGACTGCCCGGGCGGCCACCTGCCAGAACATCCGGCCTCTCGGGGTGGGACGCCGTCGGATCCAGTCGGCGAAGGTGCGGGCGTCGAGCTCGTGCGCGCGTGGTGACTGCCACGGCTGCGCGGGATCTATCGTGCGCGCGCACCGGTCGAGCCACAGCAGCGCAGACCCCACGTCGGCGGTCGCGAGCGCGCCGAGCGGCGGGGCGGCGCCGTCCCGCTTGCGGGTGCGCTGCCCGCCGAACTCGTAGACGGCGTCGCCGGTGACGTGGGTGGGGAACGTCCGGAGGCCGAGCTCGTCGACCAGCGCCCGCATCCGGTGCTGCGTCGGCCCGAGCCACTGACCACCGAGCTCAACGGGTGTGCCGTCGGGCAGGGACCCGCCCTCGCTGCGGCCGCCGACGCGGTCGCGCGCCTCCAGCACCATGACGTCGGCATCGCTGGCGGCCAGGCGCGTCGCGCAGGCGAGCCCGGCGAGCCCCGCCCCGATCACGACGACGTCCGTCATGCCGTCACTGTGGCAGAACTCGTCGAGCAACGGCTGCTGCTGCCCCGGGAGGTGGTACGCAGACCCGCTCGCCGACGATCGTGGGGTGCAGTTCCTGCCCCGGGCCGCCCGGTCAGGACGGGGCAAAGATCGCCGACAACGCTGCGGGCACCCCCCGATGGTCGTGCACGAGCCGGCACCGGCCGCGGCCTGCTCCGGCCAGATCGCGGCCGAGCTGGACGTCGTCCTCGCCGGAGGTGTCCAGCAGCACGTCGAGGCGCGGCAGCCGCGCGGCGGCCACCCGCGGGTCGGGTCCGGCGTTGTGCACGCAGTCGCTGAGCAGCAGCACACGGGCATCGCGGGCGAGCACCCCGGCGAGCTGACGTCCGGCCACCTCGAGAGCGAAGGAGACGTTGGTCAGTCCCTGCGTCGGTACCCGTGCGAGCAGGTCCACGAGCGCGACCGGGTGCACGCGCTCGCCGAGCCGGAGCAGCACCGCGGCGTCAGACCAGAACGCCACCACGGCGAGCCGGTCGCGGCCGAGCGCACCGCTGAGTGCGCCCACCGTCGCGGCGGCGGTCAGGACCCGCTCCCCCCGCATCGACCCGGAGATGTCGACGACCAGCACCACCGCGCGAGCCGGTCGCACGCGGTCGCGCACCACCATGTCCTCGTCCTCGGGGACCGGCGTGGCGGCCACCGCCTCCAGCGTCGCGTCCAGGTCCAGCTCGCTCGAGCCGTCGTGCCAGCGCAGGCTCGTCAGCTCGCCGGGACCGCGCCTGGGTCGACGCTCGCGCGGCGGCCTGGGCAGCGCCAGCCGGCGGGCGATCTGCTGGGCGCGCGCGCGGGCGGTCGCGCCGGCTTCCCCGATGACGTCGTCGAGGGCCACCTGCTCGGCCGGCTCGGACGTGACGCCCCGCGCGGTCGCGCCCCCGCCTCGAGCGCGCTGGCCGCGGCGCCGGTCGCCGCTCGACAGGACCAAGCCCCCTCCGCCGGCCGCCTCGTACAGCGACGGCTGCTCGGACAGCTCCTTCGGACGCCGCCGCAGCGTCCTCATGCCGCGCGACTCGGCCGGCCGGGTCACGGGGGTGTCGGCCCGGACGGCTCTTCAACCCGGCTTCGCTGCCGCTGGGCTCAGCAGGAAGTGGTCGGTCCAGATCTCGCGCAGCACGTCCTCGGCAGTCAGCTCATACGCCTCGTCGAGGTGGATGCGCCCTGACATCGCCAGCAGCAGCGCGTCGAGCACCACCGCGGTGTAGTCGTCGGCGAGCCCGCGGGGCGGGTCCACCGAGGCGGGTTCGGGCAGTGCCACCCCCCGCATCTCGGCGAGCTGCTCGGCGATGAGCGTCAGGTCGATGGCGCCCCGCACGCTCGAGCCCTGACGCACGTCGTCTCGCTCCCGCGTGGCGCGTGCCAAGGCGACCGAGTCGGCCACGAGCCGGGCCGAGGTGCTGCCGGTACGTCGACGCACCACCCCGCGTTCGGCCCCGTCGTCCTGGTAGGTGATCGCGAGCCGGCACAGCCGGTCGTGCACCGAGGTCGACAGCCGGGTGGTGCCGATCGTGTCGTAGGGGTTCATCGAGGCGACCACCCGAAAGCTCGCCGCTGCCTGGACCGTGCCCACCCTCGGCACGGCCACCTCCCGTTCGGCCATCGCGGTCAGCAGCGCGTTCAGGCTGTCGTCCGGCGCCCGGTTCAGCTCCTCGACGTAGAGGAAGCCGCCGCTGCGCATCGCCTCGACCAGCGGCCCCGGGACGAAGTTGTCGGCCGAGTAGTCCTCCCGCAGCACCCGGGAGGGGTTGTGGTGGCCGATGAGCCGGGTCGGCGTCAGGTCGGCGTTGCCCTCGACGAACAGCAGCGGGATGCCCCACTCGGCCGTGATGGCCCGCAGCAGCGTCGACTTCGACGTGCCCGGCGGACCCTCGAGCAGCACGTCACGACCGGCGGCCACGGCCGCGAGCAGCAGGTCGAGCTCGCGGTCGCGCCCGACGAGGTGGGTGGCGACCCGCTGGCGGATCTCCCGGACGGAGGCCTGCTGCGTCATCGGCGGCTGCGTGGGGCTGCCCTCACTTGACCGTGAACCCGGCGTCGACGGGCAGCGTCACGCCGGTGATGTAGCGGGCTTCGTCGGAGGCGAGGAACAGCAGCGCGTTCGAGATGTCGATCGACTCGATCCAGGGCACCGGCAGCGCGTTGGTGGTCTCGAACACCGCGGCGGCCTTCTCCCGGGAGGGCTCGGGGTCGTCGGGTGTGAACAGCCCCCAGGTCTTCGCGTTCATGATCATGGGCGTGTCCACCCCGGTGGGGTGGATCGAGTTGACCCGGATCGAGTGCGCGGCGAACTCGTTGGCGAGCGTGCGCATGATGCCGACGACGCCGTGCTTGGCGGTCGTGTAGTGGATGGTGTTCGGGGTGCCCTTGAGCCCGGCCGTCGAGCTGGTCAGGATCATCGACCCGCCCCGTCCACCCTCGATCAGGTGCGGCAGCGCCACCTTGCAGGTGTTCCAGACCCCGGTGAGGTTGATGTCGATCATCTCGCGCCACGCCTCGTCAGTGACCTCGAGGGCGGCGATGATCTCGAAGACGCCGGCGTTCGCCGAGACGATGTCCAGGCGGCCCAGCTGGGCGACCCCGTCGTCGACGGCGGCCTTCAGCGCGCCGGTGTCCCGCACGTCGGCCTGCGTCGCGACGATGCGACGGTCCAGCGCCTCGACCTGCCGGACGGTCTCGGCCATGTCCTCGGCCGTCGCCGGCGGGTACATCTGGATCGACTCGACCGGCCCCTGGAGGTCGACGGCGATGATGTCGGCGCCCTCCTGGGCGAGCCGGACGGCGTGGCTGCGGCCCTGGCTGCGCGCCGCGCCGGTGATGAAGGCGACCTTGCCCTGGACGCGGCCGCTCACTTGATGACCGCGCCCGCGTCGATCGGCAGCTGTACGCCGGTGATGTAGCGGCCGGTGTCGGCGACGAGAAACAGCACGGCGTTGGAGATGTCCGCTGCCTCTACCCACGGGATCGGCAGGGCGTTCAGCTCACCGAAGGGCTCCATCACCTGCTCGCGGCGGATCTCGGCAGGATCCTCGTCCGGCAGGAAGTTGCCGTAGGTGAACTCGTTGTGGATCATCGGGGTGTCGACGGCCGTGGGATGCACCGAGTTGACGCGGATGCGGAAAGGCGCCAGCTCGTTGGCGAGCGTCTTGGTCATGCCGACCAGGCCGTGCTTTGCCGCCACGTAGTGCACCAGGTTCGCCAAGCCCTTGATGCCCGCGGTCGAGGAGGTGAGCACGATGGCCCCGCCGTCGGCGTTCGCCTTGAGGTGCGGGATAGCCACGCGCACGGTCTTGAACACGCCGGTGAGGTTGATACCGATCATGTCGTCCCACATGGCATCGGTCATCTCGTCCGCCGGGGCGAAGCTCGCGATGCCGGCGTTGGCCAGCACGATGTCGAGCCGTCCGAGCTGGGCGACCCCGTCGTCGACGGCGGTCCGCATGGCCGCGCCGTCGCGCACGTCGGCCTGCGTGGCGATGATGCGCCGGTCCAGCGCCTCGACCTCCTTGACCGTCTGGTCGAGGTCCGCCGCCGTGGCCTGGGGGTAGCCGACGGTGGCGACGTCGGCGCAGTGGTCGACCGCGATGATGTCGGCGCCCTCCTGAGCCAGGCGGACGGCGTGGCTGCGGCCCTGGCCGCGCGCGGCGCCGGTGATGAAGGCGACCTTGCCCTCGAGTGATGCCATGACGTTCCTCCTGCGTCAGAGAGTGTGAGCCAGGTCTCAACGTAGGCGACACCGACCTGCCGACGTACGCCAGGTGCGTCGTCGCCGCGACCGGCGCCTGGTTCCGGGCGTACGGTCGGACCGTGATCACCGCATCGATCGAAGCGCTGCCGTACATCACCTTCGCGGACTACCTGGCTGTTGACGGCGCGAGCGACGCGCGGCACGAGTGGGTCGGTGGCCGGATCTACGCGATGTCCGGCGGTAGCGAGCGGCACGCTCTGATGAGCGGTCTGCTCTTCTCGGCTCTCGCTCCGGGTGCACGGGCGGCAGGGTGCCGACCCTTCCAGGAGGGGCGCCGGCTCAGGGCCGGTCTGGCCTCGTACTACCCCGACGTCATGATCGTCTGCGGCCAGGCTGGCCAGGATCAGTTCGAGACCGACGCCGATCTGGTCGTGGAGGTCCTCTCGCCCTCGACCCGCGACGCCGACCGGCGCGAGAAGGCGACGAGCTACGCCGCGCTGACCTCCTTGCACAGGTACGTGCTCGTCGACCCGGACCGGGCGCGTATCGAGGTCGCCGAACCGACCGAGCTCGGTCTGCGCTGGACGGCGTACGGCCCGGGGTCGGTGATCTTCACTCCCTACGGCGACCTGTGCGTCGACGAGCTGTACGCAGCCGTCGACGCGGTGGCGACCCGGCAGACCGAGTAGTCGCAACCCTGGTCGGATCGGCCGATCTCACAGAGGGGGGAGCCGCGAGGTGAGGCAACAGGCGCGCCCGGCACCACGCGAGCAGCCGGTCGCGCCACGACGGGCGCGTCGATGGCACGTCGCAGCTGTCCCGCTCGCGACCGCCGCGGCCGCCGTGGTGCCGTGGGCGGCCACGACCTCGCCTGCGCGGCAGCTGTCGGCCGTGCTGCTCGTGGTGCTCAGCGCGTCGGCGGTGCGGTCCTCGTCGGCTGCTGTGCGCCAGTCCGTCCTGCTCGTCGACCTGTTGTTCGTCGCGGTGGCGATCGGGGTCCTCGGTCTGTGGCCGGTGCCCGCGGTCATCACCGTCGTCGTCGCCTGGTGGATCGGCGGACGCGGCGCCGGGCCGCATGCGTGGAGCCGTTGGCTGCGGCGGGGCCGGTGGACACCCGACCTTCCCTGGTTGGTCGCGAGCACGATCGTGGTCACCGCCGGTGCGCTGACCGCGGGGCAGCGGCTCGTCGACGGCCGGCTGCCGCAGGACTACGTCGACCTCGCGGGTGGCCGACCGTGGGCGGTGATCGTGCTCGGCGGGGTGGCCTTCTCGCTGCTCAACGCCGCGGTCGAGGAGGTGGTGTTCCGCGGGGTCCTGCAGTCAGCGCTCACGCAGGTGCTCGGTGCCGGCGCCGCGCTGGTGCTGCAGGCCGTGGCCTTCGGCGTGCTGCACCTGGGCGGCGTGCCGAGCGGGCCGGTCGGCGTGGCGATGGCCGGGGCGTGGGGTCTGCTGCTCGGCATCCTGCGCCTGCGCAGCCGCGGCATCCTGGCGCCGTACGTGACGCACGTGGCGGCCGACGCCACGATCGTCGTGCTGATGCTGCCGTCGCTGACGTGACACGAAACGTATCGAGGCGAGCACCGGGTCGAGGCTGTGGAGAACCCGTCGGTACTTGGTCGCACGGGCCTACGCTTCGGTCATGAGCGCACAGCCGCACGCGCCCAGCCCGCCGATGACTGCCCAGGCGCTGCTCGAGCGCGGCGACGACGGACAGCGGTGGGAGCTCGTCGAGGGGGAGCTGATCGAGCTGGTACCAGCCGGGTTCGAGCACGGTCAGGTCAGCATGCGACTCGGCAGCCGGTTGGACGCCTACGTCGAGCAGACGGGGGTGGGGGTCGTCGTCGCGGCTGAGACCGGCTTTCACCTCGCGCGCGACCCCGACACGGTGCGCGCGCCGGATGTCGCCTTCGTCGCCGCCGACCGGTTGCCGCCACGCGCTGTGCGGCAGCGATTTCTCGATCTCGCGCCGGACCTCGTGGTGGAGGTCGTCAGTCCCGGTGACCGACCGGGGGAGGTGGCGGCGAAGGTCCGTACGTGGCTCGTCGCCGGCTGCCGCCTGGCCTGGGTCGTGTACGGCGTCTCGGGCGAGGTTGCCGTCCACACGCCGGACGGCGCGGTGGTGCGGCTCTCGACCGACGACGTCCTGAACGGTGGCGACGTGCTGCCCGGCTTTCGGCTCGCCGTGGCCGACATCTTCCGATGACTGCGGCCACGCGCCGGTCCGAGCAGCCGCTCAGCCCTCCTGCTCGGTCGGTCGGATGAGCACCTCGTTGATCGCGACGTGCCGGGGGCGGGTCACGACGTAGGTGATGGCGTCGGCGACGTCGACCGCCTGCAACCGCTCCATGTCGGCGAAGCGCTTGCCCAGCATCTCCTGCACCTCGGGCCGGTTGTGGCTGCCGAGCTCGGTCTCGACCGCGCCCGGCTCCACCAGCGAGACGCGCACGTGCCGCTTGGTGACCTCTTGCCGCAGGCCCTCGCTGAACGCGCCGACGCCGAACTTCGTCGCGTTGTAGACGCCGGAGTTGGCGCGGGCGATCCGGCCGGCGACCGAGCTGATGTTCACCATGTCCGACACCTGGCGCGGCCCGTCCTCGGCCGCCTTCACCAGGTGCGGCAGGGCCGCGTGCGCGCAGTACAGCAGGCCCAGCACGTTGATCTGCACCATCCGCTGCCACTCCTCGACCGGCGCCTGCTCGGCCGGGCCGAGCAGCATCACCCCGGCGTTGTTGACGAGCGTGTCGAGCCGGCCGAGCTCGGCGACGGTGCGCTCGACGGCTGCTCGCGCCTGTTCCTCGTCGGTGACGTCGGCCTCGATCACCAGGGCGGCGCCGCCGTCGCCGGTGATGCGGCCGGCGAGCGCGTCCAGCCGGTCCTTGCGGCGGGCGACGAGGGCGACCTGCGCCCCCTGCTCGACAAGGGCGAGCGCGGCCGCCTCGCCGATGCCCGAGCTCGCGCCGGTGACGAGAGCGGTGGTGCCGTCGAGCGGTCGCGTGCTGGTGGAGGCCATGACCTGCAACCTTCCTGCCACGGTCAGCGGCAAACCCGCGACAACGGGCATCACGGCTAGCGGGCGATGCTGTCTGACCCCTGACCTTCCGGGCGCACCGGCAGGTGCTCCCAGCCGCGCAGCACCCGGGTCGTCGTCCGCCGAGCGCCCGGTGCGATCTCAAGCTCTGGGAAGCGCTCGAACAGCGAGCGCAGTCCGATCTCGCCCTCGAGCCGGGCGAGCGCCGCGCCGAGGCAGAAGTGCCGGTCGGCGGAGAACGACAGGTGCTCGCGGGCGTTGGTGCGGCCGGCGTCGAAACGGTCGGGCTGGTCGAAGATTGCCGGGTCGCGGTTCGCCCCGCCGAGCATCGTGACGACGAAGTGCCCCGCGCCGACCTCGACGCCGGCGACCTCGGTCGTCCGCGAGGCCAGCCGGCCGGTCAGCTGCACCGGTGACTCGAAGCGCAGCACCTCCTCGACGGCGTTCGCCCACAGCTGCGGTTCGGCGCGCAGCCGGTCCAGCTGCTCGGGGTGCTCGGTCAGCAGCACGGTGGCGTTGCCGAGCAGGTTCACCGTCGTCTCGAAGCCGGCCGCGAGGATCAGCCCGGCCAGCGCCCGCAGCTCGCGGTCGTCGAGTCGCTGCCCCTCGTCCTCGAGGCCCACCAGCTGGCTGAACAGGTCGTCACCCGGCTCGCGGCGGACGTGCGCGAGGTGGCCGGTGAGCCAGTCGGCGAACTCGCGCACCGCGCGGTCCACCGAGCGGAACTGCGCGTAGCCGAGCCCGACGTCCAGGCTCGGGGCACCGGCCTGGCCGAAGGCGAGGACCCGCTCGTGGTCGGCCGGCCGGACACCGAGGATCTCGCAGATCACCGTGACCGGCAGCCGGCTGGCGTAGGCGTCGACGAGCTCGACCTGCGGGCGCCCGGCCATCGAGGCGAGCAGCTCCTCGGCCAGCTCCTGCACCCGGTCGCGCAGGCCCGCGATGGCCCGGGCGGTGAAGACCTTGGACACCAGCCGGCGGTAGCGGGTGTGGTCCGGCGGGTCGGTGACGAGCAGCGAGGGCGGGTCGACCGGGCCGAGGGCGTAGGGGTCGCGCGACCAGCGGGCGAGGGGGCGCAGCGCAGGCGGGAAGACCGCGTCGCCGCTGCTGGCCTGGAAGTCCTCGCTGCGCAGCACCTCGCCGGCGACGGCGTGGGTGGCGGTGACGTAGCCGATCCGGCTGGGCAGCAGTGCCCCGCGGTCCCGGATCTGCCGGTACAGCGGGTACGGGTCCAGGCGGTGCGCCGGGTCGATGATCGAGCGCGCTTGCAAGTCGCCGCGTTCGGCCGCCCGCCGGATCGCGAGGCGGGGCAGCCCGTGCTGCAGGCCCCAGCGCACCGGGGTACGCAAGTGCCGGGAGACCTGACGGTCGAGCTGTCGCCGGGGTCCGGCGAGCAGCAGCGGCGGCAGGTGGATCGACATGGTGCGCTCCTCGGCCGGAGAGGTCTGGTGGCTCCAGTCTCCATCCGGGGTCCACGGTTGACGGTTCTGTCGGACCCGGTGTCTACTGTTCTCCTCGTTCGAACTCAGGTTCGATCGAACTCATGGGCGGGCCTTGCGGGGCCTGTCCAGGCGGACCCCCGCCCGGTGGCTCGAGAGCCTCGACCCTCTCACGTCACCGGGCGGGACCGCCGGTCCGGGTGTGGCGTGGGGAAGCGTCCCGCCCGGACCGGCGCCGCCGCACGCCGCCTTCCCCCGGCACCCCGCGGGCAGTGACCGCTGCCCGCACCGGTCCGAGGAAGGAGCAGCCGTGTCCCGACTGCACATCGATGCTGTTGAGGTCCAGCGCCGCGACGACGAGCCCGCCCAGTTCCTGTGGCGCGGACGGCTCTACGTGGTGCGCGAGGTGCTGGCCCGCTGGACCGAGGCCGGTGGCTGGTGGCGCAGCGCCGCCGTCCAGGCCGTCACCGACACCGGCGCCACCAGCGGTGCCGGGGCGCCGGCTCCGCTCACGACCGCTCCGATCCCGTCCTCGCCGAAGTGGGCGCAGCGGGCCTGGGGCGAGCCGGCGCCCGACGTCGGGGTCGCGGTAGGACCGGCCTCGATCGACGACGACGAGCGCGACTGGTTCCGGGTCGAGGCCGCGGCCGGCCGGTCCGGCGGCAGCGGCGGCAGTGGCGGCAGTGGCGGCAGCGGCGGCAGTGGCGGCAGTGGCGGCAGCGGCGGCAGTGGTGGCAGTGGTGGCAGTGGTGTCTATGACCTGTGCTTCTCCTGGAGCACCGGTGGCTGGTCGCTCACCCGGGTCCTGGACTGAAGGGGTGGCCGACATGACGCACACCGCTGCCGGCTCGCGGCTGCCGGCCGGCACCCTGCTGGGCCTGGCTCGACGCGGCCTGGTCGAGGCCGGCGTCGCCCCGACCCCGGGCGAGCGCTACGCCGCCGCCCACCTGGCCGCGCTCCGGGTGGCTGCGGCGGTGCTGGCCTGCCGGGCCCGGCCGGCGGGCCCGGCCAGGCGGAGCCGGCCGACCAGCGCCTGGGTGCTGCTCGCCCAGGTCGCGCCCGAGCTGGGGGAGTGGGCCGCCTTCTTCGCCGCCGGCGCCACCAAGCGGGCCGCCGCCGAGGCGGGCCTGCCCACGGCCGTCACCTCCCGGGAGGCCGACGACCTGGTGCGCGAGGTCTCGACCTTCCTCGCGATGATCGAGTCCTCGCTCGAGGAGCGGGCCGGCTCGCAGCTGCTGCTGGCCTCGGGGTGAGCGGGCCGTCGTGAGCGATCCCTTTGTGCACCTGCACGTCGCGTCCGGCTACTCGCTGCGGCACGGCGCGTCCCACCCGCGCGACCTCGTCGCACGCGCCGCCGACCACGGCATGGACGCCCTCGCCCTCACCGACCGCGACGGCACCTACGGCGCGGTGAAGTTCGCCAAGGCCTGCGGCGCGCACGGCATCCGGCCGATCTTCGGCGTCGACCTGGCGGTGCGGCCGGTGGGACAGCCGCCAGCCGGGTCGCCCGGCGCGCCGGGTCGCCGGCGGTCGTCACCGGCCAGGGGCGGGGCGTTCCTCGACGGGCACCCCGACGCCGTACCCGACCGGCCTGGTACGGGCGCGGGCGGTGGCCCGGCCGGGCTGCCCCGGGTGGTGCTGCTGGCCCGCGACGGTCGGGGCTGGGCGGCGCTGTGCCGGCTCGTCTCGGCCACCCACCTGGCGGGCGAGCGGGGCGCGCCGGTCAGCAGCCTCGAGCTGGTCGCCGAGCACGCCGGCGCCGCGGCGCAGGCCGGCTCGCTCGCGGTGCTGCTCGGTCCCGCCTCCGAGCTCGGGCGGGCGGTCGCCGCCCGCCGCGACGACCTGGCCCGCGCGCACCTCGACTGCTGGCGCGACGTGCTGGGTACGGGCGGCGTCGTCGTCGAGGTGGTCTGCCACCGGGCCCAGGGCGACGTCGGCCGGGCCGCCCGGCTGCTCGGCTTCGCCCGCGAGCACCGGGCCGGCGCGGTGCTGAGCAACCTCGTGCGCTACGCCGACCGCAGCGACGCCCCCACGGCCGACGTGCTCGACGCCGCCCGGCGCCTCGTGGCGCTCGACCTGCGCCATGTCGACCGGCGCAACGCCGAGGCCGCGTTGCTGCCCGGCAAGGCGATGGCCGAGGTCGCCGCCCAGGTCGCCCGGGCCGCCGGCCTGGCCGACGAGGGCCGCGAGCTGCTGGCCCGCACCCGCCGGGAGGCCGACCGGTGCGCGGTCGACCCGCGGGCGGACCTCGGCATCGGCGAGGTGCACTTCCCCGAGCTCGACACCGGTGCGGGCGAACCGCTGGCGGTGCTGCGCGAGCGGTGCGAGGCCGGGTTCGGCCGGCGGGCGATGCCGCGCTCGGCCGGCACGCTGACCCGGCTCGACGATGAGCTGGGCGTCATCGCCGGGCTCGGCTACCCGGCCTACTTCCTCACCGTCGCCGAGGTCGTCGACCTGATCAAGGGCATGGGCGTGCGGGCAGCCGCCCGGGGCAGCGGCGCCGGCAGCCTGGTCACCTACCTGCTGGGCATCTCCGACGTCGACCCGATCCGCTACGGGCTGCTGATGGAGCGCTTCCTGTCGCCGCTGCGCCACCAGCTGCCCGACATCGACATCGACGTCGAGTCCGCCCGGCGCACCGAGGTCTACGAGCAGATCTTGGCCCGCTACGGCGGCGAGCGCTGCACCTGCGTGTCGATGATGGACACCTACCGTGCCCGGCACGGCATCCGTGACGTCGGGGCGGCCCTCGGTCTGCCGCCCGGCGAGATCGACGCGCTGGCCAAGGCCTTCCCGCACATCCGGGCCAGCCAGGTGCGCGCGGCGATGCGTGACCTACCCGAGCTGCGGGCCAGTGGCCTCGCGAAGGGGGAGAACGCGGGCCGCATCGACCTGCTGCTGCGCCTGGTCGAGCGGCTCGACGGCCTGCCGCGCCACGTCGCGCTGCACCCGTGCGGGGTGCTGCTGAGCGACCGCACGCTGCTGGACCGCACGCCGGTCGAGTCCAGCTGGCTCGGGTTCCCGATGAGCCAGTTCGACAAGGACGACGTCGAGGAGCTCGGGCTGCTCAAGCTCGACGTGCTGGGCATCCGCATGCAGTCGGCGATGTCCTACGCGGTGGCCGAGGTCGAGCGGGTCGACGGCGAGCGGGTCGACGTCGACGCCGTTCCGCGCGACGACCCCGACACCTTCGCGCTGGTGCAGTCGACCCGCACGCTCGGCTGCTTCCAGATCGAGTCACCGGGCCAGCGCGAGCTGGTGGGCAAGTTCGCGCCGGAGACCTTCGAGGACCTCATCATCGACATCTCGCTGTTCCGGCCGGGACCGGTCAAGAGCGACATGGTCCGGCCGTTCCTGCTGGCCCGGCAGGGTTGGGAGCCGGCGGTGTACCCGCATCCCGACCTCGAGCCGGTGCTGGCCTCGACCTGGGGCGTCGTGGTCTTCCACGAACAGGTGCTGCAGATCGTCAGCGTCATGACCGGGTGCTCGCTGGCCGAGGCCGACGAGGTGCGCCGGGCGCTCGGCGACCCGCAGGGCCAGCCAGAGGTGCAGTCGTGGTTCGTGCCGCAGGCGCTGGGCGCCGGCTACCCGCTCGGCGTGGTCGAGCGGGTGTGGGAGGTGCTCAAGGCCTTTGGCTCGTTCGGCTTCTGCAAGGCCCATGCGGCGGCCTTCGCCCTGCCCACCTACCAGTCGGCGTGGCTCAAGGCCCATCACCCGGCGGCGTTCCTGGCCGGGGTGCTCACCCATGACCCGGGCATGTACCCCAAGCGCCTGATCCTCGACGACGCCCGCCAGCTCGGCATCGCCGTGCTCTCCCTCGACGTCAACGCCTCGGACGCCGGCTACCGGGTCGAGCGGGTCGGCGTCCTCGACGAACCACCACCCGCGGTGCTCGACCAGGTGGGCAGCCCGGCGGCGGCGCCGGTGACGCCGGCAGAGCTGACCGGCGAGCCGGCGTGGGAGGGGCCGGGAACGCCCGGCGGGGTGAGCGGTCCGCGCAGCGCCCCGGCCGACCCGCGCCTGCCCGACGGCCGCGGCTACGGCATCCGGATCGGGTTGGCCGAGGTCAAGGGCATCAGCGAGGCCGAGACCGCCCGGGTCGTCGCCGGTCGCCCGTACGCCAGCCTGTCCGACTTCTGGCACCGGGCCGGTGTCTCGCGCCCCGTGGCCGAGCGGCTCGTGGTGGCGGGGGCGTTCGACGCGCTCTACGGGCTCGGCTCGACCCTGCCGGTGCGGCGGCGGGGGCAGGTCACCCGGCGCGACCTGCTGCTGCAGGTCACCGAGCTCGACCGCTGGACCCGGTCGACCGCGGCGGCGGCCCGCCGCGCCGGGCCGCGCCGGGCCGCCCGTACCACCGACCGCTCGAAGAACGCTCCGGCGGGTCGCCTCGTCGCGCTCGACGACGTGCGGGCGCGCCAGGCGCGGCAGTCGCAGGCCCCGGCCACGCCGGAGCCGGTCGACGTGCAGCTCGCCCTCGACCTCGGTGACGCACCGGAGCAGACGACCCCGAGCGGGCTGCCCGAGATGACCTCCGCCGAGCGGGTCCGGGCCGAGCTCGACGTGCTGGGGCTCGACGTCAGCGTCCACGTGATGGACGCCTACGCGCCGTTCCTGGCCGAGCTCGGCACCACCCGGGCCCGCGACCTGCTGGGCTGCCGCAGCCAGCAGGAGGTGCTGGTCGCCGGGGTGAAAGTGGCGACACAGACACCACCCATCCGGTCGGGCCGACGGGTCATCTTCGTCACGCTCGACGACGCCACCGGTCCGCTCGACGCCACCTTCTTCGAAGACGCCCAGGTCGGCTACGCCACCACCGTCTTCCACTCCTGGTTGCTGGTCGTGCAGGGGCTGGTGCGCCGCACCGGACCGCGCGGCGTGTCGATGCAGGCGGTCGGCTGCTGGGAGCTGCCCACCCTGCACGCCGCGTGGGAGGCGGGCGGGCTGGAGGCGGTGTGGCAGCTGATGCACCTGCCGGCGGGCATCACCGAGGCGGCGGTCCAGGGCGCCGCGGCCAGCCGGTCCAGCCGACCGGTGATGGCCGCGCCTCCGCTGGTCGGCGGGGGAGCGGGGCACTCGGGCGTCGGAGGAGCGGTGCACGTCTACGCCACCGGGTTCCGGGCCTCGCCGTACACCGACGTCAAGCCTGCCGGTGACGGCACCGGCACGGGTGGCGGTCGGCCGGCGCCCGCACGGCAGGACGCCGGTCGGGGGGCGGCCCCACGCAAGCTCTGGCACGCCAGCCAGGGGAGCTCGGGCCGATGAGGAGTTCGGTTTCTTCTCACATGAACCCCATGAACCACAGCTGCCACGCCGGCAACTGTGGTCGCGATCATGTGACGAGGTGGCGACCACCCCTTCATCGACGTGACAATCATGCCGATGGTGATCAGGTGCCCGCCGGGTGCCGGTTCCCTCCGGTCCCACGTCGGGTGCGATCGACCCAGCGATTCTCGCGGCTGCCTCGACAGGTTCCCCTGCAGCTCCCAGCGCACGTCCCCCTGCAGGTCTCACCGCACGTCCCGTCGCGCGCGCCGCTGTGCTCGCCGCCGTGACCCCTGCCGTGAGGACCGACCGTGCCCCGTCCCGCTCGCACGACCGAGCCGGCTGCTGCCCCCGCCGGCTCCGGGCCAGCCCGCCCCCGCCACCGCGCCACCCGTCCCACCCGCCGTGCCGGGTGGCGTGCGGTGCTCGTCGGCTGCCTGATCGGCATCGTCGCTCTCTCGCTGTCCGGGGGGACATCCGCGCTGGCCGCGCCGCCGATCAAGGACCTCGGACCGGCCATCGAGGTCCTGTCGCCCTATCAAGGGCAGCAGACCTGCAACCCGGTGGCCCGGCCCGGTGTCAAGGCCTTCCGGAGCCTGATCCTCGCCGCCTATCCCGGCACCGGCGACTCCGGCATCGAGCGCGAGTGCCCGATCGGCGGCACGAGCGAGCACAAGGAGGGCCGGGCGTGGGACTGGCGGGTCTCCGCCTCCAGCCCGAGCGATGTCGCCCAGGTGCAGGACATGACCGCCTGGCTGCTCGCCACCGACAGCCACGGCAACGAGGCGGCCATGGCCCGCCGCCTCGGCATCATGTACGTCATCTGGAACCGGCAGGTGTGGAAGAGCTACCAGGCCTCGAAGGGCTGGCAGAGCTACGCCGGCGCGAACCCGCACACCGACCACGTGCACATCAGCTTCTCGTGGGCGGGCGCCGACAAGGCCACCTCCTACTGGACCGGCACGGTCGCACCGGTCATGTCCGGACCGACCCCCTCGCCGACCCCCACGCCGACGAGCCCCCCGACGCCCCGTCCGACGCCGACGGGCCCGCCGACGCCCACGCCCACGCCGACGCCCACCCCCACGTCCACGCCGACGCCCACCCCCACGTCCACGCCCCCGCCCACCCCCACGTCCACGCCCCCGCCCACCCCCACGTCCACGCCCCCGCCCACCCCCACGTCCACGCCCCCGCCCACCCCGACCGGTCCCTCCGAGGCACGTCGACAATGGTTGGAGCAGCGCAGCGAGACGTTCAGCAGCTTCCGCAGCCTCTGGCGGCGCCGTTAGGTCGGTGCGCGGCCGCACGCCTCTCGGCCTCACTAGTCTCGACGGGGAGCCCGGCCGCGGTGGCGGGGACCAACCCTGGAGCGTCGTGCGCGAACCAGCGAGCCCCTCGGCCTGGCCGGCCGGCTCGGTGCGCACCGCCGTGGTGTGGGACGTCCTGTCGGGCCTGCTGGCCGAGCAGGATCGCGACGGTCGCGGGCTCGACGTGCTCGACGTCGGTGGCGGCAGCGGCGTGTTCGCCGTCCCGCTCGCCGCTGCCGGGCATCGGCTCACCGTCGTCGACCCCAGCCCCGACAGCCTGGCGGCGCTCTCCCGTCGCGCCGCCGAGCACGGGCTGTCCCAGCGGGTCGTCGCCCGGCAGGGCGACGTCGACGAGCTGCCTGCCCTCGGCTTGGGCACCTCGTTCCACCTCGTGCTGTGCCACAGCGTGCTCGAGATCGTCGACGACCCCGAGCGGGCGCTGTCGGTCGTCGCCGCCTGCCTGCGGCCCGGCGGGCACCTCAGCCTGCTGGTGGCGAACCGCTGCGCGGCCGTGCTGGCGCGGGCGCTCGCCGGTCGCTCCGACGAGGCCGTCCGGTGCGCCGCCGACCCGGCCGGCCGGTGGGGACCGTCCGATGCGATGCGACGCAGGTTCGACCGGGCCGCCCTGGCCGAGCTCGTCGCCGGCTGCGGGCTCGAGCTGGTACAGCTGCACGGCGTGCGGGTGCTCGCCGACCTGGTGCCGGCCTCGGCCACCGAGAGCGAGCCCGGCGCCGCCGAGGCGTTCCTGCAGCTCGAGCGCGAGCTGTCCGGCCGCGAGCCGTTCCGCGACCTCGCGACCCAGCTGCACGTGCTCGCCCGCACGACCTGACAGCGGGCAGGCCTGGTGAGTCGCGGAGCCGTCCCGGCGCTCGGACCCCCGACCGGTGCGCCGGCGGACGACGCGGGCTGCTCGATCCTGCACGTCGACATGGACGCCTTTTACGCCAGCGTGTCGCTGCTCGAACGTCCCGAGCTGGTGGGCCAGCCGGTGATCGTCGGTGGGGGCGGCAGCCGCGGGGTCGTGCTGTCGGCCACGTACGAGGCCCGGGCCTACGGCGTGCACAGCGCGATGCCGATGATGCGGGCGCGCCGGCAGTGCCCGCAGGCCGTCGTCGTCGCCCCCGACCACGAGGCGTACAGCCGCGTCTCGGCCGGCGTGATGGAGGTGTTCCGCGCGGTCACCCCGCTGGTGGAGCCCATCTCGCTCGACGAGGCCTTCCTCGACGTGCGCGGCGCGGCGCGACGGATGGGCGGACCGACGCAGATCGGTGAGTGGATCCGCGCGACGGTGCAGGACGAGCAGGGCATCACCTGCTCGGTCGGCGTGGCGGGCAGCAAATTCGTCGCCAAGCTCGCCTCCGCCCGCTGCAAGCCCGACGGCCTGCTGGTGGTGCCGCCGGACCAGGTGGTCGCTTTCCTGCACCCCCTGCCCGTCGGCGCCCTCTGGGGAGTTGGGGGCAAGACCGAGCACGTGCTGGCGCAGCTCGGGCTGCGCAGCGTCGGCGACCTCGCGCACACCCCGCGCAGCACCCTGGAACGGGCGCTCGGCCCGGCGGCGGGCGCCCACCTGTCCGCCCTGGCCTGGGGCCGCGACGAGCGGGCGGTGGTCCCGCACGAGCCCGACCGCAGCGTCGGCGCGGAGCACACCTTCGGCACCGACGTCGACGATCCGGGGGTCGTCGCCCGCGAGCTGCTCCGCCTGTCCGAGCGCACAGCGGCCCGGCTGCGGGCCGCCGAGCAGGTGGGGCGCACCGTCTCGCTGAAGGTGCGCTTCGCTGACTTCACGACCATCACCCGCTCGCGCACGCTGCCTGAACCCACCGACGTGGGCCGCACCGTCTACGAGACCGCCCTCACCCTCTACCGGGCGCTCGGCCTGGAACGGGCCCGGTTGCGCCTGGTGGGGGTCCGGGTCGAGGGCATCGCCCCGGCGTCGGTGCAGACCCGTCAGCTGCAGCTCGGTGAGCGCGAGCAGGGCTGGCGCGAGGCCGAGCAGGCCGTCGACCGGGCGGCTCGCCGGTTCGGGGCAGGTGCGGTCCGGCCGGCGGCGCTCGTCGACCCGCTGGCTCCGTCGACCAGTGCTGCCGACGGCGCGCCACCGGGCCGGCGCGGCGGCCCGTGACCCCCCCCGGCCCGGTGCTCGCGTGGGCGACCGGAAACCCCCGAGCAACGTCGTGCGTTGAGGAGTCCGTGAGGTGCGCAGGCGGGGGGGCGACGGTCGGTTCGCGACGGCCTGCGGGTGTCTCGGCCCGGCCCGACCGACCTCCGGGAGGCCGCCCGTCGGCTCGTTGCGGGCACGGGTCGAAAGTCCGTCGTGACGGATGGGCCTCGCCCTCGTATCGTGTGTGCTGCACGTGCTGTATCCCGTCCCCATCGTTCGCGGCAGCGGGCTCGTGTCCGTCGCCGCCGTCCTCCCGAAGGGAGCGCCATGCCGCTCTCTGAGCACGAGCAGCGATTGCTCGACCAGATCGAGCGTGCGCTGTACCAGGAGGACCCGAAGTTCGCCTCCGCGGTCCGCCAGACCGACCTGCGCACCCACATGCGACGCCGGCTGCGGCGCGCCGCCTTTGTGCTCGTGCTGGGCTTCGCGCTGCTGTTCGCCGGTGTCGTGTCGAGCAAGCCGGCCATCGGCATCGTCGGGTTCGTCGTCATGGTCGGGGCGCTGCTGCTGGCCATGACGAGCTGGAAGCGCCTGCAACCGGGCAGCGCCACTATGCGTGCGGCAGCTGCTCCCGAGCGCTCCTCCGGTCCGACGTCGACCCGGCGCATCCCCCGCACCACCAAGCAGCGCTCCGATGGTTCGTTCAAGGACCGCATCGAGCAGCGCTGGAAGCGCCGCTGGGAAGAACGCGGCGGCCCCGAGTAGACGCGGCTCCGGCAGCCCGCTGCCGGAGAAGTGCTCCCCCGCACCCGACTGACCGGGACTGGATGCTCCCCCCCGCCGCACCCGGCTGACCGGGCTTGCTCGCGGGGCGGCATCTCCCGGTGCTCGGGTCATGTTCTCCTGCAGGTGGCTCGACGGCAGCGACCGCGAGACGGCAGGCCGGGAGCCGCTTCGGCGTGGCGCGTCAGGTTCCTCGGCGCAGCCGCACGGACGACACCCGCGTGGCCGTCGAACTCGCCAGTGCTTCGACCCGGTCCTGGCCTCGGGTGACCGCCACGCCGGCGCCCTGCGACACCCAGGTCAGCGTCGAGGCGGGCAGCAGCACGGCGCGCAGGCGCTGCCGGCGCCCGGCGTGCGCCCGCATGCCCGAGCGCACGCAGGCGGTCTGCTCCCGGACCGTCCCGGGCCGCGGCCGGACCCCGGCGCCGCCCCGGCCGTAGCGCGCCTGCTCGGCGGCGCCGGCCAGCTCGTGCAGGGCAGCTGCCGCCGGTGCGCTCAGCCCCGTCTGATGCTCGAGCCGCCGGGCGGCGGCGCGGGGCGAGTCGCGGCCGGAGAAGCGGTGGCCGAGGTCGCGGGCATCGTCGCGCAGCACCGTCCACGCAGCCAGCGGGTCGCCGTGCTGCAGCCTGGCGCGTCGCCGCAGCGCGGACACCAGCGCGGGAACGAGCAGCAGCAACGCGGCCAGCGCCGGGACGACCAGCCACCACGAGCTCGGCCCGGAACCCCCGGAACCGCCGGAGGTGGCGACCTGCTCATCGGCCCGGTCCCTTCCGGCCGGCGCCTGCCCGGGCACGGGGGCGGCCGCGGCGGTGGGGGAGGGCGCGGCCGAGGCCCCGCCACCGCCGTCCGGGGCGCTGGCCGGTTCGGTGTAGCCCGGTACCGACAGGGGCTGGTACTCAACGCGCGGCGTCGGCTCGAAGCGCACCCAGCCGACCCCGCTGAACCAGACCTCCGGCCAGGCGTGCGCATCCAGGCTCGAGACCACGTAGGAGTCGGGGGTGCGCGTGCCCGAGGTGAAGCCGACCGCCACCCGCGCGGGCAGGCCCAGGCCCCGCACCAGCGCCCCCATCGCCGAGGCGTACTGCTCGCAGTAGCCCTTCTTGCGGCTCAGGAAGTTCTCCAACGCGTCTGGCGTGTCGCGGTTGGGCTCCTCCGCTTCCGTGTCGTAGCTGAACTGGGGCCCGCGGAACCAGGACTGCAGCGCGACCACCTTGTCGTAGGGGGTGGTGGCGTTCGCGGTGATCCGCTCCAGCTCCCGGCGCACCGGGTCGGTGAGCTGCGGCGCGGTCCCGTAGAGGTCCTGGATCTCGTTCGGCACGTCGCTCTGCGGTGCCCGAAGCTGGGCGATGCTCGGCTCGTCGGTGCGCGTCTCGGCGGTGTAGGGACGGTCGACGTCGCTGAGCTTGCGGCGCGAGGAGAAGGCGGTGTCGGCGTCGGCGTCCCAGAGCCACGGGCCGTCCACGCCGGAGACCGCGTCGAGCGAGAGGGGCAGCGGCAACCACGTCCCCTCGAGCCGGTCGGTCAGGCTGAGCGTCACCTCGGCGCGCCCTGCCGAGCTCGGGACCGAGACGCCCACCGGCGGCGGGATCCCGTCGACGATCCGGTCGCGATTGACGTCGGCGGTGAGCTCGGAGCTCGACCAGCCGTCCTTCTCCGAGTAGAGGTCGAGCGTGGTGAGCCGCAGGTAGCCCGGGTCGTTCGCCGTGGTGCTGTAGCTGAACAGCTCACGTGGCTCCTGGGTGAGCTGACCGGACAAGCGCAGCAGCGGGTTGAAGGTCGTGGTCTTTCGGGCGCCGCCGAAGCCGGGTCCGTCGCCGCTGCCGAGCAGGCGGCTCTGCAACCCGGGCACGAGCGCCGGCACCACCAGCGCGACGGCGAGCGCAGCGACGCCGATGCGCCGGCCGCTGCGCCCGATCCCCGGGTCGGCGAGGGAGGCGTCGGCCGCGCCGTGCGGGTCCTGCCAACGGGCCACGCGCTCATCGGAGTCAGCCAGCAGCAGACAGAGCCAGCCGAGGGCCGCGAGGCCGAAGACGACGGCACCGGTGCCGCCGGGCAGCACAGCCGACGGGACGGCGAGCAGCGCCAGCAGCGGCAGCCCCGCGACCGCTCCGCGGCGCAGGACCACGGTGAGCACGTCGACGGCGATCGTCACGGCCCCGACGCCGAGCACGGCGAGAAGCACGAGCCCGGGGGTGCTCGGCACCGGCGGGGCGAGCTGCTCGACGTCGAGCCAGCCGGCCGCGAGCAGGTCCTGCAGGGCGCCGAGAGAGCGACCGTTCGGCAGCAGACCCGCGGTCAGGGTCGGGCGGACGAACAGCAGGCAGGTCCAGGCGAGCAGCGCCAGCAGGGCGCCCGCCGGCTGCAGAGCGGGAGCGACGCGCGCGCGGCGGGCGAGCATGCCCGCGCCCACCACCACCAGCACGGCCCCGAGCACGGGACCGACCCAGCCGCCCTGGTCGAACACGGGGACAAAGGCCGCGCACGACAGGGCCATCGCGACGACGACGGCGAGCGATGGCCGCAGCTCGGTGCGCGAGCCCATCATCGGGCTCCGGCCGGCACCGGCCGGGACGCGCTCGCACCGGCCCACAGCTCGGCCAGCGCGCTGCCCCGCTCGACCGGGATCACCCGCCAGCCGGCGCCGCCGAGCAGGAGCGCCGCCTGCTCGTGCCGAGCGAGCGCCTCGGCGCGCAGCCGGGCCGAGACGGGCGCCCACGAGTCGGTGTCGAGCAGGAGCGCGAGGTAGGCCCCGTTGCTCGTGCGCAGCCCGGAGAGGCGTTCGGCGGTCGGCAGGTCCAACGCGCCGAGCACCGCCACCGTCAGGCCGCCCACGCCGTCGCGCAGGCGCAGCAGCGCTCCGTCGAGGTCACGGGCCCGGGTGGTCTGCACGGTGGCGAGGGCGCCGAGCAGCAGGGCCTCGCTCACCGGTGTGCCGACCGGGGTGAGCGCCGCACCGGACTCGTCGAGCACCGACAGGGCGTAGCCGGCGGCGACGACGTCGGCACCGATGCTGGCGACTGCGCTCACCGACCACTCGAACGACGCCTGCGGTCCCTCGCCGCGGTGCGCGAGCGCGCGCCGATCCAGCAGCAGCGTGCACCTGCTCTGGAACGGCTGCTCCTCACGACGGACCATCAGCTCGCCGGTGCGGGCGGTCGAGCGCCAATGCACCTTGCGCAGGTCGTCCCCGTGCCGGTACTCGCGCGTCGTGGCGTCGTCGGTGCCGCTGGTGGCCAGCGAGCGGGCGCTGAGCTCGCCGCCCGACCACTCGCCGGCCAGCCGGACCGGGGGCAGCGGCACGACCACCGGGGTGACGACCAGCTCGTCGACGGCGGCGAAGGCGCGGGCCAGCTGCACCAGCCCGAAGGGATCGGTGAGCTGCACCGACAGCGGACCGACGGTGAAGCGCCCCCGCGCGTCGGACGTGACGGGATAGCTGACGTCGCGCACCCCTCGGGGTTCGACGCGGTGCAGCACGAAGCGCGGGCGGCCGCCGAGGGTGTAGGGCAGCGCGTCCTCCATGAGCAGCGTGCCGCTCGTCAGCCGCGAGACATTCTGCAACCGCAGTCGTACGGCGGTCGGCCGGCCCGCCGGCACCGCCGGCGGGTCGAGGTGCCGGTCGCAGGAGAGCCGGTAGCTCGTGCGCGAGACGATCCACAGCGCCGCGAGGGGCAGGGCGACGAGAAGTGCGCCGACCCGCAGCAGATCACGCTGGCCGAGCACGAGGGCGCACAGGGTCAGCGTGACCCCCGCCGCGAGCAGGCACCGGCCCCGGGTGGTGAGACCGGACAGCGCGCCGGACACCCGGCTCACCGTCGTCGCGAGCCGGCCGGCTCGGGCAGCGCGACGGCCTCCAGCAGGTCGAGCACGACGTCGCGGGTCGAGCGGCGGGCCACTTGCGTCTCGGCGGTGGGCAGCAGCCGGTGCGAGAGAACGAGGGGGGCCAGCGACTGGACGTTGTCGGGCACGACGTAGTCGCGGCCGTCGAGCGCGGCGGCGGCGCGGGCGGCGCGCAGCAGCTGCAGGCCGGCCCGCGGCGACGCGCCAAGCCGCAGCTCGGGGCTGGCGCGCGTGGCGCGCAGCAGCTCGACCACGTACCGGTTGACCTCGTCGGCGACGTGCACCCCTCGGACGACCTCGATCATCTTGCGGACCTCGATGGCGTCGGTGACGGGCTCGAGGTCGTCGATCGGGTCGTGCTCGCCGTGACCCTGGAGCAGGGCCACCTCGGCCTCCGTGGACGGGTAGCCCATCGAGGCCTGAGCGGTGAAACGGTCGCGCTGGGCCTCGGGCAGCGGGTAGGTCCCTTCCATCTCGATCGGGTTCTGCGTCGCGATGACCATGAAGGGGGTCTCGAGGGCGTAGGTGACGCCGTCGACCGACACCTGCCGCTCTTCCATGGCCTCGAGCAGCGCCGACTGCGTCTTCGGCGACGCGCGGTTGATCTCGTCGCCGACGACGAGGTTCGCGAAGACCGCACCGGGCTTGAACTCGAACTCGCGGGTGGCCTGGTCGAAGATCGACACCCCGGTGACGTCGCTGGGCAGCAGGTCGGGGGTGAACTGGATGCGCCGCACCGAGCAGTCGACCGAGCGGGCGAGGGCCTTGGCGAGCATGGTCTTGCCGACGCCCGGGACATCTTCGATGAGCAGATGGCCCTCGGCCAGCAGCACCACCAGCGCCAGCCGTACCACTTCCGGCTTGCCCTCGATGACCCGCTCGACGTTGGCACGGATGCGCCCGGCCGACTCCTGCAGGCCGTCGAGGCCGGACAGTTCGGCGATGGACGTGCGGCCTGCCACCTGCGGCCCTCCTGCGAACGGCGGTCCTGGCTGACCGGGTTGCTCCGATCCTGCCATCCGCACGGACCTCGCGCTCCCCGTCTGCCCGATCGCTGCCGGTCTGGTCGGCGACGTTGCGGTGCCGCCACTCCGACGAGCGAGCCGGCCTCAAGGTTCCGGTGCCCCGTTCGTGGCCGAGCCTGGCGTGCCGGGCGGCCCCCGGCCAGAGCCACTGACGCTCCCGCACACAGCCTGATCCACTTCTGGCCTGAGAACGGAGCAAAGCCGGATATACCGGACGCCCAACGATTGGGCTGTGTGCGCAGCTGTCACCGGTGGCGCGGATCCGTGCACTGGAGGGGGCCCTGGAGGGGGATCTGCGGGCTCACGTGGGGCGATGTCGTTGACGAGGGAGCAGTGTGGAGTAATGTGGAGCATCGTGGGGCTTAGGTTCGCACCGAACCCCTAAAGCAACGCTCGACCGTGGACCCATCGAGACATCTGACGCGACAGGGGGACCCGTGTTTCTCGGGACCCACACGCCGCGGCTGGACGACAAGGGCCGGCTGATCCTGCCGGCCAAGTTCCGTGAACAGCTGGCAGGAGGCATCGTGATCACCAAGGGTCAGGAGCGCTGCCTCTACGTCTTCCCCATCGCCGACTTCGAGGCGCGGGCAGCGCAGCGGCCGGCCCCGGTGACCCGGGCCGAGCGCGACCACGCCCGCACCTTCTTCGCCAGCGCCTCGGCCGAGACGCCCGACCGGACCGGTCGCGTGCCCGTCCCGGCACATCTGCGCGAGTACGCCGGGCTCGAGCGCGACTGCATGGTGATCGGCGCGAACGATCACCTCGAGATCTGGGACGCGCCCACGTGGGCGGCGCACGAGGCCTCCACCGACCAGGCCTACAGCGAGAGCGGGGAGCTGCCCCTGCTCGCGTGAAGCCGCTCCCCACCCACCCCCGTGCCACCTGGCGCGAGGTCTCCGACCGCTCGACCCTCCTGGCGCACCTTCCCCGGTGCCAGGCGGGCCCCCTGGCACACCTTCCCCGGTGCCCGGCGGCTGAGCGGGCGGGGACCTGGCCCCAGGACCACAGGTGCCGCGCTCCACCTCCGTTCCGCCCCCTTCCCCGCCCGTCCTCAGGTCGAGAGGCACCCCATGGACGCACCCCTGCACCCCGCCCCGACGACGTCGCCGGCCTCCGAGGACGCCGAAGGCCCCGGCCTGCTCGCCGAGCTGCGCGAGAGCGTGCTGCTGCTCGGCATCGCCGTCACGGTCACCCTGGGGGTGACGGCCGCAGCCCAGGCCATGGTCGCCTTCGTCGGCTGAGCGAGCGCCGGACCCGACGCAGATGACCGACGACGCGCCGGCAGCGCACCAGCCCGTGCTGCTCGAGCGGTGCATCGCGCTGCTGGCACCCTCGTTGCTGCGCCCGGGCGCGGTGGTGGTCGACTGCACGCTCGGCATGGGCGGGCACGCACTGGCCTTGCTCGAGGCCGTGCCCACGGTCCGGCTGATCGGTCTGGACCGCGATCCGGAGGCGCTGCGGCGCAGCCGGACCCGGCTGTCGGCGCACACGCGGCGCACCCATCTCGTGCACGCGGTGTACGACGAGCTGCCGCGGGTGCTCGCCGAGCTGGGCATCGGCTGCGTCGACGGCATCCTGTTCGACCTCGGCGTGAGCTCGCTCCAGCTCGACGAGACGGCGCGCGGGTTCGCCTATTCCCAGGACGCGCCCCTCGACATGCGGATGGATCCGAGCCGAGGCCGGTCGGCCGCCGAGGTCGTCAACGGCTACGACGCCCCAGCGCTCACCCGGGTCCTGCGCGAGTACGGCGAGGAGCGGTTCGCCGACCGGATCGCCCGAGCGATCGTCCGCGAACGGGCGCGCCGGCCGCTCGACCGGACCGGCCGGCTCGCCGAGCTCGTGCGAGAGGCGATCCCCGCCGCCACCCGACGTACCGGCGGACACCCGGCCAAACGGACATTCCAGGCGCTTCGCATAGAAGTCAATGACGAGCTCGGCGTGTTGCGACGCGCGATCCCGTCTGCATTGGACAGCCTGTGCCTCGGCGGCCGCCTGGTCGTCCTGGCCTACCAGTCGCTCGAGGACAAGATCGTGAAGTCATCGCTCGTCCCCCGTGCCACCTCGACCGTGCCCGTCGACCTGCCGTTCGTGCCAGAGGGGTCGGCGCCCGAGCTGCGCCTGCTCGTGCGAGGTGCGGAAAAGGCCTCCGCAGCGGAGGTCGCCAGCAACCCGCGGGCAGCGTCGGTGCGGCTGCGCGCCGTCGAGCGGACGAGGGTGGCATGAGCGCCGACCTGCAGATGCGCCCGAGCGCGCCTCCGGTCGCCCGGCCGCAGGCCGAGCCGCCCGCACTCGCCCTGGTGCCGGGCCGCGCGCCGGCCCTCGGACGCGCGTCCTTTCTGGTCCTGCTCGTGGCCCTGATGGCTGCCGGGCTCCTGGGGCTGCTCGCGCTGAACACCGCACTGGCGCGCGACGCCTTCCGGGCGCACGCGCTCACCCAACAGGCCCAGCAGCTGCAGGACCGGCAGCAGGCGCTGCAGCGCGAGGTGGAGGACCTGCGCTCACCGCAGCGCATCGCCGAGCAGGCGCGGGCGATGGGCATGGTGGTCAGCGGTCCGCCGGCTTTCCTGCGGCTGCCCGACGGCAAGGTGCTCGGGGCCCCGGAGGCGGCTGTGGCAGCCAGCCCGGCGCCGGGCGAGGCGGTGGCACCCGGGAACCCGGCGCGCACCGCGCCGGCGTCGACCACCGCACCGACCCCTGGACCCGCCCCTGCTCCCGCCACCGGAGCGGCCCGGTGAGCGCGACCTCGGTGCGTCGCCCGCCGCCACCGATGCGCGGCAGCGCGCCGATCGGCAACCCCCGGCTGCGCCTGCGCGTAGGGCTCCTGCTCATCCTGATCATGGTTTCGCTCATCGCCGGGCGGCTCGTGTGGCTCCAGGGCTTCCAGGCGAAGGCCTACGCCGCCGACGCCGCGCGGCAGCGCACGTCGAGCGTCGAGCTGCAGGCGCCCCGCGGGCGCATACTCGACCGGGGCGGCCAGGTCCTGGCCATGTCGGTCGACGCCCGGCTCGTCTACGGCGAGCCCCGCAACATCGCGCGGGCGATCTGCACGACGCCTAAGCCAGGCAAGAAGCAACGGCCGTGCAATGCCGAGACCATCGCGGCCGCGCTCGCGCCGGCACTCGACCAACCGCGGGCCGCTCTGGTCGAGCGCCTGTCGCTCGCCCCCAAGGCCACGGGCGCCACCTGCTCGGCCACCGCGCTGGGCGGCTGCCGCAGCTATGTCGTGCTCGCCCGGGGCATGGAGCCCGAGCAGGCCGACGTCGTGAGCAAGCTGAATCTCGTCGGCATCGGCACCGCGCCCGAGCCGCGCCGGGTGCTGCCCGGCAAGGACGTCGCGGCGAACGTCGTCGGCTACACGACCGTGGAGGGCGCCGGCACCGCCGGCATCGAGCAGGAGTACGACAAGGTCCTGACCGGCACGACCGGGCGGCTCACCGCCGAGCTCGACGCCGGCGGTCGCATCATCCCCAACGGGGCCTCGACGATGACCGAACCGGTGGCCGGTCGCGACGTGCAGCTCACGATCGACCGCGACCTGCAGTTCCAGGCCCAGCAGATCCTCGCCGAGCAGGTCGAGCTCTCCGGCGCCGAGAGCGCGACCGCCACCGTCCTGGACGTGCGCACCCAGCAGGTGCTGGCCCTGGCCACCGTGCCGACCTTCGACGGCAACGACCCGGGCGCCTCCGACGCGGCGCTGCGCGGCAACCGCGCGGTCACCGATCCGTACGAGCCGGGTTCCATCGGCAAGGCCATGACCATCGCGGGAGTGCTCGAGGCAGGCGCCCTGCAACCGGACAGCGTCATGAGCGTGCCGGACCACTACCAGCTGTCCACCAAGGTGTTCAAGGACAGCCACTCGCATCCCGTCGAGAACCTCACCCTGACCGGCGTCCTGGTCGAGTCGAGCAACGTGGGGACCATCAAGGCCGCCCAGCAGATCGGCGGTCCACGCCTGTACGACACGCTGCGCCGCTTCGGCATCGGCTCGCGCACCGGCATCGAGCTGCCCCAGGAGACGCGCGGCATCCTGCGGCCCGAGACCACGTGGTCCGGCACCGACTACGGCACGCACCCGATCGGGCAGGGCTACGCCGCCACCGGTCTGCAGATGGCCTCGGTCTACGCGACCGTCGCCAACGGCGGGGTGCGCGAGCGGCCGACGATCGTCGCGGCCACGCAGGACGCGGACGGCGCCCTCGTGGAGCCGCGCCGGCCGGCGCCCGAGCGGATCGTCAGCGCGAAGGTCGCGGCGCAGCTGCGGGCCATGCTCGAGGGAGTCACCAGCGAAGGTGGTACGGCCAAGGAGGCCGCCATCCCGGGCTACCGGGTGGCGGGCAAGACCGGCACCGCTCAGCGGATCGTCGACGGCCGCTACGACGGCAGCTACACCGCGAGCTTCGTCGGCTTCGCGCCGGCCGACGCCCCGCGCGTCGTCGTCGCGGTGTCGGTGCAGCGGCCCACCAAGGGCAGCTACTACGGCGGTCTGGTGGCCGCCCCGCCGTTCCAGAAGATCATGACGGCCGCGCTGCGCAACCAGGACGTCCCGCCCACCGGCGCCGTCGGCCCCCGGCTGCGCCTGCGGGCTGACTAGCCTGCGCCCCGTGCCCGTACCCGCCGACGGCGCCCTGCTGCCGCGCCCGGTCGACCCGGATCACCGGCCGCTGGGGAGCCTGCTCGACCTGCAGCCCGCTCTTGCGGTGGCCGGTCAGCTGGCCGGGCCGGACGTCCGGGCGGTCAGCGTGTCGGGGTGCACGCTCGACTCCCGGCAGGTGCAGGTCGGCGACCTTTACGCGGCGCTGCCCGGAGCGCACGTGCACGGCGCGCGCTTCACCCAGCAGGCCGCGGACGCCGGGGCCAAGGCCGTGCTCACCGACCCCGCCGGGCTGGCGGCGGCGGCGGCCACCGGGCTGCCGGTGCTGCTCGCCGACGCGCCGCGCGGGGTGCTCGGCGAGGTCGCCCGCTGGGTGTACGGCGACCCGGCTGCCGCGCTGCTCGTCCTCGGGGTCACCGGTACGAACGGCAAGACGACCACTGCCTTCTTGCTCGAGGCGGGACTGCGGGCGGCCGGGTACGAGACCGGGTTGCTCGGGACCGTGCTGACCCGCATCGGCGACGACGTCGTGCCGAGCGCGCGCACGACGCCCGAGGCGCCCGACCTGCAGGCGCTGCTCGCCGTCATGCGTGAGCGGGGCGTGGGGGCGCTCGCGCTGGAGGTCAGCAGCCACGCGTTGGCGCTCGGCCGGGTCGACGGGCTCGTCGTCGACGTCGCCGGCTTCACGAACCTGTCCCAGGACCACCTGGACTTCCACCCCGACATGGCCGCCTACGAGGCCGCTAAGGCGTCGCTGTTCACCCCCGCCCACGCCCGGCGCGGCGTCGTCTGCGTCGACGACCCGGCCGGGGCCCGGATCGCGACCGGCGCGGCGGTGCCCGTCGTACGCGTCGGCCCGGGCGAGCGCTGGCGGGCCGACGACGTATGCCTGTCCGCCGGTGGCAGCACCTTCCGGGTGCGCGGCCCGGGCGTCGACCTACCCGCCGAGGTGCGGCTGCCCGGGTCCTTCAACGTCACCAACGCCTTGCTGGCGGTCGCGATGCTGGCCGAGGCGGGGGTCGACCCGGTCATCGCGGTGCGCGGGATCGCCGAGCTGGCGGGCGTACCGGGCCGCATGGAGCGCGTCGACGCCGGCACCGGCGTGCTCGGCATCGTCGACTACGCCCACACGCCCGAGGCCGTCCGCCGGCTGGTCGAGGCCGCCCGCGACCTGACCGGCGGAAGGGTGCTGATCGTGCTCGGCTGCGGCGGCGACCGCGACCGCGGCAAGCGGCCGCTCATGGGGCAGGCCGCCGTGAGCGCCGACGTCGCCGTGCTCACCAGCGACAACCCGCGCAGCGAGGAGCCCGAGGCGATCCTGGCCGAGATGGCCGCAGGTGCCCCCGGTGTCGCCCGTGAGCCGGACCGCCGGGCGGCGATCGCCACCGCGGTCGCGCAGGCCCGCCCGGGCGACGTGGTGCTCGTGGCCGGCAAGGGCCACGAGAGCGGGCAGGAGGCCGGCGGCGTCGTCACCGCCTTTGACGACCGCCTCGTGCTGCGCGAGGAGCTGCTCGCCGGGGCCCGCGCATGATCGCGGTGACGCTCGCCGAGGTCGAGGCCCTGGTCGGCGGCCGGCTGGTGGCGGCGGGCGGCGCCGCCGTGGTCCGCGGCGACGTCGAGGTCGACAGCCGCCTGGTCAGCCCGGTCGGGCTGTTCGTCGCCCTTGCCGGTGCGCGCACCGACGGGCACGCCCACGTCGACGACGCGGTGCGGCGGGGGGCGGTCGCCGCGCTCACCGCCCGGCCCGTCGGCGACGCGCCGTGCGTCGTCGTCGACGACCCGCTCGTGGCCCTGCAGCGCCTCGCCTCGGCGCTGTGGATCCGCGGCGGGCCGCCGCTGACCGTCGGGATCACCGGCAGCAGCGGCAAGACCTCCACCAAAGACCTCGTGACGCACCTGCTCCTTCCCGAGGGGCCGGTGCTGTCGCCGCCCGGCTCGTTCAACAACGAGATCGGGCTGCCGCTCACCGCTCTGCGGCGTACCAGCGAGACCGCTTTCGCGGTGCTCGAGTACAGCGCCCGCGGCCGCGGTCACGTCGCCTTTTTGCGCGATCTCGTCGCGCCCACGGTCGCGTGCGTGCTCAACGTCGGCAGCGCCCACCTCGGTGAGTTCGGCAGCCGCGAGGCGATCGCCGAGGCCAAGACCGAGCTCGTCGAGCAGACCCCCGACGGCCGCGGACCCTCGGTCGCCGTGCTCAACGCCGATGACCCGCTCGTGCGCGCGATGGCTGCGCGCACCGACGCCCCGGTGCTGACCTTCGGTCGCGACCTGCGGGCCGACGTTCGGGCCGGCGACGTCGCCATCGACGCCCTCGGCCGGGCGAGCTTCGTCCTCGAGCACGACGGGGAGCGCGCCCCGGTCGCCCTGCAGCTGCGCGGCGAGCACGCCGTTGCCAACGCGCTCGCCGCCGCGGCCGCGGTGCTCGCCGCGCGCCGGCTCCCGGGCGGGCCGAAAAGCGACCTGGCCGCGCTCGCCGCTCGGCTCGGGTCGGCGACGCCCGCCAGCCGCTGGCGGATGGAGGTCACCGAGCGTTCCGACGGCGTCACGATCGTCAACGACGCCTACAACGCGAACCCCGAGTCGATGCGGGCGGCGCTCAAGACGCTGGCCGTCATGAGCGATGGCAAGGCCCGGCGCACGGTGGCCGTGCTCGGCCACATGGCCGAGCTCGGGCCGGCCGAGCGCGACGAGCACTTCGACCTCGGCCGCTTCGTGGTGCGGCTCGACATCGGCCAGCTCGTCGTCGTCGGTCCCTCGGCCGGTGGCATCCACGCCGGCGCCGTGCTCGAGGGATCCTGGGGCTCGGAGTCGATCCACGTCGAGGACGTCGAGGCCGCCGTCCGCCTGCTGCACGAGCAGCTCGAGCCCGGCGACGTCGTGCTGCTCAAGGGCTCGCGCAGCGCCGGCCTCGAGCGCGTCGCCGACGCCCTGCTGGCCGGCGAGCCGCAGGCGCGCACGTGAGGTCGGTGCTGGTCGCCGCCATGACCGCACTGCTCGTGTCGCTGCTCGGGACACCCGCGGTGATCCGGCTGTTCCGCCGCCGGGGCTACGGCCAGGAGATCCGCGAGGACGGCCCCAGCAGCCACGCGACCAAGCGCGGCACGCCCACGATGGGCGGCACGGTGATCATCCTGGCCACCCTGCTCGGCTACGGCGTCGCGCACCTGCTCGTCATCGGCCAACCGGGACGCGGGCCGACCGCGAGTGGCCTGCTGGTGCTCGGCCTGATGGTCGGGCTCGGGCTCGTCGGCTTCCTCGACGACTTCATCAAGATCCGCAAGCAGCGCTCGCTCGGGCTGAACGCCGCCGCGAAGTTCTTCGGCCAGCTGATCGTCGGCGTCGCCTTCGCCCTCGGCGCACTGCAGTTCCGCAACGCCAACAACCTTCGGCCGGCCTCCACCCAGCTGTCCTTCGTGCGCGACTACGCCGCGGTCGGGCTCGGCGCGGTCGGGTTCGTGGTGCTCGCCTACCTGATCATCACCGCGACGTCGAACGCGGTGAACCTCACCGACGGTCTCGACGGTTTGGCCGCCGGCTCCTCGATCATGGTCTTCGCCTCCTACGTGGCGATCGGCTTCTGGCAGTTCCGCAACTCCTGCGTCCTGCAGCCCGACCTGGCCCAGTGCTACACCGCCCGCGACCCGCTCGACATCGCGCTGGTCGCCGCGGCCGCGATGGGCGCCTGCTTCGGGTTTCTGTGGTGGAACGCCTCGCCGGCCAAGATCTTCATGGGTGACACCGGGTCGCTGGCCCTCGGCGGTGCCTTCGCGGGCATCGCCATCGTCACCCAGACCGAGCTGCTGCTCGTCGTGCTCGGCGGGCTGTTCGTCGTCGAGACGCTCTCGGTGATCGTCCAGGTCGGCGTGTTCAAGCTGACCCGCAAGCGGGTGTTCAACATGGCGCCCATCCACCACCACTTCGAGCTGGCCGGCTGGGTGGAGAACACCGTCATCGTCCGCTTCTGGATCATCGCCGGGCTCGCGGTCGCCTTCGGCCTCGGGGTCTTCTACGCCGAGTACCTCTCCAGCGGCCCGCTCCTGTGAGCGGGGACTGCGTGCGGTGTCCTGGTGAGGGACGAGCCGGGTGTGCCGTGAGCTGTTCGAGCGAGCGCCTGATGCACCTGTGAGCGGGAGGACGGCCTGGACCGGCCGGCCGGTCGTGGTGGCCGGCGCCGGTGTCAGCGGCGAGGCGGCGGCCCGCGCCCTCGTCGCCCGCGGCGCGCAGGTGACGATCGCCGACGGCCACGAGGCGCCGCTGGCCGCCCTGCCCGGCGTGCCGGTGCGGGCGCTCGCCGCGCCGCCACCGGGCACCACGCTGGTCGTCACCTCGCCCGGCTGGCGGCCGGACGCCCCGCTGCTCGTGGCCGCTGCGGCGGCCGGCATCGAGGTCGTGGGCGAAGTCGAGCTGGCCTGGTGGCTCGCGCGCGAGGTCGGCGCGCCCGCGCCCTGGCTCGCCGTCACGGGCACGAACGGCAAGACGACGACGGTGCGCATGCTCGCCGCGATCCTGTCGGCCGCCGGCCGCGACGCGGTGGCGGCCGGCAACGTCGGGCTGGCGCTGGTCGACGCCGTGCTCGCCGGCCACGAGGTGCTCGCCGTCGAGCTGTCGAGCTTTCAGCTGCACTGGTCGCGCTCGCTCGACCCGCACAGCGCCACGGTGCTCAACCTGGCGCCCGACCACCTCGACTGGCACGGCTCGCTGGCTGCCTACGGCCGGGACAAGGCGCGCATCTTCGGCCGGGCGACGCGGGCGCTCGTGCCCCTCGACGAACCCGCCGCGGCGGCGCTGGTCGCCAGCCGACCCGGTGCGCCGCCGGACGTGGGGCTCACCACCGGCGAGCCCGGCCCCGGCCAGGTGGGCGTGCTCGACGGTGTGCTGCTCGACCGAGCGTTCGCCGGCGAGCCCACCCCGCTCGCGCACGCGGACGACGTGCCGGTGGCCGGACCGCACGGGTTGTCCGACGCCGTCGCCGCCGCCGCCCTCGCCCGCTCCTACGGCGTGCCGGCGGGCGCGGTGCGCGACGGGCTCGTGTCGTTCGTGCCCGACGGCCACCGGCACGCCCTGGTCGCCACCGCGAGCGGCGTGCGCTACGTCGACGACAGCAAGGCGACCAACCCGCACGCCGCGGCGGCGAGCCTGGCTGCCCAGGCACCGGTCGTCTGGCTGGCCGGCGGCTTGCTGAAGGGCGCCGACGTCGACGACCTGGTGCGGCAGGCAGCCCCGCGGCTGCGCGCCGTCGTGCTGCTCGGCACCGACCAGGAGCCCTTCGCGCAGGCTCTGGCCCGACACGCGCCCGAGGTCCCCGTACGACGGGTGGCTCGGCTCGACACTGGGGCCATGACCACCGCCGTCGACGTCGCCGCCGCGCTCGCCCGCAACGGCGACACCGTTCTGCTCGCCCCCGCCGCCGCCTCGATGGACTGCTTCCGCGACTACCGCGAGCGCGGCGCCCTGTTCGCCGAGCGTGTGCTGGCCCTGCCCGGCGCGCACACGGCATGAGCACGCAGACCCCTACCCGGGCGGCCACCCGGCCCGCGCGACGCCCCGTGCTGCGGGCCGACCCGCGGCCGCGCTCGGGCGCCGCGGGCTGGTTGTCGACGCAGCTCGACCGGCCGCTCGCCACCTACCACCTGCTGCTCGCCTGCACCTTGATGCTGCTGCTGCTCGGGCTGGTGATGGTGTTCTCCGCGTCGTCGGTGCGCTCGCTGGCGAGCACCAGGTCGGTCTTCACGATCGGCGTGAAGCAGGCGCAATTCATCGCGGTCGGGCTCCCGCTGCTGTTCCTAGCCTCGCGCATCCCGACCCGGTGGTACCGGCTGTCGGCCTACCCGCTGCTCGGCCTGTCGTTGCTGCTCCTCCTGCTCGTCCTCGTGCCCGCCATCGGCCATGAGGTCAACGGCGCCCGCAGCTGGATCCCGCTGCCCGCGGGCTTCAACCTGCAGCCGGCCGAGCTCGCCAAGCTGGCCCTGGTGCTGTGGGGCGCCGACCTGCTCGCCCGCAAGCAGCGGTTGCTGGGGGAGTACCGGCACCTGCTGGTCCCGCTGCTGCCCGTCGCCGGCCTGGTGTTGCTGCTGGTCATGGGCCAGCCGGACCTCGGCACGGCCCTGATCATCGGCGCCATCGTCATGGCCCTGCTCTGGGTCGTCGGCACGCCGTTCCGGCTGTTCGCCGGGCTCGCCGGCACGGGGTTGTTGGCCGTCGCCTTTTACGCCCTGAACAGCGCGCACGGCCTGCAGCGCATCACCTCCTTCCGCGACCCGTTCGCCGACGCCGGCTACACCGGCTTCCAGGCGGTGCAGGGTTTCTACGCGCTGTCGTCGGGCGGCTGGTTCGGCCTCGGCCTCGGTGCCAGCCGGGAGAAATGGTCCGGCGGCCTACCCGAGGCGCACACCGACTACGTGTTCGCGATCATCGGCGAGGAGCTCGGGCTGCTCGGCACGCTGACCGTGCTGATCCTGTTCACGGTGCTCATCGCCTCCGGCATGCGCGTCGCGCAGCGCTCCGACGACCCGTTCGTGCGCCTGGCGGCCGCAGCGGCGACGGCCTGGCTCGCCGCGCAAGCGGTCATCAACATGGGAGCCGTCGTGGGTCTGCTGCCGATCACCGGCATCCCGCTGCCGCTGGTGTCGTTCGGTGGCTCAGCGATGCTCGTCACCCTCGTCGCCCTCGGCATGCTGCTGTCGTTCGCCCGCGCCGAGCCCGACGCCCGGGCGGCCCTGCGCGCGCGTCCCGGGCTGCTCGACCGGCTCCCCGGCGCCGGCGAGGTGCTGGCGCCGCGCCAGCGCACGACCGGACGGGCGCCGGTGCGCCGGACCCGGCGGCGATGACGGCTGTGCTCCCGTCCGCGTCGCCGTCCCCGGTGGCGCCGCCGCTGTCGGTCGTGGTGGCCGGGGGAGGTACCGCCGGGCACGTCGAGCCCGCCCTCGCGCTCGCCGACGCCATCCGGCGGGCTCTGCCGGACGCGCGCGTCGCCGCGCTCGGGACCGCGGCCGGGCTCGAGGCCCGGCTGGTACCCGCCCGCGGCTACCTGCTCGCCGAGATCCCGCGGGTCCCGCTGCCCCGCCGACTGACCCCGGCGCTGCTCACGGTGCCCGGCCGGCTGGGCGCGGCGGTGCGGCGCACCCGCGAGCACCTCGACCGGCTCGAGGCCGACGTGGTGGTCGGTTTCGGGGGTTACGTGGCGCTCCCGGCCTACCTGGCCGCCCGCCGTCGCGGCACGCCCTTCGTCGTGCACGAGGCGAACGCGCGGGCCGGGCTCGCGAACCGGCTGGGGGCGCGCCTCACGCCCTTCGTCGCCGCCGCGAACGACGCCTCGGGATTGCGCGGCGCGCGCGTGCTGGGCATCCCGCTGCGGCCTGCCTTGGCGGCTCTCGACCGCGCCGCGGCCCGGGCGGGCGCGCGGGCCGACTTCGGCCTGTCACAGGACGCACCGGTGCTGCTCGTCACCGGCGGCTCGCAGGGCGCCCGCAGCCTCAACGACGTGACCGTCGCGGCCGCGCCGGCCCTTGCCGCAGCCGGCGTGCAGGTGCTGCACGTAACAGGTGGCGGGCAGCTCGCCGCCGTCACCGAGGCGCTCGCCACCGCCGGCGGGGCGCCCGCCTCGCACCACGTGCTCGGCTACGTCGACGGGATGGAACGTGCCTACGCCGCCGCCGACCTCGTGCTCTGCCGCGCCGGCGCGATGACCTGCGCCGAGCTCGCAGCCGTCGGCCTGCCGGCCGTATACGTCCCGCTGCCGATCGGCAACGGCGAGCAGGCCCTGAACGCCGAGCCGCTGGTGCGGGCCGGCGGCGGACTCGTGCTCGAGGATGCCGCGCTGTCGCCCGAGAGCGTGCTCGAGCGGGCTGTGCCGCTGCTGCACGACGCCGACCGGCTGGCCACCATGGGGGCCGCCGCCGCGGCGGCGGGGCACCGTGACGCCGACGTCGCGCTCGTCGCGCTCGTGCGTGAAGCAGCCGGGGCCGGTCGATGAGCGCCGACGGGCTCGACGCGGGCACGACGCGGCTGGGCCGGGTGCACCTGATCGGCATCGGCGGCGCCGGCATGAGCGGCATCGCCAAGGTGCTGCTGGCCCGGGGGGGCACGGTCAGCGGCAGCGATGCGAAATCGTCCCGCACGGTCGCCGCGCTGCAGGCGCTCGGCGCCACGGTCACCGTCGGCCACGACGCCGCGAACGTGGCCGACGCCGACACGGTGGTCGTCTCCAGCGCGATCCGCGCCGACAATCCCGAGCTGGTCGAGGCCCGCCGGCGTCACCTCGTCGTGCTGCCGCGGGCGCAGGCGCTCGCCGCGTGCATGAGCGGCCGGCGCGGGGTCGCGGTGGCAGGCACCCACGGCAAGACCACGACCACCTCGATGCTGACGGTGGCCGTGCAGCACTGCGGGCTCGACCCGAGCTTCGCGATCGGCGGTGACCTCAACGAGGCCGGCAGCAACGCCCACCACGGCAGCGGCACGCTGTTCATCGTCGAGGCCGACGAGAGCGACGGCAGCTTCTTGGCCTATCGACCGGGCGCCGCGATCGTCACCAACGTCGAGGCCGACCACCTGGATCACTACGGCACCGGCGCGGCCGTCGTGCGCGCCTTCGAGCAGTTCGTCTCGACGATCTCGGCCGGCGGGCTGCTCGTCGCCTGCGCCGACGACGAGGGCAGCCGGGCCCTGGCCGAGTACGCGCGCGGCCAGGGTCTGTCCGTCGGCACCTACGGCACGGTGGCTGACGCCGACCTGCGCCTTGACGAGCTCACCGTCCGCGGCACCACGAGCCGCTACCTGCCGGTCCTTCGAGGTCGGCGGCTGCCCGCCGTCGAGCTGGCCGTGCCGGGTCGGCACATGGCCCTGAACTCGGCCGCCGCGCTGCTCACGGGGATCGGCCTCGGCCTGTCCGAACCGCTGCTCGTCGAAGGCCTCGCCGGCTTTCGCGGCGTGCGCCGGCGGATGGAGCTCAAAGGCGTCGAGGGCGGGGTGCGGGTCTATGACGACTACGCCCACCACCCGACCGAGCTCACCGCCCAGCTGACCGCGGCCCGGGTCGTCGCCGGCGTCGGACGGCTCGTCGTCGCCTTCCAGCCGCACCGCTACAGCCGCACGCTGGCCTTCGCCGCAGAGTTCGGCCGGGCGCTCGCGCTGGCCGACGAGGTCGTCGTGATGGAGGTCTACGCCGCCGGCGAGGATCCCGTCCCCGGCGCGACGGGAGCCAGCGTGGCTGCCGCCGTGCCGCTGCCCACGGAGCGCGTGCTGTTCGAACCCAGCTGGAGCGCCGCCCCGGGCGCCCTGGCCGGGCGGGCCCGCAGCGGCGACCTCGTGTTGACCCTCGGTGCGGGCGACGTCACGGCGATCGGCCCGGAGCTGTTGCGGCTGCTCTCGGGGCAGGCGCCGTGACCCGGCCGACGACCGCGACGCACGAACGGCCCGCGGCCGCACCCGACCGGGGCGGGTCACGCAGGGTGGCGCCGCTGGCCGCCCGACGCCGGGCGGCCCGCCGTCGGCAGTGGCGGCACCGGCTGGCCCGGGTGCTGCTGGTGGTGCTGCCACTCACGGCGCTGACGTGGGTGCTGCTGTTCTCGAGCTGGCTGGCCGTCGACCGGATCGAGGTCGTCGGGGTGCAGCGGCTGTCGGCCGAGCAGGTCCGCACCGCAGCGCAGGTGGAGCCGGGCACCCCGCTCGCCCGGCTCGACACCGGCCGGCTCGTGCAGCGCATCGGGGCGCTGCCCCCGGTGGCCGAGGTGCAGGTGTCGCGTTCGTGGCCCGGCGCGCTGCGGGTCCAGGTGCGTGAGCGCGTAGCGGTCGCGGCCGTGCTCGAAGGTGGCGGGGCGCGACTCGTCGACGGCTCCGGTGTCGTGTTTGCCACCGAAGCGGCCCTGCCCGCGGGAGTGGTCCGCCTGCAGGTGTACCGGCCGGGCGCAACCGACCCGTCGACGCGGGCGGCGCTCAGCGTGCTGCAGGAGCTGCCGGGCGCACTGCGCACGCAGGTGCGCACGGTGCGGGCGGCGAGCCCCTCGAAGGTGGTGCTGCTGCTCGGCGGCGGCAAGACCCTCGTCTGGGGCAGCCCGGGCGGCGCTGCGACCAAGTCCGCCGCCGCGCGCGCGCTGCTGCCGATGCCCGGCACGGTCGTCGACGTCAGTGCCCCCGGCGTCGCGGTGCGCCGCTAGATGACCGATTCCAAGGGTTGGTGCGGCGTGTTGCGCTGAGGAACGCGTGGAGGGTGCCCAGGATCGGCGTTGGAACCCGACGCCGAACAGGAGGTTCGCGTGGACGCCGACCTGGACACC
>JAABUN010001729.1_pt1 | contig 44998 bp, 43 predicted proteins | sample 5559311 | NCBI WGS metagenome assembly JAABUN01 (sample SAMN10711877, study PRJNA513370) | rock metagenome | isolation source: Antarctica rocks | place: Antarctica: Victoria Land, Siegfried Peak sud
TCCGTGAAAACAATCAGCAGCTTCTGGCGCTCCGCATCCGCAGAATATGTAGCAACAGTGAACGCGGGTTGCTCGGGGCGGCGTTCGATCCCAATTTCGAGCAAAACCGCTATATCTATCTCTATTACACCTGGAACAAGTTCGGTACGTGCGCGACCAACTCCGGACGGAGCCCTGTCAACCGAGTGGCGCGTTTTACCCTGTCGCCGCGTAATACGGTCGTCCGCGGCAGCCAAGTGGTGCTGCTCGAGAACATCCCCTCGCCCAACGGCAATCATAACGGCGGCGATTTGCAGTTCGGCAACGACGGCCTGCTCTACGTCAGCGTCGGGGACGGTGGCTGTGATTACGAACGCAACAGCGGTTGTAAAGGGGCCAACGATTCTGCGCGTAGCAAACACACGCTTGTCGGCAAGATTTTGCGGATCGACCGAAACGGCAACGCCCCGACTGCCAATCCCTTTACGGGTCCGGACAGTGTGTCATGCAACAAACTGGGCCGTGCGCGCGCCGGTCAGAGCTGCCGCGAAATCTTCGTGCTCGGCCTCCGGAATCCTTTCCGCATCGCTGTAGACCCCAACGCGAGCGGCACAAAAGTCTTTATAAACGATGTGGGACAAAATGCCCGTGAAGAAATCGACTTCGCCGAAGCTGGCGCAGACTACGGCTGGAACCTCCGTGAAGGCTCGTGTAGCACGGGTTCAAACGGTGACTGCGGCGATCCGCCTGCCGGTCTCACCGACCCGATCTTTGACTACGCGCACAGCTCGAGCGGTACATTCTCGGGTTGCCGCTCCATCGCCGGGGGCGCGTTCGTGCCCAGCGGCGCTTGGCCCAATGCGTTCGATGGCAGCTACCTATTCAACGATTTCGTCTGCGGCAAAATCTTCAAACTTACTCAGGGCAGCAGTGGCTACACGGCGAGCGTCTTCGCCGACAACCAGGGACCGTACAGCATCGTTCACATGACCTTCGGGAAGGGTCCGGATAAGGATTCGCTTTACTACACGACCTACGCAGACGGGGGTCAGGTGCGCCGCATCACCTACACCGGCAACTAGAAGGGCGACTAATATCGGAGGTGTAAACAGGGGCAGCGGGACGGTTTGGAAGCCGTCCTACTCACCGTTTGATGTGCCCGCTACCGAGCTACCTTGACGTTACCCCCGAGTTCTGGAAAGGTCTGTCTGCGAGTCTGATTGATCCTCGACTGCGAGCCGGGTTCCCAGGGGCGTTCGCCGAACGCCCTGTTTTCCGGACTCCACGAGACCAGACCCGTTTGTACCTCGACCTCTAGCGCAACGCCTGCAACTGCCGCGCGCTGAGGTGCGTCAGCGCCAGCGCCAACGCGTCGGCGACGTGGTGACTTTCGGGGGTTTCGCGGAGACTCAGAAGTGTCCGAACCATATAGCTGACCTGCGCTTTCCCAGCGCGGCCCGTTCCGACGAGCGCCTGTTTGACCTGCATGGGGCCGTATTCAACGACGCTCACGCCTTGCTGCCGAGCCGCAAGCAAGCACACGCCGAACGCCTGCCCAACCTTGAAAGAGACCTCACGTTGCCGGTGAAAATATTGTCCCTCGAGCGCCAACACGTCAGGCTGATGTGTTCTAAAAAAGCCCGTTACAGCTTCGTAGATCACCTCGAGCCGTTCCTCCTGGTTTTGCTGCGGCGTGGTGCGCACGAGCTGGCTGCCGAGGCACGTCACTTCACGGCCCACCTCGCGCACCGCGCCGAGCCCTAGATTAGCCAAACCGGGGTCGAGTCCGACGACCGTCAGAGTGCTAGGTGCAGCGCGCTTCACCCCACCACCATACCGAGCGGAAGCGTGAAACACAAAGAGCGGCTCCCGAAGGAGCCGCTCTTTGGAACTGTCAGACGGTAGAGCGTGGTGGTTTTACGGTGCGCCGGGTTGTCCAAACGGTAGATAAACACATGTGAACCTACCGGATTCTGTATTCTCCCACGACAAAACCGCAAAACCTGTCGCTCTAGTATTCGGCCAGGTAGGTCTGAAGCTCCCAGTCGTGAACAGTTACGCGGTAGGCGTCGAACTCCTGGCGTTTGGCCTCGATAAAGTGCGCGAAGGTGTGCTCACCTAGCGCAGCCTTGATCACGGCGTCTTTCTCGAGCGCGATAACCGCCTCACGCAGCGTACCCGGCAGCTCTTTGATTTTGTGCTTGCGGCGGTCCCGAACGCTCATCTGATAGATGTTGCGCTGAATCGGCGGTGGCGGCGTAAGTTTGTTTTCAACACCGTCCATACCCGCTGCCATCATCGCGGCGAGCGCCAGGTAGGGGTTGCACGAAGGGTCGGGCATCCGCAGTTCGCTACGCGTACCGACGCCGCGCCGCGCCGGAATCCGGATCATGGCGCTCCGGTTTGAGGTCGACCAGGCGATATTGGTCGGCGCTTCAAAACCGGGGGTCAGGCGTTTGTACGAGTTGACGGTCGGGTTGGTCAGCGCGACCATGCCCTCGGCGTGCTCCAAGAGCCCGGCGATAAAGTTAAGCGCGGTACCGGAGAGCTGATACTCGGCCCCCTCGTCGTAAAAGGCGTTTTTGCCGTCTTTGAAGAGCGAGAGGTGCGTGTGCATCCCCGAACCGTTGATACCGGCGACCGGTTTGGGCATAAAGGTCGCGTGCAGGTTGTGCTTGACGGCGATGCGTTTGACGATCAGCTTAAACGTCGAGATGCTATCGGCGGTCTTGAGCGCGTCTTCATACTTGAAGTCGATCTCGTGCTGACCGGGCGCGACCTCGTGGTGCGCCGCCTCGATCTCGAAACCCATCTCAACGAGCGCGTTAACCATATCGCGGCGCGCCTCTTCACCGTTGTCGACCGGAGCCAGGTCGAAGTACCCGGCGGCGTCGTTTGTCGCAGTTGTGGGGCGGCCCTCATGGTCACGCCAAAAGAGAAAAAACTCGGGTTCGGGACCGACGTAGAGGTCGTCGAAACCCATGCTTTTAAGTTTTTCGGTCTGCTTTTTAAGTACCTGGCGGGGGTCGCCGGGAAAGGGATTGTCGTCGGGGGTGGCAATATCGCAGATCAGCCGCGCGACCCGGCCTCGTTCGTTGCCCTCGACGAGGGTTGGGAAGATTAAAAAGGTATCGAAATCGGGTTTTAAGAGCATATCGGATTCTTCGATACGGGTAAAACCTTCGATAGACGAGCCGTCGAACATAATCTCGCCGTCGAGCGCCTTATCGAACTGTGAGGTAGGCAGCTCGATATTTTTGTTCATACCGATGATATCGGTAAATTGCAGGCGCAAAAACTTGACGTTTTCCTGCTCTAAAATTTGCCGAATTTCAGATTGCGAATAAGCCATAAAACCTCCTGCCGGTTTGAACCGGTTGTGTTAAATATGACGCACAAACTGTTAAATGTCAAGGTATAAAAGCAATTTCTGCTTTATATTTAGGCGTCTGTGGCAAATTTTCAGACACGTTCGGATGACATATGCCGAGACTCACGCGTGCTCGACGGAGCTGGGCAGGATTTGCGGCTGCTGTGAGCTTTTTAAGTGAGCTCTGGCACGATTTTTCATGACACGAGCTGCTGGGCGTCGAAAAAAGACGCTGTATGTAAACGTGAAACGGCAGCAAGGTATTGGATCTGTTGACAGTCGGCAAAAAAGCATCTTATAGTTTTGGGGTGTAGTCTCTGGCGTAGCGAAGTGCCGTTGGTCAGCAGCTGAGACGCCCCGCTGGTCACGTGTTGGTCTCATTGACACCTCACAAAATAGTTCGCTATGATGTGAGGCGATCTACACGCTCCACAATCTGAAGGAGGACACAATGAAGAAGTCTGGAATGCTGATATTCGCCACTACTTGCGCGGCGCTGGGAAATGCGTGGGCGCAAGAGCCGATCGTGTTGGGCGTCAACCTCGAGCTCTCAGGGCGACTGGTTGCGCTCGGGACACCTGAACTCGAGGGCATGAGGGCAGCGCAGGCCGAGATTAGTGAAGTTTTGGGTCAACCTGTCGAACTTTCGGTGTGCGACAACGCCTCAACAGCGGAGGGTTCTATCGCATGTGCTAACCGCTTCGTCGATGAGGGTGTAGTTGCTGTTTTAGGGTCTGGGGGATCAAATCAAGCCATCCCCGCCGCCGAAGTGCTGCAAGATGCAGGCATCATCATGATCACCCCGAGTTCGACGAATAACGCCACCACCCAGATCGGCGACTACATCTTCCGCGTCGCCTATAACGACGAGTTTCAGGGACAGGTCGCGGCAGATTACCTCTACAACGACCAGGAAGCGCGCCGTGTAGCGATCTTTAGGCAGCAAGACGACGACTACTCGTTCGGTCTCGCGGGTTTTTTCGACGACACCTTTAAGGCCGCAGGTGGCGAGACGGTGATTGTCGACTACACCGCCGGGACGGTCGATTTTGCCGCGCAGATCAACGACATCCGCGCTTTTGACCCGGACGCTATCTACATGCCCGGTTTTTGCCCCGAACTCGTGTCGGTCACCCAACAGCTTTTGCAGCAGGGTTTTACCGACCAGCTCAAGATGGGCGGCGACGGTACCGACGACGCGCAGTGCCCCGACGGTGGCGGCGAAGCCTTTAACGGTTTCCGCTTTACCGCGTTTGCCGAACCCGAGCAGCTCTCGAGCGACCCCGAAGCTGCCGAACGCGCCGAAGCGTTTAACACCTCGTTTACCGAATCGCAACCCGACGGTACCTTTAACGGCTTTACGCTTGCGGGCGCAGACGCCTACAACGTCATCGTCGCGGCTGTCGAGGCCGCCGGTTCGACCGAAGCCCCCGCCGTACGTGACGCGCTCGCCGCTTTGGAAAACTTTCCCGGCGTGAGCGGTCCGATCACCTACGCAGGTACCGACGGTACCCCGGCAAACCGCATCATGGGCTTTTTCGAGTATCAGGTTCCCGGTGAAGGCGGCGACGCCTACACCAAAGCCTCACTCGGCAGTTTGACCCGACAGTTCGAGAGTGCGCCTAAGAGCGAATAATACGCTTTCCGAGTTAATTTGAGCGGGCACTGATAGATTTCTTTGGCTCATCTCATACCTACTCACTTAATTGAGGAGGCACACTCAGTGAGGGCTCTTTATCACTTCGGTAATAGAGGCTTTGAGAGGACAAAACAAATTTAGCTCCTTAAACCTTCAAACGGATTTTGTGCTATACTCGACACAACTTGGTAATAAGAAAGGACGTGTGGGTAGGTAGGCGGCTAACATCTATCCTAGGAGCTAGAGAAGGGGTATGCGTATTTGATATGATGAGGAAACTAAAACGAATTGTCGTACCTACGTTGTATGTGTTCGTCTTTGCTTCGATGTTGTTCATTCAAAAAGCTGAAGCTCACACTTGTTGTTACAGCGAAAGTTTCGATCATGTAGAGTCAGCAAATTGCTACCGTGTACTCGTCAACGGTAAGAAATACCGAGATTGGTATAAGTGGTCTGAACTGCAACCTGTAGGAACTGCCCCAAACCATACACACGTTAAGCAGACCGGCTACCGTCAGACAAGTTGGACCACGTGTTATATCCTTCAAAATGTAGACCCAGCGAAGGAAAAGGGCTCTAACTAACAAAATTATTTGAAGGGTCTTAATGGAGGGGGGCGGTCTGCCCCTCTCCCACTTTAGATACTTCGGGTCAAAACCGTTTAAGTACTTAAGTTGGTTTGACCGGTGCACACGAACTCGGTAAGCTGTATTAAGAAGTCCTTATAATTTATTGTTGTGTTCTCGTGACAACAATGTCTGTTTGTTCATCCGCTTTTAGTTATCAATCCCTTTTAGCTAAACGTATATTTCTGTTGAATTGCAGTTATTACGCTCGTTACCTGAGTCTTCTTACGACCAAGTAGTTTGCAAGACGCGTATCTTATTTGTTTACTACGTAGTTTTTATCTTGTCACTATACTTTCTGATTCTCGACTTAGCTAGTATATATTTGGTATGTTTCACACTATGGACATCGATCTTCGCCGATTTCTTTAGTTACTGCTGTATATATCGTCGCTGCCAGCACGCTGTTTTACAACTTGTCAGAGTCAGGTCTCGAGGTGTTCTGTTGGTCAGTCAAACTGTCAAACCGAGGCGTGTCAGGTTCGCCTCCTGGTTCGTTTTGTTCGCCGTCCTGGCACTTGTCGTCGCTCGCGTCGTCTATCTCTTAACCACCGGCACCTACGAGCTGGCGTTTTTTGTGGGTGCGCTCCTAAGCGCGCTTCAGCTCGGCAGCCTCTACGCGCTTATCGCGCTCGGGTACACGCTCGTTTACGGCATTATTCGGCTTATCAATTTCGCCCACGGCGAGGTCTTTATGGTGGGCGCGTTCGCGTCGTATTTTTTGTTTTCCAACACGCCCTACGCGTTGCCGTGGGCACTTTTTGCCGCTGGGGTGGCGAGCGCCGGGTTTATGTATCTGCTCAACTTGTGGCGCGGTAAGCTCACTGATCCGCTGGTGCTCGGCGGCGGCGCTCTAGCCTTTGCAGGTCTGACCTACGCGCTCAGCGTAGCGTCTCTTAACTGGATCGCCGCGATGCTGCTGAGTATGCTCATCACCGGGATGGTCGGGATTTTGCTCGACCGTATCGCCTATTTTCCGCTGCGCGGCGCGCCCCGTATTTCGCTCCTGATTACGGCTATCGCCATGTCGTTTTTTATGCAAAACGCCGGACTGCTGCTCTTTACCCGCAACCAGACCCCGTTTCGTCCGGAAACCTCGTGGACGCAGTTTTTGCAGCTTCCACTCGCCGGGAGTACGGTCTACACCTCACGTATGGTGATCTTGATTCCGGTCGTTACTGCCGTCCTGGTCGTAGCGCTGACGCTATTTGTCGGACGGACAAAACTTGGTAGGGCAATGCGTGCGTCCGCACAAGACCCCGAGGTCGCGCAGATGATGGGCGTGAACGTCAACCGGGTCATCGCCACAACCTTTTTTCTAGGGTCGATGTTGGCGGCGGCGGCGGGGGTGCTCTGGGGTCTTAACTTCGGCAGCCTGACGCAACCGGCGGTATTCGGCTTGTTACCCGGTCTTAAGGCGTTCGCGGCGGCGGTCATCGGCGGTATCGGCAGCTTGCCGGGGGCGGTCATCGGCGGCTTGTTGCTGGGGTTTTTGGAAAACTTCGTCCCCGCGATGTTTTCAGGCGTTACCGAATACAAAGACACCTTCGCTTTTTTTCTGCTGATTATCATCCTGCTGATTCGCCCGAGCGGAATTATCGGGGAAGACCTGTCGGAGAAGGTGTGAGCGCGGCTGCTAAAGACACGCGCTTACGTGACGCGCTGCTGACGCTTTCGGGTCTGGCGCTGCTGGCGCTGCTGCTCTTTTTTCTCGACGCTGGGGCGAGCACTAAATTCAAACAAGCGTGTACGCTCTTCGCCATTTGGGGTGTCGCGGCCATCAGCTTAAACCTCATCAACGGAACTACCGGCATCTTGTCTCTGGGTCATCACGGGTTTATGCTCGTCGGCGGTTACACCACGGCCCTCTTGACGCTCCCCGAAATCCGGCGGCAGCAGATTAGTGAGAGCGCCCGCAGCCAGATGAACGACTTTACGCTTGGTCTAAGCCTCAGTAACGGTCTTCGCGCCCTCGGTTTAGGCGCTCTGACGACGCCGGAAACGCTCTGGGTGCGGTTTTTGGTGGCGCTTTTAATCGGCGGCCTCGTCGCCGCCTTGTTCGGGCTTATGGTCGGGATTCCGAGCTTGCGGCTCCGCGGCGATTACCTGGCTATCGTAACCTTCGGTTTCGGTGAGATTATCCGCTTGCTGGCCTCGACAAGCCTTTTTAGTCCCTTTACCAACGGGTCTTTGGGGTACACCGGGGTACCGCCGAGTATCGGGCGGAGTCTTTACTGGACGTTCGGCATCCTCGCGCTGACGGTCTTTGTGATGACGAGGCTTAAATACTCGTCTTACGGGCGCGCGCTTCAGAGCATCCGCGAAGACGAGATCGCTGCCGAAGCGATGGGCGTCAATCTGGCTTACCACAAGGTGCTGGCGTTCGCGTTGTCGGCCTTTTTCGCCGGGGTCGCGGGCGGGCTCTACGCGTCGTGGCTTTCGGGCGCGCGGCTCGACTACTTTTTGTTCACATTGACCTTCTTTTTTCTGGTCGCGGTTTCGGTCGGGGGAACGGGTTCGTTTACCGGGGTGTTGCTCGGTACGGCGTTGGTGGTTTTTGTTCGGCAGTACGGCGACCCCCTCGAGCAGAGTTACCCTCTACCCGTCTGGTTCGGGGCGCTTTCAGCCCTGCTGTTGGCGGCGGTTGTGCTGACGGTCGTGCTCCGCAGCTCGAGGCGTCTGCGCCCGCTGGTTCCTCCCCTCTTGTACGTGCTGGCAGCGGTCGGCGCGGCGGGGCTGGTGTTCGCGTTTCTGGCCCCCGGTCTGGGTCTGTTGGAGGGTGAGTTTCAGGCGTTCGGGATGCGCGCGATTTTGCTCTCGGTGGTGCTGATCGTGATTATGATCTCGAGGCCGTCGGGTATTTTGGGGCGCGCCGAGTTTTCGTGGGCGTGGCTGTTTCGGGAGCGTAAAGATCAGCCCTCGGACGAGGAGCGGGATCAAGACGCGTGGTTGACCAATCCCGAACTCAATCAAGACCGCACCGCCGCCCTAGCTGATGGGGAGGAGTAGGGTGCTCGAGCTTAAAAACGTCAACAAATCTTTCGGCGGGCTTCAGGCGACCACTGACATGAACCTATCGGTTGGCGAGGGTGAGATCGTTTCGATTATCGGCCCGAACGGGGCCGGAAAATCGACGCTTTTTAATCTTATTACCGGCGTCTACCGACCCGACTCCGGTACGATCCATTTCGGCGACCGTTCTCTGGTCGGCCTCAAACCCAACAAAATCGTCGATCTGGGCGTCGCCCGGACGTTTCAGAACCTGCGATTATTTACCAACCTGTCGGTGCTCGAAAACGTCCTTACCGCGCAGCACCATAAACTGCGTTCGACCTGGGTGTCGGCGGTTTTGCGTACGCCGGGCTACCGCCGCCAGGAACGCGAGATGCACGCGCTGGCGCTCGAGAAACTTGCCTTTTTCGGCCCCCGGCTGATGAGTTTTCGCCTGCACCAACCCGTCTACGTGCTTTCGTACGCCAACCGCCGCCGCACCGAGATGGCGCGGGCGATGGCGACGGGGGCCAAGCTGCTCCTGCTAGACGAACCGAGCGCCGGAATGAACCCGAAAGAAACGACCGAGATGACCCGGATTATCCGCCGGATGCGTGACGAAGGGGGTTATACGATCTTGCTGGTCGAACACAAAATGAACTTAGTAGGCGAGATCAGCGACCGCGTGGTGGTCCTCGACTATGGTCAAAAGATCGCCGAGGGCAGTTACGGCGAAGTCGTCGCCGACCCCCGTGTGATCGAAGCGTATCTGGGTAAAAAAGCCACTGAAAAGGAAAAAGCCGCTACCAAGGACGCGCCCGCGCCCGACACCGCTGGAGGAACATCATGAGCGTTACGGTCAGGGCTGCTCCTGAAGCCAATCCCAAAAACGCTGGTGAAACGTCGCCGCTGCTCGAGCTGCGCGGCGTCACCACCCACTACGGCCCAATCCGCGTGCTGCATAATGTCGAAATGACCATCTATCCCGGTGAGATGGTCTGTTTGCTGGGCGGTAACGCATCGGGCAAATCGACGACGCTCAAGACGATTCTGGGGATCGTTGGGGTATCGTCGGGTGAGATGTATTTCGGCGGCGTGCGGATGGATACGCTAACGACTGCCGAACGCATCCAACGCGGCCTCGCCGTGGTTCCCGAAAACCGCCGGATATTTCCCAAAATGACGGTGCGGGAAAACCTCGAGATGGGTTCATACTTACGCAACGACCGCAAGGCCATCCGCGAGGACATCGACCACGTGTTTACGCTGTTTCCGCGCCTCAGCGAACGCATCAACCAGCTGGGCGGCACCATGTCCGGCGGTGAGCAGCAGATGCTGGCAATGGGCCGCGCCCTGATGAGCCGCCCCAAACTCATCTTGATGGACGAACCGTCGATGGGTCTCGCGCCGCTTTTTGTCGAAAAGATTTTTGAGATCATCAAACAGGTCAACGAAGAGGGCATCAGCGTCTTTGTAGTCGAGCAAAATGCCAACGTCGCACTCTCGGTCGCCGACCGGGGCTACGTGCTGCAAACGGGTGAGGTGGTGCTGTCGGGAGCGGCGCACGACTTGCTAAACGATGAGGGGATGAAGCGGGCGTACTTGGGAGAAGTCTAAATTTTGGGTATACGTTTAATGTCGTCACGAAGTCGTCGATATTAAAAGGGGTGGTATGTCAGAAAACTTTGATGTCAATAAAGCGGTAGCCGATTTCATAAATGCAAATATGGATCAGATTGCGAATGCTGGCAAAGGCGTGCTCAAAGGTGCGACAGATCAAATTCGTTTGAGCTTACATAACTCATGCAATGACTATTTGACATGTGTGACTAAAAGATATTAGACCTCTTGCGAAAGTACCCAAAAGGTTTCAGAGTAGTAGGCATGAGATACGAAGCGGTAAAAGAGCTAAGTCCAGAAGCGTTCAAGCGGCTGACTGGGGTCAAGCCGGACGTATTTGGGAAGATGGCCGGGGTGTTGCGGCAGGCTGAAAAGACGAAGAAGAAAGCGGGACGTCCAAGCAAGCTCGGCTTAGAGGACAAGTTGCTGCTCACGCTGTCGTACTGGAGAGAGTACCGGACACAGTTTCATATTGCTGCGAGTTACGCCATACACGAGTCGAGCGCGAACCGTATTATCACCCACGTCGAGGACGTGCTGATCAAGTCCAAAGCGTTCAGCTTGCCCAAAAGCCGTGAGGTGACCGAGAGCGACTGGACGGTGGTGTTGGTCGACGCGACCGAGACACCCGTCGAACGACCTAAAAAAAACAAAGGTGCTACTACAGCGGACAGGCCCGGAAGGCTGGAACTTCGCACCCTTGCGGTGTGCCGTTTTGTCCAAGACGCGGGAAGAGAAAGCGCCATACCTTAAAGAGCCAAGTTGTGATCGACGTCATGAGCAAGCAGATTCTAGCTACCGCTCACGCTCGCGGCTCCAAGCATGACCTCGCCTTATTCAAGGGCAACGACCCGCGACTTCAACCTGAGGTGTGGATCGTGGCTGACAAAGGCTATCAAGGACTCTCTGCACGTCACCTTCAGACATGCTTGCCCGTCAAAAAGCCTCGGGGTGGTGAACTCGGTTCCGAAGACAAGGCCCATAACCGTTCGCTAGCGCGTTTTCGCATCACCGTGGAACACGTTATCCGCTCGCTTAAGGTGTGGCGCATCGTCAAGGAGACCTATCGCAATAGGCGCAAGCGGTTCTCGCTGCGCTTTAAGCTCATTGCTGGTTTGATCAATGCTGGTCTTGAACTGTGACTTATGCAAGAGGTCTATTCAAAAGCAAAATCGTTCTTTATCCGAAATGAACCAACCTACCTTTATGACTTTTATGTACCAATAGGTGTCTCTTGCGGAGAGGTTGTGATAGAGCAAGCATCCGCACACAAAATATCTTCAGAAAATCCCCTTTGTGTGATTACGGGAAGTGGGGGTAGTGGCAAATCTATGCTGATGCGCCACTTATTCATAGATTTAATCCTTGACAGGAAAAAAGTGCCAGTGTTTCTTGAACTGCGGGAGCTCAACCAGACAAATCAGTCTATAGTTGAGTTCATTCAGGAGACTCTTCATTCCAATTATTTTCGGCTCGACAACGATTACATTGCCAAGGCGATGAGAGCTGGGCATTTTGCTTTTTTATTTGACGGTTTTGACGAACTTGCATTAGAATCCCGTAGAGTTATAAGTAGACAACTTCTTCAGTTGGCAAAAAAATTCGATAAAAACTATATTTTCGTTTCATCTAGGCCAGATGACGAGTTCTCCAGATGGAACGATTTTACTGTTTTCGAGACAAATGCACTAACGTTGAATCAGGCGTGCGAACTTGTGGAAAAACTACCTTTCGACAACGATCTGAAATCGAAGTTTTTGGGTGACTTACGCAAAAGCTTATATGAAAACCATAGCTCGTTTTTGTCTAATCCGCTTTTATTATCTATAATGCTGTTGACATATGGGCAGAGTGCAGATATACCGAACAAGCTGAACGTCTTTTATAACCAAGCCTACGAAGCTCTTTTTCAGCGTCACGACGCGTTGAAAGGCGCTTTTCAACGTGAGCGCTCCTGTGATCTTGACATCCAAGATTTCGCTAAGGTCTTTTCTGCTTTTTCGATTCAAACATACGATAAAAGAGTATTCCAAATGTCTAGATCGGATGCGCTAACATTTCTAGAAAAGTCGAAGCGAATTCTCAGCATAGATTTCAGTTCGGAGGACTATCTTAAAGATGTGCAACAAGCTGTGTGTTTATTAGTAGAGGACGGCCTAGCAATAATTTTCTCACACAGGTCTTTTCAAGAGTATTTTGTTGCTAAGTTTATCCAAAGTTCAAAACCGGAAGTGCAAGCAAAGCTTATCGACAAATACTCTGAGAACATAGGTGTAGATAGTGTGATGGACTTGCTGTACGAGATAAGTCCAGAGTTGGTGGAACGCGTTTACATCATTCCCAAGCTAGAAGACCTGGCAAAGCGTATCGGAGTCAAAAAGAAAGTTGGAGTAAGCCATTACCTTAGTTATCTCAAAGCTAATATCGAATACATCCAAATCTATAATGACCGACTCGCCAGATTTCTCATGAAGCATGATCGGTCGTTAACTACATTAGTCAGTTACTCTCTAAGACACTGTGGATCTATGGTGGGGAGGTCTAATGATAAAATGCCAGATGATGATAGCAGGTGGCAAAAGTATACTGACGATGATGGATCAGCCAGAGTAATGATGTCTAAGCTCAAATACCGTGATGAGTTCGTTAGAGATTTGTCGAACTCAAGCTCTCCATTTTTTTTCTCAAAGGCAGCTTTAGAGGATGCGCTCAATGTAAAAGATGCTCTGATCAGAAAGCATAAAGCTACTGACAGCTCTTTAGATAAAATTTTAGACATCTAACAGCCCAGATTGGATGGGCGGTATTTGTCCTAAAAATATTGCCGAACGACAGGACTATTTCCTGAAGTGGATTTCCAAACAGACTCTGTTTCCCCGCGCGGTATGCTCGAGGTTAGCTGACAGGTTGAAACGGCTTCTATTCGTTCTGCCTTCTCCCTTCTGAATCCTTCCACCCGCCCTCGACGCCACTCACAACCTGAACCTCAGTAGGGCCGCTCGAGCTTCCCCAGATAAAAAAGTACCAGTTCGACCCGGTTGTTTAGAAAAAGCTTGTCTTGCAAATTCGTCACATAGTTGGCGACGGTTTTCTCGCTGATGCTGAGCGCCGCCCCGATTTGGGCGTTTGTAAGGCCGCGCACCACCAGCCGCCAGACCTCGCGCTCACGTGGGTAGAGGTCGTCGTCTCCCAGTACCGGGCCGTCGTAAAACGGTTCGTCCTCGAGTACCCGTTTAAGGGCCGCCGCCAGCGCCGCATCATCGGGCGAACCCACGATCAGACCATGCGGCTTTTGCGCCTGAAGGTCGCGCAGATATGGCGGCGCGGTGCTGTCGGTAATGACCAGCGTGGGGGGGCGCGTGGTTGCAGGGGAGGAGGAGAGGGTCTCGAGGGCGAACCCGGTTGGACTGTCGAGCAGCAGTTGCACTTCGCGTCCGGTGGTCTGTGTCCAGCCGCGGATACGTTCCCGGACGGCCCGCTGCACCTGCTCCTGCCCGCTACGCACCATAACGACCATCTGTATGAGTAGCGGGGGCGTGTCCGGCGCAGCTCCCAAACGGGTCTCGAGCTGCGCCTGGGCCGCGTCTAAAAGCTCACCGACGGTTTCTGCCTCATGTTCGGCTTGTTGCGCCCAGCCCCACGTCGCCTCGAGGCCAGCCTGGGCGAGGGCGCTTTCGGCTTCCGCTACCCGCGCTTGCGGTAACAGCACCGCGATCCGAACCCCCGCGTCGAAGGCTTCGCCCTCCGGCAGCGCCGCCAGCAGCGTATGCGCTAACCCCTTCCGAAAAACGTCGTGTTCGGCTTGGGTGGCGGCGGCGGACGGGTGAGCCTCGAGCCATCCGGCAGCGTGGTCGGCCTCTGGGGTACGGGGCAACCACTGCGCCAGCGAGCGGCGGTTGGCGAAGCCGGTGAGCCAATCGGTGCGCGCCTGCCGCGCCAGCTCTTCGCGGTAGCCTGCGGCGCTGAGGGCGGCCAGCAGGTGTTCGAAATAGAGCGCGACCAACCGAAACTCCTGTGGGTCGCTCAGCGACACGCCGGACAGCGCCAGATAGAGCGGTTCAGGGGGACCGGGAAAGTAGGCCAGATATACCTCGCCTAATGCCTCGAGGTGGGTGCGGCCCCGGGTGATAAGTGGCGGCGGTGACAGCTCAACCGGCTCCAACGCGTGCAAGCTGCCGCCGTCGAAAATCCACGTGACACCTTCAGCTGAACGTTGTACCAGCTCGGCAGTCGGCAGTTGACCGAGACCGACCATGATCTCTTGCAACAGCAGCAGCCGGTTCGAGAGCAGCACCCAGTTGTCGACATCCGTTTGCATCCGTCAGTCGTCCGAGCCGACCAGGTGTGCCGGAAGGTTCGTCGGGAAACTTATCGGGAGGCTTGTCAAAGCTCGTCGAGTGGAATATCTAGCAGATCGGTCCAAGTGTTGACCATCCGAAAAAGCGCCACCACCGCGACCGCTTCGCGCTGCTCGGCGTCCGACAGGCCGACGCCCTGAAGTAGCGCCAGCTGCGCCGCGTCGTGCGGGTGACGGGCGGCCTCAAAGGCAAAACGCAAAAGTGCCTGCGTTTTCTCCGGGACGCCGGAGGGAGCCTCACCACGCCCCAACGCCTCCAAGATCGGTTTTTCGACGCCTTGCAGGGTCAGCGCGTGCAGGTGAACCTCTGCGGCGTAGCTGCTCCCGGCCTCTTTAGAGACGATAACCCCCATCATCTCCTTGATGGTGCGCGGCAGCTTCCCACGCAAAACGAGGTGCCGAAACGCGCTCCACAGCGCCGTCTGCACCTCCGGATTGACCTCAGCCGCAGAAAACAAATTGGGGACGATCCCAAATCCGAGTTCGCTGGCGATCTCCTGCTGCACATTTGTCGTGGCGTTTTTTGTGGTCATATCACACCCCCTGGTAGATGACCTTATGCGTTTAACAGCGACCCACGCTTAGGGACGGCTTACCCTAGCGGTCTGCTGAGGGTAGCGTAGCTGAATACAACCTTTGAACACCAGTATAGACCACCGCAGTGGGTGGCGCACTAACGCTTTGACACCCGGTTCAAGAGAGACTCGACGGGCGCGTCGCCGCTGCGCCGTACGCTGCATCCCTGTGGGTCGCGGCAGAGCGAGACGTAGCGGTAACGCCGTCCACCGGAACCCGGAACCTCGGCTCGAAACAGCTGAATATAGTGCCGCGACGCGCTCCGCTGGCAGAGGTCGCAGCAGAGCTGCGCTGAAGCCCTCCCGGCGGCGGCGACAGGCTCGAGCACCATCAACTCAAAGCCGTCACGTAAGAGGCGAAAAGGGCCGTCAGGCGCTCCCTCAAAGTAGTACGGTTCGGGTCCCGGAACGAGCGCGGCGTCGGTTGCGGGAAAAAGTGAGAGCACGAGTTCGCGCGCGCTGTAGGTCTTTCGGCTCACCCGTTCTCACCTTTGCGGGCACTTTCTCGCTTTTTCTTACACCTATCGGTCTCACTCATACTACGCCGAGTATAAAGCTAAACCCGCCCCCGCGCCGGTAGCACGGAGCGGTCGGAGCACAGCACCGGACCAGCATTCCCTGACATATGTCACACCTCACCCCTGACTTTTGAGACTGTACCCGAACATTTTAGGCTTGCATACTTATGTGCATGACGACACAAGAAAAAAACATTGTGGTCCGAAAGATTGTCGCTAACGCCGCCCTGAAACTGCGTGAAAGACTGTGTGAAAGGCTGTTTGAAAGGTTGTGCCCCAAGAAACACGCAAAGCTCGCCCTGCTCGTAACCCTAGTGCTCGTGGGTAGCGCACAAGCACAAAACCCGGTCTTGTTCAAAGACGTACAGGTCTTCGACGGTGAGCGGGTCACGCCGCAAACCGACGCGCCGGTCGAGGATGGGATGATCAGCGGGGTGGGTGATATGCAGGCTCCGCAAGACGCCGAAATCATAGGCGGGCGGGGCAAAACGCTGCTACCGGGGCTGATCGACGTGCACGTCCACGCCTTTGCCGAACCGACGTTGGAGAAAGCCCTGATGTTCGGCGTCACTACCGAACTAGATATGTTTACCGACACCCGCTTTGCCGAACAAATGGAGTAGGAGCAAACGCGGGGCGACGCTACGGACCGCGCCGACCTCTTTTCAGCCGGAACCTTGATCACCGCGCCGAACGGTCACGGCACGCAGTTTGGGCTCGAGATTCCTACCCTGACCGGCCCCGACGAGGCGGACGCTTTTGTGCAGGCACGGCAAGACGAAGGCTCGGACTATATCAAGGTCGTGCTCGAGGACGGCTCGGCCTACAACTTGTCGTTTCCCATGCTGGGCGAAGCCACCTTGCGGGCGGTCGTTACCGCAGCGCACAAACGCGACCTGCTGGTGGTGACGCACGTCTCGACGGTGGCGGCAGCGAAGACGGCGATAGAGGCCGGAACCGACGGCCTCGCGCATGTTTTCGTAAATTCGCCACCCGACGGGGCCGTCGTTCGGATGGCGGCCCAGCGTGGCGTCTTCGTCATCACTACGCTGGCGGTGCATCAGCTCGGCGTGGGGGCAGACCGAGGTTCGATCAGTAACAACCCACAGCTGAGCCCGTACCTGACCGACGCCGACGTGCAGGGTCTCGAGACTCCCTTCCCAGCTTCCGGGAGCGCGAGCTTGGCCAACGGTAGGGAGGCCGTGTGCGCGTTTCACGCCGCAGGGGTACCCGTCCTGGTCGGAACGGACGCGCCGAATTCGGGAACCGCTTACGGGGCCAGCCTGCACCGCGAACTGGTGCTCCTTACCGAATCGGGTTTGTTCCCGACTGAGGCGCTGAGCGCAGCTACCTCGGTGACGGTGGACACGTTCGGACTCGAGAGGGGCCGAATCCGGGAGGGGCTCCGGGCCGACCGTGAAGGCTACCGCGCGGCGCTCGCCGCCCAGAGGAAAGCTGCCGACGAGACCCAAGCCCAAACGCTCGCCGAGGCGGGAGCGGCGCTGGTGAGCGACTTCGAGACGGGTGAACCTGCGACCGCGTTCGGCTCAGGCTGGGAGGTTTCGACCGACCAGATGGCGGGTGGGGGCTCGAGCGCCGCGTTCACCGTGACTGAGGGCGGCGCGCAGGGGAGCGCCTACGCGCTCTCGATAACCGGCAAGACCACCGCCGACGTTCCCTTCGCTTGGGCGGGCGCGATGGTCTATCCGGGGACGACGCCTTTCGCGCCTGCGGACTTGTCGAGCAAATCCGAACTCGCCTTCTGGACGAAGGGCGATGGGGGCCGCTACCGCGTGATGGTGTTCTGCCCGGAGATGGGCCAGATTCCGCCCGAGCAGCTTTTTGTGGCGGGACCGGAGTGGCAGCAGGTCAGCTTGGCGTTGTCGGCGTTCGGAAATTGTGGCGGGGCGACGGGGATTCAGGGTGTGCTTTTTACCGCCGGACCGACAGCAGGTAGCTTCAGCTTTCAGATCGACGAGGTGGCGCTCGAGTAGTCGGACAGTCTTGATACGTCTTGATTGCAGGGTATAGGTTGCAGGATGTAGGTTACAGAGCAGCATAGTTACAAAAAACGAGCTTGCCGGGTTCCAGAGCAAGCTCGCCTCTTTGAGCCTTTGCGGGTGTTTGCGCCAGGAACAGCTCTCGAGGTTGACAAGACGTTGTGCGAAACAGCATCTTCCAGTTTTCGTTTACGGGTCGGCAGCCCTACGTCTCAGCAGCAAAAAGGCTCCGGTAGCGATAGCTAACAGCGGTAGACCGGTACGAAAAAACCAGGTGTTCATCACATTGTTAAAGATAAAGCCCTCGAAAAAGATGGCGGCAACTAAAAAGCCGAGCGCAAAGATTCCAGCTAGGCGGCGTCCTGTGCTTACCAGCTCGGGGTTGCCCGACCGCCGCCCGTAGAGCAGCAGCCCCACCCCGACCGCTGCGGGCATGAGCGCCCAGACGTAGGCCCAGCTTTCAAAGTAACTGGTCGTGTTCTGAAAGAAAAAAATCACGCCCAGTGTAGTGAGGACGCTGCCGGGGACAAAAAGGGCCGCTACGGACGCCCCGCCCAGCGCCGCTGCGATGAGAAACGCCACGCCCGGAACGAGGATAAAGAGCGGCCACAACCAACTGATGCTCCAAAACTGCATGATGAGCAGCAGCACGCCGACGGTGACGAGCGCAAAGCCGACGCGCTGATTTTGAGTCTCGAGCGTCCTCATACAGACCTCCTTAAAAGTCTCTATATTTCGGGTAAGTGTAGAGTATTTTGCAGTACCACAAGATAAATGCTCGAGTCACGAGACCACTTAACCCTCTCGCTTACTGACGTCGTAGGCTGTGTTAGACCTCAATTATCCTCCTCGACTGGAATACGACTGAGCAGCGTCAGCTCGCCCCGGTCCAAACCGCTGTAGTCGTACTGAAACAAACCGTTTTGGGCGACGATCAGCGCAACGCCCCCAAACGGAATGACGTCTCGAGCTTTGGTGCCCTCGAGCTGTGCGATGAGCTTCAGATTTTTTGGTGTACGCGCGCCGCCGTAGACCTTGAGCCCCGCCGCGCCGTCGCAGATAAACAAGTAGTCCCCGTCGACACCCAATCCGAACGGTTCTTGCAAGTTGTAGTCGGTAATCAGTTCGGGCGCGCCCGGATCGGATACGTCGATGATTTCGAGACGGTTGCGTTCGCCAAAACAGCTCCCCTGAAGCGTGACGTAGGCGAGGTCGTCCTGCACCACCACGGGGTCGCAGCTCTGCACGTGCGACACTTCGCCCTGTTTACGCAAGTGACCGGGATCGCTCGCGTCCATGATGTATAACCCCTGATTGCCGCCGATATAGAGCTGATCGCCCGCCTCACCGCTGTAGGGAAACAGAGTTTCGATGCCAAAATCGACACCCACACGGTTGAAACGTACCGGGTCGACGAGTGACGGCAGCCGAAACGTCTGCACCGCGTCGCCGTCGATGGTGTAGAGATAGTCGTTCAACACGGCAAAGCGGGCCAGCGACCCGCCCTGGGACGCACCTTCGCCGGACGCACCATCGCCCGTACCAGGGGTGGCTGGAGGAGAGACGGTTGGCGGCGGGGGACCGTACGCGAATTCGCCACAATTGCGGTAGGTCTCGGTTTTCAACTCACCAGCTTCGTAACCGACCAAAAAGCCTTTGCCCGCTTCGGCGTCGTACTGCGGGTAAAAGGCGCTGAAGACATCTTTAAGTCGTTTGAGTACGCGGACGTTGCGCGGGTCGCTGATCTCTAGCGCCACCAGGTCGTTGTAGTTGTCGGCGTAGAGCACGCTGCCGGTCGCGTCTTCGCGGACGAGCAGGTCATGGTTGCCGGGAATAACGATAAACGCGACCGGCGACGGGCGCGCGCGGGTTGCTGTTGTCGAAGACGTGAACGCCTTTCTCGAGTTCGTTGACTAGAATGAGGTCGTGATGCAGGTACACCTTGCCGGGATTGCGGAGCGCCCGAGGGGTGCTACTTTCAACTTTCCGGGCGTCACCGGGGTCAATATAGATGGGGACCGTTTCGCGGTAGCTGTAGCGTTCCGGGCGGCAAAACGGGTCGAAACCGCAGCTGGAGAGCAAAAGACCCAAAACTACGAAACTAAAGATACGTCCAGTGCCTCGCTCTGTCGTCACAATGCACCTCGAGCCCTCTCTGAGAGCTTGATTATAGAGCGGAAACCGAGCCTTATGTCGCTACGCCTGAACGCTTAAAGAAAAAAGAAGCAGGAAGCAAGAATTAAAAAACTGGAAAGCGTCGGCTTTTCGCGTGTCCGGTGACAACTCGAGCCTGTCTAAACAGCAAGCGTCGATAAAGCTCAGCGACATGGCAAGCTGCAAAGGCGCATTACGCTACACGGAAGCTCGTACCCACAACCTGCACCGGAACGCGCCGACGAATATCGAAAACTTCACATCCGGCCCCGTTCGCCCCGAAAAGTGCGGTTGCCCTTGACGAGAGTTAGAAATTGTAAATCCAAATACGAGCGGGGGGTGTATAACAGTTATAAGCAAGCCCACATATTCCACTTTGCTCTCGAGGTGGGCTTCTTGCGGGGACTGAGAGCCAGGAGGCAACAGATGGATATCAAAAAGGCACTAAGCAGCAAGCTGGACCGTCGCCGTTTGCTCGGCAATCTAGGGTTGATGGGCGCGGGCGCAGTGATGACCGCGTGCGGAGGACAGGTCGTTGGTCAGGTCGGCGCGCAGCAGTCCGAAGATACAGATTTCGACGCCTCGATTCTCAACTTCGCCCTCAACTTGGAGTATCTGGAAGCCGCCTACTACCTAGCCGCTGTCGGTCGCCTAGCTGAACTGCCCGGTTATGACCCGGAGAAGGTCATCCTCCCCGACGGCTACACCGGTACCGACCCCAACAGCTCGCTCTACGCGCCGGAGTTTACCGCCAGCACCATCACCAAGGTGTCCGACCTCGTTAGCGCCTACGCTCAGGAGATCGCTCAAGACGAGCTCGATCACGTCGTCTTCCTGCGCACAGCGTTAGGGGCTGCCGGTGCGCCGGTCGCCGAGTTGCCCGTAGTCAACCTCAACACCTCGTTTATCGCTGCTGCAAGCGCCGCCAATAGCCTAACGTCCGGCGGTATCGGCATCGATCCGGACGCCTTCAACGCCTTCTCCGCCGATCTCCCCTTCCTCCTCGGTGCGTTTATCTTTGAAGACGTTGGCGTCACCGCCTACAAGGGTGCTGCGCGCTTCATCACCAACCCCGACTTCCTCGAGGCGGCAGCCGGTATCTTGGCGGTTGAAGCGTACCACTCGGGTGCTCTTCGCAGCTTCCTGTACTCCTCGGATAACCGCCTTGAAAACCGTTACGGCACGGACATCTTTACCATCGTTCAGGGGATCTCCGACGCCCGCGACTCGTTCAGCGAAGATGACCTCGATCAGGGTATCGCTGGCGACCCGAAAACGGGTGGGCGGGCGAACATCGTTCCTACCAACGAGAACGCCCTCGTCTTCAGCCGCACCCCGTTCCAGGTCGCCCAGATCGTCCAGCTCAACGCCGACGCCGCGAACCTCGACGTGAGCTTCTTCCCGGAGGGCCTCGACATCCCCGAGGAACTCGCCGACCAGTTCACCGTCCTTTTGGACCCGAACTTCCCTAACAACCTCTAAACACCAGCTTCTAAAATCCGTATCGCTCGGGGGTCTGCTATAGACCCCCGTTGTTTTTGCTGCTGATCTCATATCCATTCCGATTGGTTCGGCATGACGCCGCATCAATCCGAGTAGAACGAGTAGGAGCAAGGATGCGGATGGAGCGTAGTGGAACATCTCTCGGTACTTTTTTCGGGCGACGTGAAATATAGCGGAATCCGTAGCCCATTTGACCGCTTATCCTCATGGGGCCACCCCTCGAGATGTACTATTTAGCTATGAAATACTATCTGGGACTATTTCTTATCCTCACCGCCTGCACGCCCCCTGCGCCCCCCGTGGTGCAGCAAGTAACGCTCACCGCGTCGGTGACGGAGGGTGAATTGCCGCTGAACGTCACCTTCAGAGCGGTTGCCGACCCCCCGACGGAGACCTACAGTTGGGCGGTCGGTAGTGCGGTGCAGGCGGAGACCGGGGCCACCTTTACCACCACCTTCAACAGTTCCGGGTTTTACGTCGTGCGGGTCGCGGCAGCTGGAGCGTCGGACAACGTAACGGTCGAAGCGCGCGCGCCCGACCTGCCCAACACCGGCCCGGAGATCACCGAATTGGCGCTGACGCAGACGCCCCCCGGCCCCGCGCCGTGGGCGGTCGCCTACACGGTCGATCCGGCAGCAGCCGGTGTGGAGGCGCAGTGTAGCGACGGTGGCGGATACAGCCGCGTCTCGGCGGGCCGTTTCGTATGCCTGCACGAACCCGGAGACGAGGTAGCGGCCCGGTTTGTAAACGTGGAGGGCGTGGTGACGGCAAACGCCGAAACGTCCTCTAAAGTCACCGAAAATGACGGCGTCGCGTTCTCCGGAAGTTGGCGTTACCGCTCGAGAGGCGTCACTGAAACCTTTGACATTACCGAAGGTGACGCGCGCACCGGGCGAAGTGCGGACGGTCGTTTCGCGCTCTTTACGGTTCGGGAAAAGGGGGCGCTGGTCGCCGAATTTACCCTGGACGGGCAGACTGTAGTGCTCGAGCCTACCCCCGACGAGGACGGGCGGCAGGTCTTTGGGGCGGACGTGTACAGACTCGTGCTCGAGGCCGTTCCCGATTCCCCTGAAGATAGCCAGGGCGGGAAATAGTCTTGCCACCACCAAATCCTGTGGGGCCGTTGTGAACTTCTACCACGTTCGGCCCGCGCCACCTGTGAGACAATAATGCCTAATCATGGAACCTTCTCCGCCGTTCACGTTGTCCGTTCTGAGCGTGCTGACGCTGAGCGTGTGCGCGGCGGTGTGGGTGGGTACGGGCCGCTCGATTACCCTGCCGCGTGTGTCGAAAACCCGACTGATATTTTTTTGCAGCTGGCTCATGCTCGCCGGTCTCCTCTGGGTTTCGGAGTACCCGGAGTCGTGGCGTCTGCCGGAACTCGTCAACTACCTCGCCGAACCGACGCTGGCGGCGTTTCGTATTCTCTGCGTCACCGCAACCGGCGCGGTTATCTTCGGCAGCGCGGTGGCACTCCTGTACTGGGCGGGGCAGAGACGGCGTTAAATAACGCTGACGGCTGGGTGTGTGGTCGGACGTGGGGCAGGTAGCTTGTGGCAAGTGGCTTGTAGCTTGTAGGTTCTGGTGGTCAAATACTACTGAATTCTGACTCCTTATAGCAGGTATCATCTGGTTTGCGCCACGCTTAGTCAGAGAAACGCAGTCTACCATGCGTTTTGGGGGATGATATCTGCGGCAAACCGGTGCAGCATATATTGGAAGTGCTCCTTACTACTTGCTTCTCACTCCCGCTCTTCCCTTCAGCCGAGCAAACGGTAGACTGCCCCATGAACAAAACGCATCTTAGCGCCGTCGTCGTCATCCCGCCCAAAGAGTTGTGGGAGCCTATTCAGGCGATCCGCCGGGAGCACGACAAGGGGTTTCGGCGCTGGACGCCGCATCTGACGCTTTTATACCCGTTCGCGCCCAAACGCGATTTCAACAAGGTTTTGCCGGAGCTCGCGCAAGTAGGCTGGGCGCACAAACCTTTTTCCCTGACGCTTGCCAAATTCGGCTCGTTTCGGCACGGGCGGGACTATACCTTGTGGCTCGAGCCCGAACCTGCTGCGCCCCTGATCGCGTTGCAAGCGGCGCTTACTCAAGCACTGCCGACGTTCGGCGATACGGGGTCGTTTAAGGACGGGTTTACGCCGCACCTGAGCGTCGGACAAATCGAGGGTAAAGGAAAGCTCGAGCACCTGAAGCGCGATTTGCAGGCAACTTGGCGACCGCTAAGCTTTACCGTCGGCGAGCTGGCGCTGATCTCACGCAAAGACCCGCCGAACGATATTTTTCAGATCGACCAGAGGATTAGGCTCGAGGGTTGAGCAGGGATAAGTGCTGAGAGGTGAGTACCGAGTTTAGGCTCTATGCTCGGCACTCAGGACTCGGTACTCACTTCTTTTCTTGACAATGTCGTCCCAGCTGCTCCAATAACGCCTCATGCCCCCTGCTCCCCGCTTCGACGAGCTGATGGTCGCCCTTCAACTCGCTGAACGTCACCGGCCCGCCGAGCCGCGCTGCCAGGCGGCGGGTATCCTCGGCCCGGACGGTGGCGTCATCTTCACCCTGAAACACCAGCGTCGGCGCTTTGACCTTGGGCGCGGCCCGGTACGCGCGTCTGCCGAGCCGTTGCAACGCCACCAGTGACGAGGTAGGCACGACGATCTGCTCTCTGAGCGCGCGCTGCACCTCGGGGTCGTCCAGATTCAGCGTCGGGTCGATTCGGGCAACCTGCGCCCGGACGCTCTCGGTAGCGAAGTCCGCCTGCGCGCACGGCCTGAGCTGCGGTACGGCAAACTGCAACAGCGGCAGGAGTCCGGCCCGACGGTCGGGAAGTCGCCAGAACGGGGCGATCAGCACCAGCCGGTCGGGTGGCGTACGCGCCGCGACGTTGACGGCGGCCGCCCCACCCATCGAAAACCCGAGCAAAAGGGTCTCGTCAGCGCCTGCGAGGTCGTCCCAAGCGGTCTGCGCCGCCCCCACCCAGTCGCGCCAGCGCGTTCTGCCGAGCGACCCCATCCCCGCCCCGAAACCGGGCAGGAGTGGCGCGCGCACCTCGAAACCCTGCGCGAGCAAAAACTCGGCGAGCGGGCGCAGTTCCGCTGGAGTCCCGGGAAACCCGTGCAAGAGCAGCGCCCGCCTTTTGCTCCGCCCGGCGCTACCCTCACCCAGCACAAAGCTCCGATGCCGGGGGTGACGGTAGAGAGAGAGTACGTTCACGTTTTCAATGGTGGCATGGAGGGAGGGAAAAGAAAGTAGGGAGAGAGTAACGAGTCCTGAGTTCCGAGTACTGAGTAAAAATCTAAACTTGGTACTCATCACTCGGAACTCGTAGCTCCACACCCTCCTCCAGACCTATCCCCCGAAACGTAGGGGCTACAATAGACCCGTGGAGATTCGCAACTTTTCGATTATCGCGCACGTCGACCACGGCAAGTCGACGCTCGCCGACCGTATTTTAGAGCTGACCCAGGCCGTTTCCGAACGCAACCGCCGCGACCAAATGCTAGATACGCTGGAGCTCGAGCGTGAGCGGGGTATCACCATCAAGGCCACCCCCATGCGCCTCACCTACACCGCGCACGACGGCACACCGTATATGTTCAACCTCATCGACACCCCCGGTCACGTGGACTTCAGCTATGAGGTGTCGCGTTCGTTGCGCGCGTGTGAAGGCGTCCTGCTCGTCGTTGACGCGTCTCAGGGGGTCGAGGCGCAGACCATTCAGAATGCGTATTTAGCGACCGACAACGGCCTCGAGGTGCTCCCGGTCATCAACAAGATAGACCTGCCCAACGCCGACGTTGCCGCCGCGATAGAAGAACTCGAGGAGGTCGTAGGCGTCCCCGGCGACTACGCGGTCGCGGTTTCGGCGAAAACCGGCGAAAACGTAGAGGCGATTTTGGAGGGTATCGTCGCGCACCTGCCGCCCCCGCAGGGCGACGGTAATGCGCCGCTGAGCTGCCTTATCTTCGACGCCGTGTTCGACTCGTATCAGGGCGTGATCTCGTTTATCCGGGTGTTCGACGGGACGGTCAAAGAAGGCGACAAGATCAAGATCGTCAGCACCGGCAAGGTCTTCGAGGTCGATAAGGTAGGTTTTTTTTCGCCCGCCCCCACGGTCTCCGAACAGCTCGGCCCCGGCGAGGTCGGCTGGCTTACCGCCGCTATCAAAGACATCAGCGACACCCAGATCGGCGACACCATCACGGGCGCGGCGCGTCCGACGCAGAACATTATCCCCGGCTTCAAACCGGCGCAACCGGTTGTCTTTTCCGGCCTCTATCCGACCGATTCGGAGGACTACCCGAAGCTCCGCGAGGCGCTCGAGAAACTCTCCCTAAACGACGCCGCCTTTACCTTCGAGCCGGAGACGAGTGAGGCGCTCGGTTTCGGCTTTCGCTGCGGCTTTTTGGGTCTCCTCCACGCCGACATCGTACAGGCGCGGCTCGAGCGCGAGTTCGACCTCGGCCTCATCGCCACCGCCCCCGCCGTCATCTACGAAATCGAACGTACCGACGGCAGCATGGCGCGTATCCAAAACCCCGCCGACCTGCCCGAACCCGACAAGATCGTCCAAGTTCTGGAGCCTTACGTCAAGCTCAACATCTACGTGCCGGAAGAGTACGTCGGCAGCATGATGGGGTTGTTGCAAGAGCGCCGCGGCGAGATGAAAAACATGGTCTACCACGGGAGGCGTGTCGAGCTGCGTTATGAGATTCCGTTCGGCGAAATCTTGTACGACTTTCACGACAAGCTCAAATCCCTGACCAGAGGCTACGCCAGTATGGACTACGAACCTCTGGAGTACCGCGAAGGCAAGCTCGTCAAGGTCGACATTATGGTCAACGACGAAAAAGTCGACGCTTTAGCCGTGATCGTCCACCGCGACAAAGCGTACACGCTGGGCCGCAAAATCGTCGACAAGATGGCCGAGGTCATCCCCCGGCAGATGTTCGCGGTGCCGATTCAGGCCGCTATCGGCAGCAAGATTCTGGCCCGCGCGACGGTGCGCGCCTTTCGCAAAGACGTGACCGCCAAGTGCTACGGCGGCGACATCAGCAGAAAACGCAAGCTGTTGGAAAAGCAGAAAAAGGGTAAGGAGCGGATGAAACAGCTCGGTACGGTCGAGGTGCCGCAAGAGGCGTTCTTGGCGGTGCTCTCGAGCGACGAGTAGTGCCTCAGTGTAAAAAACAGTCAAAAAACAGTCGGTGTGAAAAAACCGACACTGTGAAAAATATCGGTTCGTCGCCCTTACGGACGCCGTTATGATCGGCTTCTGATGAAACGTTCTCTCTTACTCTTTGCATTTCTCGCCCGCTTCCGGAAGTCCTAGTCCTGCGCTTTGTCCACGCCGCCAAAATGTAAGGAACTTGTAAGGCTCGAAACCTTAAACTTATGCTTGTGAAGACGCGCGCAGGTTTTACCCTTCTCGAGATGCTCATTGCGTTGAGCATCATCGGTGTTCTTACGGGTTTGGGCGTCTTTATATTGCGCCCCTCCTACGCTTATATTTTTTCTAATGACTTTAGGGCCATGGTGCAGCAGGCGCGCTTCGAGGCGATCAAGCGAAACCTGCCCGTGGCCGTCGTCCGGGATGGTCAGCAGTACGCGACGCTCGTTAAAGACGATGCTGCAATCAACTGCACGACCGCGAACAGCACCCAGATCAACGTTAAAAGAGCTGACGAGTACCGCGATGTGCAGGTCAGTGACAGCGATACCACGGGCACCGGCAACGGTATCGTGTGGTTGCCGACCGGTTTGGCAAGAGCCTGTGACGGTTCCGGAGTCGTCACCGGTACGGCGGCCTTTACCAGCCGGAACATAACTGCCAAGGTAATTATCTCACAAGCGGGGAGGGTGAGGACGGAATGAAAGCCTCGGCTGGTCTTACCCTTATCGAAGTGCTGATCGCAATCGTCGTTTTGGCCGTCGGCGTGCTTGCAGCAGCGTCGATGCAAACGGGCGCTCTGAGCGCCAGCAACCGCGCGCGCGTCGCTCAGGAGCTTACCAACACCGCCCGCACCGAGATGGAGCGTCAGCGTCAGTTCGTCAGGCCGGGGGTTGACCCGGCACCAGATTGCTTGTCGAAAGATACCGTGCCTTCCGGCTATACCTGCACGGTGACGGTTGCGCCTTGCCGCATCGTCAGTAGCGCTCTAAGTTGCACATCTGGGACGGAGCCTGTGGTGGCCGATCAGGTGTTTGTTAGGGTCGTGGGGCCGCAATCCTCTACCGCCGAACTCAGGACAGTGGTGGCAAGGTGAAACAGCGCAGTGGTTTTACCCTTTTAGAGCTTCTCGTAGCTGCCGTTATCATGATCGTCATTCTCGCTGCTTTAGGTGGGCTATTCGCCACCACCGTTCGGGCGAACCGAACCAACACCCTAGCGTCCGAGGGTCAGCAAAATGCAGAAGCCGCCATCCAACTTCTAAAAACCGAGCTAGGCTTGGCAGGCTACCGCGGTACGGACCCTGCTGCCAATTCCCGTACCTTCTCTTCGTCCACGCTAGTGGTTACGCCTGAAACCAGCACGCTTAACCGCGTAACCGTGCGGTTTTTCGAAGATCGCTATGTTGCGTGTCCTTCGGGACAGACGTATTGCCCTACAGAACGAATGCTTACTTTTGGAGTTAACACCAGTACGAAAGAGCTGACCCGGCAGCAGGACGGTGGCCTCAATCGGGCTGTTGTCGAAGGGGTCACAGGTCTTAAAGTGATGGATTACTTACCTGGCCGTGGCCTCACGGTTCGGCTGACATTTGCTGACGAGACCACCAAAAACGTTGCAATAGCATTGAACAACCCTCAGCAGTAGCGGCCTCACGGCCTGAACGCGCCGGATACATGAAAGAAGGCAATAAGTAATGAGAGACAACAAGGGTATCGCGCTTATCGCTAGCTTACTCATCATGGCGGCCATTATGGCGCTGGGCCTGGGGTCTATGTTTTTGGCGCAGATGAACCTGAAGATCGCTGAAAACACCCGGAGCAACGCAGTCGCCAGATACCATGCCGAAGCCGGACTCGATACGGCGGTGGCGCTACTAAAGCGTCGCTACGAGGTCTATAAAGCGTTCCCTACAACCTTTACGCTTCCAGTGACGGCTGGACAGACGTATGAGATGCTCGCGGGTACGGAAGGCTACCGCTACGACAACCCCAGCCAAGTGAGGGTTAGGGTACGGGGCTCTACCCCAAATAATGCCCGTTACGTGACTGAAGCCCTCATAACAACCTCCACCACACTCAACCCGGCTTTTACAAAAGGTCTGACCTCGCAGGGCAACATCCGCGTAACCGGGGGGGGTAGTGCGGAGTTTGTAAACGCCGGTATTCACGGCAACACCGGAGTATCTTTGCCCGGATTCAGCAGTTCCAACTTTCGCACTTGTGCAACGCCGACGCAGGAATTCGCTACCTGCCCGGTAGCAAACCCGGTGCCCGTGTCCTCGAGCCCTAAAAGTACCGACGAGGCAGGTACCTCCACGACCAGTTGTGACCTGGCAGGGTGCGACAACAAGGCCGCGCTGCAAAAAGTCGAACCCGAATATATCCTCAAGCGCAACGACGCCATCGCTATAGGCACCTTTGGTCTCGTCTACTATAGGGACGCTAACGGTAGCCCGGTTGCCGACGGTTTTGGCGGTTACTTGTATGCAGACCCCGCCGCTCCTTCTGTAAAAATCAACATCAACCCGGAAGCTTCTGGAAACTCAGGCATATACACTGGCCGCTGTACGGTTGTCTACAGCGCCTCCAGTCCCCCGCCCATGACCATCACCACTGTCGCCGACGGGGAGAAGATTTGTGCAAAAGACAACCTGCCCTTAAACTTTGCTACCGGTATCAACATGACCAACGCCACGGTTGTTGCCGACGGCGACATCACCTTTGGCGGCGCAACCAACGTCAACGGCACCGCAGGCACGTTTACCGATACGAAACTGATCAGCAGAACCAAGCTAAATGTTCCGGCGGGAGCTACGGGAGCCGCTATTTTCGACGGTCGTGGCGGGGTGATGCTCGATAACGTCGTCGGCAAAAATCTGACCCTCTACTCGGGTGCCAACAGAGATGTTACAACCAGCTCTCCCTACTATCTGATCGGTTCGGGTTTTAAGTTGAGCGGCAACACGACGATTGCCTCTAATAGAGACATCCAGTTTTCGGGTCAGACCCAGCTCACGACCTTTCCGGACCTGAGTAAGCCAAGTGCAGTTACGACGGCGATCATTTCAACCAGAAAGATCACCAACAACGGCTCAGGAGACTTTTACGGGGTATTTTGGGCAGGTACGTGCTTTGCCCAAAGTGGTTCGGCCAAGATTTTCGGCACAGTTGCCGTGACTGCTCCGGGGTGTAGCACCGGCGGTAATCCCAGCGCCATCGACATCTCCGGCAAACTGCATGTCAACTCGAGCTACGCTGTGGAAAATACCTCCCTCAATGGCTCTTTTGGCGTTATGGTTGCCAGCCGCCGCTAGTTTTTGAAGCGTTGTGTCCGGCATTTCTTTTTACATAATACGCCGACCCGTAGCTGCGCTATCTCTTATTGAACCGGTCGCTACCGCTTCAACTCGCCAGCCCGCTCTGCTCTGCGCCGGGCTGCTAAGCACCGTTCGTCCGCAGCTGTCCTAAAAGTTCGGGGTGAAGCGTGCCGAGCCCGAGCGCGCATGGACGCCCTAACCCCCGAACAGCTCCCCAATCGGTAGCTGCCACCCCGGCACCACCTCGCCGCCCTCCAGGGTGTCGCCCACGCCGAGCACCTTGACCTCTGTGGGGGAGAGGTGGACGAGTAGCTGCCGGGTGCGGGGGTTGACGACCACGACCATCTTTGCGCCCGCGCCCAACCACTCGGCGACCTTTTCGCTCACCTCGGTGTAGAGGTCGTTAGGGGAGATGACTTCAGCGGTCAGGTCGGGAGCGCCGGGCCAGTAGCCCTGCACCGGCCCGACCTCGTCCAGGCGCTTCCGGCTGATAAAGGCGGCGTCGGGGGCGCGGACGGTGTCGGGGTTTGACGCGAGCTTGAAGCCGGTCTCGGCGGCATAGACCTTGCCGAGTTTGTTGGCTTTGACGAAGTTCCGAAGTTCGGCGGCGAACTCGAGCGCCAGCGCTCCATGTTCGTTCCCTGCGGGTGCCATCTTTTTCAGCTCCCCCCGGATGAGTTCATAGCGGAGGCCGTCGCCCTGCATCCGGAGGAGTTCCTCGGCTGTGGTGTTTTGCACCTGGGTAGTCACGTCCACCTCCTCGTGTGACCCTTAGTATAGGACCGACAGTATAGAGGACCAAGGGTATAGAACCGAGGCTCAACGATTCGTGCGGAAACGACCCTGGTCCGTAGCCGGAGAACTAGGATGACGAGCTGGCGCTGGCGAGAGCGCTGAAAGCTGGTGCGGCATCCGCACAGAGGCGAAGCTGTCCTTCGCTAAGATGACCTATGGTCGTCATCAAGCGGATACAGAAAAACGGAACAGCCCGCGCGGTTCTGCTCAGCCAGAAGCATTTAACCTACCTGGGGTTTTCGCTGGACGACCTCGAGAGCGCCTACGTCCGCATCGAGATGGTCGGCGGCACTCTCGTAGTGACCCGCAAAGGTGCGCCCGTACCCGACCTGACAAGGAAAAGCAAGGTAGTCGAGGAAGCCAACCTCAGACGTAGCGGGTCGGTAATCTTGAAAGACGGCGTAGACCTCAAACTGACCGGCCCCCGCCTGGCACTCTGTGAACTCTTCTGGCGTGAGGGGGCGATGCGGCCCTCCACGGTGGTTGAGAAGCTGGGCGTACACTCCAATGCAGCTTATGTGCAACTCAAGCGCGCCAAGGATGAAAAGCTGATCGTGAGAAGGGGTGAGGCGTATAGCCTCAACCCCGAGTATTTTGATGTGCAGCAAAAGAAAAAGGCGAGCGGTTAGGCTCGCCTGATGTGCTGGTTCAAAGTGGTTAGAAGTTAAAAGTGTAGAGGCCGGTTGTGCTAGTGTTGTTGCCGCCCGTCGTTGTAGAAGATTGAACACTAATAAGGTATTCGTTATTGTTCGCCCCGGCAGCAACGCTACAGCTTGTAACTGATGCTGGTAACGTAGCGGGGGCACCCTCGGCGGTAAGTATTGCGGAATTACAAGCTCCAACTGCGCCCCGTCTTGCAAGGGCAGGGTTACTGGAGTGCGCTGAAGCGACGAAGGTTGCGACGTTACGCCCATACGCTTCTGCGGCGGTGTTGGTGGCGTTGCGGCGGGCGTTCAGCAGGTTCGGGATGAGGACCGCTGCCAGGATGCCGATGATGGCGATGACGATCAGCAGTTCGATGAGGGTAAAGCCGTCGTTGGCTTTACGGTTCCGCAGGGTGTTACGCATTGATGTCTCCTTTTGAGCGCCCGGATAAAGGGATAGATAAGTGGCCGGTTGCTCTGTTTAGTGCCTTGCAAGCTGTCTGCTTGCTATTGAAAAGTCTACTCATTCAACTATTACAGAATTCTTACAAACCGCTCAGAAGCAGACGGCGTGTAAACACCGTTTAACGTGGCTCTGCAAGCTTCTGATACGGCCTTGAGACAATAGAAGTTCGGCAAGCTGAATCGGCACGGGGCGTTGCTGTCGCCAGCCGCCGCCAGGTTGGTTTCCGGCGCGTTATGTTCAGTGCTGTCTGCGGCGTGATACGCTGGCCCGTGTCCGCACTGACGCTTCCTGAACCTGTCGCTACCGCTTCAACTCACCGGCGCGCCCTGCTCTGCGCCGGGCTGCTGAGCGCCGGTCGCCCGCTGAGCGCCCGTGAACTCTCCGCGCTGCTGGGGTTGACCGCCGAAGACGACTTGCGCCGCGCCATTGACGACTTGCGGCGCAGCCTGCAAGAAACACATCTGGGTCTGGTTTTAGAAGAAGTTGCGGGTGGCTACCGGCTGATCGTCGATCCGGTGCTGACGCCCGACCTCTCGGCGCTGCTCTCGCCGCCACCGCTCCCGCAGCTGTCAGGTGCTGCTCTGGAAACCCTTGCACTGGTCGCCTATCAGCAGCCCATCACCCGGGGCGAACTCGAGGCGGCCCGGGGCAGTTCGTGCGCGTCTACGCTCGAGACGTTGCAGGAACGCGAACTTATCAAGGTGGTGGGGCGTAAAGAGGTGGTGGGTAAACCGCTGCTGTACGCTACGACGAACAGGTTTTTGCTCGAGTTCGGTCTCAAATCGCTCGACGAGCTGCCGCCGCTCGGCGAAACGCCCACGGACTTTTTGCGCGGTTGACGTTCGCCAAAAATTTTCAAAGACTCGCGTGGCTCTAAAAGTTGGGTTCCGCCGCCAGCGTCGCCGCCAGCCGCATTCTGCTTAGCGCCAGCCGATTGGGCAGGTGGGTGAGCGCGAGCGCGTAGCGGAGCAGGTCGTGGTGGAGGTTGTAAAACGCCAGACGCTTTTTCTCCCATTTCGACAGTGCGCCGTAGCCGTACAAAAACGTCTCGGCGCAGCCTAGCTCTGCCAAAATCGGCGTGAGGGCGGCGAGGTCGGTCATCGGGTCGCTACGTGAGGCGTTACCGAAGTCAAGGGCCATAACGACCACGCCCTGCGCCTGGTCATAAAGAAACGACTGTGGGCGGGGGAGACCGTGACAGAGGCTGACCGGCGCACCCTGAACGAGTTTTTGACCACGTTTAAGTGCCGCTACCAGTTTGGGCGTGTCGAGCATGTAGTCTTTGACCGCCAGCCGTAGCGGGGTTTGCCAGCGGGCGCTGAGGTCGTCTTCTAGACGCGCGCCCTCGGTCTCTGAATAGGCGAGGTCGCCCGCCAGATCGAAGCGGATACGGTGGATGAGCCTCACCGCTGCGCCCCACGCGTGCGCGGCCCCTTCCTGGGCTTTCGGCGTGAGGTGGGGCCAGACGTTGGCGAGGGTCGGGGTGGGGCAGTAGCCGGTGATCAGATAGGGGTGCTCGAGTCGCGCCAGCGTGGTGTCGGCGCGGATCAGCGGCGCGGTAAACCCCGGTAGCAGCTGCGTCGCCGCAACGTAACGGGCAATTTTGGGTTCGTGAACGGCGCGCTGATTGATCCACAACACTTGTTCAGCGCCGCCGGTGAGCAGCACATAGTAGGCGGCGTCTAAGGGTTCGGTCTCGAGGCGTCGCCATGCTAACAGGGGCAACTCGAAAACGCGCGCCAAACGGTCGGGAACGGTTGTGGTCGGCGGCGCTGCGCGCGAGGCCGATACCTGCGCCGACACCACACCCTGCCCGAACGAATTAGGGAGCACCTGATCCGGTGAACGGTGGGGTCGTCTGCGCGCTTCCAGCTGTGTCATTTCTCACGCCACCTTCATCTCGGGAGGTAGTACGGTAGGTCTCAGAATTGAACGAGTCTCAATGTCGATAGTCGTTGCCAGATACGGCTCTGCTCCGGCGTTCGGCCCGGTCTTGTGCGTAGCCACATCCTACCACACAGGGGCGAACTGTACGCAGGCTCACGCTGGGATGGTAGGGTCTTAGGCACGCAGCTCGGGGCCGACAACGCGTTTGCCACGACGTTCTGGTCGGCAAGTGTGGTCGTTCACGAGATGCGGCGAGGAAAAACCTTCACAGCTCGGTCGGCTGTAACCGGGCGTCAAGCGTGTCTTCAGACCTATAAAACGGGAGTCTAGCCGCTGAACAGCTCTTCAATCGGCAATTGCCACCCCGATACCACGCCGCCACCCTCGAGCGTATCGTCGACCCCTAAAACCTTGACCTCTGCGCCGGGAGCGTGGACGAGCACCTGCTCGGTGCGCGGGTTGACCACGACTACCATCCCGCAACCTGCTTTCAACCATTCGGCGACCTTTTCACTGACTTCGGTATAGAGGTCGTTTGGAGAGACCACTTCGGCAACCAGATCGGGCGCACCGGGCCAGTAGCCCTGTACCGGCCCAACTTTGTCCAGCTGCCCCTGGCTGATAAAAGCGGCGTACGGAGCGCGTACGGTATCGGGATCTGACGAAAGCTTGAAGCCGGTTTCGGCGGCGTAGACCTTGCCAAGTCTGTTGAGTTTTACAAAGTTCCTCAGTTCGGCGGCAAACTCCATCGCCAGGTTTCCATGCTCGAAGCCTGCGGGTGCCATCTTTTTCAACTCTCCTTCGATCAGTTCGTAGCGGTAGCTGCCGCTCGAGTAGCGGAGGAGTTCATCGGCTGTGGTGGGTTTGTTTTCTGCCGGGGCGGGTTCTGCCGGGGTGCGTTCTGGTTGAGTGCGTCGTGTCTGGGTGGTCACGGCTGCCTCCTCGGACTGCGCGGTTCGTGAGCGTTAGAAGCTTCTTGTAGGGAACAGTATAGAGGGTTGCGACCACCTGTTCCGGACTACGCAGTACGTACAGCACCACGCGCCGGAGAACAATAAAATAAGCGCAATAAAAAACGCTGCCCGTTTGCCAGCGGCAGCGTTTCGACCGGATTAGGAACTTAGCCGGTTGTTTCGCCCGAACTAAACTTCGCCCAAGCCGTCCAAATTGCCTTGCCCATTACCTTGAACGTGCAACAGGTTTTGTACGCTGCTCACACCGGCGACGCTCTCGAGCGCCTCTTGCGCCAGACGTTTCGTCTCTTCGCTGTCGACACTACCCTCGAGCAGCACCTCACCATCGTCGACCGTTATCTCGATGCTCGAGGCGTCTATCTGTCCGTGCTGGGTCAAGCGCGAAGCGACCTCCTGACCGGTGGGGTCGCCAGCGTCGTTATATACCGGCCCCAGTCCGCTGTAAGGACCGGGTGTCGACCAAGTCTCGGCGTACACGTCGGCGTCGGAGACGATTTGGGCGTCGACGTTGGTATCAATATCGGCGTTCACACTAAGATCGGCATCAAGACCGGTGCCGAGGTCGGTAATCGGCAGCTCAGCCGTTCCCAGGGGTTTGAAGATGCTCTCAATTTCGGCGTCTACCCCGGTTGCTTCTACCTCGACTGCTTCTACCTCGGTGATCTCGTCGGCCTTGACCTCAGTGACGAAGCTGCCGTCGAAGGTGGTTTCCGGCGACGCTGGTGGGGTGATGTAAGCCTCCGCCGCGCCATCATCAGTAGCGCCCTCCAGGGGCTGTTGCTTTTCGCTGCCGCCGCGCAGTGCTTGACCGACGAGTAGGGCTGCGCCCGCACCCACGAGCAGCGCGCCGCCCGCGAGCAGCGCATTTTTGGGATCGACGTTGGTGGCAACCTCCTGGGTCTTTTTACCCAAGCCTGCGACCTTTTGACCGACGTCGGCGAGCGGGCCGCCCGAATCCTCGTCACCCGTTCCATCGGTCAAAAATGTCTGGGTAAGCGTAGGGATATAGCCCTTGAGCCAGTCCGCCATCGCCTCTTCGTCTTGTAAAATCTGCTTGCAGACGTCCGCCGTCTCGTGATCGCCGACACTTTCGGCGGCAGCTACCAGCGAGGTGTAGCAGGCCACCTCGAAGTTTTCGGCGGCGTAGTCGCCCAGAGCGTTTTTGACTACCGTGTCTTTGGCAGGCAGATTGGCGAGCCCTGTCACCTTGCCAAAGGCGGTGCCGACGGCTTCTTTAAGTGCCGAAGGGCTCCCCCCCAAACGTTTGATACAGCCCTCGAGCAGTTCGGTGTGTCGCTGCGTCGCGGTGGCATGTTGCGAAAGTTTGGACTGCATCTCGGCGTGGTCTTTCGCCGTTTCCGCGTGGTCTTGCAGTGTCGGTAAACCGCCGACCTCCATTGCGTGCGCGTCTTTAAGCCAAGATAATACGGTTTGTTGCTGCGTCATCGTCTCCCCCTAAATGGTTCTTGCCGCCCTGCTGGTTGCACGGCTTGCAAACGATTATGCCGATACTGGCACCCCGCTACCTGGTGCCGCGTCACGGTTTTACCGGGCTCTTAACTGGTTGCTGAACAAGTAGCCGAACCTCCGGGTACGCTGAGCACATCCAGATAGCCGCGACATCAGTCGCGGCGTAGGTCAGTCGTCCCTTCGCAGCCGTTCCGCCAGAAACCGGATCGCCGCGCCGTACCCGGCTGCGCCTAATCCGGCAATCGTCCCGACGCAGACCGCCGACAGATATGAATGGTGACGGAACGCTTCGCGGGCGTAGATATTCGACAGATGCACCTCGACGGTCGGCAGGGCAACCCCGACCACCGCGTCGCGGAGCGCCACCGAGGTATGGGTCAGTCCTCCCGGGTTGATCACCACACCCCGTACGCCTGTCTGCGCTGCACCGTGGAGCAGGTCGATAAGGTCGCCTTCGTGGTTGCTCTGGTGGCAATGGACGGTCGTCCCGGCCTCCTCGCCCCACCTTTTGCAGTGGGCCTCGAGGTCTGCCAGAGTCTCGCTACCGTACACCGCCGGTTCGCGTTGCCCGAGCAGGTTCAGGTTGGGGCCGTTCAACACCAGAATCATCTCGCGGCCTGCAAATAGTTCCACGCGGCGCGTAGTTCGTCTTCGGTTACGTCGTCGGCGAGGTGTGGCTCACCGGTAGCCCTCAGCAATACCCAACGCTGGCGTGACAGGTGCTTTTTGTCGCGGGCGATAAAGGGCAGTAGGGGCTCGAGGGGTCCCCCCGGCAGCGGCGAGGGGTCGACCCAGCGTACAAACGCAGCAACCCGTTCCGTCTCGTCATCGTACCCGCGTGCGGCGGCGATTCTGGCGGCGAACAGCAGGCCGTAGGCCACGGCGTCCCCGTGTGAGAGGGTGTGAGCTGAAACGGCCTCGAGCGCGTGCGCGAGTGTGTGACCCAGATTCAAGTAGGCGCGTCGTCCACTTTCACGTTCGTCCTCGACGACGATATCGGCCTTGACCTTGACCGAGCGGGCGACGCTGCGGGTCAAAAAGTCGGCGGGACCGTCGCGGCGAAATCTGGAATCGGCAACGTCGCCCAGAAGCTGCGGGTCGGCGAGCAGCCCGTGCTTAAACAGCTCGACCGCGCCGCCCCGAAACTCGCGTTCGGGCAGCGTAGCGAGCACCGACACGTCTATCAAGACGGTTTTGGGTTGCCAAAACGCGCCTACCAGATTTTTACCCTCCGGCAAGTTGACGCCGGTCTTGCCGCCGACCGCCGCGTCGACCATCCCCAAAAGCGTGGTGGACAGAGTATGAAACGCGACCCCGCGCATGTACGACGCCGCCACGAACCCGGCTAGATCGCTCACCACCCCGCCGCCGAGCGCCACCACCGCGTCCTGACGGGTAAACCCGTCTTGCGCCAGACGCTGAAGCAGCGTGCCGAGGGTCGCCAGAGACTTGCTGCTTTCACCTTCAGGAACGGTGTAGAGAAAAACCCGGCTGCCCGCCGTCTCGAGACTCGCCCTGACCGGCCCTGCGTAAAGTGGCGCGACCGCCTCGTCGCTGATGAGCGCCACTTTGGGTGCGTGAATAGACGCGCCTGCGCGCGCCAGGAGCCCCGCCCCGACCACGACCGGATAGGGAGGGGTGAGCGCCACGCTCAGTTCTATAGGTGCGGAGTTCATGTCGGATACAGGTTTCACGCGCCGATCCCTTCGGCAGCCTCACGCCACGCCCAGAGCCGTTCGACGATCTCTTCGACGACGTCGGCAGAAAAACGCCCATCGGTCGAAACCTCGAGGCTCGCGGCGTCGCTGTACGCACCGCCGCGGGCGTTCATCAGTTCGCTGATCCGCTCGATAGGGTTGCCGATCTCCAGCAAGGGCCGTTTGTGCCGCCGCGTGCGTTTGTAGATGGTTTCCGGGCTCGCCGTCAGCAGCACCACCGGCCCACGGCTCAGGAGCATCTCGCGGTTGTAGGCGCGCATCACCGTACCACCCCCCGTCGAGACCACCACGTCGTCTAAGCGTAGCGCGCGGCGGACGACTTCACTTTCATAGTCCCGAAACACGGACTCGCCGTAAAGCTCGAAGAGTTCGGCGACCCGCAGGCACGACACGCGTTCGATCACCCGGTCGGTGTCGATAAAATTAAGCCCGAGCCGCCGCGAGAGTTCCCACCCGATACGGCTTTTGCCGGTTCCCATAAACCCTGCCAGAGCCACCCAGGTTACGGGGCGCTCGAGCTGGTAACGCCTGTTCACGTCCCTAAAACGTTTCGGTGTAGTGGCGGTGGGCCTCGGCGCGCTCACGAATCTCGCGGAGGGTATCGGCCCCGAACTTTTCCATCAGCGCGCCTGCCAGCACAAGCGCGCTCATCGCCAGCACCACGATAGACGCTGCTGGAACCGCCGTGGTGTCGCTGCGTTCGCGGGCCGCGTCGGCGGCCTCGTGGGTCTGCACGTCTACGGTCGGCAGCGGAGTCATAAGTGTGGCGATGGGTTTCATCGCGGCGCGCACCACCAGCTCTTCGCCGTTGGTTACGCCCGCCTCGAGACCCCCCGCCCGGTTGGTCTCACGGTAGTAGCCCGAACCGCTGTGATAGATGGCGTCGTGGACGCTCGAGCCGCCCCTCATGGCGGCCCCCCAACCGTCGCCGATCTCGACCCCTTTGATGGCCTGAATGCTCATCGCGGCCTGAGCCAGACGCCCGTCGAGCTTGCGGTCCCACTGGGTATGACTGCCGAGACCTACCGGCAACCCCCGAAACCGCGCCTCGACGACGCCGCCGAGCGTGTCACCATCTTTTTTAGCTTTGTCGATGCGGGCGATGATGGCGGCTTCCGCGTCCCCGTCGAAAGTCCGCAGCGGGCTCTCGTCTAGGGCTCCCAAATTGTTCCAGTCCATCCCGCCGTCACAGGGAATCCCGCCGAGCGAAACCATCCGCGCGCACGCCGTCACCCCGACACTTTCCAAAATCCTCAGCGCCACGGCCCCGGCGGTAACGCGGCTCGCAGTTTCACGCGCCGAGGCGCGCTCTAGGACGTCGCGGAGGTCTTTGTGACCGTATTTGACGCCGCCTGCGAGGTCGGCGTGACCGGGGCGGGCAGCGGTAAGCGCCTTTTTACGGGGTTCGCCGCCCGGTAAGGGCGACATGATCTCGGTCCAGTTGCGCCAGTCGCGGTTTTCAATCTGAAAACTCAGCGGCGCGCCGGTGGTGCGTCCGGCCCGAACGCCGGAGAGGATCGCCGCGCAGTCGGACTCGATGACCATCCGGCGACCCCGCCCGTAACCCCCCTGACGGCGGCGCAACCAAGGGTCGATATGGTCGGCGGCGACAAGCTCCAGGCCCGCCGGTACGCCGTCTAGCATCACAGTGAGGGCGGGGCCGTGTGACTCGCCCGCGGAGAGAAATCTAAGCATAAAGAGAGCTTAGCACGCGCCTCCGAACCGCAATTTGCGGGGGTTACTCGAGGACGTTGGCGGTGACGATGACGAGCAGCTCGGTGTTGGTTCCAGTAGACGAGCTGGTGCTAAAGAGATTGCCGATAACGGGCACATCGCTGAGGACGGGCACCCCCCTTCTCGTTTCGTTCAACTGATTTTGCAGTAGACCACCAAGAACAACGGTTTGTCCTGGTTCGAGAGTGACGATTGAGCCTACTCTTCGCACAGAGATATTTTGCAGGTTTGGGTCGGTAATTTCTGTAATCGGTGTATCGACGCGGGCGCAAACATCGAGAATAATTTCCTCGCTGTTTGTGATCTGCGGGCTTAGGCCGATCAGAACGCCGTATGCAATAGTTCGTATAAGGTTTGATTCGCCTCCACTGGGTAGCGAAATCTCGATGTTGCCTCCCGAGCGAAGTGTAGCTAAACCGTTGTTGATGACTGTCATATTGCTATCGTCAACTCGACGTGAAAGTCCCTGTCTTTCAAAAGCGTCGAGAACAGCACCCAAGTTAAATCCGGATACAGCTTTTTGAGCATCAAATACGAACTCCAAGCCGCTTGTGACGTCTCCTGAAAAAAGTGTTGTGGCAAAATTGCCAAGGGCGGAGGTCAGATTTATGCCAAGTCTGTCGCTAACGTCAGACGAGACCTCCTGAATCCGAACCTGAACGTTGACCTGCTTTTCTGGCTGGTCAAGTTCCTTCAGTAGCCTTACAATCTCCTCTTGGGTCTGTGTAGGTGCTGTCACAATCAGTCGGTTCGTACGGTTATCAGCAAATATAGATAGGGGAGGCTGGTTGTCCTCGCTCGTTTCGCCACCGCCAGCTGCAACTCCTGTGGTGTTGTCGATGGCTGTTTCAGCCACAGGAATTTCTTTTGGATCACACAAGTCTGGAACGGTTTCTTCGGCGGTAAAATCTCCTTGACTATTAGAGGTTAACGTACCCAAGAGTACCGTTGCTAAGGCGTCCGCCTTTGCGTAGGACAGGCTGTATGTGCGGCGTACCGGAATGACCTTATTGCGGTCGAAACGCTCGAGAATGTCCTTGATACGGGTCTGCTGCGCTGCCATACCTCGTACTGAAATAAGCCCTAGTTCTTCAAAAGCAGTTACGGTGACGCCGCTACCCACAGGAAACTGACTTTCTAAAAGGGTTTGTAGTTGAGTCGGGTTGCTATTGACTAGATAGGTAACCGCCACACTTGGTTCTGCACCGTTTTGCTGCGGTTGCAACCCGGCCAAAGCCGCTGGTGGCCCGACCACCACGATACCGTTGTCCCGCAGCACGTACTCGAGGCCGTTGAGCGTCAACACGATATCCCAGACCTCACGAAACGGTTTGGGTTCGCCGAAGTCGTAACGCGCCACTGTATCGGGGATGCCCTGCGTTACCGCGCTCAGACCCACCGAGCGCGCGAGAATCTGGACGAGCGCGTCTAGCGACTCGCCTGCCGGACGGGTACGAAAGTCGATCTTTTTGTCGAACTGCTCGGTACTAGGTAACGGCGAAAGTTGCACGCTGGCAGGAGGCGTTGTCGTGGCAGCGTCCGTGGCGGCGGGGGGTGGGGCTGTTTGCGCGGCGGCTGCGGGCAGACACACGAGCAGAAACGCAAACAGAGCTGACAGGGAGACCGCTGAGCGGCAGGGGCTAGGGCTTCTCATCGCCCCCTAAGAATAGGTCAGGGGGTTAGTGAAAGCGTGTGACGAGCGTCGTCTTGGCTGAACTGCGCGTCGGCGCGGGTCAGGCGGCTGAGTACGAGCTCGGTTCCCGGTAACGGTTCGCCGACCCGCACCAGGACCGGCACTTCGCTGTTCCCGACGCGAAAAACACCGGTCCCGGTCGCCATCGCAGTGTAATTCACGCGCATATCGCTGAGTGAGCGGCTGACGCGGTTGCTACGGGCCGATGTGAAATTTCCGTCATTGTCCAGGCCCAGCGGCGTCAGTCCGGCCCGCGCGGTAGCTGCCAGGGTGATAGGGCTTTCGGGAACGCGGACGGCGGCGGTCCCTGCGAGCGGGTTCGGCGTGGCGGTGCTGCGCGCGCCCAGCGTACGCCCCAAAATGGTCGTACCTGACGTATTGGCGGGGGTGCTCGGTTGCAGTCTCGCGCTCAGCGCGGCGGGGAGGTTCGGCGTACCGATTCGCGCCGTCGGTGCGGGTGCAGGAACGACTCTCGAGACCGGTGGCGCGACCGGAGCCGGGGCCGCCGCCGCCGGTGCGGGCGGGGCTACCGGAGGCTGCTCGGTGACAGCGGGCGCTGCCGGAGGGGTCGGTGCGGGCGCAACTTCGGGTTGCGGCAAGAGCAGCGGCGAAAAGGGGTTGAGCACGCTGTCCGCGCCGCCGGTGACAGGTGCGGGAAGTTCCGCTTCGGCTTCTTCGGCGGGCGGCTCGGTAACGAGCAGCGGCAGTTCTGCGATACCGATGTCGCGGGCGACCGTTGGGGTTTCAGCGTCGGGTAGGGGCGGCAGTGCCCCCCCGCTCATCAAGGAGGGCGGGCCGTCCGGCGCAGGTTGGGCGGACGCCGCGCCCGTCACCGGGTTGCCTACCGAGCTGAGCAAAAACAGACCGACGCCCGTCAGAACAGCTGCGCCCGACCTGCGCGCGAGCAGAGTGGCGAAACGCCCGTAATGCCCCCTACACCAACGCCTGTGATACCTAGGTGCGGCCCGCATCTTACGACGCTCCCGCAGGGTCGGCATTTGGGTCGGCGGCGGGGTCGGCGTTCGGGTCGAGGGCGGGGTCTATAGCCGGTTCTACGCCGGTGTAGATATAGACCGTAAAGTCGTAGCTGGCGGCGAGACTCGGGTCGGCTTGCGCTTCGGTACCGACGTTAAGGCCGACACGTTCGACCCGGGTAAAACGCGGCAACGCCTCGAGCGCCCGCAGAAAATTGATGGTCCGGTCGTAGCTGCCTTGGGTGCCGAGGGTAAAGTTCAGCAGCCTGACGCTCGGTACCACGTCGCTGCCTGGACCGGCGTTTTGCAGGCCGGTAAAGCTGACGCGGGCGTTGCGGGCGGCGTCGCGGAGCTGGTCCAAAAGTTCGGCAACCTCGCTGCGTTCGGGAAGTTGCGCCAAAAATGAATCACGTTCGGTTTTTAACGCGGCGACTTCGGCGCGCAGGGCAGGGAGATTCGCGCGCGCCGTACGTCCCTGCATGTTTTCAGTTTCGAGTAGCTGGTTTTCACTTCCAACTTGCTGAACGTTCGTCTGCGCCGGGGTGTAGAGATAAAAGTACCAGAGCAGCGCGCCGAGGGCGGCGACGGCGAGCGAGACGAGCGCGAGTTGGCGTCCGGCGAGCTTGAACGCCTTTTTCGGTTGCGCCGGTTCATTACCTACGCCAAGTCGGGTCATTACGGTGTCCCCTCGGGATCGGCCTGGTCGAGTTCAGCCGGGTCAAGTTCAGTTTGGGCGGAGTCGACGGCGGCGTCCAGCGCGGCTTTGCGTTCGAGTGGCCCGGCTCCGATAGTCAGATTAAAGGTGTAAAACTTGGTTTCGTCGTCGCGCGCCAGGTCGCCCAAAACAGCCTCGAAGTTGGGGGCGTCTTGGAGTTCGCGGATATAGTCGGCAACGACTTCGGGGCTGCCCGCAACGCCCGCAACGCTCATTTCGGCGACCGGCTCGAGACCTCCGTAGGTGTTACTCGTCACTAGCTGGGCGCGAGCACTTTCGTCCAAGGCGCGCATCTCGAGCGCGTTAAAGGCCATCCGCGACGCCACCTGCGGCCCCGGTGAGGGGCGCGTCTCGAGCATGGCGAAGAGCTGCCGTGACCACAACACGCGTCCGTTACGGATCGACGTTGCGACCTCCTGAATCGCTGTGAGTTCGGCCCGTTCGGACTCGAGGGCGCGCTGCTCATCGATAAAGGGTTTGAGCACAGCCTTCTCTGCTACCAAGTCGCGGTTTTGCGACGTGGCCCGGTTTGCCTCGGCGATGACCTGAAACTGGAGCACGCCGCAAACGGCGAGTGTAAGTAGCGGCAGCGATACGGCAACCGCCTTGTACGGGTCGAAACTCTTGCGTCGCCGCTGCGCCTTGGGCAGGAGGTTGACGTTAATCAAGGCCCATCACCCCCCGAATGGCCAGGCCGAGCGGAACGCCGAATTCAGGCGCGATACTCTCAAGATAGCTTGCTTCGTAGCGGTCGCCCGGAATAACCGTCAGCCACGGGTTTCCGAACGAGACGGCGAACCCGAGTGAGCGGCTTACGGCTTCGGGAAGTCCGCGCAGCTTTGCGCCGCCGCCCGCCAAAAACATCTGGCTGATGCTCGCGTCGCCCGACTGCACCCGAAAAAACTCCAAACTCCGCCGAACCTCGGTGGTCAGGTCGTTAAGGACGGGGCGCAACGCCTCGTAAACACGGCCCGCAGAAAAACGTCCGGCGTTGCCGTCGGTGCTGAGCGCGTTCTCTTCGGGCGTGGGCATAAGCGCGCTGCCGTGCGCGAGCTTGATCTCTTCGGCGGCGTCGAAGTCGAGGCCGAAAGCGCGCTGCAAGGCGCTGGTAAAGTCGTCTCCGGCGACGCCCAGGTTGCGGTTCATAACCACGCGTTCGCCGCGTACGAGGGTAACGGTGCTCGAGGAAGCGGCGATCTCCAGAACGACCCCAATCTCACTTGCTTCGGTGTAGTTCTTATCGAATATGGTGGTGCGGTTGAACGCCTCACCTTGCAACGATCCCTTAAGCGCGCGCAGCAGTGAAAACGGTTTGATATCGATGACGGTGGGCTCGAGTCCGGCCTTTCTCAACCCTTCGGTCAGCTGCGTCACCAGGTCGAGGCGGGCGGCGGCGATAACGACTTCGACCTCACCCCCTTCGGCAACGTCGGCGGGATTGTCTAAAATATAGTGGTCCAAGGTCACTTCATCTATCGGGAAGGGGATGTAGCGTTCAGCCTCCCAGGGAATCGCCTTTTCAAGTTCGCGCAGCGGCATCTTGGGCATCTGGATGTTGCGGGTAATGGCTAAACGGTTGCTGACCGCCGTAACTACGAAGCGGCGGCCTATCCCGGCCTCTTTGAAGAGCGCCTCGAGTTCGGTCGCTAATCCGGCGGGATCGACGATCTGGTCGTTTTGAACCAGGCCGGGTGGCATCGGACGCATTGCCAGACCCATGAGTTGCGGCGGTGTGCCGCCCTTTAGTTCGACCACCTTGAGGCTGCTGGTACCGATCTCGAGTCCGACCGCAACGGTGCGTGGATTGAAAAAACGTGCAAATGGCGTTGAGGTCACGGGTGTTCCCCTCCCAGAAGAACACCTTGACGCTATCAAGGAACTGTAAAGCGGGGGATAAAGTATTTCGCTTTCGCCCTTTTTCTACCCTATGCGGGATTACATTTGGATTTTTGGGCTATGCTCAACTTCTGTTACAACAGTCTAGCGAAGATACTGTTTCCGAATTCAGCAAGGGGTGTCTAAGCTAGGCTGAAGGAGGCAAAGCCATGTCACTCCAGTCCACGGATCCCCGGTACGTTCCCGCAGAAACAGTTCGGATTGC
>JAABUN010001730.1_pt1 | contig 44985 bp, 49 predicted proteins | sample 5559311 | NCBI WGS metagenome assembly JAABUN01 (sample SAMN10711877, study PRJNA513370) | rock metagenome | isolation source: Antarctica rocks | place: Antarctica: Victoria Land, Siegfried Peak sud
CAAATGCACTCCAGTCAATCGTTTAAAATCTTCTGCTCTTAGATTCTTTACCTTTTTATAAGTCACTTTTACTTCTACTTATTCACTTTTCTCCAATTCTAACACCGACTTTTGCAAGAGGTCTAATTATTACACTGCTTTGAGATATCAAAGTAAGCACCCCGATCTTCCATGAAGTTGGTGTAATCGCTAAAAGTTGAAGAGCCATCTTCTTTAGGAAAATCAAGCGCAACAACAGGCCATCCCCGTGCTAGAGCTTGAGTAAGGATACCTGCCACCAGTACGCTTTTACCGCTACGAGTTGTACCAAATATTCCTAAATTTCGGTGTTGGGTAAATAAGTCTAAAAATATTGGCGTACCACCATCTTCAGCAATTAGTTCTAGTCCCTCTGTATCGTTAGTCCGAGTGCAAACTAAAGGTGTAAGCCCTGGTACTTCACTGGTAAAGTAAGTTTGGCGACGGTCAAAGGGACGAGTAAGTTGTTGCTCCCACACGATAGGTAAAGTATCTAGCCACAACTTCCAAGCATATTCTCGTTCCCGAATTACTTTAGCAGGCGCTCTAAAAAATGCTTCTAAATAAGACGTAGAACTTTGCAGTGTTTCAATCGTGTTGCGATGAACAAGAATGACAATGGAAGCTTTAACTGCCGTGTCACCTTGGTACATTTGCTCTTGAGCCGCAACAGTTCGCTTGACCCTAACTTGGGCTGCGACATCAATGGATTTTTTTTGGTTTGCCGTAATTGCAATCACATTAGATTGCTTCATGAGTCGCTGGGTATCGTTTTTTATAATTGACTGATTAGCTGGAGTCAATTGACAAAAAATTTCTGTATCTACAACTTCATCTCTAGCTATGATGTCCCAGAGGTAGCGTAGTTGAGATAGCTTATTTGTCCAGCCACCGGGTTTGGACAAAAATGTTAAAGCACCGACGTAGCGATTTTTATTTTTCACCCATTCTCTATCAGCAAAAGGCTGGCTTTGAGAAATTAATAAAGTGGCTGGGTGAACTTCGCTATTGATTTGTTCACGTAGCCCCTTTTCATCCAGAATAAGTAGCTGGGGGATTGGTTCTGCTTTGGTTGTGTTAAATCGCTTCCACAACGTTTCCCATAACTCAACTTCTGTTAAAGGGCGAACTTGCAAACCCATATTATTAGTCAGCAAGTTAAACCAACGTTGCCAACCATCTTTAAAGGCTTTCTCAGCTATATCCTTTAACTGCTTTTGATGAAATTCCTGAGACTCGCCCTTAAATCTGCGCCAAAACCTTATTCCCCGCGCCAACAGTTTTTCAATCCAGTCTTGGGTTCCCTGCGCCCCAGGTTCGATGGTGTAACTAACGTATAATTTTAAAAACTTAGGTTCTCTTAGACCGCGCTTTGTTAGTTCTTGAACCCTTGCTCGTTCACCAGTTAACAAAAACTTTAGTTCGGTACTTGGAGCATCTTCAACCAAACGTGCTAATTGTTCTTGGCGCTCAAGGTCTGAAGAAAAAGCCGCCAAGTGAAAAGTAATACGTTCTCCTTGGGGTATATCTTTAAGTCCCGATTCTAAATTATCGAAAATCTTATCAACTTGGTCGTGGGGCAAATTGCTATGAATTCCTTTGCAATCAAATCCAAAAATGAACTTAATTCGTGCTTGCTTGGCATCATTGCCTTGTGTCAAGACGTAAGCGCCTGTATGCCAGCCCCACAGCTTAATCTGTATCATCGTACTTAGAGCTAGACCGTCCTCAAACGGCTTTAGCTCTAACTTTCTTTTTCCGACTTTACGAGATTTCTTTTTCACGGCTTTTCTCTTCCTAACAAGGGTTCGTATTGTTTATAGCCACAAGCCCAATAAGGAGTGGGCTGAAATTTTGATAAGTATTTCCAAGGCTTAGAACCAGTTAAGAAAGACCAAGAAATAATCAACCATAAAACTAAAAAGACCTTTTCAAGTAATCCAAATCCACAAAGCTCACCGAAAAACCACCCAAATACAGCAAACAACGCCCAAGGAATTAATTGATTACCCGGTAAGGGACCGAGGCTAGGGGAATCGCCGAGGGATTGATTGACTACCCGAAAGTTTGATTGGTCGTCCATAACTTTTAGTTTGTGGCTAGGTAAGTTTTGCTGTCGTAAACATTAGTTAATACGACAGCAAAACTTCGATTAGGTACAAATCTTTAAGCAACAATCATTGAAGTAACGATGTCTATTAAAGTACCCCCAATAAAAATTACCATTGGTGCTTTAGCAACGCTCATCCAATCATCATCCCGATTGTAAGAAGTCCAAATATTGATAGCACTGTAAATCAGATAAACAACATACATTGCCCGAAAGATGTTGAAAATCGTTGTAACAGCACCACCGGAAAGCTGGAAAGTAGTCTGGAAAAAGGTTTCTGCTTCTTGAAAAAAGAGCGCTTGAGCGGGCGATGCGTACAAGGAATTCATTGTCATTGCCGCAGTCAATCCAACTCCGGCAGCAGTGGATAGATGCAACCCATACTTTCCTAGTTTACCCTTTTTAAGATGCGGATACCCAATTTTGGCGATCGCTCCCAAGAAAGCAATGCCCAATAATCCTGGATTGGTAACTACTGTACCAACAGCAGCTACTGTACCTGCCGCTGTTGCTAAAGTCTTCTCTTTCATACCGAAAAGAGTTCGCTCTTTTTTTGCAGCATCTAACTTTGTTGATGTTGCACTGTTGATGGTAGTAGGACTAGATTCAGTGTTTAGCGTAGATAAAAGAACTACTGGCTTTTTGACCAAAACAACTTCTTCTGGCATCTCTGCAAAATCAGCTAGTTGCTTTGGCATCTCTAATTCTTTGAGCAACATCGATAAACTCCAATGGTAATTGTATTGTTTGGCAAATCTATTTGACTGAACCGTACCCCTTTAGAGGTACTGCTAATAGCTTGTTTTACTTTAATACTAAATTTTGAATATATTTAATACTACTAAAAAATTGTTACATAACTTAAAATAGATGTAGCTGCTGGATTCAATGACGATTTACGGAATAAAAATGCACTATAATCTATAGTAGTTTTGCACTACAGTTAAGATGACGAAACTTGTGTTAAATATCAGGGTTGAAGAATTAGAAATGAAATTGCTTGAACAATACTGCAAGCAAACGGGCAGGACAAAAACTGATGTTGTAAGAGCGCTGATTCGTAGCTTGAAGCGCGAACTACCCCTAGGAGAAGTTTTAGAGGTAGTTACATCTAGGTTGAGTATTTTAGAAAACTAGAAATTTCCAAACGTTACTATTGGTTGCAGTACGCAGCATTATTATGAGCAACGATTCAGCAAGTAATTACAATCCCGAAAAAACACCAACTTCTTCTAAAGCAGGTCGCCCAACCCAAAGGAAGCGGCGGACTCCAGGGGAAATGCACCGGACAGCTATTTATATGACTGGCGAGGTACTAAACGCTCTTACTGAGCAAGCGGAACTTGAAGGTAATAGCAACTCAGCGTTAAACGCAGATTTATTAGAGTTACTTTTACTCTCTCCAGTTGGGCAACGACTACGGGAAGTTACTCAAAAAATAGATCGCCGTACCATAACTCAAGAGCTAAATGAACTATTGACCGTACTGTTACTTTCTCCGATTGGGCAAAAAATCCAGAAATCGGCAGATACAAATCAAGTTTCTTTAGCTGTTGAAGTAGAAAGAAGCCTTGGCTTATTTAAAGAAGAATTTTCTACCAAAGCTTTAGTAGATTTAGCTAAGGAGTTAGGTAAATCCCCAGCACAAATAATAGCCGAGATAATTGACGTAATAGTAACTCCCCCCTTAAGTAAGAAGCTACAAACCAGCGCTGATTATAATGGACGTACTCTAGCAAAAGAAATAGAGAAAAATTTGGTTCTATTTAAAGAACGCATTCCCTACGAGGAAATTTTACAGTTAGCAGAAGCAAGTCAAAGAACTCCTGACGATATGGTCACTAGGTTAGCCTTACTAGGACTTGAAACTTATAAGCAGCGAAACATCGCTAATAGTGAGTAAAAGCCCAGTAATAATACTAATTTGTACTGCGTTACGGACGATCGGAGCGTGAAAATACTTAATTTGTGCTATTCAAATTTCTAAAATGGATGTAGGATAGATATTATCTAAAAACAGATAGTTTTTAGGTGTTGATACTTACTAATCATGAAATTTAATAGTTTATAGCATGGCAACCCCAGAATTATCCTTGGTGGGCGTAAATGATGCTATTGCAATGGAGAGATATTTAACTGATAAGTTCGCAGCAATATCTCTCCACGCTGCTAATAGGTTAGCCCAGATATTTAATATTTCATCCAACCGGGTTCAAATAACCAAAGATGTAAAACTTCTTCACCGCACCGATTTTTGGGCATGGTGGAGTGACAATAAATTAACTACCTCTGTTGGCTTACCTGAAGACTACGAGCCAAAAAATCTTTCTCCTTGCGCCGAGAAGTTAATTCATAAAGTCTGTTTAAGCGCTTCTGGTCGCCCCAGTTGTGGGTGGGCAAAGCTCTCAAAAATCCAGGCTATTGTTAGCACCGAGTGCATTTCTGTGGGAGGAGGAAAAGAAAGTCTAGACAAGTTGATAGTAGAGTACGCAGACGGACAGAGAGAAACTTTGTATGCTTTGTTTTCTACTGAAAATACCGAAAGTTATTTTTACGAAATAAGTATCTACTTACCTCTAGAAATGCTTAGGTGTTCTACCATTTCACAGGTTTTGATTTCTGTAGACGAACTTCATTCACGAGTAGAAGAGTACGATTTGGTACAAGCTAAAGCAGCTTGAAAGTGCTACATAATGGTTATACCAAAATTAGCAACAAATGAGGCAAAATGGGATTTGAAACCATGCGTCAAAATACAGGTTTAATGCCGCAATGGTGTGAGGAATTAAACGTTTCTAAAGTTTTAGAGAATGCTTCAATAAAAGCTTATACAATGAGAATTTAATATAGCAGTAGAATAACAAGTCTACTATTCTACCTGAGTAAACTTGTTACTCGAAAAGATAACTATCTTTATTTTCTGAGTTCCATCTTTTAGTTAGCAACTTTTTAGCGGTCTGAGTTAAAACTTGTGATTTAGCAATTAAAAGCTTTAGTTCTTCATCATTTACTAACTCTAAAAGTTGAGGATTTGTATCTTCAATAGCGTAAATAAGTTTTTTATAGATTTTATTAGCTTCCACAGGAATCGAATCAAAGCACCGTCTCGATGATTGCTTGCTCAACTTATCAGGGAACCAGGGTAATTGCTCTATTTGTTGTATCTCATCAGAATTAATATCCTGATCAACCGTTTCCGCAGATACATCAATAGTAATTTGCTTTGGTAAGTTGTGTTTGTCCGTCTTACTTTTATGTTGAAAAATAATTGATTTAGCATTAGAGTGATTGACAATCTCCCCTTGTTTCGCACGTTCTACTGCCTCTTGCCTCGCCGCAAAAGAGGTTGAGTTGGAAGCAAGAAGATAAAGAGCAGAAGCTGCCATGTTCAAATCAGCAAAGTTTACCATTTTGAACTGACGTGCTACTCGCATGAACTTCCGGGCGGCTGATTGACTCCAATTAAACTCAGCATTGAGCCAAAGACCAAAGCGTCCATGACCTAGTTTTTCTTTGACTTCAATTAGCTTCTGCCCAATATCAAAAATGTCTTGGGCAGAACGGTGAATGAGGTTCTTAATTTCACTGGTACGTTGCCCAACTAGAAAGCGGGTTTCATCATCAAGTGTATTGTAACTAAAGTTATTTGACTCTAAAAAAGATAACCGAGATGCTAGTTCACAAGAGGATTCTTTGGCAATCATAGTAGTGTTGACCTTCATAACCTAAGTCCGACTCAACTAAAAAAGTTATACACTTTTAAGTCACATACAGGTTTAAATTTACCATAAAAGTAATATTGTCAGCCTGTTTAGTAGAAAAATACGCTATAAAAATTAAGAATAGTTGTTAAAATAGCTAATTAGTATAGAATATTACTATTTTGTTGCGGATTGACTGTACATCTCAAATAAACAATAACTGCTGCTGAGTTATTTAAACTTAAAGGGTAAAATTTAGCTAAAATACAGTGTATGCCTAGAAATATTATGACTTTTGCCGAAGCCCTGAAATTAATTAATAGTCAAGTGCTTGCTAAAATAGGCAGACGGTTGACTTCTGTTGAGGAAATTGTTTTAGAGGCTGCTTGGGAGGATGAAGGTTACGAAAAAGTAGCAAGCAAATCTGAATATGAGTTCAACTACCTAAGAGGTCAGGTTGCTCCTAAGCTATGGATGCTGCTATCACCGATTATTGGCAATGGCACGAAAGTCACTAAGAAAAAGCTGCGGTTAATTTTGGAGCAGGAAGGAGCAACAGCATTTAATTCTCAACTACCAGAACCAGTAAATGCTCAAGAGTTAGAAACAACAACTCTTACTTCTTCAAAAGAAATACAAGTTCAATCGCCAACTCCACCGCCCCAACTTCGATTCATTCAAGGGCAACCACCTGATATATCTAGTTTCTGTGGACGCAAGGCAGAACTTAGAGAACTTAAGCAACTCGTCGTATCTAATCGCTGTGTTGTCCTTTATGGAACCGCCGGAATTGGTAAAAGTGCCTTAATAGCAAGATTAATTGACGAGATTGGGGCAGAACTTACGCCTTCATTTGATTGTGTAGTTTGGCAGTCAGTTTGTTACGCACCCTCCCTTGAGAGTTTAATTAACGATCTACTTAAAGCTTTACTGCGATCGCAAGCTTTAGAACAAGATTTGCAACAGAGCGTTCAAGCTAAAACAGCCCTTTTGGTAGAATTCCTACAGCAGAACCGTTGTCTATTAGTCTTGGATGAAGCAGATGCTTGGCTGCAAGGTGATAGAAACAAAGGGTTCAATATTTACGGCGATAAATATTCAGAATACGGCATTTTCTTTAGACGACTTGTGGAGGAAAACCATTGCAGTTGTATAGTGTTAACGAGCCAAGAACCTTTTAAGGACTTGATGAAGCTGCAATACTCAGGACGACCTAGTTACTCTTTAAAAATTACTGGTTTAGACTTACAGGCAGCTAAGGCGCTCCTCTGCCAGCAAGGTCTGACTGATGAACATAAATGGGAAAGTTTACTTGAGCCTTATCTAGGTAATCCTTCAGCTATTAAACGAGTTGCCAGCCGAGTCGAAAGGTTTTTTGGTGGAGATGTAGCTAAATTTCTCAGCCACAAAACTGCTTTAACTTCTGAAGTTTATAGAGATACTTTGTTAAAACAGTGTCAACTAGGACGCTTGACTTCCTTAGAAAAGCAAATTTTACTTTATTTAGTAGAAAAGATTATAGATGCTCCTATAGGCGATTTTAGTGTAAATACTTTCACTCAGTTAGTAAGCGATATGCAAGCAAGGGCAACGAACATATCGCTTTCTGGAATTATAGAAGCTGTAGAAGCATTAGACCATCGTTCTTTGATCGTAGTTAGCAAAGATAAGGAAACAAAAGAATTGTTTTTTGACCTACCAGTGCTGACCAAAGATTATATTTTTAAAGGAAAACGTGTAGAATCACTAAATATGCACGGACAGGAGGAACGAGCCAATTTATTAAGTGCAGCTAATCAATTGTTTAACCCCCTTCCAACTTCAGAAACTTTTGCCCTGTGAGCTACTGTATCAATCCCTGGTGCAAACAACGCTACAACCAAGATGAGTTGGAGGTATGTCACTATTGCCGTACTACACTATTAATTAATGAGCAGTTTCGATTACTAGAACCATTACGCCCATTAGACACTGATAGCTCTACTCAAGTATTTGAAGTTGTTGACGTGCATGGTACATGGACAGACCCCCCAGGTATACACAAAGTTCTCAAGGTACTTAGTTCTACCGACTCTAAACTCATTGAGTTGATGGAGCGAGAAGCTAATATTCTCCAACTTCTATCAATTCCAGATATTCCAAGAGTTGATGTAGACGGCTATTTTACTTTTCAACCGCCTGGCGATGTCCCAGCGTTACACTGCTTAATTCTAGAAAAAATCCCTGGAGATAATTTAGCAGATTGGATAGATATTAATGGTCGAATTTCTCAATCATTGGCAATAGATTGGCTAAAACAATTAATTGAAATCTTAGATAAGTTGCACTCCTTTGGTTATTTTCATCGAGACATCAAGCCAAACAATATTATTGTTAAACCCGGTAATAAACTAGCATTAATTGATTTTGGCGCAGTGCGCGAGGTCACGAGTACATACATGGCAAAACTCAGTAGAGGTTTTAGCACCTCCGAAGCAAGTAGGGTCTATGATGCCACTGTAATTAGAACCGCTTGCTTTACACCTTTAGAACAACTTAATGGCAAAGCTGTACCCCAATCAGATTTTTATGCTCTTGGGCGCACCTTTGTCTATCTCGTAACAGGTATTTCCCTAGTCAATATTCCCAATAACTCTAAAACTGGGCAGTTGCTTTGGCGAGATAAAGCGCCGCAAATTGACAAGCCTTTTGCTGACTTAATTGATGAAATGATGGCTCCTTTTCCAGGGCAGCGTCCGCGAAATACTCAATTAATTTCACAGTATCTAGAACGGATACCTTTTCAATCAAAGCTGCGCCAATTAGTTAAATCTAAGCCATTTAAGTTTAGTGCAGTAGGTCTAAGTCTATTATTAATGGTTGGAATTTATAAGTTGTCCATGTATTCAGTTTCTAGATTCTACTTTGAGCAGGCTTCACGCAACCAATCGCGTCCTCAAGTTGCCAAAAAGTTTTATGAACTAGCAATAAAATACAACCCACAAGATGTTGACGCATTCAATAATCTAGCCTTAGTCTGTCAGCAACTCCAAGATTTTCCATGCGTTATCAATAATTACGAAAAGTTGTTTGAGTTAAAGCCCAGAAGTTGGGAAGGTCACTATGGGTTGGGAAGTTTTTACGATGATTTAGGCAAATACGATTTAGCAGAGGAGCAGTATAAAAACGCGATCAAATTTAGCAACAACTCAGCAGTGGATGCTATTACTAACTTATCGCGTTTAAAAAATAAGAGTGGTAAATATAAAGACGCAATCGCACTATCCTTTCAAGCATTGAGTAAAACTAAAGCTCCTGGTTCTCAATCGGCTGCTTATAAAAATTTAGGATGGGCAAAATTGGAACAGAAAAATTACAAGGAAGCTAAGGAATACTTAGAAAAAGCTACGAAGCTAGACCCGAATAGAACTGATGCTTACTGCTTATTAGCACAAGCACAGGAAGCTCTAAAAGACACTAATAACGCCAAATTATCCTGGGAAGTTTGTCTGATTGCGCCATCGAGCTTGCCAGAAGTTCAAACTTGGAGGCAACAATTACTACAGCGTGTATGGAGTAATAATGCTTCTCTGTAGTAAAATAACGACAAATCATTACTTTTATAAAATGATTATCCGCTCAACAATTGCATCTACTTTGTTTGTTCTAATCGGGATTGAAGATCGTGTATTTAGTCAAATTCCTCTATCTTCAAAAATCAACTCGCCACGACGATGTACCCAACCTATTGGTCGCGTTATTGGGGATGGAGATAATCGTTTAAAAGCAGGAAGTCTTCTATGCGCGGGAGATCGTTTGCAGCCAGTTAGTGAAGCAAAGATAGAAGTTTTATGCTATTTGAACCGCAAAGTTCTAAGGCTAGGTAAAGGTAGTGTTTCTGGGCAATGTTTCCCCCTCACAGAACAAGAGCAAACATTGGACTGTACGCGGTACAACCGAGCTAAATGTCCTAGGCGTAAAGGACCAATAGGAGATAATAATGCCCCACTATTAATTGCTCCCTACAGCAGTGTGGTTTTAGAGACTAGACCCAACCTAACTTGGAATAGGGTAGCTGGCACAACTAATTATAAAGTTCAAGTTAATGGAGTAGGCGTTAATTGGTCAGAAACAGTTGTTGAAAATAATTACCTTGCTTACCCCCAAACACAACCAGCACTTAAGTTTGGTAATGCTTACAAGATAACTATTATTGCTAACAAAGGTGCTTCTCCTGTAGTTGCCAGCGTAGCAACTATTAATCTAATCGATGAAGATCGAGCGCAGCAAGTCAAGCAAATTGTTCAACGTTTAGATAACTTGAAATTGCCTAAAGATGAAGCAGCTTACTTGGACTTAGACAGTATTTATATGTCCTACGGGCTTTTAACTCAATCTGTTGCCTCGCTAAAAGCGCGAGTACAGACAGGAAGTACAACGCCTGAAATCTATACAGCTTTAGGCGATCGCTATTTGGAAGCTGGATTACCCAATCTTGCCAAGCCCCTTTATCAAAATGCACTCGTCCTAGCTCAAAGAATTGATGATACAAGTCAAATAAATAAGGCAAAAGCCGGGTTAAAGAAAATTGAGCTTTATAGCCAACTACCTACAAGAATAAAGCTCGACCAATAATAAGGATGGCTATATTCAGGACTCGCTAATAAAGTTAATTGAGCTTGCCGTAAGGCTTCTGCTTTAGGTAAGTTTTTTTTCAACCCTTGATAAAACTTACCCATTAATTGAGCAGTAGATGCTTCCTCCACTAGCCAAAGACTGGCTAGTGTACTTCGCGCTCCTGCCTGAGCAGCTACTCCAGCGATACCTAATGCCGAGCGTTTATCTCCTTTTGCAGTCTGACAAGCACTTAAAACGAGCAGTTCAATTCCCGGTTGCGAGTTTAGCGCTTGATTTTTTACTAGGTTGTTAAATTCTCTAATATTGATTGCTTTATCCCAAGCTAAAACTGCGGTCTGTTCGGGATCAGAGCTAAACTGACCGTGAGTTGTTATATGAACTATTGGAAACCTTTTTTGGCTAATCTCGCGCTGAAAATTTGCGCTAGTAAATTTTTCATTTACAAGTTCTACTGCTGATACTGTATTTTGCTTAACATCAGCTATCTCCGTCTCAACCCCAGGTAGTGGATCTAGGTTTTTTAATGAATCAAGTTCATTGAAACTTGGACTTTTCTTAGATAGTCCAGCAATTAAAGCTCTCATCTGTTCAGGTTTTAGTGCTTTAGGCGATCGCAATTGAGAATTGAGAGTTACTGAGATGCTGTGCTTGTTTAGTAAATACTCTTTGCCATCGTGTAATAGCGACATCGGTAAGCTTTGCAAAGAACTATCTAGAACAAAAACTAAATTTCCTGATACAGGCAAATAGGATTTAATTGGAGCAATCAACTGATTGTAAAGTGCCTGTGAGTAATTTAAAATAACATTTTTACTTGTGTAAACAAATCTTTCATCTTGAAAATTTAAGCGCAAATTCTCTACGCTAGATTTTACGGATTCTACATTAGGAGAATAGAGATGAAGGGTTCCATCCACAGAACGAACAATCTCTTCTAATCGATCTCCCAAATCGATGATGTAAATAACGGCTGGTGGATTAGGATTATCTTGCAATCGATTTAAAGATACTAAATCCAATCGTCCACATTGGAGAAAATTTTCTAATTCTGCTAGTTGCAGTTGTTCGTTTATCTTAATAATTTGTTGGAGATTTGGATCTGTTGCTTCTAGTAGTAAGCGTAAATATTCTTGATAGACAGGTTCTACTTTCTCTTTAAATGAAAACTGAATATCTGGATTTGTGCCTAAAATATTGCCTCGTACTTGTTCGAGGTTATCAACCGCAGCCTCATAAGACTTAGTTGCCCTATCCAATTTTTTTTCTTGCTTGTAAAGCTTTCCTAATTCTTGCTGCCATTGATAAGCGATATCTGGAGCTTGAATTGACCCAGCAGCAGATAAAGCCGCCTCAAAACATTGTTGCGCTAGAGTAGTTTGCTTATTTTGACCGTATATCTTACCCAACCTACCTAAAGCATAAGATTCGGCTCGTTTATCTTCCAACCCTTTAGCTGCTTTTAAAGCTTCTTGACTGTAATCTAGCGCTGAGGCAAGAAGTGAGAAGTTAGTTCTAAAAAACACTTTCTGCTGCACAAGTTGAGTTAAGCTATTAGCAAAATTAAGCCGTGCATAAATTGATGGAATTGCAGGTAGCCTAGAAAAGTCATCAGTTAATAATTCTTGAGTTAGAGATTGGATTTGCGAGTGTTGAGATTTCTGTTTCCAATCTGTGGGCAGTTGTTCAAGTTCCACAAGTAAGCTCAAATAGTTTAACTCAGCTTGCAAGTGGGCAATATCATCTTGCGTAGTATTAGAAGAACTAATTATTTGTTGATAAAGATCAATGGTAAGCTCGGCTTTTTGTTGAGCCGTTTTTAGTGCTTTCTCTTTAGATAAAGGTTCTTCAGTTAATTGATACCTGTCTTTAATTTTGTTATATAAGGTTCGTTCCGTATTGGCTAAACTGAGTGAGATGCTATTATTATCTGCAGGAAGTTTCAAGCTTTTAGCCATGATAAAAGCCTGTTTTAAAGTAATTTCTGACTCTTCAGGCTTACCTAGTAGCCGTAGTACCTCTCCAAGATTTTGCAATCCACTAACTGTTAAAGGTAAGGTAGCTTTTTTCTGTATAGCTCTAACTAAAAGATCCTTCGTTTCCTCTAGCTTTAATTTTGCTTGTTGCTCAAATCTATTTTGACAAACCGAATCTTCCAATTGCAAAGCTTGTACTAAAGTCTTACAAGCGTGTGGATACATCCCTAAAGACTGCAAAGCTAAACTTTGATTAATTAAGCTGCCTGTCAAGCCTTCCTTGTTATGTAGCTTGCTGTAAATCTTGGCTGCGGCTTGCCAAGTCTCTAAAGCATTAGCGGCTTGACCCCGATTTAGTTTCTCATGACCTTGTTGAGTTAGCAATCTCGCCTGTGATTGCTGTTGTGCTTCCACGCTTACCGACGATTGGGCGACACTGCTCAAGTTACTCTGAGCCAAAAACACGAAAATGCTTAAGCTAATGCCTAGTAAAAAGCCAGCAAGTTTATACAACTGCTTGTTCATTTTTATTTAAAGGTATGATTTTTAACGGTATCTTGAACCTCTGTCGCAGCAGTCTGGTTGCATCCTTTGTTAGCTAAAAAATTAGATGCAACCGTACTCCCCATTGATTCTGCTGTTAAAACGATCGTTCCATCTGGGGTTTGTAGCCAACCTTGTGCTTCTACTACCTGTACAGGGGCAGTTGGCAGTGGCTCTTTTACAGTGTTTTCGCTTTGAGGAACATTCAAGGAAGAATCGTACCAGCCTGTGTTGCTTGCAGGTAAAAAGTTATCAGGATTATATGGAATCCCACCTGTACCTGTGTTTACAAAGGTACTAACTTTTGTGTTGGAGTTAGCTTGGCAAGTAGAGGTTATTTGTGATGGTTGAACAAAATTTTCTGGAAATCTTGTTGTGGGAACAACTTGAGCATCTAAAGTATTAATCTGTACTGTACCGTTTATCCCCAATGCTGAACTAGCGGTAATATCACTCAATGGAGTCAGGTGTGAGCGGGATTCAATACCAAAGATTCCTTGCGCCGTGATATTAATATTACCTCCTCGACCTTCAGAAGCATTAGCAGTGATATCACTGTTTTCTACGGGAATAGCTAAAATTAATGAACTTTTAACTGTAATATTACCACCATTTCCTATATCCTTAGCTTCCGCAGAAATAGTACTGTTATTACGGAGCGATAAGTTTTGTGAGCTAATATTGATATCACCACCATTACCACTTTGAGTTAAAGCAGTAATTTTAGCTAAATTGTTTAAACGAATAGAGTTAGCATCAATATTAAGAGTTCCAGCATTTCCTAGACCATCATTTCTTACAGTAAGTTCAGCGTTATTTTCTATTGATATATCGTTAGTTGTAACAAAAATACTTCCAGCATTTCCTGTCGGAATGGGCGGTAAGCCTGTCAATTGTTGAATTAAAGGATCTAATAAAAGTCCAGAGGAAGTAATTAAACTTGGAAATATGGTTTGCTCCCCTGCTCCCTTTGCTTCCACAAAACCACTAACTCTTACAAAGTCTGGTGCAGTAATAAATATATTTCCAGCATTTCCATAAGCTGCTGTACTCGTGCTAACACTTGCTCCGTCTAGTACAGTTAACTGTGGCGTGTATATAAATAAATTTCCTGCATTACCAAAGCCATAAGATGAAGATGCTACAGCACTTGGTGCAGAGCCGTTTGCTGCAAGATTAAGAAATTGTGCGCTTGAATCAAAATTTCTAGAACCTTCTACCAGAATTGATTGTGAAGCGTTTATATTTATATTACCACTTGTACCGGAACCAAAAGTGTTAGAGATAATAGATGCCCCGGCTTGAACTAGCAACCTATTAGTTGAAAGTGTAATATTTCCACTATTGCTTAAGTTATTTGCGCTAGATGTTATCACGCTAAAATTGTTCAATGGGTCGATCTGCGAAGCTCCTGTCAATTGAATAGAGTCTAGAGCATTAATTACTATATCTCCACCTACACCTGTAAAATAAGAGTCACTTGCTATCCCACCTGCTGATTGAAAAAAAACCTTTTTCGCTGAAATATTAATATCACTTCCTCGTCCAGAAGCACTCTGACTTACAACTCCTCCTCGATTTCTAATAGATTGGAAAAATATATTTGTATTTGGGTTAGAAGATGTCCCAGTAATTGATAGCAAATCCAAAGCAGTAATATTTATTCTTCCACTAATAGTTGAGTTCTGAGACTGAATTAAAATATATGAAGCATCCGAGATTACAATCTGATTGCCCTGAACGGAAATTTCACCATTACTAAATCCACTAGAATCTAGTAAAGATAAATTAGCAATTTGAATATTTTTGAACTTCTGTATACTAGAGTAGTTAAAAATCCAATCTTCAGAAAGAAAATCAACTCCAACTTGACCTGAATCAACACTGGCAACTTCAATTTTTCCAGTAGGTGCAGTGACAATGCCTCCATTAAAAATAACATCCCCACCTATCAATGCAATATTTTTCTCATTTTGTACTCGTAGTCCTGTACTACTATCCCCAGCACCTACAATAAAATTTGTACCTGGAAAAGTAGATAAAGTATGTCCAACTCCTCGTACTTCAATAGTTCCTGGATTCTGATTACCTGAAAAACCTAACCCTACAGGGACATTTATAGTCAATAGCGGTATTGACTGAGGTTCTGTGGCACTAAACTCATAGCCGTCTGCTAATCTAATATTATTAGCTGTACTAGCTAGAAAAGAGCCTCCAAGATCGAGAATCGCATTCGGTCCAAAAATAATACCATTAGGATTAATGAGAAACAAGTTAGCATTACCTAATATTCCTAGGTTCCCCAAAATATTAGATGCGTTCGTTCCTGTTACTCGACCAAGAATATCAGTTATCCCTTCTGGGTTATTAAAGTAAGCAGCCTGGTTATCTTTAATATTAAAATCTTGAAAACTATGAAATAGCAAGTTTCCTCTTGATGAACCACCCGTAATTATATCAGCAGATTTATCATTAACTATCTGATTAGGGACAACAATCGAATTACTACCTTCCAAAGAGGAGTCAGGAATGATTTGAGCGTGAGCAGCGGTAACAAATGAATAAGCAAAACTAAGCGACAATAAACAACTAGAGTAAGCTACGCGACAATAATGTTGCATGATAAATAATAATGTCTTCTATATTAATAAACAAAAAGATATGACAAAGATTGGTATCCTATGCCCTCCTGCCTCTGGACATCTCAACCCTATGATTGCATTGGGCTATGAAATTCAAAAACGTGGTCATCATGTTACGTTAGTTGGGGTTGTTGATGTTCAACCTATTGCAAGGGCAGCAGGGTTAGATTTTTTGGTAATAGGAGAAGATGAGTATCCATCCGGCTCTGTGGCAAATGTAATAGCACATTTAGGAGAATTAACCGGGTTATTTGCATTACAATATACCATTAATCAGTACAAACAAGGAGCTATTGCAATTTTACGAGATGCTCCAAAAGTCATTAGAAATGCAAAAATAGAAGCTTTGTTGATTGATCAGTCTACTTTAGAAGGAGGTACTGTTGCAGATTTTTTAGGTATTCCTTTTATTACTATATCTAGTGCATTAATACTAAATGCCGACGTAGAAGTTCCGCCTGCCCTAATTCCTTGGGAGTATGACACAGCTTGGTGGACTCGTTTACGTAACTTATTTGGTTATGGTATGCTTATGCTTCTCGGACAATCTATTATTGAAACGGTCGCTGACTATCGTAAACAATGGAACCTACCCCCGTACTCTTACAATAACGAGCCTTTTTCTAAGTTAGCTCAAATTAGTCAGCAGCCGTCTGAGTTTGAATTTCCAAGGAAGTCCTTACCTTCTTATTTTCATTTTGTTGGTCCCCTAGTCAATCCAGTTACGAGGCAGTCTATCAATTTTCCCTGGGAACAATTAACGGGACAACCATTAATTTATGCTTCACTAGGAACAATACAAAATCGTTTACTTTGGGTCTTTCAAAGAATTGCTGAAGCGTGTGTAGCAATAGACGCTCAGTTAGTTATCTCTCTTGGAGGAGCAATGAAGCCAGAGATTTTAGGAAAATTACCAGGGGAACCTCTCGTTGTAGAATATGCTCCTCAGCTAGAAATCTTACAAAAAGCCACGCTTACTATTACTCATGCAGGACTTAACACAACGTTAGAATCCCTAAGCAACGGAGTACCTATGGTAGCAATACCAATTGCCAATGACCAGCCAGGGGTGGCGGCAAGAATAAGTTGGACGGGAACTGGAGAAGTTGTACAACTCAACCAGTTGAATACTTCTCAACTTAAAACTGCTATTAATAAAGTATTAAATGAAGGTTCCTACAAAAATAATGCCCTAAAACTCCAACAAGCTATTCAGCGATCGGGAGGTGTAAGTCGTGCGGCAGATATTGTAATCCAAGCAATATCAACAGGTAAGCCTGTGTATAGATAAAAACTTATATAAATAATGGATTTTAAACAATATCAGTCTTTGTTATGGCTGCTACTGGGAATAACGAATAGCAGCTTTATATCTAGTCCACTAAAAGCCCAAACTCCACCAATCCGAGTCCCGTCTCCCCAAGACGTTCAGCCCCAACCAACTCCAATTCCTTTCCCTGTATTACCCCAACCTTTACCACCTCCTGAAGACTTATTACAGCCAACTGTGCCAACTCCCACACCGCTAGAAAATGTCCCTGGCGGACTGCAAACAATTAATGTAGAACGTTTTGAAGTAGTTGGTAGTACGGTATTTTCCCCCGACCAATTAGCAAAAGTTCTTGCTCCCTTTACCAATAGACCAATTTCCTTTGCCGAATTATTCCAAGCACGATCAGCGATCGCCCAACTCTACTTTGACAACGGTTACGTCACGTCCGGCGCTTACATTCCTCCCCAAACTCTTCAAGGCAAAGTAGTTACAATTGCTGTCCTTGAAGGCGGCTTAGAAAATATACAAGTTACAGGGACAAAATATCTTAACTCCAACTATGTCCGACGGCGAATCGCGATCGCCACAAAAGCACCTCTGAAGCGTGATCGCCTGTTACAAGCATTACAACTACTACAACTCAATCCTTTAATTAGTAATATATCGGCAGAACTATCAGCAGGCACTCGCCCCGGACAAAGTATTTTAGAAATCCGAGTTACCGAAGCCCAAAGTACAACACTTCAAGCGACGATTGATAACGGAAGATCGCCAGCAGTAGGAAGTTTTCGTCGCAATATTCAACTAAATGAAGGCAATTTATTTGGCATCGGCGATCGCATTAATTTCGCTTATACCAATACGGACGGTAGCAATGCAATCGATACAAGTTATTCTTTGCCCCTCAATCCTCGCAATGGGACACTCAACCTTGGCTATGGAACAACCTCAAGCAGAGTAATTGAGCCACCTTTTGACTTGTTAGATATTAAGTCGGAATCTCGCTACTATGACATAGCTTTGCGGCAGCCAATTATTCAGACTCCAAGCCAAGAACTGGCAATAGGTTTAAGTGCTAGTCGCCTTGAAAGCGAAACTTCCTTATCTGGTATTCCTTTTCCCTTGTCTCAAGGTGCGGATGACCAAGGCAGAACTCGAATTTCTGCCATTAGATTTTTCCAAGAATGGACGCAACGAGATAGCCGCCAAGTAATTGCAGCGCGATCACAATTTAACTTAGGAGTTGATGCTTTTGATGCGACAGTTAATGCGGAACAACCTGATAGCCGCTTTCTTTCTTGGCAAGGACAAGCCCAGTGGGTACGTCTATTAGCCCCAGAAACTTTACTTTTGGTTCGCGGCAATGTCCAGCTATCAACAACTTCCCTTGTCCCTTTAGAACAGTTCAGTTTGGGCGGTTTGCAAAGTGTGCGTGGCTATCGTCAAGACCTACTTTTAACGGATAATGGTGCTTTTGCTTCGGCGGAAGTGAGATTGCCAGTTTTGCGAGTATCCGATTGGAATGCAGTCTTACAAGTAGCACCTTTTGTAGATATTGGTAGTACCTGGAACTCTGGCAAAGCCGCACCAGATACCAATTCTTTAGCTTCGGTAGGTTTGGGTTTAGTTTGGCAGCAGAGCGATCGCTTTACGGCTCGTCTTGATTACGGTATTCCTTTAATTTCTGTAGATTCTACTGAAAGAACATGGCAAGAAAACGGGTTGTACTTTTCCGTGTTTTACAACCCTTTTTAGCCTTCTGAAGAAACGTCTAATTTCTCTTCAACTTTTGAAAGCAGACATTTAAGGCTCTTATGTAAGACCATTAAACTTTCTCGATCAGTTTTACTAACTGGAAACTTCTCCAATGATTGATTAAGTTTTGTAATATAATTAGAAGCTTTGCTTGCCTGCTGAGGAGAGTGCTGATTGATTATTTGATTAATCAAAGTGCGTGTATCCCGCACTGATAAGTTTTTGCTAACAACTTCTTGTGTTGCTTCAACGCGAATTTTTTGTGTTTTCTTTTTGTCAAATCCTAATCGTTCGACGTGGAGTTTTGCAAGTTCTCGCACCTTGCCATCTTCTAAGCCAGCAGAACGAATAGCTTCTTTAAGATCGTCTGGATAGCTTAAGACTGGAAAAATATTAGTATTAACAGATGCCGGATTCAATTTGAACTTTAACAACACTTTCAACACAATATCTTGTTCTTTGGATCTCCACTCAATTGATTCAATCCATGCTGTCTGTGCTTGTTTTTCAGCAGACCTAACGTCTGAAAATTCATGCGCTCTTCCCGATGCTTTCAGCTTGTTAACTAAAAAGTTAAGATGCTCAGGTATTTGTTTTTGGGGATCGTTGAAGGAAAACTCTTGGGCAATAAGGTTAACTAAGTTCTCAGCTAAATCAAGGGCGCATAACTTCTCTGCATGAAGACTTGTGACGATTGCACGTTCAAGCATCTGAGGATCTTCAGGGGAGGAGCCTCCTGTTAGATAAACAGCCTCTAAAGCCTGCCAATCGCTACAGTTTTTAGAATTCAGCAATTTAGCTCCCCGCCATCGCAACTCCCCGTCAAATATTAGAGATATCCCATCATCATTGGGTGGAAACAAGATTATAGGAGCTTGCTGCCCATGCTCTTCTAAACTGGCGGCTCGTTCCTTTACCATTGCTTCAGTAATCATTTGTCTAGGCTGCTTGGGGTTGCGCTGAACTTGATTAATAGAAACCTTTTGAACTCCACCAGCTTGCGCTAATTGAGCAGTAAGTGCTTTGATTTGTTGCTCCAACTCAGCTTTTTGAGCAGTATCAAGCTTTCCTAATTTAATAGTCGCAATCTCTGCTTGTAATTCTTGAAGTTCTTCGTCTTTCTGTTTGACTTGCCTTTTCAGATCGAATGCTTGCTTGGCGATCGCACTACCTTGATAGGACTCAGTTAGGTCAACGGGTTGTTTTGCCATATTACAAACGATCTTCAATTGCTTGGATAACTGGACTGAAACCTTTTAGGGCTGGAGTTCTAGGGCGATAGAGATAAACAGGTAATCCTATGTTAGGATCTGACGCATTTACAAACTCTGCTGAAAATTTGATTTGCGGAAAGCATTGAGTTTCATACTCTTTCAAAATTGAAGGTAACGCAGTTGGATTGTTACTATCTAAAATCTTAGAATGAGCAGCAATTTCAGGTTGTCGAGTATTTGGGATAAATCCTAAAAGCTCAGGAAGCGGTTCTAAGTCGAGTTCTAGAGCATTTGAATAAAACCATTCTAGGAATAATCCACCACTGGTTGTTGCTTTGAAGTCAGGTTCAACAACAACAATGAGATGAGTGACGGCTGGAAGAAGAATACTTCCAAATGGCTCAAGTCCACCGGGAGTATCAATGAGAATAATGTCGAAGTCTAGTGGAAATTTTTTTAGGCGATCTTTGAGAATGTAATATCGTCGCTTGTAGCTTTCGATTTGTCTTGGTGTATCGCGTAGAGCAGCCCCGCCCTGAATTATAAAAGCATTTTTCGTGTGTTCCTGCCAGATTGGAGTAATTGGATACTCTCCTTTAAAATCAGGCTGGAAGATTTTTGCTGCGGAATGCTCAGGATCGGCAATCCCTAAACCTGTCCATAAGCGAAGCGAGTCTTGCTGATCTAACTCAATCAATAGAGTCTTATACCCCTTCTTAGCAAGAGGATAAGCAAGATGCGCGGCAATCGTAGTCTTACCTACTCCACCAGAATTACTCATGATACCCAATATCATTTGGTTTTGGGCTTTACGCTTTGACATGGTGAAAACAGTATGTAGCGATCTTTGGACAATTGTACTCCTGAATTTGTAATTACATAACGTTATGCAGTGACGAAGTTTTATAAAAGTTTTAATGAATAACGTTATGCAGTGGATATTATTATGCTGTTTTACCAAGTTAGGTAAGACAAAATCTAATATACCAACCCAGACTATTCGTCTTGTGGTTATAGGCTAAAAGCACTAGCAAAGTTATGGCAAACTTTCGCAAGCTATTCCATCCGAGTCACCGTCCAATCTAAATTTATCCCTAGGAAAAGCATTTAAGACCTGCTGCGCTTGGGCTTGAGTTTTGAAATCGCTACAATTGCAATCACTATTAACACAAATTGGTGGTGATTGAGTTTGTACGGATGAAGCTACTTTATTTGATGTTTGAGAAATGCTACTGGATTTCCCGCGCCTATAGTCCCAAGGCATAATAGGCGACTTCTGGTTCCAATAGCCCAATCGCTTTTGCCTAGCTTGTGCTTCTGCTTGCAGGTACTGGTCTTTAGCTACAGTACATCCACTAAGATACTGGCGATAAACAACTGCCTGACCCTCTTGCACCATTTGTAGGTTAATCGAGCGTTTACCCACATATAGCTCTGCTACAGTTCTTCCATAGCGGTCGCGCGTTATCTCTCGGACTTGTACCGCCCTGCCTTGGGGTAGCAGTTGCTTGAGCCGGGAGGTGGATTGTTGTCCCAAGGTGATTAAGCGCGTTCTGGAGAATCAATGCAAGCTAATCGAATCGTAGCGACTTGTCCTGACTGACGGATTCGCAAAGTGTCGCCATCGCCAATGCTGACAACGGTGGCGAAGGTGTTTTGTGCTAGTAAAGGAGCAGGAGTAAAAGTTAGAAAAAATAATGCAATTGTTTGAAATTTTAAAGTAAACATCTTTGTAATACAGCTTAAATCTAACTTTCTTATCTTTCCCTACTAACTTGGAAAACAAACATATTTAGATAAACTTTGTAGCGGTCACTTTCAAGACTATTACTAAATTTCTGAATGATTGAACCTCAATTCTAAACTTAGGCACAGTTACCAACAAATTCACATCAGTATTTTCACTGAAATGAATGTTTTAATTCTCCTGTACTTGCGGATTTTCTCTGATTACACAAAGAAATTAGACGAGTAGAATACAACGTATGATGTATCACTTGTTCTCAGAAATATCTAGATAATAACTATTGAAAAAGTCGAGAAAGGAGCCGTTAGAGAATGGGTAAAATTTATTTCGGAAATCTTCGAGCTGGTGGCATAAGCAATTCCTTCTTCAAGTAGTTTTTTGCCCTCAACAACTTTTTGCAACACAACCGAATTTTAGATGAAATATTTGAAATAATAAAGAAGTCCATATGGGAACCTTATTCGCGCTGCTCTTTTTTTTATCGCCACTGGTACTTGTAGCAGGACTAATAAAACCAAGTTTGGTTCTCCCCTGGGATAAAACAAAAACCAGGTGTAGAGCAGGATTAACCTACAGCATTTCAACTGTTGTTTTTTTTGTCCTGGCTGGGATAACCTTGCCAAAAACAACACCTCAAGAAGTGGTATCTTCACCAGCAACACCCTCTATTATTCCATTAGCAACACCCTCTGTTGCTTCTGCATCATCCTGGAAGTGTAAAGACTTTGTTGACCAAGCAGATGCCCAAGAATCTTTTGATAACGGTAACCGTTTCAATCTTGAGGACAACGATGGGGATGGTATAGCTTGCGAGGAAACCTCAAAGTTCGGTTTTCAGGCTAAAACCGCAGGTGAGATAAAAGAACCTATCCCAGAATTCACGTACTCTCCTGAAATTTCCATAGGTTTAGCCAGCGAACCTTATGTAATTTTCGTAGGAGAAACTGCCGAAGTCTGGAAGGGAGAACAGATCACTGAGTACGATGATGCTATATCAGGGTGCATTGCGGAGGGGCTTGGCAGCGTCCACCAAGTGCAAGTTTTCTTTGCCATAGGTGATGATAGATGCGAAGTTGTGGATTTGACTGAGGAGGCGAACAGTGAAATCTTGACCCTCGTAAACGGCGAACGCGCTACCCCTCAGCCCAAAGGTAGTATGTAGATTAGTTCATTTGTACTGTCCACATAGTGCTGCTTCCAGTCTAGCTGTCCAGTAGCATCAGACTGTTGCTGTAATGTTATCAGGACCCATTGCCAAATTTCCGCCTGCTGCCAACGATAAAAGTGGCTGGCAACTGTTGACACTGAACCATACCCTTGGGGCAAATCTCGCCATGTCGCAACCTGTACAGTCAATCTATTTTCATCCCATTGATAATCTGTCGATGCTCTAATGCTGGTCGCCCTGTTCTTGGTTTTTGCGGTAAGATCGCCCGTAAGGCGTATGCAGCAGATTCGCTGCCTTGCGTTTAGCCGCTTCTCCCCGCCTGTCATACCGCGCGGTAGTTACGGGACTGGCATGACCCGCTAATTTCTGCACCGTGCTAATATCTGCCCCTGCATCCAGCAGATTACTAATAAATGTCCGGCGTAAGTCATGAGGCGAGAAAGATGCGATTGCAGCTTCCTTACCTCTTGTCCTTAAAATATCCAACACTGCCTGGTCAGTCATCGGTCGCCTTTCAATATTTCCACCCCGACGAGTAGGATAAAACAACGCCCCAGAGTCTTCTCCCCGCCAACTTAACCAGTCTCTTAGTGCTGCGGCTGCTCCATCATCAAGGTAGGTAGTCCGATCTTTATCACCTTTACCTGATCGCACCTTTAAACAATTATCCTGCTCATTCCAATCAGATAGGTCAAGCGCCACAACTTCAGAGCGTCGCAAACCCGCACCATACAACACTGCGATTAATGCTGCATCGCGGCGACCTTTTACCGACGAATCCTTGGCGCAGACGTTAAACAATGCTTGGACTTCCCCAATGCTCAATGCCCTACCCTGTAATAACCTTTGCCCAGTTTTGCGCTCGATGGCGATCGCTCTATGGTAATCTTCCGCCGACATCTGCCCCAACTTCCAGGTTTCTTCTAGTACCCGACACAGCGCTGCCATCATTTTATTGGTAGTGCTGGGTGCATAGCGCTCTAGCAATTGCGTATAAATAGCTTGGGTATGCTGATAGCGTAGTTCCACCCAAGGGAAGCTAATTGCGTCTAACGTGCCATCGCTGACTATAAGCGCGATCGCATCCAACGCTCCTCTCATCGTCCGCCGCGACCCCACGCGCAACTGGGATAAGTAAACTAATACCGGATTAAGACTTGCCTCTGAAACTGAGACAGTAGGATTCATTTTCTGCAAACTTAAAGGCGATTGGCTCATAACTTTATCTCCCAATCTTCAACTTTCAAGCTCTCTACGCGATTAAATTCCTTTGTATTATGGGTAACTAGGGTTAAATTATGAGCTAAAGCGATTGCGGCAATTAGATAATCGTAAGCACCAATAGGTGTTCCCTGACTTTCTCGTTGTGTCCGAATATGACCGCAGACAATCGCGGATTCTCCGGCAAAAGGTAAGCTTTGGAACTCGTCGAAAAACCGTTCTAGCCGTGCTAAATTCTGCTGCTGCCGGGAACTACGGTAAGCTCCATAATAAAGCTCAAACTTAACCACATCGCACAACAATATGTCTGTTGGCGATCGCCTGGTCAAATTCTGAAAAATATTCTGGTTGCGGCGATTAAGGTAGCCAATACAGGTATTTGTATCTAGCAAATAACTCATGTAAACGATTGCCGCTCGGTTATTTCCCCTTGAGAAGCTCGAATTAAGGGTTCCCCTTCCCAAGTCCCGAAAGTTTCCTCAAAAAAACCTGGCGACCAACCTAATACCTCTGGCGGATTAACTTTGGAGACTACTGGAAGCCTCCGTACTCTCATAGTGACAACTATATCAGTATCCTTCATCTCCACTGGAACATCTAAGTGAAGGATGCCATCGCTCCCCACATGGGAGTGAATACTAATATTTTGTTCGATTTGAGCCATTTTTTCGCCTCCACCAGCTAATTACCTAACTGCGTCTTTATTTTAGCATAGCTTTTGGGAAGGTCACTTCTCATAAGCTATTTTATAGAGAATTACTCTAGCGAAACTCTAACGACATGAGCTAGGGTACAATAAACTTTAATCGCGTTTTGAGGTGGTCTATGGGTTATGCCGTCAGAAAACTCACTCTAGCTGAATTTTTGCAGATGTCCGCTAGTTGTGATCGCACCGAATTAATTGATGGAGAAATTGTCCCCAAAGTGTCCCCAAAATATAAACACGCTTCTGCCCAAGGTCGATTGTTTCGATTATTAGATGATTGGTGCGAACAGGAGCAATGTGGTCGAGTTCTCACAGAATGGAGTGTAGTTCTGCAACGCCAAGGTCAAGACTGGGTTCCCGTTCCCGATTTAACTTATGTTTCCTATGAGCGCGTACCCGTTGAATGGGAAGAAGATGCACCTTGCCCCGTTCTGCCAGAATTAGTTATCGAAATCATCTCCCCCGGTCAGTCTTTTGGGGAAATGACTCAGAAAGCTACAGATTATTTGCAAGCTGGAGTAAGTCGCGTGTGGGTAGTAGATAATCAAGCTCGGTCGGTAACTGTTCTTGGTGCTGATGAATTTCCCCAAACTTTTTTGATTGGTAACATAATTTCTGATGCGCTGCTGCCAGGACTAGAAATCGCCGTTGCCGATCTGTTTGCAAAAAGGGGCAATCGCGCTAATGCCAATGAGAGCTAGTGATAAATGCAGGCAGTGCAGCAAGCTTTCTGTGGATCAGGCGATCGCGCGTCATGGAACCGAGGGTGATAGCTGCTGGGCGGGAGAGCTATGTCACAAACGCCGTACCTATTACAAGAAGCGCGATTTGTATAACCGCAATCGTCGTCTTAAATATCAAGGGGAGAAAGAGTCTGCGGCGCAGTTAGATTCTACCGATATCCCTACTATCCCGGCGATTATTGTCTATTTTTACCGTCAGCGTAAGGACGAGCCGCTTCATGCTGTGTCGGTTGAATTATGGATAGGACAGCAAAAAAAGGCAGTACGCGAACCAGTCCATACTTTAGGCTGGACGGGGGCGCACGTCAAAGAATACATTACTGGTGCGATCGCAGGGTTTAATCGGCAATATGAGGTAAATGTTAATGGGGTCGCGGCTACAGTAGAATTAAATCCTGGGTTGTGTCTACTCTTTCCTTGTCCCTTGAAGATGGATGCGGACGAACGCTGATGCCTACTTATACACAGCTTGAACTAGATTTATGGGGCGATCTGAAGTCTGCGCTCAATAAACCAAATGGGGCAGATTTTTCCCAGCTTTGGCAAGACTTGGAGAGTGCGATCGCTCCTCTGGAGAATAACCAACAACTCCTCGTCGCGGCGGAAGCTATTTCCCAGATTGTCGAAGTCTATGTCAAACGAGCTAATGGTGTTTTAGATAGTTTGGAAGTTACAGATAATAGCCTGGGTCCCGTCCTAGATGATGACTTTTTATCTGGCTTAATGAGGCAATCGATGTCCCTCGATCTGTCGGACTTGATGGAAGAACTTGCTGTTGATACTAAAGTTAATTCCGATCTTGGGTCAAGGGTATCAGTATTAGATCGCACCGAAGCTAGGGCTTTGGCAAGGAAAGCTAGGGCGCAAATGAGGAAAGCATTGAAAGGTTTGGCAGAAAAAGAGGATATCCCTAAGTGGCAGAATGCGATCGCTCTATGGATGGGGCAGCACCAAGGAGCAAAGGTGTCTCTGTGGCAACTGCAACAGGCACTTGGTATGCCTTTGGTTGAGGTTTGGCTGGGGTTATTGCATTCTCCTACATCTCATCAGTGGAATGGTACAGGTGAGTTTTATCGGGATGCACGAGATTTTTGGATTAGTGATTAGTAGGATGAATTTACAGTATTGCAGGTTTAAATACGATCTTCTATATCGCTTCGCATACAAAGTAATTAACTCCTCCAAGTTTTTTCCCCTCAAAAATGATGGGATAGGAGAATATTTAGCTAGAAATTCCACAATGTTTGATATGTTAGCAAATTCAATTACTGAAAAAGGAAAAAATATTTTTCTTCTTTGGTTGACGCTGGACAAATTCAATATCAACTAGCATTGATTCATTAATTTCCAATTTCTTTGGGCGATCGCACACCACAAAGCTGTCTCTCAAGTGATATGACAGTCCACAATGTTTTATCAATTCTTGGTAGGCTTTGGCAACTTCTGGAGGATATTGTAGGTTCAATACCTTAATTGCAAAATCTATCCAAGCACATTCAATAGTTTCGTTTTCCATGTAAGAAATTCCGTCAGTTACTTCTGGGAAAGATTGGGAAATTTCTTCGGCAAAAAAAGCTCCACCTTGCTTTAGTTGATTTTTTATTGTTTCACAATAGGTACGCAGTGCAGTTTTTGATCTATAAAAGTAGATATCATTAGAATAATTTATATCTCGCAGATTCTCTCCTTCTCGTATTACCGAAGTCCACATTTCATCCCCCAAAGCTGACAAAATTCTTCTAACATGAATTGGTTTGCGGTCTTTCAAAATAAAGCTGAGTTCTCTTAATTTTAGTTGTTGTTCTTGGGGGCTATTAACAAAATATATTTCTGGACAAGGTAGATTTATTACTTCGTAAGCATACTCTATTGCTTTTTGAGCTTCAACTTGATTTATTGGTCTTGTTGAAAGCACAATGTCGTTCCATCTTCTTAGGTAATCGTAAAAAAGATGTTTTTGCTCTGGATGTAATTGCACAATAAATATTGGTTGGTGAAATAAACTTTAGTACGTTCTTGAGTTTACAATTCAAGTTTGTCAGTTGTCGACTTACCGTAAAACATGAAGTTAAATCACTCATTGACTATTTTTGCACAGTAGGAAGGCTCTGAATATAAGACTCAAGCAACATTTTCTTATATAGTGATTCATTTGCTATTTTTTGAGTGAACCAGTTGAAGACAGATTGACTTAGAGCTATTTTATTTTCAGTCATGTCGCTGATAAAAAAATCCTCGTCAAGCTTATAATTAGCCTCCGCTAAGATAGACATTATGATAGCGTGGCACTCTCTACCTTGCTCACTTAATCTTAGTCCTTTGTTCCAATCTATTTGTTTTGAGCAAGCTTCTGGCTTGGTAATAGCTAAATATTCCAACTGCTGTTCTTTTAATATTTCATCTGATAATTTTTGATTTGTAATCCAAACAATCATCGTAATTGATAAAGTTACTATAAATGGTACAGAAACTTCAAGGCTTACATCATCAATCAGGGACAAACTAAACAGTCTGATTGTTGCAAATATACAAATTACAAAGGCTATCCACATTACTTTTATCCAAAAGTTATTCTTAGCAATTTCTTTGCTGAGTTTTTGTAACTGTTGTTGTTGCATATTTAGTTTACTTTAAGTATGTTAACGCAAATGTTAATAGGCTCTGGACTAGCAATAATGTAACCAATTGCTTCATCGATTATATCATTAACTATGCCCTTAGTTAAAGTTTGGCTGGGGTTATTGCATTCGCCTACTTTTTATCAGTGGAATGGTACAGGTGAGTTTTATCGGGATGCACGAGATTTCTGGATTGACAGTTGCGGCGATTGCATTAGCTGAAAACTTATAATTCAGGCAACTACTATTTAGCTTGACCGATACGGAATCATCTCCACCGTGCAAAACAAACTTCTTAGCTTGGAGCCTGTACTGATGATTGTCCTTGATCTGCTTTTTTTACTGGTGGTAATACATAGGTTACAGCTTTTGTCTTTCTAGCATCGATTTTTTGCTTTTGCTCTATTAACTTAGGTTTTCCTAGTGAACAACGAACAAAATAACCTTTGCTCAAAACCAGTGTTGTTTCTTGCCTTTGTACTTCTAATTCCCAAAATTGCCCTACAGATTCGGCAGGCAAACTACCCAAAACTTGTAAAACAAAGGGTTGGTATTCCGAAGCATCCTCTTTACCTCTGGGTGGTTGCTGATTGCGCCGAAATAGAATAGAAATATTTCCGTCTGCTACGGACTCAATTTGTCCTACTAGCTTAAACGCATCAACTTCTCTTTGATTGGCTGTCTCTAGCTCAGTAGAGTCAGAGCCTAGAAACTGTAGCGTATTAATATTGACCAGTTGAAATCTTAATGGGTTCGTGCTGGGGTAAACTGTCCATAAAGCAGGTTTGGGAAGCAATTCTGGTTTTGTAATATATTCGGGAAACTTCTTTTTAAGTTGACGCAATAAGCGTCCGTCTGTTTTTGCTGGTATTTCTAAACCCGACTCGGTAACAAGCATTCCTATTTCAGGATTTTCCTTACTTGGCTCAAAACTGCCGCATACAGTACCGATTGCTTGATATATAACGGATTTGTAGCTGTGTGTTGATTGTTGATTATTACTTTTCGATTCCATGCTCTTGCTCCATAAAAGTCAACAATTTATTTTCAAAATCAGTTAGGTACATTTGCCGTCCTAATGATTCCAAGACTGTATAAACACAACGGTCTAGTAAATCGCACTCCCGTAAGCGCCGAATCCGCTTTAGAGTCTCTGGCAGTTGACGGCGGACATCTGGTAAGTCAATGGGGTTGAGGTTATCGGGTTTCACAGCAAGAGTTGTGTCATAAACATCAACGGCTATTGTAAAGTCTCTTAGCTCAAATGAGATCGCCCAGCAGCCATTATATTTCCGTTCAGCACCTTCTAACCGAGTCAGGGTAAATACATCGCCAACACAGCAGAAATCACTGGCTTTAAACAGAGGTTTTTCCTTGAGGCGTTCAACGATACCCTTGACTTCTTTACCAGTGGGGTGTTTGCCACCTGTTTCCTGTAAGATTTGTTGCCAAGCTTTTATTTGTTGAGGGGGCTGAAAAATTGTCAATGAGCGACAAACAGATTCAGTTGCTGGCAAAATGTGTCCAAATTGGACACAAAATTCTTGTAAGTTGTCCACAACATTAGCAGCTTCAATTAATCGATAGCAATGACGACGTTGAAATCCAAATCTGTCTTGGCAATATTCCTCAAAAGTTCTATGAGTTGAGCGGTACAGTCTTTTGTCTCGTAATTCTCTTAGCGCCGAGCCTGCCTCATAATATGCACGTTCTACCTTCAACTCCAACTGATGTCGCTCTTGTTCTTCGTCTTCGGTTAACTCTCCAATTTCTTGGGTAGTAGTAACTACAGCTTCAACTGTAACTATGACTTCAGATAGCACTTCCAACTTTGGGGACGATTCTTCAACCATTTGGATTTCCGGTGTAGTTACAGATTTCGCATCGTCATTGCTCGTTAATTCTTCATTCTCCTTACCCCCAAGCCCTACAGGGCTTTCAAACAGTACCCAATCTTCACGCTCAAAGATATGTTCATCCTTTGTTTCTACTGCACCTCGTGCCATTAGTTGGGCTACAACAAAAGTTTTGCCGCTTAGTTCGTGACCGTCACTAACAGTTATGCGATCGCCTACAGAAATAATTTGCGCGATTGCCCACTCGTCCGGTTGAAGCAGATTTGGCGATTCGGGGATTTCTACTTCGCTGTCCCAGCTAACCCATACTTCCGCCAATCCGCCAGGGGTAATTTTTAAGTCGCAAATGTGTCCAAGCAATTTTGAATCTGCTCGGTTAACTGGCATTCCTACTTCAAACCGGGCTAAAGACTCGTAATTCTGGCGCTTACGGATTATTCCGGCTAGTTCCTTATCTAACTGCCTGTGTTCTCTAACCTTGCTTCTTTGTCCACGTAAATTGTCCAGGCTAGTATGCAGGGATTGTTCTTGGGTTTTCAGTGCTGATATTTCTTCAATAAGGCTAATCATGATTTCGGTTCTCTAGTTTTTCACTGAAATCGCGTAAATTGCTTCTGTACCATGAACGGGGATATTTGAACCAGATGAATTGTTACGGAAGACCCAAAGCTCTCTTGGACTACCTAACCCTTCCACTGAAACAAACGATAAATTCTCTAGTTGTTCGATCCGTGCTTCATCAATAGAATCGCCACCAACGCGGGAAATTGTAAATTGCAACCGCTCAAAGATCCACTTGAGCATTTTTATCGGTAGCCAAGTTAGTTCTTTGAGGTGGCTTGGTTCAACACACAGAAAATCAATCAACAAAGCTGCAACTTTTTTTCTTTGTTCTTTATTGGATTGGTTCATCACCTCAATCAACCTTTGGCTATCTTTTTGCAATTTTTGGGCTATTTCTACCCAAGATTGGCATTGGAGGATCAGTAAAACCAATTCTTGAGCAGTAATTGAATCACTACTAACTATTGGTGCTATTGGTGGTGAATTGGTGCTACCACCAATAGGGTTAAAGCTAGTCTCTGTAGTAGTTTCAGTGCTTTGATTGGTGAATTGGTGGTTGGGTGACTTGCTAACTTCTTTGTTTAGCTCAACTACTGATGGGTCAATCCTTGTTTTGGCTATTGATAGTTCGGCTTGAGAAATTTGGCTACTTGACTTGATTTCACCAATTTCACCAACTTTAGGCGCAATGGCTTGTAGGGCAATCTTTTCAACGATTGGTGATACCACCAATTGTCCACCAACACCCACCAATTTAGGCGGTGGGAAAGGAATATATTTCATTTCACTGCCTTCGCCAACAATTTGTCCATGACCTCCTTTTGCTAGAGCAGTAAACACTACTGTGCGGATTTTCTCTACTGCCCATCCTTTTAGGGCATTGATACGGGTTTTGAGGAACGAGGCATTTAGTCCTAATCCCGACTTTGTGAAAAACTTCTCGGCTTGGGTTTGGACTTTAAAAAATATGCCTTCAAGTTTCCTTGAAGGCGCATTGTTAGCATGAATGAGTTTTTGCTGCCATAAGTAGAAAGAGGCTATTTCTACAGCGTGTTGCATTGTTTCGCCAGAAATTGTTGATTCAGGTAATTTACCGCTTAAAACAGCATTTACTATATGCAGCCAAAGAGCTAGTCTTGCTGTGTAAGCTTCAATTTTTGGATACACAAGGGAAAAGGCAAAGTGATTTTCTTCCCGTTCATCATCGGCTAAAGTATGATTCCATGCTTGGAATAACACTTTAGCCTCTTGGGAAAGCAGGTAGTCCTGAGTTGGTAATTCTTCTAATTTTTCGTATAGCCATTCTAAAGTTTCGGTGAAATTACTTTCTGGTTGGAAAGTAAGTAAATCAAGATACCGGGGTGGAGCATCGAGAATTGAGCAGTACAAAAATCTAGCACTGTAGCCGCTAGACATAAAATTTACGTCATCTACCATGAGCCGATTTAAGGTGTCCCATTGGTAAGTCCCGGTTTTATTAAAGGCAGTGCGGGACAAAAATAACCTAGCGTCTTGGCGGTCGTAGTTACAGGCTGCGCCGTTAAAGAAACTCAATTCTAGCTGTAAGTCATCCCCTTTGCCCCCACCTTTATATTGGTTAAGACGTTGGTAATCTGCGACCAATTCATCAATATATTCCAATAATCCGCGTGGATTTTCTGCGTGGATGCGGATTTTAGTGGAAGTAGTCACGTTACTCAAAAGCCGCCGCATTCTTACTGGTGGTTTGCCTTCGGCTTTTTTGTCTTGCTCGTAGTCGGTTAGATTTACATCGTAAATATCTTTAGCTTCCCCTTCCATCTTTTCTAAGGGGGAAATTACTTCTTTTTGCGGTGGGGTTTTAGCTTGTCCACTATGGCCAACGTTAGCTGTCCAAAAAATGCAGTCTTGAGTATAACCGCCGCCAGCATTAACTACTATCCTGGCGCTCGTACCAATTCTGGAGGCGCAAGCAGGCAACAGGGTGTTAAATAAATACTCTGGTGCGGTGGGCATTGCTTGCGCTTTGGCATTAATAGCTTCGGCAAGAATAGGATTAAGATACAGCCCCAGGTCTAATCGTTTACGGCAGTTTTTAATTATTGGCGTAAATGATTCCATCGCCGCTACTACTTCGCTTGCCCCATCCCCTTCAGAGCGAATTATTCGCACTAAGTTTTTAATGTCACTGTAGGGCTTTCTAACTTCCTCGGCTAAGTCCATCAATGCTGCTGTTTGGGCAGATTCTGTATCGTAGCGATTGATTACTGCTGTAATGCGATCGCATAAGCTTAGTTTGTTAGGGCTTGAATTTGTTGAGTTATTTGCTGCAACTCCTTTATTTACTGGGCGTTCTCTCAACTCTGCTAGAGGGGTATTTTTGAAATGAGTTTTCCAACACCAGGCACGGAGGCAATTATTTACGCCGTCACTCTTACAGCTAGGAGCGGGATTGCTTTTATTGGCACTTTCCCAAATAGATTCAATTTCCGAGGTCGGTAAGGGTGGCGAACAGCGCAGGGCGTAGGCTTCTAAGAGTAATTTAGGCTCTCCGTCAAAGTTTTGTCCGATTGTCTGGAGGTAATTAGCGACTCCAATCAGGTCACGGGCCAATTTTGCGCCGTTACTATTGCGTCCTCCTTGAGATGTGCCAGCTTCTAATAAATTACGCGATTCTTTAGCCAAACAAACTTCAATGGGAACGGAGTAAGGTACTGGTAAAGTTATATCTTCGTAGCGTACAGCCAGTAGTGCGGGGGGCTTTTTAACTAAGCTTTCTAATTTGCCCAGTAATTCTTGATAAGAATATTTCTGTCCAGATTCTTGTACGATTTCTGTTTTACGCGGTTCTCTTCCTGGCTTGATGTGCCATCCTCCCGCTAGGCGAAATACCCGTGAAGGGTTTTTATTACTAGGATCTGCTCCCATTACTTCAATTAGCAAGCGTTGCAGTTCCCGCCATTTTTCTGGCTCAATTGGCGTATCGAAGACCCAGTAAGGTTGTGCGGATTTATCGCCGCTATACACCGTAAACGTTGGCTCGAAGAAGCCTAATGTCTCCCAATGTAATAATTGGTCTTCAATAGGTCTGTCGTCCCATTCGCAAAAAATCGCCGCGCATTGCTTAATATCTTTGTCTTCGTGTCCGCCGCCATTAACGACTACGTATACTCCACGCTCATCTTGCTGGTAGTTGGCGATCGCTTTCCAGTCTAAGGTATTTAGTTTACGCCCTTTATCGCCAGATTTTTTGGGATTATCGGAGTGGTAGAAGAAGCGTAAACAAACTTCGTCAGTATTGTAACCGAGGTAGGACAGTTGTTTTTGAGCTAATTCGCGGTCTGTTTGGGGAAATGGGTAGTTCATTTTGGTTCTCGCTATTTGTGTTGAACCAAGACAACCCCTAAAAATAAATTATGCTTATTTGGCTAGATTTTGTTAGACTTACGATGTTTTGAGGGTCGTGGCAGTCTAGTCTAGGTTTATTTCTAGATAGGGGTTGTCCCGGCTTTTTTATTAGGTAATTTCAGCTAAGTTCAGAATTTGTAATGCTAGGAGCGCTCGACTTAAACTCATGCAACAAGCACTAGCCCTATTATTAAGGCTCTCCCACGCTTCACCATTGCCAGCGCGGCGAGTTATCCGGGCGTAGATCCGAAACTTGTAAGTGTCTTGCCTATAGTCGTCTATTTCACGCTTGACAAACAGGCTTGACTCGCTTTTTTCTTTAACGGCAGCAGCCCCTACAGCTACCCCCTCAAATTTGAGAGTAGCTGTAGGGGCTGTAATTCCTATGCTGCCAATATTTGAGGCATTTAAACCGAGAAAACTTGAAAATATTTTAGAAAATAACTTGCCAAATGGCACACTAAAGCTGCACAATACTACTAATAGCATTGACGTTCTGACCTCCAGGTGAATGGTTGTTTGGTCGGAGCCTTCGGTGGCGGAAGATATAGTCTGTTTCGACCCAGACTTTCCCTACCAACGAAGCTTATTCAATTGTGAATATTATATGGGATTTAGCAGCCAAAGCTGAACCCAATAAAAGAATTCTATATATTTGTGTAGATACAGGCAACTCATCGTTTGTCAACTCCTAAAGGTTTGATTTTTAAGAAACTAATCGCTCTGCTTTTAATCCTGCCAGTTTCCAGTCAGAAATAATAGCATTAACTCGTTTTAAGTCAGGTTCAGCTATCAAGGCACAACGGTCTTGGCGGTTAAGAATTGAAAGAATTTCAATCGAAGGCATAAAGCAGCTAACTACTATATCCCTAACATTAGAGTACAATATAATGCTCGTTTCTACCATGTCCTCAAATAATCTCACATCTTTGCCTTGAGGTAAATACTTATTAGTAATAATGCGAGTTTCAGCTTCTATTAGCGGCTGCCAATTAGCGGTTGGTGGAAAAGCAAATAATAGAACAAGACGCTCTGGGACGTGCGCTAAAAACTTAAGAGAGCTAGGGTCTCCAGAGTACAATAGATGCTTTTTTCCTAATTGCCACCAAACACCATCTTCAGCAACCGTAAATGATGTAGATTGATGGGGCAATGACAAAGCCTGATCCGTAGGAGTCACAACCTGACTAGGGGCAGGAGGCGCTTCGACTAGGGCAGGATTACAAATAGCAACAATTTCTTGCTTAATGCGCGAAGTTGGTGTATCAAGCAGTGCTGTGGATGGTAACTGCGAAACAGGATGTACTTCCTGTTTCGATGCTGACTCTAACTGAGCAGCAGGCAAAGCATACTTTTGTTTAATGTCCTTGGCAGCTTTGTACGTGATAGATTCACCTGCCTTAGCACGAGCAAACGCCTCATCACGGGCAGATTCGGGTGTAGAAGGCGAAGCTAGTACATACAGTGCTGAAGGAGCAAAGTCTACTTCGGACAATTTGTCCGATTTATTTTTCAAATTTTCAGCAACACTTATAAATCTTCGGGCGGTACGTTCATCCCACTCAAACTCAGTTTCCAGCCAAGACCCAAAGCGCCCATGTCCTAAGCGCTCTTTTACAGTAATCAAACGCTGTCCAATCTCAAAGATGCTTTCGACAGTCCGCTTCATCAATCCCCTAATTTCACCAGTTTGCTGCTGCACAAACTGGGAGGTAGAGGCATCAAGAGCGGTGTAATCAAACTTTTTCCAGGCTTTAGGACTAGCAGTTGGCATGAAAATGACACAGGTAAACGTAACAGTAGCATTTTCAATTTTAATGATATTGCAGTCATTCTGGTGGAAAAAGCCATCTAAATATTGGTTCATTGTTGAAAATAATTTATGGTTAAGCTGTAGAAATTACTCACTTTTATCCAAAACGGTAATGCGTACCGTTTTGCCTTCTCAAGCAATCTAAAATTTTTGACTTCTTGCCGGATTGAAAAACTAAGGAATGATGCTCAAGTTATAGTCACCTTTCTGTACTGGCATCCAAAACGGTAACGTGTACCGTTTTGTCTGACTTACTGCGAAGAAAGTTTTTGCTGGGCTTGGACAACTAAACGCTTTAGCAAATTTGGGCTAAGACGTTCAGACAGGGCTTGCCAAAGAGCAGCAATTTGAGTTTCGTCAAGGAAATTTAGTTGGGCGCTTAATTCTTGATATCTATCATAATTGCTAGAAGTAGATATCACTTCTGAAAATTCAAGCTCGAAGTTTAATGTTGAGGTATTTTCAGTATCAATAGTATTAAGAGATTGAGTGACTTGGGCGGCTTGTCGGTGTTGCTGGACAATCTTTTTAGCTTTGGGAAGGGTGATTATTTTACCAACACTGGCAAGTTGCAGAACTTCCTCACGTGCTGCTTCTGGAGTAGAATCCGCAGCTAATAAATATAATGCTGAAGTAGCAATATCTAAATTGGTAAATTGTACTGTTTTGAATTTTCTATGGACTTGCATAAATTTTCGCGCGGCTGATTCGCTCCAATCAAATTCTGTCCGTAACCAAGCCAAAAAATGTCCATGACCCAACTCTTGCTTAACTTCACTTAACTTCTCTCCGATATCGATGATATCTTGAGCAGTACGACGAAGCAAACCTTTAATCTCAATAGTATGTTGTTGAACGACTTTGCGAGTCGCCAAATTAAGCATACCATAACTAAACTCTATTGCTTGTGTAGCAGTGGATAATTCTTCAGAAAAGTTATTACATCTTTGATATGAACTCATAATTATTTGCTCCAAGAAAATTGTAAGAAACGCGGAAGTCTGATGTTGTAATGCTTTTGGCAACTAGAGATTAAGTCTAATCCAGTTTAAAAAAGTAATATTACTTTTTTAAATACTTGTAATAGGGGCTTTTAACCCGTGAATAAGATTGTTTTTTAATTGAGTGCGAAGCCCTGTGTGCGCTATCGCTCATCTTTTTTCCCAGTAGCAGATTCTTCTCGGTGAGTCAGATCGTTTAGTGGGGTGCTGCACTGCGCCTAAAACGGCAGAGGTAAATGTCATACCTTAACCTCCCTCCAATTTCTCGCCCGTTTCTGGACTAATCACCCAAAACACCGGAAGACATTTGCACCTGTAGATTGTACCGTAGTGTTTATCCATCCCTGAAACGATCCCAAAGCATTTGCACCTGGGGCAGCGATTATTTTGGGAATCATGGGCGAGATTGCTAGTCAGTGCTGCGATAATTCGGCGACTATTGCCAGGATCAAACGATGCCATAAAAATATCCTTAATTTTGAAGGTGTATGGAAAACTTAGCTACTGGGAAAAAGAGTGCAGCTACTCGCCCAATAGTCGTTGCCGCGACCCAAGACGAGCCGCCCAAAGCCTGTCTAGCTCTGGCATATACTCGAACGGGACGAACTGGCAAGGCGCGGCGGTCATTGCTGGTTGGATAAAATTTTCTTTACCCATCGATTGCAACCAGTTGACTAAATCTTGGGGCTTCTTCATCCCATACCTTTTCGCCAACTTAGTCTTGGAAAGCCCCTCGTAGGTTTTAATGGGTCTACCTGCCTGATTCACCAGGACAGTTTTCTCGACAACAATTGGCGGCGACTCAACGATCGCTTCTGGTTTACCCATAATTAGCCCCAGCATTCCCGCGCCGTGCATCGTGACGATGGCGCTGGAGACTTGGATCAGGCGCTCTTGACTTTGGGCGGCGGCGCTTTCAGAACGGGCAGCAGCTTCTCTAGCGTGGGCTATCTGGAGTTCTAGCTTGAGGCGTTCGATTTCTTGGGCTTGTGCGGGAATAACCTCTACTGCTTTCTTGGCAATTCGTTCGCATTCTAGAAAGTAACGGCGCACTTCTTTCCCTTTGACTGTCCCTGCCATCATTGCTAAGGATTTAAAGCAGTCAAGGGTTAGGCTAATGAATTCGCTAGGACGACCGCCCTGGGGAGTTTTCACCCATTCGGTTAAATAGTCTATTCCCTTTTCAAAGTTGTTACTTAACTTATTTTTGGCTTTTTGCTTAGTTGAGTAACCAATCCATTTCCAAGCAGCATCAAAATCTACGGGAAACTCATCGGTTGATTGAACTATAGCTAATGCCAATTCATGCGAAAATTCCATAAGGCTGTACCTCGTGATAAACGACTTAGGTTCAGTACGGGGCGATCGTGAGTTTTCCAGACCGTGCGATCGCTCTTGAACTATTTAAAACTCTCCTAGATAATTTAGAGCTATTACTCCAAGAATTATTAAGCAAAAATGCTTCAACTACTTGGAAAAAGAAATAGGTAGTTAGGCTACTTTATCTTTCTTTAAATTAGGAGGTTCTTCTGGATCAGGAGTGTATTCAAGTAAATCTCCTGGTGTAATAAGAGTTTTTTCATGGCTCAAAGCATTTAATGCTTTACAAAGCTTATTTAAGGTTTCCTCGGACAATCTAGGCATATTCTTCTTACGGAGGTTAGAAACCGTAGTAGGACTAACTTCCATTTCCTCGGCAAGTTCCTTCGCTCGAACCCCATACCTAGCCATAACCTCATTTAAGCGCCATCTAATCAATGTTTGAGCCACAGAACTCTCCGCTATGACTCTACTACAGGTTGCAGCCTTCATGATCTTAGAGTTTGAACTTAACTTATGTAAGTCTAGCATAAATTAATTTAAGTTAGAGCTTGACAATTTAAGTCAGGCTTGCAATAATATAAGTATGAGGCAAAGGGAAAGAGACAGCCCCCACCCGAACGGAATCCAGAATCTCATTTCTATTCAACGACTGATTCACAAGTTCAAACAAAGGAATAAGGTTGCTGTTGGCTTGACAACAGTGGAACTGGAAACAGATAGGTCAGCCTATAACCACCAGACGAGAGACAAACCAGGTAGCCTGCAAGGGATGAACGCTGATTAGAGATGCCCTGGTGGATTAAGACCTAAGACCAACACAACAAAAAGCCCCAGTAGTTACTAGCTAACTGGGGCGAACCATAAAATACTTAAGGACATTGTAAACCAATGCTACAGACAATCGAAGCTTCGTTAACCCAAGAGAAGCAATCAGTTCAAGTATCTACCTCGAAAGTTTGGGATAGAGCCACAACCAAAGTAAATATCGGCGATCTTATCCACGCTCCTTTTACACCTGTAATGAAGGTGATAAACAAGGACGTTTACACCGATGGTCGAGTGTGGCTAAAAGTTAAACCTGTAAGTGCTTCCTGCTACACGGAGGAATGGGTTTTAGACAAAGAAGATGATGACTTGCTGCCTCCTCCACGAACCGAGTTTGAGCAAGCCTGTAATCATGGGCGACTAGACGCAACCGAAAAATTAATTCCACTTTATACAGAAGCCGAGTGTGAGTACACCAGAGGATATGTAGAAGGTTACAAATGGCATACCAAACCCTACATACCAACTTCTCCTCCCCCTAAACCCCTCACCTGGTCAGTAACTTATGACCAAAAGTGGCAATGGTATTTAGTCTGGGTGGGCGATCGCGCTATAGGTCAAGCATTTGACCATGAGGAAGCTGAACGTATAGGGCAGAAGTATATTGCTTCAGAGAAGTTTTGGCAGGAGCATCGAGAGCGAGTATTAGCGGCTTACGCCGGATACAGGCGACTTCGGATCGGTACTTGTAACTAAACTATTCACTGGTGAATAAGCCCGTCAGCCATCAATTAGGAGGACACAAATGACTGCTCCTACCTGGACATTTCGCCAATTAGTGCGATTGCCCACTGAGGAATGGACGCAAGAACGCCTGGGCCAGCTACCGGGAGAAGAACTAGCCGATCTGTGCTGTTTAGCTGGTATATCCTACTCAGGTACGAAGAAAGAGAAAATCGAGTGCCTGTTAGTCCAAACCAAAGTACAGCGACAAATACGCGGGTACGGGCTAAAACTTGGCAAACAACCTACAGTAGACCAAATACAAGCTTTTGCCAATTCACATAAAGGTTGGAAACTTAAAGCAATGTGTCGTACTGTCGAATGCTACGCAGATTCTACCAAATACGCAATGGCAGCAAGCTTAATCGGTTGGAGATTTGGTTGCGTCCGCCAAAGACAAGAGTTTTATGGTCAAGCGAATGAACAAGCTAAGAATAGTCCGACGCAGCAATTGGTACTAAAACTTTATTAAAGGGTTTACCGATGGAAAATACGACATCTCCGGCATTATTGATGTGTGCGATTGCCTTTTTGATTCCAATAGCGCAACTTGCCTTGTTTAAAGCATTACTCAAGACTCTCACCAAACCTCAAAATAGCAAACTGAGAATAGCCAGACACGGCAAGTAATGTCGAAATTTTAAGCAACCCAAGAAAAAGGATAAATCAATGGATTTTCAAAGCAGAATACTCAAAACGCCACACAAGCAGAGAATTATTATTGAAATCGATATCCTCGGTGATGAGGTAAATTTAGATAATTACCAGAACATAGCCGACCGTTTGACAGACCTCCTTTGCCAAGACTCATGGTTAGCCAACCCACCGGAAAAACTAACGTTCAATACCAAAGTTTCGCTACAGTTGCTCCCGCAAAAGACCCATGACCAGGTGCAGCTACCACCACTAGAAATGACGGTAAAAGTCATAGGCAGTAGAAAATAATGTACGAACACATCAAAGACATGGCTTCGAGTTTAATCGAAGCGGGATTAGCTACAGACCAAGAGCAAATAGAACTTGTACTATCGCAGTATTGGGCGGATAAAGTGGCGGTTGTTTGGACTACCGATGATGTTCATAGCGTTCAAGACGATTTTAATGAGGACGAACAGACATCTTCCCTGAGCGAAGAACAAGCACAAACCGTATTACAGAGAGCTTTTGAAAAACATGATGCCAGTGAGGGTATTACTTGGGATAGCTTGCGATATTACAGTGAGGAGTTATGCGGTTAAGAGTAATACAAGACAGCAACAACTTAGGAATTGGTGAGATCGATGCCCAAGTAGGTATGAAACTAGCGAACGGGTACAAAATTGTCAAAGTGCATAACAAAAGCGTAATTGCAGAAAATCATTCTTATACAGACAAACTTTTCCCCCCAATCTCAATTTATTACGCTGAGGCGGCTCATTGGGGATTTACTTGTCTTGCCGTAGATGACCAAGTTGAGCAAGTAGCCGCTATGAAGAAGAAGTTTGTACGCGGCGAAGGAAAGTTTAGGCAGAAAGAGTGAAAATGGCTATGTTCTGCTGTTATGCGATTGTATAGAGGTTGCTGGCTATGACTTTGCCAAAGAAATGCAAGCAAAGAGAGAAGCGGCAGTATTGGAATTAACGAACAAGTCCAAGCAAAAAGAATCTTGGGCGAACAGGAATAATTGAATGATCCCAACCTTCGGTCAAGTTATCCGCACAGCGCGCACTAGCATTGGGTACAGCCAGCGCGAACTGGCGAGTCTTGTAGAGGCAGATTTTACCTACTTGTCTAAGCTGGAAAGCGATAGCACGGAATACCCGCCCAAGGAATATGTGGTACAGCAGTTGGCACATTACTTGAGGTTGGACTCTGACAAGTTGATGTGTCTGACTGGGCGGTTGCCCGGACGGTATCAGGAATTTCTCAGACAGAACTATAAAGGAATGCCTGCTTTGTTCCGGCGACTACGGCAAGATCCCAAGTTTACCCAAAGGATTTGTCAAAAATATTAATAACAATCAATTCAACTAGAACTACTCAAAAGAGGTCAAACAAATGCAGACAAAAACTCACGCAGACAACGAATTTTTATCTTCAAGATTTGACGAGGAAATCGTTAGTTTCCCCTACGCTCAAGTTTTGAATGAAAAAAGTACAAGCGACAGTGGATTTTTCATTACCACTGATAACTTGGCGACGGCGGATTGGCAATTACCCCAAAACCAACAATTTCATCAGCAAACTTGGCACAGTGGTGAAAAGACTATGGGCTTGCTGATTCATCACCCACGTTTAATAATCCTCGCTCAATCCCCAATGTTAATGTTTGAGCGCTCTAGTGGATTAAATTTGGGTGTGTACAATGCCGAACGTTACCGCCAAAGCAAAGCGAGTATCGTTCTTAAAACAAAGTATTTGGTGTATTTTGTGGATGAGAACAACCAACTGCGCCACCAATTACCGATGCAGCTAACAATGAAAGGAGCAGCCGGGGCATCATTTGGCGAACATCTAATCAAATTCCGCTTAGAGTTAGAAAAAGCATTCGCTGTAGCTCACCATCAACAAATCAAACGTAAGAGCGCCGAATTTCATGCAATGGGTATATTTTGTATTCAGACAGAACCGCAAATAAAAGGCGAAGGAAAAAAAGCTGGCTGGGTATGTTCAACCGTTAACCACGAGCAACCCACACAAGAAAACTACTGCTCGTACTTTGTGGGTTTTACAACTCTTAAAGATCGGTTATTAACAGAAGTTGAACAGTACGCCAAATTCGCTCAAGCTCCATCTCTAGAGCCAGTTGAATCAATATCAACACCCACTAATGATACCAATGCTGTTGTAGAGAAATATTCTGGAGAGGTCACTGAGTTGTGCCGAAGTGTAGATAGCTACGAGATGGAAGAAGACGAAGCAGGTTTTTAAAACCTGATTGCACGAAGTTTATTACTGATAGAGTGCTAATTGGAAAAGTAAGATTTTTCTCAATTAGCACTATTTTGTAGTGAGGAAAATTATCAATGCTAGAAACAGTATTTACCAAACACAAAAACCTCGAAGAATTACAGCACTTTCTATCGCACTATCAGCAGATATATCCGCAAGCAAAGCAGGAGGGGAAAGTGGTGTTGCGATATTACATCAACAAAGTAAACTACCGCATTCAACACCTGCTTTGTCGTTCCAAAAGCAAATAAGTTTTGCTTTTTAATTAACTTTTGCAACTAATCTATCCTTCAAACCTATGCAAATCACAACTGTTGGTGTTGAATATCGACGGAAATTCAATTTAGGCAACTATGAAAGCCTGGAGCTTGGTATTAACTTGTATGCCAAGGTCGATCTCGATGAAGATGCCGACGCAGTAGCAGAATACCTTTGGAAGCAGGCAAAAACAAGCGTTAAAAACCAAGCTTCCCCAGTGCTGAAAGGTATTAACTATAGACCCCAAGTTCAGTACAAAGTCGCAGGAGAAACTATGGTAATTGACGAAGACGAAGATGCGGATTTTTAGCAAATTTACCAAAAAACATGGCTAATCGATACTTGAATCCACGCCAAAAATCCTGGCTCAAATCTTTCCTTAACCAGCATCCATATTACAAACTGCGTAACATCCGAGAGGGGTTAAGTGGTGATCGTTTTCTACTACTAGAAGGCATGGAAACCCTTCCTCTGCCTCTCATCCCAGAGTTTGCTGAAGCAACGGCGGGGTATCGGTGGCATAGCTTAAGAGTACAATTGCGTGTCTACGGAGATGCGAGAAAAACGGCAAATCAAAAAGTCACTACTGTCTATCCGCATTGCAATATTGGTGATAGGATGACTGACAGCAACAGAGAAGGACAGCTTTCTTTATCAATTGCAACTGTCCTAGATAAGCTGATGGACATTCAAATTACAATCTTAAAAACCGTACAGCATAGGCTTTAGCTCTTGTCTCATGCAAATTAAGTGTCTATTAGCTTATACCCGCGCCAGTTAATCCAATTGTCGTCAACTGGAAACCAAAAAGCAAAGCGATCGCTAAAGTAGGCATTCAGCTAAGTTTGCCTGTAACTGGATTAGAAGCTAAGTTATTTAGCTTAAGGCAACAAGCGCGACCAAACCAGCCGCCTGTTTCTTCCCAAGAACTGCTGGGTGAGAAAGTCTTAACTTGGAATGCGCGCGACTGCAAAGAAGTGGAGTTGCCCCATGTCATTATCGACTTGCTTTTGGCTCAAAGTGCTAGTGAAGATGAGTGGGAATCAGCAATAGACCTGTTTGGCGTAATTGGACTCTCCAGCACAATCAAATATGTGGAATCGTTACCAGTATTTCGCCAGCACTTCAATAGGGCAGCATCTACGGCGGCGGCATCATTAAAAGTTCAGCCATCTGTCAGTAGTTCAACTGCTGCAAGCCAACAAGTATCTGTAACAGAAAAATAGAGGTGTCAATTGAAAACTTTATCCTGCCCCTTTTGCGGTAGTTCACACCAAGACATTTACGATCTGTACTATGACGATCTGCACCGTTTGGTGTACTGCAAATGCGGCGCACAAGCGGGAGAAGCGGACGATGAGGAAAGAGCGATCGCTCTCTGGAACACTCGAACAACTTTTGAATCCCAAGAAACACCGATGGAATCTCTACCCTGTCCGTTTTGCGGGGGACAGGAGAAAGAAGACTACCAGCAGGGAAAGTATTTTTGGGTTTGGTGCAAGTGCGGCGCACAAGGAAGCCACGCGGCAAATAAACAGGAAGCGATCACTCTTTGGAATAGTCGCAAAGCACAATCAAATACTGGAGAAAACCTAATGCAGAAAATCATTGCAACAGTATTGTTATTGCCCGTGCTAACCTTTGGATCACCAGGACTAGCTCAGGTAGTGGTGGATTTCCAATCGCAACCAACACCTGATCCGTTGCTACAAGTTGTCAAGAGCGCCACCAAGGATAAAAACTACTCCACAACGTTGCGAGTAGCCAATAATGCTGTTAAGCTATTTCCCGATTTAGCGGCGGCTTACTTCTACAGGGCGACCGCCCTAGATAAGTTGGGTCAACCAGAGGAAGCAAGACTAGATTTTGAGCAAGCCAAAAAGCTTTACCTTAGCCAGCTAAAGTCTGTTAAGATTAGCGCTCAGGAAAAAAACGAGGCATGGGTAAAGTTGGGGATGGTTGAGCAATATTTAAAACTACTGAAGCCCCAGAGATGAATAAATGTACGGCTTTAGAACCAGCCCCGACACGATTCTATGCTCCATCCGGGCTGTTCGCTGATGAAGATTTGCAGAAATTAAGTGCCGAATACTTGGGAGAACTCATCGTGTCCCCCGGCGGCAGTTTCCGGTATCGGGTAATTTCGGGACCACTTTGTAAACTCTACTGGGAAAAAGGCAAGCCTCAGCCCAATGTAAACGAGTCAGCGTATGTGCGAAACTCTAGCGGTAGGGGTTGGATGCGATCGCATTCTA
>JAABUN010001731.1_pt1 | contig 44968 bp, 35 predicted proteins | sample 5559311 | NCBI WGS metagenome assembly JAABUN01 (sample SAMN10711877, study PRJNA513370) | rock metagenome | isolation source: Antarctica rocks | place: Antarctica: Victoria Land, Siegfried Peak sud
TATCGGGAAACTCAAACACTTTCGCCGTGTGTTTTCCAGATTTGATAAATTGGCAAAGAACTATTTAAGTTTTGTGCAATTTGCCAGCACCATTGTCTGGCTCAGATAAAATGTCAACAGAACCTAGAAGCCTTTTATTTTTTATGGATTGATAAGTAGTCATTTGGATTAAGTAGTCGTTCACAATTATGTATAACTATTTCTATTTAGGCTTCGAGCCATAACCAACACAAGCCTATTTATTCCAGAGTTTAACCAATAATGGGATAGTTAAGTCTAATTGTGAACGACTACTTAATGCAAATTGCTTTATAGTTTCGCCACAGGTTTTTAATCATTAGATATTTATTATGGGTCTATGGTAGTTAAGCTAATCAAAAAACGTATTTTCTTGTTGAAGATTTGCACTTTTCTTTAACGAAAATCGGGATTCTGAAAAATTACTTTTTGGTTAAATCAATCTCGAAATTTGGGAACGAATTTTGTCAGCCTAAATTTTCTGGATGCAGAAGTTTAACTCTATTTCAGAATTGCTTTGCTACCATAGACCCTTTATTATTATTTCTTTTCAACTGATATTTCAGATTTTTAGCAGTTGTTAAGTTCTCCACGAAATTTGGAGACTTCTAAATCTTAAAAGACGGTATCGCATAAACAAATCAGCTAAACGTTTAATTTTCCAGCGACATAAAAATTATAGACAGTACGAAAATTTTTTGACAAAATTTAGAAGATAGGTTATAAAGGTAAAATTCCATAGGTGTATCTTCGGCAACACTTTGTTTATTTAACTCCTAATAATTGAACAAGCAACATTGCATTGGTTTAGGATTGAATAAAAATAGGATTTCTTTATGCGTTTAATTAACTTCCGCCAAAAATTCAGCTTATCGTTTTTAACTTTTTTTGGTGTTTTACTTTCTATTGCTTCAATTAGCTTCGGCACAATCAGCTCATCGGCGGATTCAAGTCAAAACAACCAGGTCGAAACCGAGAGATTTAGTTTTTTATCAAATAATCCGTCAACCTTCTTTTTTGGCAATCGCTTTGCTCAAACCTCTTTAAGCTCACCATCGGGTCTCGGCTCACCATCAAATCAATCCGAAGAAACTCTTGATTCTCAGGTTTTCAATCAGTTTGATGACTGGGTCAAATCCTATGTCGGCAATGGTTATCGAGCCGACAGCGAACAAGCCGATATTGGCGAGAAACTGGCACGCGAGCGCGAGCGGTTGCTCAAACAATTAATTGAAATCAATCCGCAAGCCGCGCTTGATAAAGCTCTGTCTGGCGAAACGATAGACCGGCTTCCCGAGTTTATCGTCGAGCATACGGAAAAGCGCGTCGGCGGAAGAGGCGACTTTTTGGTTTATGTGCTGGACGGGATAAATCACACGAGCGGAAAGCGAGGCGCGAAGTTGAGCGGTTCGCGCACCGAGCGGGCAGTCGTTATCGGCGAGGCAAGATACAAGGCATTTGTATATGGAAGACGCGAGACGATGACGACCAAGCTGGACATACCGCTGCGAGGGATAGTTATTGACGGGGCGATGGCGGTTGATGAATCTCCGGCGCGAATCTTAGACAAGAGAGCGGCGAGGGCGGAGATTGGCGGACGGCAGATGAATTTCTCGAATGAAGCGGAGATGGAAGAATACATTTCTGAGCAGATTGAATGGGAATCAAAGATAGGACCAGTTCGCTCGAATGGCGGAAAAGGAAACTCTGGAACAGAGACACTTGCGCCGGAGGAGACGGCATCGGCGTGGACCGAAGGCGCAAAAACTGTTCTGGTTATCCGTGTTGATTTCTCTGACAAAGAAGGTGAGCCTAAAGATTACAATGGCAGCCCTCTTACTTTAGAACGTGCGAAGAGCCTATATAACACCGAGGTTAATTCGTTTTATGTGAACAATTCTTACAACAAAACATCTCTGCAAGCGACGGTCGTGCCGGTGGTCGTGCGCCTGCCGCAGCCGCTAACTTATTATAAAGAGCAATTTACGCAGTCAGGCGTCTTTGAAGCGATGATAGCGGATGCGCGGGACGCGGCTCGGATTAAGGGCTACGATGCCAACAGTTTCAATTTCGACGTTGTGGCTTTTAGTTATACTGGATTATTCGGGGGCGTAGTGGGATTATCTACCGTCGGTTCTAGAGGAAGTATACTTAATGGTGCTTTTTTTCTGGCTGAAGCCGCTCACGAATTAGGACATAACTATGGATTACTGCACGCGAATTTGTGGCGAACAACCGACGGAACAGTCATCGGACAAGGAAACAATGTCGAATACGGCGATTGCTATGATATGATGGCAGCCTGTTCTAATATAAATCAAAACTCGCATTTCAATACACGATACAAGCGATTGCTGGATTGGTTGACGGAGGCAAACGTGCAGACGGTAACGAGCGACGGAGTGTATCGAATCTACGCGCAGGATACGATGACAACCGGCGGGATACGAACACTAAAAATCAATAAGGACAGCACGAAAAACTACTGGGTCGAGTTTAGACAATTGGTTACGGGAAATCAGAATGCGATGAACGGCGCTTTGATTCGATGGGACTATGCCAGTCAGAATTTTCGAGAAACGCAGCTTTTGGATATGACCCCGACGACCACTACCAGAGGAGATGAGCCGCTTGTAATTGGTCAAAGTTTCTTCGATAACGAAAACGGAATAAGGATTACAATTGTAGGCAAGGGAAACACGACACCGGAAAGTTTGGATGTCAGAGTCGAGCTTAATCTACAAACTACAGGCTGTACATATTCGCTTTCTTCTACGAATCTCGACATTGTCGCAACCGGCGGAGCAGGAACTACAAATGTCATAACTAGAGCTGATTGTGTTTGGGCGGCTACAAGCAACGATCCTTGGATAACTGTTACCGGCGGGAATAATGGAACCGGAAATGGAACGGTTTCCGTCTCTGCCGCCCCTAATATAGGTCCGCGGAGAATAGGAACGGTAACTATAGGCGGACAAACCTTTTCTATAACACAAGCAAGCGGAACTTGTATCGATTCAATTAATCCTACATCTTTCAACATTCTCGCAAGCGGCGGCACTTTAAGTTATACACATAGTTGTAATAGTCTAACGCCTATATCTGTTGGAAATTCCGATTGGATTAATATAAACACCAATCCAATCACTGTTTTACCCAATACCGGTCCTGCCCGTAGGGGCATTCTTACATTAGCGGCAGAAGATATTAATGGAGCAACTGTTCAAGTAACTCTCACAGTCAATCAAGCCGGTCAAGGTGCTGATTGTGCATTTCCCCTTAATCTGACGAGCCAAAATTACAGTGCTTCGGGAGGAACGGGAGTTTTTTCGATAAGACCTGCAAACGCGGGATGTTCATCAACTTATAGTACTACAAGTAATGATTCATGGATAACGGTTAGCAACCCGTCGGGTCAGGCGAGCGACAATATAAATTATACGGTAGCTCCGAACACCGGACTTTCCAGAACCGGAACAATAACGGTTAGTAATCCGATTGCAGGAAATCAAACATTTACCATTAATCAAGCTGCTGTTATTGCCACTATATCAATCAATAATGTTACGTCGAACGAAGGAAACAGCGGAACAGCATCGTTTGCTTTCACTGTGAATCTTTCCGCTGCCGTTAATCAAGCCGTTTCAGTCAACTTTGCGACGGCAAATGGAACAGCTATCACCGGAGAAGATTACATTGCCGCGAGCGGCACATTAACTTTTGCGGCGGGTGAAACCAGCAAGGTAATTACTGTTTCGGTCAATGGTGATACTGTAGTCGAGCCTAATGAAACATTCGCTGTAAATTTATCGAATGCAGTCAATGCTTCCATCTCCGGCGGCGCGGGAACGGGAACAATCCTGAATGATGATACAGGCGGTTCTCTACAATTCTCTTCCTCTAGTTATACGGTTAATGAAAACGCCGGAGCCGCCGTTGTCACCGTTACCAGAACAGACGGCGCGGCAAGTGGTGTTTCAGTCAATTATTCGACTTCAAACGGTACGGCAACAGCCGGACAAGATTACACTGCCGCATCGGGAACACTTACTTTCGGTGCAGGCGACACGAGTAAAACATTCCCCGTTCCAATCACCAATGACTCGATAGACGAACAAGATGAAACGGTAAGTCTGACCTTAAGTAATCCTGCCGGTGGTGGAACACTCGGCACGCCTGCCACATCTGTTTTAACAATTATTGATGATGACAACGCGCCGACTCCAACAGCAACTCCAACTCCGTCTGTTACTCCAACTCCGTCTGTTACGCCAACTCCGACGGTTACACCGACTCCAACGACAACTTCAACGCCTACTCCTACCCCAACGCCACCTGCTCGCAAGGCATCGTTTGACTTTGACGGCGACGGCAAATCTGATGTAACGGTTTTCCGTCCCGACAATGGCGTATGGTATCAACTGAATTCACTGTCAGGCTTTACCGCCGCGCAATTCGGCATTGCAAGCGATAAAATTGCGCCCGCCGATTTTGACGGCGATGGCAAAACCGACTTGGCTGTTTTCAGAGACGGCACCTGGTATTTACAGAGAAGCAGTGCGGGCTTTGCTTCAATTCCCTTTGGAAGCCCCGGCGACATTCCCGCTCCGGCTGATTTTGACGGCGATGGAAAAGCCGAGCTGGTTGTGTTCCGCCCGTCGAATGGTGTTTGGTATTCGTTGAATTTAGCAGGTAATGCTTTCAGTGCCGTGCAGTTCGGCTCATCTGAAGATAAACCCGTGACGGCTGACTACGACGGAGATGGTCGAGCCGACCAGGCGGTTTATCGTCCGTCCAGCGGTGTCTGGTATATGCTGCAAAGCACAAAAGGATTTGCCGCCGTTCAATTCGGTATTTCGACGGACAAACCGGTCGTTGGAGATTACGACGGAGACGGTCGTGCCGACCAGGCGGTTTATCGCCCGGAGAATAGCACCTGGTATATTTTCGGAAGCAGCAGCGGTTTTACATCAATCCAGTTTGGAATCCCCACAGATATTCCCGCGCCGGGCGATTATGACGGAGACGGTAAAACCGATATTGCAGTCTTTCGACCGGAAAGCGGTAATTGGTATCAAATGAAAAGCACGCAAGGGTTTGGCTCGGTTCAATTCGGCTCAAACGGCGACAAACCGATTCCTAATTCGCTCGTGCGTTAGAACGATTCAAACATAAAAAAGAGAACATAATCTAAGTAAAAAGCCGTTAGTTATGAATAACTAACGGCTTTTTATTTTAATAAAAGCGAACTCAAAACCAGCCTTTTTTATTTTGGACATACGTCGCTACAAACTCTTCATCCGATTTAGTCAAATAAATTATGCCTTCGATTAGCCCGATTATCCAGACAATCGCCGTCGGAATGCCGCATAAAGCAAAGCCGACAAGCGATATAACCAGCATCGTAACGCCTTCGTTTGTATAGCCCAAAATAAATTTATGAACGCCGAACGCGCCCAGCAAAATTCCGCAAATGCCTGCGGGCAATTTATTATCCGCGCCTTGAATTTTAGCTGGATAATTACTGCCGACACGCTGCGGCGGCATTGAATAACTCGGCAAATTCGCTCCACAGCTTGTGCAGTGATTTCCTAAACCCGAATTTTGGGCATTACAGTTTGGACAAAATTTAACATTAGTCGCCATTATTAAACCTCTTTTCTATGTTTTCAGACAACGAAGTATGAAAACTTTCCTCAACTTTGTCAAAGTTTTAAAGGGTAGATTGTCTAACATTTAATTTCAATTTAACTTTTTCAATCTGTGAAAGTTTGCGAATATCAATCGAAATTGGCTCATCATCCTTAAGTTCCTTATAGAGATTAGAAAACTTGTAACCGAACTTTATTTCTTTTAAGTAGTCGTTCACAATTAGACTTAACTATCTTGTGATTAGTTAATTACTGGAGTGAATAGACTTATGTTGTCTATGACTAAAAGCTCGAATTGATATAGGTAAACATAATTGTGAACGACTACTTAGTTTATATGAAGTGCGAGTATGAACCATCTGCGCAAAAGTTTCGTCCGTCGCTGACAACAGAACCAGAATTTCAGCGTCCGATTTTTCAAAATCTTCCTCCGTCAAACCAAACATCGGCGAACTTTCGGCAATCGGATGAACGAGCGTCCAAGCGAGCGGCAGAAACGAAACTCGTTCGCGTTCGAGTTTGAGCAAATCAAAATTGCGAATCATCGCTCCGTCTTTTTCGATGAAACGAGTGAACAAAACCTGCGCTTTTAATTCGATAAGCTGATTTTTGCGACTGTTGACGAGCCGAAACATAAAACCGGTTATATTACGATAAGGCGCGATAACTGCCGTTTTGCTGAAAATAATTTTTGCCGTCGGGCGCGAAAATCTCGCAAAAACCAATCCTGTTATCAGCGCGTTTGCCAGCAGACTGTAATAAGATTCAATCGTCACCAGCAGATTTGGAACGATGCCAACCGGATGAATTGTGCCGTAGCCGATAGTCGCAAAAGTCTGGACACTAAAGAAAAAACCGCGCAGAAACATATTAACGGTCGGCTCGTTCGAGGTATCAACCAGCGATTCTGCGCCCAGAGAGGAATAAATTAAACCAAAAACGATGTTGCTTAAAAAATATAAAAGTAGAACTAAGCCCAAAAACAGCGACCACGACATCGTGAGCAAAAAATGATAGAGATTGCGCAGCGCAAATTGGCTAAGTCCCGTGCGCTGAACATTAAAAGTGCCGTCCCGATTCAAAAATCGCAGACGGCTTTCCGTCGCAACCTTCGCGCCAAAACCCAAATCGCGGTCGTCTTCCGACATCTGCGACGTTGCTATTTTCATTGTCGGCTGCGGGGCTTCTTCTCCTGTCATTGAAAATGATTCTTTTTCCGATTAGCTTTTCAATCCGACATCTTTAAAAATTTTATCGAGCCACATATTTGATAATTTCTCTTGAATCGAGTTGGCGCGAAGACGGTCATTTAAATTCTTAAAATCAACAAAATCGAGATTCTGGTCTTGATTAAAACACGAAAAGACAAAAAATTCTTCGCCCGTGTGCGGGTTGACGTGGCGTTGCAAACATTGGGCGCAGACTTCCTTCATCATACACTGCATCGGCGAATTGATTGAACCGATTGCCGTGTGCTGTTCTTTCAGATACGGCTTCAAGGAACTGTGTCTTGCTTCTTTCACGCCGTTCATCATTCGGTCTGAGCCGATGGCAATAATGCGGTCAACGTCTTTTAAGTCAACATTTTGCTCGCCGAGTTTTCCTTCGGCGTAAGCAACCATGGCTTGCACGATGTTGCCGCGAAAATGCGCGTCCTGCGGTCTTTCGGGTTGAATCTCGTCGCCGAAATCCGTTGCCCAGACAATTTTGTCGGTCGCGTTTTCGATTTCTTCACGCTTGAACAAATCCGCGCCGTTTTTGTATCCGGCAAAATAAATGACTTCGTTGTTATTTTCGCGCATCGCTTTGGCAATCGAAAACAAAACAGCGTTTCCGAGTCCGCCGCCCGCCAGCAAAACCGTTTCGTTTTCGGGAATCTCAGTCGGCGTTCCCGTCGGACCCATCACGAGAACTTCCTCGCCTTCTTCGAGCAAAGAACACAAGCGCGAAGACGTTCCCATCTCCAAAACAATCATCGAAAGCAAACCTTTTTCCTCGTCAACCCACGCGCCGGTCAGCGCGAGACCTTCCATCATTAAGCGCGTGCCTTCGACAACCGGCGCGCTCGTTTCAAAATTTTGAAGACGATAAAATTGTCCCGGCTCGAACTTTCTGGCTTGAAGCGGTGCTTTGACGATGACATCAATAATCGTCGGCGTTAAGCGTTCGATACGAACGACGTAGGCGCGAAGCTGTTCATCCAAAGTCGCTTCGAGATTATCAAAAATTTTATCGCGTTCGGTTTGCGGCAGAGTTCCGCGTGTCGCTAATTCGTCGGCGAAAAGTTCAACGACCTTTTCGTAACCGTGCTTCGCCGAAGCCATCGCTTTGACGACGTTTCCGGCATAGCGCGGATGATTGTCGCCGTAATAGGAAATAAACTTTCCGTCGTGTTCGTAAGACGTAAAAAATCCGTTTTTCGATTCGACAGCGTGAAATCGTCCGTCACCGTTTTTGACGACTTCAAACGGCTCGAAAAACTGTTTCCATTCATCGAGTTTGAAAGTTCCCGGCTTTTCCTTTTCGTAAATTACATTCGGCGAAGTTCCCGCCGCGACGCAAACAGTTCGCGCCGGAAACTCGACCGATTCGCCCGTGTTTTCAAACTTTCCTGTTTCGGCGACGTAATTCAAACGCTCGAAAATTAACGCTTTGACCGCGCCGAATTCATCAGGAACAGCTTCGGTCGGATTCATACATTCGACAAAATTGATGCCTTCTTCGAGTGCTTTTTGCACTTCTTCGTGATTCAGACGATACGCGGGCGAATCCTGAAGACGTTTTCGATAAACCAGCGAAACTCCGCCCCAACTCTGCACGAGCGGCACGAAATTCGGCTCTTCGCCCGCTTCGTCAGCGCGTTCTCTTTCGGCGCGAATCGCTTTGCCGTGAACGATAAATTCGCCTAAAACTTTTTTCTCTTCATCATCAAATTTCGCCCAGACTGCTTCTTCGCCAAACTCTTCCGAAATTTGTTCAAACTTCTCTAACATCTTTTCAACCTGCACCGGATAATAAGCGAAAATTTCCGTCGCCGTATCAATTCCTGTCAAGCCGCCGCCGATGACGACGGCGGGCAAGCGCACTTGTAAATTAGAAAGCGTGTCTTTTTTGAACGCGCCCGTCAGCTGCAAAGCCATAAGAAAATCCGATGCCTGACGAATGCCGCGAATCAGATTGTTTTTCATCTTCACAATCGTCGGACGACCCGCGCCGGTCGCAATCGCAATATGGTCAAAGCCGAAATCCCAAGCGTCTTCAATCGTAAAAGTTCCGCCGAAACGAACGCCGCCGTAAGCGCGAAATCTTTTGCGGCGCGACAACATCAATTGCAACATTGTCAGGAAATTTTTGTCCCAGCGAACCGTGATTCCGTATTCGGAAACGCCACCGAAACCCGATAAAATTCTTTCATCTAAATCATCGGTGATTTCTTCGATATGTTTAATCGGCTTCGGAGTTTCCTTTCCGTTTTTGCCCGTCCATTCTGCCGGTAAAGGCTCGATTTTCAAACCGTCAACGCCAATTACGCCGAAGCCTTCATTAAGAAGATAATGCGCGAGCGTGTAACCTGCGGGACCTAAACCGACAACCAAAACATTTTTTCCGTTATACGGCAAAGCGTAAGGTCTTTTTGCATTAAGCGGATTCCAGCGCGTTAAAAGTGAGTAAATTTCAAAACCATACGGAAGATTCAAAACATCGGTTAAAGTCGCAGTTTCCGCCAAGGGAATGTTCACCGGCTCTTGCTTTTGGAAAATGCAGCCTTTCATACAATCGTTACAGATTCGGTGTCCCGTTCCAGCGCACATCGGATTGTCAATCGTAACCAGCGCAAGACTTGCAATCGAATCGCCGTGCCGTTTCATCAAGTGCATTTCCGAGATTTTTTCGTCGAGTGGACAACCTTCGAGTTTAATTCCCAGAGGATTTCGTTTTGCGCTTCCGTCTTTTTCGTGCAAGCCTGTGGAACATGAATCTTTTTCGCGCTCGTGGCAAATCAAGCAGTAATCGACTTCGTAGAGCGCGTCGCGCTGTGTGCCTCTGTCGTCGGTTAATTTAAAACCGACCCGCCGCCGCATTTCTTCATCTGCGCCGCGCAGAAGTTCGGGAACTTTCGTCGTCGGATGAATCAAATGCACGAGGTTTTGATAATCGAGTCCGTGCGGAGTTTTGAAGCTATACCATTTCTTTTCTTTTTTGAAAAATGCAATTGCCGACCATACTTCCAAAAGATGCAAAACGGCTTTGACTTGCAAAATTTCGCCCGTTTCTTCTGTTTCGAGAACAAAGCGAGAAAAAACTTTGCCGAAAGTTTTGTCTTTTAATTTATCGTAAGCCGTGTTAATTTTACTTAAGGTTTTTTGAATCTCAGACGTGATTTCCTGATTTTTTGTTAGTGCTTCTTCGGCATCGGTTAATTTTTCCGTGATGTAAGCGACGGCAAGTTCTTCATCGTAAATCAAAGTCTCGTCAAATGCGGCAAATTTGAACTCGTTTAAAGCCTGCGTTAATTCCGCTTCGCTGAAATCGACCAGTTTTTCCGCCGTGAATTTCTTTATCGCGCGGCGTTGAACGAAGAATTTATATTTCCAAATCGGATTTTGCTCGCTGATTTCCCGCTGTAATTGTTCGCGCTCCCCGTTGATGCCGAACATTTGCGCGACAAATTCGGATAAATACGGCGCGGAATCGGTCAAAATTTTCGATTCAACTTTTCGCTCGTAGCCCGCGCCGTGATTTTGAATATATTTTGTCAGAGCGTCGTGCAGAATCAGATTTTCTTTTTTTACTTCATCGTAAAACTTTTCAGCAATCTCTCTAAGTTTTTCCGCATCAAAGAGGTCTGAATATTTGAAGCCGGTGATGCCTAAATCAAAATCGCGGTTTAATCGCTCGGTTTGAGAGATTTCTTCTTTTTCGGAAATTCCAATCATATTTGTTCAATAAATATAAAGTTCGGATAAAATTTTTATAATAAGAAAATTATATCAGTTTCGCCTTGATAGAAACAAAAGCCAAAAATTCGGGGCGATGGATTCTTTGCTTTGAAACGGGAAAAAATGTATATTTTACAAGTATTTTCCGAAACAAAGCCGTTGCTTGAAGTCTTTTAGATGTGAATTCCCTAACGACTGTGGTATAAAAAAAGTTTGCTTTCATAAAATTTCGGCAAAATGCCATAAGTATAAAGCGCAATTTATAAAGTGAAATAATTATAAAGGTTTAATAAAAAGAAGTATGGAAAAAGATAACAGATTGCTGCCTCTGCCGACAGCACACGATTTACAACCGGTTAATCAGGATTATCCGTCAAACTATTCACCGATGAATGACGACGAGGCTTTTGCTAATGAACGTTCGGTTCGTGAGTATTTCAACGTCGTTTATAAACGCCTGCCGATAATCGTCGCAATGACGATTTTAACGACCGCCGTGGTGGCGTTTTATATGTATAAGCAGCCTTTGATTTATCAAGCGCAGACATCAATGATAATCGAGCCGCGCAAGGCATCGCAAACATCGAAAGAGATTAACATCAACTTCGCCAACGATACTAATTACTATGCTACACAGTTATTGCTTCTCCGAAACTCTGAACTGATGCGCGATGTGGTCATTCGCCTTAATCTGCACCGCGAGCCGAATTTGCTCGGTGGACAAAACAAAGGTTTTGTTTCGACTTTTCGCTCGATGTTTTCGAGCGGTAAAGATGCTTCGATTAAAGAATCTTCTCTGCCGGTTTTGACCGAAGCCGACGGGGAAACAACCGTCACTGAAAAAATACCGCTAACGCCCGAAGAAAAGGAACGCGCCGATTTCTACGCCGCTGTTCTGGTCAGTAATTTGACGGTTGAACAAGTCGAGCGCACAAATCTGGTCAACATCAGTGTTCAAAGCACTATTCCTGATTTAGCGGCGAAGGTTGCCGATAAAGTCGCCGAAGTTTTCATCGAGCAAGACATCAACCGCGAAACGCAAGGCGCGAAAAAGAATTTGGATGATTTAGGAAAATCAATTGATGAGTTAAAAGGAACGATTGCTTCGCAGTCGCAGCAACTGATTGTAGAACAGAACAACTACAATCTGCCGCTGACCGGAACGCAAGGTCAAGAATTTAACGCCGGCAGACTTCAAGCCATCAGCACACAACTTCTGACGGCAAAGGACAAACGCAGAAATATCGAAGCCGATTATACGGCGGCGGTGCAGGCTAATGCCAAAGGCGAAATTTTTGCAGTTCTCGGAAAGGATCAAGCGATTCAAAATATGCTCACGCAAATGGCTGAACGGAAGGCGAAGCTGGAAGATCGTATTCAGAAATTAAAAGCAGAAATTCAAGATTTAACGGCTAAAAAAGCTCAACTTCTGGCGCGCTACAATGAAATATATACTCCGGTAGTGCAAGTTAGCGAAGAAATAAAAAAACGTGAAGACGATTTAAAGAAAACGGAAATTGAAAACGCCCGTCTTATCGAACAAGAGGAAACGAAAGTTAAAGGCGATGTGGCGAGAGGAGTGTTAACCGGGATGAGAGCGCAGCTGGCATCGGCACAAAAACTGGAAGTTCAGCTTCAAGCCGCTTTTAACGCCGAACTTGCCGCGGCTAACCGCGCCGGAGTTGCAGAAACTCGTCTGACGACATTAACCAGAGAAATCGAAACCAGTCGCCAATTGCTCGATACTTTAACTCAAAGACAAAAGGAACAGGAATTGACGGTTGCCAGCACCAAGCCGGATAATCTGAAAATTATGACTTCTGCTCAAAAACCGACCTCGCCAATCGGACCGAACAGAAACAGAAATATCTTTATCGCATTTTTGCTTTCGCTGGTATCAGGCATTGGTCTGGCTTTTCTGCTCGATTATCTGGATGATTCGATAAAATCTTCGGATGATGTCGGCAGATATTTGGGTTTACCGACGTTGGCATTGATTCCGTATCAAAGCGCGACCGACAAACGCAAACTCAGTTTGGCTTCCGGCAACGGAAACGGAAACGGTTCGGTGGCTTTGATTGCGCTCGAAGACAACCGCTCGGCAGTCGCCGAAGCATATCGCCATTTGCGCACGTCTCTGTTGTTTTCATCCGCCGGAAGACCGCCGCAAACGATTCTGATAACTTCTTCGCAGCCAGCCGAAGGTAAAACGACAACCGCTATCAACACGGCAATCACGCTGGCACAGTCGGGCGCGGATGTTGTCATCGTTGACTGTGATTTGCGCCGCCCGCGTCTGCACAGTCATTTCAATTTGGAAAACTCGACCGGTTTGACAAATTATCTTTCGGGCGACCGAAATACGGAAAACCTGCTTAAACCTTTTCCGAATTTGCCAACATTAAAAATCGTTACGAGCGGTCCGATTCCGCCGAATCCGGCTGAGTTGCTTAGCTCGAACGAGATGAAAAATCTTTTGCAGTTTTTAAAAGGTAACTTCCAGCACATTATTATCGACTCGCCACCGGCAATTTCATTTACCGACGCGGCAATTCTTTCGACCTTGGTTGACGGAGTTGTTCTCGTTGCAATGGCTGGCAAGAGTTCGATTCATTTGATGCGCCGATTTAAACAACGCTTGAGCAATATCGGGGCGCGAATTTACGGTGTTGTCCTGAACGGCATTAAGTCAAACTCGGTTGAATACGGTTATTACGGTTACGGCTATACATATAATTATTACGCTCCTGAAAATGGCGACGATTCAACGCCGCGGATGGAAGACGTGCTTTCGGTTCACGAAACCGAGAAATGAGAAAAAGTGATAAGTGATAGGTGATAATGAAGCTAAAATTATCACTTATCACTTATCATTAGCGTATCGCATTTTTTACCAATCGCGCCAAAATTTCTTTCTTTTCAGGGTCAGCAAAATGAACAAAGGATGCGTAAGAAGAAGCGTTTTCCAGATGCTCATTTTGTCGAATCTTCGAGTAGAGGTTATTGCTTTCGGATTTTCGATAAAAAACAGATAACCGTTTGATTGTTCGGCAAATTTTGCCAAACGCCGATAAAACATTACGTCTTCGCCCATATAAACTGTTTCGTCATACCCACCGAGCTTTTCAAAAATTGCCTTCCGGCAAAACTGCGTCGCGCCTTGTTTCATATTGAAAAATGTTCCCCAAAATTGCCAGCCGCGCAGATAGATAATTTTCTTCGTTGTAAGCGGGAATAACGATTGAAATTTTCATCGGCGTTTTTTTACAGCGACTAGACAAGAGAGGCGCGGCAAAATTAAACTAGAAACTTTATAAAATCAAACAATTTTTATTACACGGAGATTTAACAATTTTATGGCACTTTCGGCAAACGATATGCGTAAGGGAATGGTAATAGTTTTTGAAGGCGCGCCGTGCAAGGTAATGGAATTTCGGCATCACACGCCCGGCAACCTTCGCGCGATGGTGCAGGCGCGGCTTCGCAATTTGAAAACCGGAAGTTCTTTTGAACATCGCTTTCGCTCGAACGACACGCTTGAAAAAGCGATGCTCGAACAGCATGATATGGAATATCTCTATTCGGACGGCGCGCAGCATCATTTTATGAATACGGAAACTTATGAGCAAATCGCTATGTCGGCGGACGATTTGGGCGACGCGGCGCAGTGGCTGATGCCGGGCTTGAAAATAGAAGTCGAGTTTTACGAAGGCTCGCCGATGGGCGTGAAACTGCCCGATTCGATGGAGCTTCTCGTAACCCGAACCGACCCGTTTTTAAAAGGCGCGACCGTTTCAAATTCAAACAAACCCGCAACATTGGAAAACGGCGTAGCAATTACCGTCCCGCCTTTTATCGTTGAAGGCGAGCGCATCCGCGTCAATCCGACCGAAGCGAAATATATCGAGCGCGTTAAGTAACGCTCAGTCCAAAGCTCATAGTCCAAAGTCTAAATCCGCGCCGGGTCAATTTTGACTTTGGACTTCAGACTTTGGACTTCAGACTTTGGACTTCAGACTTTGGACTTTAGACTATGCTTTTCCTATACAGTCTCCTTTTAACAGTCGGTTATCTGCTGCTGCTTCCGCGCTTTCTTTTTGACTGGATGCGAAAAGGAAAATACGCGGCGGGCGTTTGGCAGAGATTAGGATATTTCCCCGAATTCGAGCAGAACGAAAAACCTGTTTTGTGGCTGCACTGCGTTTCGGTGGGCGAAACGCAAACCGCGCGTCCGCTCGTCAAGAAAATTCGTAAAAATTTCCCCGAATATCGCATAGTCGTTTCTACCACCACGAACACGGGTCAAAAACTTGCCAGGGAAATTTTCGCCGAAGATGCGGAACTCGTTTTTTATTTTCCGCTCGATTGGAAATTTACCGTGCGCCGCGCTTTGCAGCGAATCAAACCGACGGTTGTTTTGCTGATGGAAACCGAGCTTTGGTTTAACTTTTTGCGCGAAGCACGCCAAGGCGGAGCAAAAATCGCTATCGTCAACGGCAGACTTTCGGAAAAGTCGGTCAATCGTTACTTACGCATCAGAAAATTTATGCATTGGGTTTTGCATTACGTCGACTTGGCATTGATGCAGGGAAACGAGGACGCAAAACGCATTTCCCAACTCGGAATTCGCGCCGGAAAAATAAAAATTACGGGCAATATCAAGTATGATTTGCAGTTTGACTCAGCGGAAAGCGAATTGACGAAACAATTCCGGCGAAGATTCGGGATTACCAAAGATGCGCCATTAATTGTCGCGGCAAGCACGCACGCGCCGGAAGAGGATTGGATTTTGCAGGCGTTTAATACGGTTTGGAAAAATTCCGAAGGCAATCTACCGCGCTTGCTGATTGCGCCGCGTCATCCCGAAAGATTCGCCGAAGTCGAAAAATTGATAAGAGATTCAGGTTTCGATTGGACAAAGCGTTCGGAAAAAGCGTCGGACAGAGATAAAACGGCGGAAATAATTTTGCTCGACAGCATTGGCGAGCTTCGCGCCGCGTTTCCTTTGGCGGAAATCGTTTTCGTAGGCGGAAGTTTAATTTCGCACGGCGGACAAAATGTTTTAGAACCGGCAATTGCCCGAAAGGCGATTATCACCGGATTTTACACGACGAATTTTGAAGCGATTACGAAGGAATTTTTGGAACAGGAAGCACTCATTCAACTGCCGAAACTCGACGGAAAACAAGTTTCGGAAAGCCTTGCCGAATCTCTTTCCAATTTGCTCAATGACGCGGAACTGCGTCAAACATTGGCTGATAACGCTTATGATGTGATGCGGAGAAATCGCGGCGCAACCGAAAAAACCATCGAATTTCTCAAACCGCTTCTCGAAATCCGTAATGATTTATGATATTCGTGTTCTATCTTTTCGCCGTCGTTTTAATTTTTCTCGGCTATAAATCCTTGCGCGGCGGCATTTATTACTTACAGTTTTTCAAACATGAACTTGCCAAGCCCAAATCAAATTTTACGCCTTCTGCGTCAATAATCGTGCCGTGTCGAGGTCTTGACCAAGATTTGCGCGAAAATCTAACCGCGCTTTTTTCCCAAGATTATCCGAATTATGAAGTGATTTTTGTGGTTGATGACGAAACGGACGAATCGGTACAAATTATTGAAGAAGTTTCCCGCAAAGGCGCAAAGCACGCCAAATCAAAATTAGTGGTTGCGGGAAAGGCGAACGATTCAAGCCAGAAAGTTCACAATTTGCGCGAAGCGGTTTTGCAAGTTTCCGGCAAAAGTGAGATTTTTGTTTTTGTTGATTCGGACGCAAGACCAGGTAAAGATTGGTTAAAAAATTTAATCGCGCCTTTACAGAATGAAGAAATCGGTTGCGCGACCGGTTATCGCTGGTTCATTTCAAAAAGCGGCGGATTTTCTTCGCAGTTTCTGGCGGTTTGGAATGCTTCGATTGCTTCTGCTTTGGGCGCAAACACAAAAAACAATTTTTGCTGGGGCGGCTCGACAGCGATTCGGCGCGGAACATTTGAAAAGTTGGAAATACGCGAAAAATGGCGCGGCACGCTTTCCGATGATTTTGCCGTAACACGCCGGATGCAAGAGGCAGAGTTGCCGATTTGCTTTGTGCCACAGTGCTTAACGGCGACAGTCGAAGACTGCAATTTCGGCGAGCTTCTCGAATTTACCACCAGACAAATGAAAATCACTCGCATCTACGCGCCGAAATTGTGGAAAGCGGCTTTTGTTGGTTCGTTTCTTTTTGCCGTGATTTTTTGGTCGGGTGTTTTGCTTTTATTTTTTCTTTCAGGCTGGCATTTTTGGTTGACATTAGCTTTTGTAATCGTGATTTTTTCGCTCGGTGCGGCTAAAGCGCGGTTGCGTTTAACGGCGGTAAAATTAGTTTTAAAGGATTTTGAAAAACAGTTAAATCGGCAATTCAACTGGCAAATTACACTTTGGACAATTTCGCCCGCGCTTTATTTTTATAATTGTTTATATGCTTTGCTTTCGCGGAGAATCGTCTGGCGCGGCATCGAATATAATCTGCTGTCCGCAAGTTCAACTGAAATTATTTCGGATACTCAACAAACTAAATAAAAGAGTAAGACAAACCTTTAGCGAAAAACATCGTCAAATGCTATCGGTAGAACATTTATAGTTTTTTGGTTCACAAAAATGGTATTGAAATTTATGTTGTCTTTATTTATGTCGAAATACTTTCGTATTTTGTCGTGCTTGATTATTTTCTCGTCGTTTTTCCTGCCCCGCGCGGATTTCACTCAAACGGTAACGGCTCAAGATAAGACTGATAAAACTGATAAATCCGAAAAGACTAACAAGTCAGATAAAGCAGACAAAGCAGCAGCGGCGGCGACGCTTGCCGCTATTCCTCAACTGCCGAAAGGCAAACTGCCGGTTATCATTATTCCCGGCATCATCGGTTCGGAACTCGTCAATAAAGATACCAACGATGTCGTCTGGTTTGGTATCCGGCGGTCAAACACGGACGATTTGCGCTTGCCGATTTCAACTAATATCGCGGGAAATCGGGATAATCTCGTGCCGCGCGACATTCTGCGCAGTGTCAAACTTTTTGCGTTTTTACCTGAAACGGAAATTTACGAAAGATTAGCCAACGTGCTGGAAACAACCGGCGGTTACAAGGAAGGAAAATGGGACGCGCCGACTGAAACCGGCTTTGAGGATACTTATTATGTTTTTCCGTATGACTGGCGGCGCGATAATGTCGAAAATGCCCGACTTCTGATTCGCCGCATTGACGAATTAAAGGCAAAACTTAAAAAGCCAAACCTGAAATTTAACATCATCGCTCATTCGATGGGCGGACTTATTGCGCGTTACGCGGCAAAATACGGCGATGCGGATTTGCCGAGCGGCGGGCAGATACCGCGTGCGACCTGGGCAGGCGCAAAAAACATCAACAAGATTTTTCTAATCGGAACGCCGAACGAAGGCTCGGTTTCCGCGCTTAATTCTTTAATCAACGGGCTTGGTCTGCTTAGTGCTAACCGAATTAATATACCCTTTGTTCAGGATTTATCGAAATACGATGTTTTCACGATTCCCGCCGCCTACCAGCTTCTGCCGCACGCCGGAACAATCCGTGCGTTTGATGAAAATCTGAAACCGTTGAAGATTGATATTTACAATCCGTTGACGTGGGAAAAATACGGTTGGACGGCTTATTCGGACCCGAATTTTACGAAAGAGTTTAGCGAAACCGAACAGAAACAGGCGAAGGATTATTTTCGGCTGGTTCTAAACCGGGCAAAGCGTTTGCAGGAAGCATTAGATTCAAACATCGGCGCAAAAAATCCGGTTTCGCTTTATCTGCTTGGTTCGGACTGCAAACCGACGCTTGATGCGGTGGTGATTTACCGCGACGCGAAAAAGAATCGCTGGGAAACTCTCTTTCGTCCCGAATCTTTCAGGCGTAGTAACGGAACGAAAGTTACGAATGAGCAAATGGAAAAATTGTTTTACGCGCCCGGCGACAGCGTAGTTACGCAGCGTTCATTTTTGGGTGCGAACTTTGTCAAGACAAAACGCCGCGGCATTGTGCCACAATCGGCGTTTTCGGCAAAAGACATTTCCTTTGTCTGCGAAGTCCACAATAAATTGACCGGCAATGCTAAAATTCAAAGCGATTTGCTCGATGTTTTGAGCGGAAAACAATCGGTGGCGGCGCAATTATCTCGTTGAAATTTTGAAGCTGTTGGATACGGATGTCGTTAGACATTCGCGGGCGGTAAAAAATCCTTTACTTGAAAGGAAATTTCGTGAAAGGCGATGAAGTTAAAGGATTGCTCGCCGCGATAGGTTAGTTTGACAAAATGATTGTTTGAAACGTCATCAGCGGATGCGACTAAAGAATAAATTTCTATTACAGCCGACATAACTTTTATCTCCGAATCAAATTCTAAACTATTTTGCAGGGTTTATTAATTGCTTGTCTTTTCGGCGAAAAATTTGTAAATTCAGATATGGAAAAACTGAAAATTTTACTCATCACTTTCTTTCTCTTAATTTTTTCACAGTCAATTTTTTCTCAGAAAAAACCGGTTGATTTAATCGTATCGGGCGGAACAATCGTGACGATGAACGCGGAAAAACGGCTTATCGAAAACGGCGCGGTTGCCATTGAGAAAAGCGAAATTGTCGCCGTTGGAACAGCAAGTGAAATTGCACAAAAATTTGCTGCCAAGCAAACGATAGACGCGCAAAACAAAGTCGTCATTCCGGGTTTGATAAACACGCACACACACATTCCGATGTCGCTCTTTCGCGGCATTTCCGATGATTTGGATTTGCAGGAATGGCTGACAAAATACATTTTTCCCGCCGAAGCGAAAAATGTAACGGAAGACTTTGTGCGCGTCGGCACAAGGCTCGGACTCGCGGAAATGATTCGCGGCGGGACGACCACTTACTGCGATATGTATTATTTTGAAGATGCAATCGCGGACGAAACAGCAAAAGCCGGTGTTCGCGGCGTGTTGGGCGAAACGATTATTGATTTTCCCGTTCCCGACAACAAAACGCACGAAGAAGCGATGCGTTACAGCGAAAGATTCGTTAATAAATGGAAAAATCACCAACTGATTGTTCCCGCGCTCGCGCCTCACGCGCCCTACACGGTTTCAACCGAACATCTCAATGCGATTCGCAAACTTTCCGATAAATTAAATGCAGTCGTTGTTATCCACGTCGCCGAAACCAAAAAAGAAGTTGACGATTTGCTTGCTGCCAAAAAGCTCAGACCGGTTGAATATCTCGAAAGCATCGGATTTTTGAACAATCGCGTGATTGCCGCGCACATAGTTCACATCTCGGACGCGGAAATTGATATTTTGAAAAATCGCGGAGTCGGAGCGGCGCATAATCCGCAGTCGAATATGAAACTTGCGTCGGGCGTTGCGCCGATTCCACAGATGCTTTTAAAGGATTTGCCTGTCGGTTTGGGAACAGACGGCGCAGCATCGAATAATGATTTGAATTTGTGGGAAGAAATGGATACGGCGGCGAAACTGCACAAAACTTTTGCAAACGACCCGAAAGTTTTAACCGCCGAGCAAGCCTTTGAAATGGCAACGATTCGCGGCGCGCGCGCTTTGCATCTGGAAAACTTGATTGGCTCAATCGAAACAGGAAAACGCGCCGATATTGTGATTGTCGATTTCGACGGTTTGCATCAAACGCCCCGTTTTAACGTCTATTCGTCTCTGGTTTATTCGACTAAAGCGAGCGATGTTCGCACGGTTATCATCAACGGAAAAGTTGTAATGCTCAACCGACGCTTGTTGACGCTTGATGAAAATGATATAAAGAAAAGTGCAAACGCATATCGCCGGAAAATCATCACAAGTTTATCGCAATAAAAAAGCAAGTTTTATGGAAATTTGCTTGAATTGGTTTTTTTAGAAAGCATACTATAAGAATTATTTGCGGGTCGCATAAGTGAACCTTCTAGGTTGTTCGCTTTGACCTTTGCGGAAAATTTAAGTCCCGACGCGGGAAAGGAGACTCGAAATGCCGCTAAATGTCAGAAGGTTTTGCACTTTCGTTTTACTGGTTTTTTTATTTTCAATCGTTACATTCGCTCAGACATCCGCCGATGTAATGCGCGAGCGCGTGGCAAAAGCCAAAGCGTTTATTGCCGTTAGGAATTATAACGCGGCTATTTATGAACTCGAAAACATCCGGCGCGAAACGAAAGAGCCTGCCGTTAACGGCGTTATCAACGTTTTGTTGATGAATTCCTATTTAGAACAGAGCGATTACAAACGCGCGCAGGAATTTCTCAAAGAACTCTCAAACGACAAAAAACCGAATGCTTCGGCAAATTACTTAGCTGTTGCCGGTCAAGTCGTCAAAGGAGCGCGTAGCCAGCTCGAACGTTATCGCGCACTCGGACTTTCAGTTTCAGACCGAAATCTTCCGCTCGAAGCCTTAACCGATGTCGAAAAAATGCGTGAAACTCTTGAGTTAGTCGTCGAGCAATCAAAGGTTTTGGGCAAAGATAAAACCAAAACTTCCGACGCAATGGCATTACTCGAAGAGGCGACCAATGCGCGTAGCGGATTGGCACGCGACGATTTCGATGTAAGCCGTTGGAAAAATGAAATTTCCGATGCCCGCGAGCAGTTAGCCAACTCCAGAAGCGTCGTCGTCAATGCCGTTGACGGAACGACGACCAGCGCGGCAAACACTGTTGCCGCCGCCCAAAATAATGCGCAACCGAATCCGAATACAACCGTTGTTGCGAAACCAAGCGAAACAAATTCGATTTCTAATTACGTTCCGAATTATTCGGTTGCTAACTCAAAAACACCGACGATTATAAAAGATGATTCTAAATCTCAAGCAGAATCAGTAGCTAGAATCGAAACTCCAATCCAGACTGACACGCCGAAAGTACAAATAAAAACCCCGAATGAAGTTTCAAAAACAGATTCGAGCAATTCTTCCGCGCTACCTAGAGATAAAAATGTCGAGACTCAGGTGAGCGTAAATAAAACGAATCCGAATGAAGCCAAAACCGAAACTCAGACTACGGCAAACAACACTGATTTGCCAAAGACCAACAAACCTTTAGCTGTCGGTTCATTGCTGGAATATGTTACGCAGAAAGTGAATCCAACTTACCCGCCGGCGGCAAAAACCGTTAGAATGTCGGGTGTCGTGAAGGTTAACGTAGTAGTTGACGAAGAAGGAAAAGTTGCCGAAGTGCAGAAAACGACCGGACCGCAAATGCTCCAGAGAGCCGCCACCGACGCGATAAGAAAATGGAAGTTTAAGCCTTTCATCCGCGACGGTCAGCCGACGAAAGCTGCCGGCTATATTAGCTTTAATTTCAACTTGTAGGAAATTTATAAATTGGTTTTATTGGCGGGCGATAATTTTTACAATTACCGCCCGTTCGCTTTGATATTCGCCAGCAGTAAAGCCGAAAAATGAAAAGTGAACATCTCGCCGCACAAATCAATAATTTTACGGCTCTTCAATTACGGTTTGGCTCTATTGGAATTTCTTCCGGGAATGGGAGGTCTGTTCATAGCATTAGCTCCCGCGCTTCTAAAAAGCGGCGTAAAAATCCACTTGCTGTGATTTTCGATGCCGTAGTAGGCGATGATAGATGTGTTGCGGCTTTGACTGGCTACGCCGATAAAAGGCGTGCTTTCCGTTGTAACGTCTTCAGCTTCGTCGTCTGCCTCTTTGAGGTCACTGTCAGTTTGGGTGTTGATGACATTAACGATTGAGAGAGCGTAACGGTCGAGTGGTGCAGGACTCGCGGGAAGAACACCATTATTGTAAATCTGAATACGCCGCCCGAAGTTGATAAACGATTTACTGTCGAATTTGATGAGCCGCCATTTTCCGTCTTCCGAAAGCGGGTCAACCGCCGCTGAAGGTCGCAGAATCTGGCGTTTTTTCGTGCCGTAGGGCAAACCTTCGAGAAGGTCGTCTATCGAATTTGGAAGTTTCGCTCCTCTGTAATGTATGACATATTGTTTGATAGCTTCAGCTATTTCTTCACCGCGCCGGATTGATTCGAGTTCCTTGTCGCGCTGAACGCCTTGCTGAACGGTCGGCGCAACAGCAAGCAGTCCAATCGCAAACAGCGTCATTACCGCCAACACCGCAATCAAAGACATACCGCTTTGCGATTTTTGATTTTTGATTTTGGATTTTGGATTGGTTTTCAGTCTTTGGTGTGCGGTCTTCGGTCTTTGGAATTCACAGTTTTCTGCCTCAACGCCGCGCCGCGTCATTGCACTGACCACTGACCACTGACCACTGACCGCTGTTCTAATTATCTCCATCATCGTCATCATTGCTGACAGTTTTTCCCGGCTGCGGCTGCGGCGGAATATAACGCGGGATATTGCTCGGAATGCCCGGAATATCACCCGGCGGCGGAGTGTAAGTTCCCGGATTATATGGACTATACATCCCGTCGTTCGGATTACCTGTATTCGGATTGCCGCCCGATGCCGCAGATTGCCCCGGTGGGGGACGGAAAAGCCCGAGTTTATGCCGAAACCCTAAATTCACGTCTTCCAGAACAACTTCGCTCGCCGAAATACTGGCAATCCGAAACCGCCCGCCGACGACATCGTTAAGCCGTGCGCCAATCGGCGTGTCTTTGCCTTTTTCCTGAAAATACGCCGTGTCGTTATTGAAACGCTTTCTGGCAATCATACCGATGTATTGAAACGACGGGCGCGGCGGTGCTTGAATTTCGAGCATTACCGGATTGGAATAAAGTTTGCCATCAGGCGTGCGGACAATTATCTGTATCGCGCCTGCGCCCGCAATCATATTTGACGGAACGTCAGCTACGAGTTTCTGCGGACTAACAAAGGTCGTCGGAAGCTGACTGCCATTTAAATAAATGAGCGAATCGGGCGTAAATTTATCGCCGTTGACTTCCAGACGAAAAGATTTTGAACCTGCATAAACGCTTTGCGGCGTTACATATCCGACAAGAAACTCTGGAACAGGAGTCGGAATTGGAGTCGGTGGTGGTGGTTCCGGTTTGAAAACCACGGGTGGCGCGACATACGGCGTGGGAGGCGGCGGCTCATAAAAAGCGAAAATGTTTCTGCCCGCGTCCGGCGCGTAAAACACATTCGGATTATAAACAACCGGTGTGGTCGTATATCCGAAAATTTCTTCTTCTCTGCTGGGCATTGCGACGATTTCCAGATTCGTGCGCGGTGAAGCGGTCGGTGTGGGCGAAGCTGTTACCGTAACGGAAGTTTTACGGCTCGGATACAAAGTCATTATGTTATAGACAACGACGAGCAAAGCCATCGCGCCCAACACGCTTGCCGCGATGATTTTGTTTCTTTCCGCCGGACTTTTGCCTTCAAAAATTTTCATTGCGTCTTACTGAGTGTTGACTTCCAACTGTGTCTGCTGAACAACCGGACGGCGAAAATATGCCGCCATTTCCAATCTCAAGCTAACTGTTTCACCGTGCGTTTTACCGCGCACTGCTTTTGGCGCGGCGGTCGTCGTAGTCGTTTGAATCGGCGCAGCGGGCTGTCCGGGAATTTGGGTTTGCGTAAAACCAGCGACGCTGTTGGGACTTATCTGCACATTGTTAATTTGTGCCTGGGCGACGGTCGGCTGCGATTTATCCTGCTTATTTTCTCCTTCCGCCGGTTCGAGTTCGACTGCGCTAATCACGACGAATTGATTGCCGGTTTCCATTTCTCTGATAAAACGGCGCAGATTTTGGTAAGAGCCTTCGACCGTCATCGTGACATAAACGCCCGGAAAAAGGCTTTGAAACTTTGTTCTGCCGCTTTCCGATTCGGTTTGCTGTCCGCGCCGATTGTCGGCGATTTGAAGCGGCGCGTAATCGGGTCCGGTCGTATTGACCAAACCATAAGCACCGATTAAACCGTTGATACGCTGGTAAAGCGCGGATTTTCCGATTGTTCCGACAGGCAAAAATCTCGTTTCAAAATCGTCAACGCTGGCGATGAGTTCCGCAACCCGCGCCTCGGTCGTCGTGATTGTGCCGTATTTGCCGCGCGACGCAATCAATTCCGTTTCCAGACGGTCGCGTTCCGCCTTATTCTTTTCGAGTTCCTTCTGCGCGGGCAAAACCACCAGAACGACTAAAATAACAACTGCCAAAATCGCCAGCAATCCCAAGCCAACGGTTGCAATCTCGGATTGTCCCCACATTCCCGCATAAACTTTGCGCGGGCGGTTTTTCGGAACAACATCAATTCTTTCCGGTTTTTCGATAATGATTGTTTCGTCTTCGGTAAGCAAAACCGTACGGTTCTCTTCTTCGACGACAACGGCTGAATCTCTCGTCGCGCCGTATTCATTAACGACGATTTCCGGTTCTTTTCTCTGTTCCACCGATTCATTCGGGTCAAGGTTTTCGTTCATTTACTGATTTCCTCCTTGCGTCCGCGCAACATCGGAAGGCGCGGCGGAATAACCGGCACGCGGCGTGTAAATAAGATGTAGAGTATATTCCGAATAAGTGAATCGCTCATTTTTTTGCAAATCCTGCCCGCGCAACTCAGCCGAAAAAATGCCGGAACTGTTCATATTTTCAATCATCGCCATCACGTTCGGATAATCACGGCTCAAAACGGCGAAATCGAGTTCCGCCTTTGTTTTCTCACCATCTTTGAAAACGTCCTGCACATTGATACGCGAAACGCTGACACCGCCCGGCAAAACCGATTCCAAATCGGCGAACAGACGTGACCAGCCAAAGGTTTTATTGGCGACAAGTTTGTGCGCGCCAACAAGTAACGCGCTTTGTTCGGGCGTTAGCTGCTGCTGAACGAGTTCGCCTTTACCTTTTAATGCCTTAACCTCCGCATTCATTTGCTCGATTTCGCTTTTGGCAATTTCGTTTTTGGCAGTCGTATCTCGCAATTTAGCAAATGAAAGAGTTGCGCCTGAAACGGCTAAAGCCAGAAATAAAAGCGCAATCAGATACGGCAAAGTGCGATTGCGAAAAGGTCTGCTGGAAAGATTGAGTTTATTAATCACTTTTTTTAATTCAGAATTTTAGATTCAGGATTCAAAATTAAAATCTTACAATTCCGAATCGCCCTGCCAGTTTAACACGAAAAATTTTTAGATTGTCCTTTGTACCTATTTTGTTGCCCGCAGCTTTAAATTTTTAGTGTTTCTGTATTTGCGGAAAAGATTTTTCGCAGTTTGCGCTTCTTTCGTCTGCTTTCACGTTTGAATTAAAATAAAAGTTGCAAAATTTTAGTTACTGCGCGACGGCAGAGGCTTATCGGTTTCCGTCGGGCTTATTTCACGGTAAGCGCAAGCAAGATTTCCGCCCTTCCGTTTGGCACGATAAAGGGCGGAATTAGCCATCTCGACCAGTTCAATCGGGTCGCTCTAATCGTCCGAGAGTGAAGCGATGCTGAGGCTAATGGTATTGGAATGAGTTTCCGTCGCCTTTCCGCGCTTGATTAAGCTAAAAGCGTGATTAGCAATCTCCAGGCGAATTCTCTCTGCCGCGACCAATCCTTGCGCGAGTTCGGCATCGAGCAGAAACGCGGCAAATTCTTCGCCGCCGAAACGCGCCGCATCGCCGCTTCTCAGATTTTGCGTGATGCACAGCCCGATTTCTTCTAACGTTTTGCTGCCCGTCAGATGTCCGTAAGTGTCATTGACAGTTTTGAAATAATCAATATCCATCATCAAAACGCAAAATGGGCGATTTTCCTGAGTAGCGCGAGCAGATTCGCACCTTAGTTCAGAAAAAAAGTTCGAAAAAAAAGAGCGACTCGAAAGCAAGCCCGTCAAATCGTCGTGCGATAAGAGGCGGCGAATTTGGCGCTGGTATTCGCGGTCGATTTCATCCAGCAGTTTAAAGCGCAGAATATGCTCGCCGACCGTGATTTTATCGCCGTGCTGCAAAATTTCTCTGGTGATTTTCTGACCGTTAAGAAATGTGCCGCTTCTGGAAGTCAAATCGTTGATAATATAATTGTTCGTTCCGGTTTCGGCACTAAAAACCGTTTTGATGCAGCCGTGGCGGTGCGAAACTCTCGAATCATTAACGCGAACGTCGGCTTCGAAGGCGCGTCCCAGAATGACTTCTTCGCGTTCGAGCTGAATTGGCACGGCAAGCAAATCTCCGCTCAGGAAAACCAGCGCGGGGCGCAAATCACGTTGTGGACGCTTTCAAGATTTCATAAAGGCAAAAAATCAGGGCTGTCAATCAAAGCCTTAATTTACAGGATAAAACATTTGCGGCTAAATTTGCTAGAGTAAATTTCGGCAAGTTTAATTGTAGGAACTCCAGAAAACGCTTTGAGCGACAAGCAATTTCACAATTCACGATTTACAATTTACTATTAGAAACGGATGAAGATTCTCATTGTCAAACTCAGTAGTATCGGCGATGTCGTTCACGCATTACCCGCGCTGGCGGCGATTCGTCGCGCTCTGCCGGATGCGGAAATATCATGGGCGGTCGAGAGAAGCGCGGCTGAGATTTTGCTCGGGAATGAGCTGATAAATAATCTTATCGAAATCGATACGCGCTCGCTGCGCGGCGGAAAAGGAATCGAAGAGATTTTAGTCGGCGCAGGTAAACAATTGCGTGAACTCCGCAATTTTAGGTTTGATATAGTGCTTGATTTTCAAGGACTTCTAAAATCAGCCGCCGTTGCCAAACTCGCTAAAGCAAAACGCACTTACGGATTTTCTAAATCAAACCTGCGTGAACCGGCGAGCCGTTTTCTTCTGACCGATACAATCGAAGTCGAGCGAAATTCGCACATTATCGTCAAAAATTTAACTTTAGCGAAAGAAGTTCTGAAGATTGTCGTTCCCGAAAAAGATTTTGAGTTTCCGATTTATACAGACGAAAAACACCGCGAAGAAGCCGCTGAAATCATTGAAAAAGTCGGCGAAAACTTTGCAATTTTAAATCCGGCTGGCGGCTGGAGGACAAAACTCTGGCACGCGGAAAATTTTGGCGCGTTGGTGGATAGACTTTGGGAAGAAAACCGTTTAATTTCAGTCGTTACAACTGCGCCGAATGAAATAGAATTAGCGCAAAAAGTTTTGCAAAACAGTAAATCGGGAAAAGTTTTACTTGCACAGCCGAGTTTGAAAGGATTTTACGAGCTGGCAAAAAAAACTAAAATCTACATTGGCGGTGATACCGCGCCGACACATCTGGCAGTCGCCGCAAAAGCACCGATTGTCGGTATCTTCGGTCCAACCGAATGGCGGCGCAACGGAAGCCCAAACATCGCAGATATTTGCGTTGACAGAACGGACATCGGTTGCCGCGCCGATTGCCACCGGCGAACTTGTGACAACTGGATTTGTATGGACATCGAGGTTGAAACGGTTTTGCAGGCAACGCAAAGAAGGTTAAAAATATAGGCAAATAAAAACGATTGCAAACAATCGTCTTTTTACGGCTTATAATTCTTGAACAATTGTGATAAATAAAAGAATTTTACAACGCATTCGTGTGCCGCTCGGTTTTTTATTCGGCATCGTTTTTCTTGTATTTGCGAATCCTAAACCAATAAGTCTAATAATCGGCGGCGTGATTGCCGTTATCGGAGTTTTAATTCGTGCCTGGGCTTCGGGACACATTCGCAAAAACCAGAATTTGGCAATTTCGGGACCGTATTCATACACGCGCAATCCGCTTTACCTGGGAAGTTTTGTGCTAGGTGTCGGTTTTACGATTGCAGCCGGTGTTTGGTGGCTCGGAATCATCTTTATCGCCTTATTTTTAGGCATCTATTTGCCGGTGATGCGCGTCGAAAGCGGTGATTTGGCAAAACTTTTCGGCGCGGAATATGAAGAATATGCCGGACGAGTTCCGCTCTTTTTTCCGCGCCTGACGGCATATCGAGTTTCTGACACAAAATTTGATATGAGCTTATATATGCGACACCGAGAGTATCAAGCGGCATTAGGATTCGCTTTCGCGTGGCTGGTATTGGCTTTTAAAACGTTTTTTCTAAAATAACCGAATATGAAATTGAGATTGTTTTTCACAAATTTATTACTTTTCGCAGTTTGCTTTTCGTCGGCATTGGCGCAGTCGGCAAAACAATATGAATCCTATACCGTCGGCGAAAAATTGATTTATGAAGCCAAATTCAGCAAGGCGGTTTTTCGCGGCATTGCGGTCGCGGATTTGAATTTCAGCGTCGAGCGCACGCCGAGCTCCTTGAATTTTTTGATTAAAGCCGAAGCAAAATCCAAAGGAACGCCTGCTAAACTTTTTAATTACAAATTTTATCAAAATCTCCAATCAACCGTTGACGATAAAAATTTTTCGGTTTTGAAAACCATCAAGCGCGACGAGCAAAAAGAGCGAGTGCGCAACAGTTCAGCCGTTTTTAATTATAAAAATCGTGAAGTTACCTATATCGAAAGTGACCCGAACGACACGGCTCGCGCGCCACGCGTTATGGCTTCGAGCATCGAAATCGGCACGCAGGATTTGGTTACGGGAATCTACACTCTGCGCCGCCTGCCGCTCGCCGTCGGTAAAACCTTTGAAATCACTGTCAGCGATTCGGGTGTTGTTTATAAAATTCCGGTGCGCATTACCGCCCGCGAGGAAATAAAAAGTATTTTGGGGAAAACATGGTGCTTTCGCGTCGAGCCGCAAATCTTCGGCGACAATCGACTGATTGAACAAAAGGGAAATATGATTATTTGGATTACGGACGACTCGCGCCGTCTGCCTGTTCGCTCGCAAATCAACAGCAATATCGGAAGAGTAGAAGTAAAACTGAAAAGCCTCAATTACAATGCAGCCGCGCTGATTAAAGTAAAATAAGGCGAGGTTTGAAATCCTAAAAATCTTCTCATCGCTTGTTACTTACCCGAAAAGCCCGCATAATCTTCGTATCACACAGCTTTTTATAAATTTTTATGAGCGAAAAAGATACGAAAAAAGAATTAATTAACGACGCGCAACCCGAAATCGCATCGAATGAAAAAAAAGACGTTAAAAAATTAACGAAAGACTTTAAAGTTCACCACGTTTCGTCGGCGGAGATGATAAAAGTTGAAAAATCTGCGGTTGAAACTTCGTCTTTCACCGAGAATGATAAAGATATTGTGTTCTTAAAATCTAAACTTTTGCAATCGGACGACACTGCATTATTGGAAAAGGAAATTGATTCTTTAATCGAAAAGAGTTCTGTCTTTAAGGAATTATCCGAGCCGAAATTGCCTGAATTGCCAAAGGAAAATCGCGCGCGTCTGCAAATGCAGTCGCCGAACAGACTTTATTTTTACTGGTCAATAAAAAACAATCCGTTTCAAATGCTGAATCGCGTTTTCGCCGAAAACGCGGCAAATTATACGTTGGTTGCAAAGCTCGTCAATCAGACGCAAAGCCGCGAAGAAATCATTCCAATCGAAGCCGAAGGCTCGGCGTGGCTTGACGTTGACGCAAACTCGACGTATCGAACCGAAATAGGATTTTACGCCGCGCAACGACCGTTTGTGCGCTTGATGTTTTCCAACACGGTTGAAACCCCGCGCAAAAATCCAAGCCCGCACCGCGATTTTTCTTCGGATTGGGCTGTTTCGGCAAATCAATTCACGCAAGTTTTGGATGTTTCCGGCTACGCACAGGACGCGGTAGAGGTCGCGTTGGCGGGCGATAATTTGGAGTTTGCCGATAATGCTGCCCGGAATGCTTTTTCTCAAGTTGCCGGCAATCTAGCTAATGATTTCACCGAAAATGATGCCGGCGAAATTCGTTTTGTTTTGCTCGCGCTTGCTTCGGGTTATTCGCCGGAAAATCTACGCGGACAAATCTCAAAAAATCTTTTTGCGAAATTGCTGGAAACGGGCGAAAATCTCAACGCGGAAAAAGCACTCGACGCTTTGCAGGAAAATTTCGGCGAGTTTGCCGACGAACCAATTGAAGAAAATTTTGGACAAACGGTTTTTGGCGCGAGCTCGATAAATTTTCCAAGATTTTCAAGGCGAAAAGTTCTGCCAAAGTTCGCGCCGATTAGTTCGCTTCGCTTTTAAGAAATTACCCACAGACAACTTAAATTGTGAATACGGAATAATGAATTAAAATCGTAGAGATTCCGCATTCCTCATTCCGTATTTATCGTTTTAAATATCTGTGTGTATCTGTGTTAATCTGTGAATAAATCTTCTTTGGTTTCAAATTATGCCAGCCGGTTATTTCAGTTTAATTTTACACGCGCATCTGCCTTTTGTGCGCCATCCCGAATATCCCGAATTTTTAGAAGAAGATTGGCTTTATGAAGCAATAACGGAAGTTTATCTACCGCTGATTTTTATTTTTCAAAACTTGCACGAATCCGGTGCAAAACCGCGTCTGGCAATGAATGTTTCGCCGCCGCTTTGCGAAATGCTCGCAGATAAATTGCTTGAAACACGATACACCAGACATCTGGAAAATCTTCTCGAACTTGCCGAAAAGGAAGTAGAGCGCGCACAAAAAGAAGCACCGGAATTTTCAGATGCGGCAAAAATGTATCTTAAAAATTTGAGTGCGGCACTTTATCTCTGGAATGCGAAGTACAATCGAAATTTAATCAATGCTTTTCGTGAATTGCAAAACGAAGGCGTTTTGGAAATTATCACTTGCGGCGCGACGCACGGATTTCTGCCTTTAATTTCTACACGGGAAGCCAAACGCGCGCAAATCGAAATCGCTGTCAAAAATTATCAAAAGCATTTCCACAGAAAACCTCGCGGCATTTGGCTTCCCGAATGCGCTTATGAACACGGCATCGAAAATCTTTTGAAAGACGCTGGAATCGAGTATTTCGTCGGCGATTCGCACGCGATTCTTTATGGCGAGCCGCGCCCGCGTTACGGTGTTCACGCGCCCGTCAAATGCCCGAACGGCGTGGCGGTTTTCGCCCGCGATGTCGAAACTTCCCAACAGGTTTGGAGTTCGGAAGTCGGTTATCCGGGCAACATCGTTTATCGGGAATTTTATCGCGACATCGGTTGGGATTTGCCGCTTGAATACTTAAAACCGCATTTGCACAAAGACGGAAACCGCCGAAATTTAGGTTTGAAATACTACCGAATCACGGGCAAAACCGAACATAAAGAACCGTATATTCCGGCTTTAGGCGAACTAAAAGCAGCGGAAGACGCGGCGGATTTTGTCGGAAAGCGTATCAGGCAAGCGTATCTTTTGCGCGAAACTTTTGCAGCGCATACGCCGCTCGTCGTTGCGCCTTACGATGCCGAACTTTACGGACATTGGTGGTCGGAAGGTCCGCAGTTTTTAGATTTTATGTTTCGTGAGCTGAGTTACAAAAACACGGAAGTTCGCGCCGTTACGCCCGGCGATTTTCTCGATACTAAAATTCCGATTCAGATTCAGCAGCCTTCCGCGTCGAGTTGGGGAGCAAACGGTTATTACAAAGTCTGGCTCAACGAGGGAAATTCCTGGATGTATCCGTATCAGCACGATGCCGAAAGGCGAATGACCGCATTGGCAAACAGATTCGATAATCCCGATGAATTAACGCGCCGCGCTTTGAATCAAATTGCGCGTGAACTTCTGCTTGCACAGTCGAGCGATTGGGCGTTTCAGATTTACCAAGGCACAACCGTCGAATATTCTTCGCGCCGTTTTCGCTCGCACATTCATCGCTTTAATTTACTTGCAGAGCAAATCGAAAGCGGTAATATCCGCGAAGAACTTCTCGCCGAAATCGAAAGCCGCGACAACATTTTCCAGGAAATCGATTATCGAGTTTACAGAACTTAAATTGGTCGGCGAATCAAACAAATACGTTTTTCTAAATTCTCAAACTGCGTTTATAAAATTCTATTGCGTGTATTAAAATTTTTTTGCCAGCCAAATTCCGCTCAAAACTCCGACGAATCCGACAAACACGCTCAAAAAAAAATATACGAAAGCTATCGTAAAATTCTTTTCACGGACAAGCGAGAAAATTTCGAGTTCAAAAGTTGAAAACGTTGTAAATGCGCCCAAAAATCCAACTATCAGCGCAATACGAAGATTTTCGTTTATCAAAAATTTATCCGACAACAGAACAAACAAAAAGCCGATCAGAAAAGAGCCTGTAATGTTAATAAAAAATGTCGGAAAAGGAAATTTTTCAAAAACATTTGCAAGTGGCGAAATGTTTATCAAGTATCGCGCGACCGCGCCGAGCGCGCCGCCGATTGCTACTGATAAAACTTTTATCCAACTTTCCATAAGATTTAGCCGCAAATTATACGAATCGTGCGAGTAGATTTGTTTTCATCCGTGTTTGTCCGTATGTATCAGTGGTTAAGTTTTTACCTGATTTGCTTGTAACCTTTCGCTAAGATACGCGGTGGAAAGCCAAACCAGTAAAGACCTTGAAAAACCGACCATTTTGTGAACGTCCAAACAAAACTGCTACTTTCAAATCGTCTGGAAGATGTCGTAACCGGCAAATTTATATGTTTGAATTGACCCGCTTTTTGAAGACGTTTATAAAAATCAACGTCTTCAAAAAGCGGCAAAGGTTTATAACCACGAATTTTTTCGTAAGTCGAACGTCGTGCAAAAATCGCCGAATCGCCGTAAACCAAACCAATTGCTCGAAGCTGCGGATAAAGTTGAGTTAGAAATCGCGCCCAGCTACTTTTACCATCAAAAACGACTTCAAAATTTCCGCCGACAATTTCGTCATAACGCATAAATGCTTTTATCTGGCGAGCGCAACCCAGCACAGGGCGCGTGTCAGCGTGCAGAAACCAGAAAATCTCGCCGCTCGCGTGTTTCGTTCCTTCCTGAAGCTGTTTTCCGCGATTTGCTTCGGCGAAATTTATTACTTTAAGTTTTTTCGCTCGTTTGGAATTTTCAGCAATCTCAGTCGTTTTGTCTGTGCTACCGCCGTCAACGATTATGATTTCATCAATGTTAACCAGACGCGCCAGCGCATCGAGAGTTTTGCCAATTGTCAGTTCTTCATTAAAGGTTGGAATGATAACGGAAATTTCCATAAGAAATAAAAATACTTTAACTCAAGCCGTTTGGTAAAGCCCGACAAAACTCCAAAATTATGAAATTAATTTAAAGTTCCAAAATTAAATAATATCTCAGTAGCTTTAGTTTTCATCAAAGTAGTATTCTAAAAACAGACGTTATGCTTAATAATTTTACAAAACCGCGCCGCGTATGTATTACGGGCTTTGGCTGCGTTACGCCAATCGGAACGGGACGCGAAAACTTTTGGCAATCTCTGGAAAACGGCGCGAGCGGCGTGCGGCGTATCGAAAGTTTCGATGTTTCGGACTCAAAGGTGAAAATTGCGGCGGAAGTTAAAAATTTCGATTGGGAAGCCGAGCTGAATCCGAAAGACCGTAAGCACGTTCCGCGCACCGTTCCGCTTGCGCTCGCCGCAGCGCGTGAAGCAATGAAAGACGCGCAAATTAAATACGAAAGTTTTAGTTTGAGCGAAAGGCAAAACTTTGGCGTGATTTTAGGAACAGGCGGCGGCGGGCTTGCCTTTACTGAAAAACAATACAAATACTGGTTCACGGGCGAAGCCAATAAAGCCAGCGTTTATACGATTCCGTCTTCGACGCACGGCGGTTTATCGAGCGAGCTTTCGATGGTTTTCGGGCTTCACGGATTGTCGCACATTGTTTCGACCGGCTGCACAAGCTCGACCGACGCGATTTTTTACGCCGCACAGCACATCGCGCTCGGCAGACAGGAAATGATGCTGACCGGCGGCGTTGATTCGCCGATTGCACGCGGGATTTTGGAAGGTTTTAATTTGATGACGGTTTTGACCGACGATTGGAACGATGAGCCGCAACGCGCTTCACGCCCGTTTTCTTTGAATCGTTCAGGAATTGTTTTAGGCGAAGGCGCGTGGATTTTTGTTCTTGAAACTCTTGAAAGCGCGAAAAATCGCGGCGCGAAAATCTATGCGGAAATCAAAGGTTATGGCTCGACTTGCGATGCTTATCATCGCGTTCGTCTGGAAGAAGACGGTGTGGAACCTGCGCGGGCGATGCGGGTTGCAATGCAGGACGCGGGAATTTCGCCCGCAGCGATTGATTATGTAAATCTCCACGGAACTTCCACGCGGTTGAACGACAGAATCGAAACGCAAGCCGTCAAAAATGCCTTCGGCAAACACGCTTACAAACTTTCGACATCGGCGACAAAATCGCAAATCGGACATCCGCAAGGCGCATCAGGCGCAGCCGGAATCGGCGCAACTCTGCTTGCCTTAAACGAAAACATAATCGCACCGACAATCAACCTAGACGTTCCCGATGCCGACTGCGATTTAGATTACACGGCAAATTTTTCGGCAAAAAAAATCATCCGCACCGCGCTTTGCAACTGCATCGGTTTCGGCTCGAAAAATTCCGCTTTAGTTTTGGGAAATGTTTGACGACCTTTAAAATAAAAAATGCGCGACATAAAAATAAGCCGCGCCGTTTAGATTTTGTTTGGTAAGATTAACGATTATTTTTTCATTGCCAAATCGTCGTCCGATGATACAATCGGCGGATAATAAAACGAGCCGAAAGTTTTCAGTGTTTGCGTATCAAAAGGCTTACGTGAGCCGCAATTTAGACAAGCGCGATACGAACCGCTTTGATTGGTAAACGGACGACTTAATTTGTTATGCCAGCAGCCGAAAATTTTGCCGACGATACCGATTTTATTACCGAAAGCTCCGTTTGTCCGGTTGATAATTGATTCCGCTATTCTGTTTTGTTCCAAAACCCCTTGCATTTTTTATCTTCTCCTTCCATTAAGTTTTAGTGTGTTCATCTTTCATATCACACGCATCTTCGGGGAAAGTTTTGCGGTGTTTATGATGAAATTTCGACAAAAAAGTTTGTCTTTTATTCCTTGAATAAATAACTATATTCGACCGGTTTCCAGAAACTTTTTATTCGCTCTTTTGCCTTTCCTTAATTTCATATATTCGCTAAAATCTTCCAGACAGTTTCGGAGAATAAAAGATGAAAAAAATGCTCGTTAAAATTTTGCTGATTTTAGCAATTACCGCTTTTTTTGTAGCTTCCGTTTCGGCTTGGGACGATACAGGACATAAACTCACGGCGTATATCGCTTGGGAACAAATGTCGTCACAGGCTCGTGAGAAAGCGATAAAAATACTTTTAAGCGCACCCGAAGATTCTGATTTGAGCGTTTTTTATTTGCAGGATTCACGTTCTGCCGCCGCCAAACAACGCGAGCTTTTTATGATTTCTTCTACTTGGGCGGATATTGTTCGCAACAAGGATTTTAAAAATCGCTACGCCAAATACCATCACGGAACTTGGCATTATCTCGATACTTTCTGGCGCGAAGTGAACGGTAAAGTCGAACTCGTTCCTGAATTGGAATCTGACAAGGAAAATGCAGTCGAGCGTCTTTTTGTGTTTGATAAAATGTTGCGCGGCACTTCCGCATCCGATGCCGACAAAGCGATTGCCTTAGCTTGGATTCTGCATCTCGGCGGTGATATTCATCAGCCTTTGCACGATTCCGCGCGAGTAACAAAATACGACCCGAAAGGCGACCAGGGCGGAAATCTTTTTATGCTTTCACCAAAAGCAACGGGTAATGACCGCGTGAGTCTGCATTGGTATTGGGATTCGATTGTCGGGCGCAACATTCCGCGCGTAAATGACGCTTGCGATTCGGATTATCTTCCCGCGATTGCTCAACAAATGATGAAGAAATATCCGTTTGCGAAAATGCAGAATCGTTTGAAAATCAGTAAGTTTGACGAATGGCAGCAAGAAGGCTTTCAAATTGCCTCGACTAAACTTTATCCGCCGAGTTTGAAGTTCGGCGAAATGCCGTCGGAAAGTTATAAGAAACAGGCTTTTGAAATCGCGCAGGAACAAATCGCTCTGGCAGGTTATCGGATGGGTGAAATGCTAAATCAAATATTCGGTGGTCAACTATTAACCAGAGAACAATACGAAAAGGATAAATCTAATTTTCAGAAGCAATCTGAATTTTCAGGAAGCAAAATTGGACAAGGCTCTAATGACGGTTGGCTTTGGACGAAAACTCGCGCAGCATTGGCAACAACGGCTGATTTAAGAGATTCAACTATTAATGTTGATGTCGAAAATGCTGTCGTTACACTAAGAGGAACTGTTCCAACTCAAAAACAAAAGGAAATGGCGTTGAAAGTTGCAAAAGGTGTCGAAGGCGTAACAGCCGTTAAAGATAGGTTAAAAATCCCGCCGAAATAATTCAGGCAAATAATATGAAATTAAATTTTCGTGCTGTTATAAATTTTCAACTTCGGAATCCTTCTGTCTCTTCTTGCCGAAAACCCACGCGATAAAAATTGAAATTACATACAAACCCATCATCGGCGTAGCAAAAAGCATCATATTCGGAATATCGGCGGTCGGCGAAACAACAGCCGCGACAATCAAAATTGTGACTATTGCAATCTTCCAGCTTTGCACTAAAAGCCTCGCCGAAACTATTCCGATTCTTGCCAATACGTAAGTAATTGCAGGCATCTGAAAAATTATGCCCATTGCTAGCATTATCAACGTAATAAAATCAAAATAATCGGTTGCCTTAAGCATCAGACGAAAATCTTCTCCGAGTCCGAGAAGATATTTCAGTACCGGCGGAAATAAAATGTAGTAGGCAAATGCAGCTCCGACGACAAAAGAAATTGTGGACAGACCAATAAAAGGCGTTACATAAGCGCGTTCGTGACGGTATAGCGCAGGCGAGATAAAACCCCAAATTTGCCAGAGCAAAAAAGGAATTGAAATAGAGATTGCCGCATAAAGCGAGACAGTAACCCAAAGCGTGAATGACTCAACCGCTGTTGTTACAATCAGTCTTTCCTCAGCACTTGCATTCTCTGAGTTTTCGGCATTGAAGTTTGTCGGCAAACGAATGCCTTTCGGTATAATCGCGTTACTTGTGAAAATAGGTTCGTCAGTAAAAAGTCCGAGATTACCCGTCGCATCGGTCTCGGCTTTTGCCTGAACCGAAGTTCCCGGCGAAACGACGCTGACTCCGAGTTTAGTGGCGCGGTCAAAAACGTATCGTCCCGTGTCGCCTTCCCGCAAATTACTCAGCGGTATAACTTTTTCACCACCTGTTAAGCCTTCAATCGGAAGTTCACGTCTTTCCGCCTCTGAAAGTGCCTGACGAATCGGGACTGATAGAAAATCAAAAATTTTATCGGAAACAGCATAACATAAACAAAATGCGATAACTACAATGATTACAGACTTTACAAGCCTTTTACGAAACTCGTCCAAGTGGTCTAAAAAAGACATTTGTCCGTCTAACTGTTCTTCCGCATTTATTTGTTCGTGTTTCATTTGTAATGCCGGATGTGTGTTTTATGTGAAATTTTATAACCAATTACGTTTGTCTGCGGAGTTTGTTTCTGCCTTAGCTTCTTCAATTACGGGAGTTTCAATTTTGGGAATATCCATCGAGAAATCATCCCGATTTACTTCTCTGATTTCAGGCGCGGCTATTTTATTAGTTTCCAAACCGGAAGTTCTAACAATAGAATTTTCGATTTTCGGTTGATTACCTAAAAGCAAATCTGAACTCTCAGATGATTGAAATTCATTATCTTCAAAGTCAACTTCCTTTTGCCAAGTTTTCTTAAAATCATCGGTCGAGCGGCGAAATTCAGCCATTGTTTTTCCGATTGTGCGCATCATCTGCGGCAATTTTCGAGGACCAAAAATGATGAGCGCAATAAGTCCTATCATAAGCAGTTCCGAAGTGCCGATTGATTCGAGAATAAACAAATAAAACATCATCTTATTACCAATTATTTACCAAAGCGTCAGTCATAACTAAAATTACAGTCAAACTTTAAGTTCTTTCAAACAATGGGTTTAGCTCAACTGACCTCTATCAAGTAATCTTTATATGATTCGACTCTGCCGATTATTTTCGCATCCTTTAACTTTTCTTTAAACTTCTCTGCTTTCCCGGCTTCCAAACTTATTAAAAGTCCGCCCGCCGTTTGCGGGTCAAATAACGCGCTCTGCATTTCCTTTGTAACATTTTTATTAAATTTTACCGTTTCCCCCACATAAGCACGATTATTCCTGTCGCCGCGCGTCAACATTTTTTGCTCAATCAATTTTATAACATCCGGCAAAAGAGAAACACTTTCCGATTCAACTTTAAATGTTACGTTACTTGATTTCGCCATTTCAAAAGCGTGTCCGAGCAATCCGAAACCTGTAATATCGGTGCATCCGTTTGCTCCAAATTCCCGCATAGCTTTAGATGCTTCTCGCGCGGAGGTTGTCATTGTTTTTAACGAAGCGTTTTTTGCCCTTTCACTTGCCTTTTCAAATTTTATTCCGGTGCTGATAACACCTGTTCCTATAGGTTTTGTTAAAACTAAAACATCGCCCGCCTTTGCTCCTGAATTTTTTATAACTCTTTTAGGGTCAATAATTCCTGTAACCGCGTAACCGAACTTAATTTCCTGGTCATCAACTGAATGACCACCTAAAACTACAACGTTTTCTTCATTCAGAGCGTTTTGACCGCCGAGCATAATTTCACCTAAAATATCCCAATCGCCTTTTTGCGGATAACAAACTATCGAAAGTGCGGAAATGGGCGTTCCACCCATTGCATAAATATCGTTTAATGAATTTATTGCTGCGATTCTTCCGTAAATTTCCGGCTCATCGGCGATAGGTGTAAAGAAATCAACAGTTTGCACCAAAGCCATCTGGTCGTTAAGCCGAAACACACCGGCATCGTCAGATGTTTCAAAGCCGACGATAACATCTGTCGAGAAATCTTGCTTTGGAAGTTTGCTCAAAACTTGAGCAAGGTCGCTCGGCGCAAGTTTCGCCACTCAACCCGCGCAAGAAACCATTTCGGTCAAGCGTTTTTGTCGCATAAAATTAGTTGTTTAAAATCAATCTGTAAATTCTATCTAAATCAGACTCACTGTAATACTCTATTTCTATTTTGCCGCCTGTTCCCTTTCCGTCCGGGGAAATCTGCAACTGCGTTCCTAAATATCTTTTTAATTTTGTTTCAGCTGCTTTGATATTCGCATCTTTTTTAGACTTAATTGATGTTTTATCAACAGCTAATCCGTCGTTTCTACCTATTCTTTTAACAGCCTTTTCCGTCTCACGCACGGAAAGAGACATTTCAATAATTCTGCTTGCTAAACGCCGTTGAGATTCTACGTCGCTTGACATCAGCAATGCTCTGGCGTGACCGGCTGAAATTTTTTCATCTTCGACAAGCTGCTGAATATCTTTTGGAAGTTTTAATAAACGTAAGCACGTCGTTACAACAGTTCGATTTTTTCCGACTCTCTCCGCAACCATTTCCTGCGTCAATCCAATTGTTTCAATCAAGTTTCTGTATGCTCTGGCTTCTTCAATCGGATTAAGTTCTTGTCTCTGTATATTTTCAATTAGCGCAAGTTCGAGTAATTTTTCATCGGCTACTTCCCTAATAATCGCAGGTATTTTTTGTAATCCTGCTCTTTGAGACGCGCGCCAACGTCTTTCTCCAGCAATTAATTGGTAACGCGCGCCTCTTCTTCTAACTAAAATAGGCTGAACTATGCCATTTGCCAGAATCGATTGTGCTAATTCATTGAGTTTTTCATCAGCAAACCTCGTCCTTGGTTGTTTTGCATTCGGCTCAATCAAATCTAAGTCAATTTCAAGCAGTTGTTCCTGATTTTTTCTTGTAGGTTCATCCCCCAACAAAGCATCTAAACCACGTCCCAAAACTTTTCTACTCATGACTTAAAATCTCCTTTGCAAGTTGTATATAACTTTCAGCACCTTTTGAACGAATATCATATAAAATAATGGGCTTGCCGTAACTTGGTGCTTCGGCAAGACGAACATTTCGCGGAATAACTGTCCTTAAAACTTGCGAGCCATAAAAATCTCGTAAATCTTGGGCAACCGCCGCCGCTAGATTTGTTCGCTCATCATACATTGTCAGTAATAAACCTTCTATCGTCAATTGTGGATTAAGTCCTCGACGCAAGCGGGCAAGAGTATCGAATAATTCCGTAACTCCTTCCAGAGCATAATACTCGCACTGTATAGGAACTAATAATGAATCAGCCGCCGTTAAACCATTTATAGTTAACAACCCCAGCGAAGGCGGGCAGTCAATAATAATATAATCGTAATTGTTTTTAATTTTACCGAGTAATTCTTTCAGCTTGTATTCACGATTTACTGATTCCACTAACTCTACTTCCGCACCCGCCAGATTTTTATCCGCCGGCAAAACCCAAAGTAAAGGTAATTCGGTCGGTACTACAACATTTGGTATTGATTCATTTAAAACCAATAAATTATAGAGTGTCTTTCTCGTTTGCTTTCGCGGCACGCCCGAACCCGAAGTTGCATTTCCTTGCGGGTCGGCATCAACCAATAAAACTTTTTTCTCTTCGACAGCTAACGCTGCGGCAAGATTTACGGAGGTCGTCGTTTTTCCAACGCCGCCTTTTTGATTTGCAACGGCTATTATTTTACCCATGTTTTTATTTTATTTGCCTAATGTAGCATTTTTTCCTGTTAAACTCTAATAGCAATTTGGGGTTGAACGTGGCACGTCCTACATCTTTTCAATCTACTTATGTAGAACGTGCCACTTATGTAGAACGTGCCACATTTGATTGGCTGGGAAATAGTCTTAGTTTTTCAGACCGGTCAGATAAACTAATAGGGTAGAAAGAGCAGCGGGAGTAAGTCCCGAAATTTTACGAACCTGCCCGAAAGTTTGAGGCTTTGCGCGTTCGAGTCGTTCTGCCATTTCGTGCGACAAACCATTTATCAGGTGGAAATCGATTTTTTCAGGCACCTTAAAATTATCATTATGATTTACACGCTGGACAGCATTATTTTGAGTTTCAATATAACCGCTATATAGAGAATCCGCTAAAACAGTCTCCAAATCAGAGAATGTTATTTGAGAACGAATTTTCTCCGGCATAAAGCGGTAGATAACAGCCGCATTTACGCCTTGTCTTTTCGACAATTGCGACAAAGTTATTGAATCACCTAAATCAACCCCCAAAGATTGGGAAATGGAGGCATATTCGACATCCGAGCGTTTATAACGCAGATTGTCTAAAGTATTCCGAAGTATTGCAATTCTATCTCGTTTTCGATTAAACCTTTCCCAATCGGTATTACTTAGAAGCCCAATATCATTCCCTTTTGAGGAAAGCCGCTGGTCGGCATTGTCGTGCCGTAAAATCAGCCGCGCCTCGGCGCGGGAAGTAAAGATTCGGTATGGTTCATCAACACCGTGTCGAATCAAATCATCTATCAAAACACCGATATATGCTTCATTACGGTTCAAACGAAATGTTTCTCTTCCCTGAATTTGCAAAGCAGCGTTAATTCCCGCCATCAAACCTTGACAGGCTGCTTCTTCATATCCGGTCGTACCGTTTATTTGTCCAGCCATATAAAGTCCCTGAATTCTGGAACTTTCTAACGATTGATTGAGTTCTCGCGGGTCAACAAAATCGTATTCGATAGCGTAACCGGGACGAATTATTTGTACTTTTTCAAAACCGTCAATCATTTTTAGCAAATCTTGCTGCAAATCAGACGGGAGAGATGTTGAAAACCCGTTGAGATAAACTTCGTTTGTATTATGTCCTTCGGGTTCAAGAAAAAGTTGGTGACGATTTTTGTCAGAAAATTTTACAACCTTATCTTCAATCGAAGGACAATAACGAGGTCCAATACCTTTAATTTTTCCGGAGTATAAAGGTGATTGGTGAAGATTTTCACGAATCTTGTTGTGCAAAACATCGCTTGTATACCCTATATAACATTGGATTTGAGGCTGCTCGATTTTTTCGGTAGCAAAGGAAAACGCAACCGGATTATCATCAGCCGGCTGTGCTTCAAAAGCCTCCCAATCGATAGTCCTACCATCAAGTCGAGGCGGCGTACCAGTCTTTAATCGTCCAACGGGAAATCCCAACTTCTTGAGACATTCGGCAAGCTCGGTTGACGCAGGCTCACCTGCGCGTCCGGCAGAATAAGTTTTAAGACCCGTATGAATTTGTCCGTTTAAGAAAGTTCCGGTAGCAATGATTACGGATTTGGCACCGATTTTACGCGCATCTTGTAACTCAACACCGATAATCTTCCTATCTTTAACAATTAAATCAGTAACAACTCCTTGACGAAGATTAAGATTGGGAGTAGCTTCCAAAACCTGGCGCATTTCCATTCGATATAAACTTCTATCTGCTTGAGCGCGTGGAGATTGCACGGCTGGTCCGCGAGAGCGATTTAACAAACGGAATTGAATGCCTGTACGGTCGATAATTCGACCCATAATTCCGCCGAGAGCGTCGATTTCCCGAACAATATGACCTTTTGCAATACCGCCGATTGCCGGATTACAAGACATTTGCCCGATTAAATCTAAATTTATCGTAACCAAAGCAGTCGCTGCTCCAATGCGTGCTGAAGCGGAAGCCGCCTCGCAGCCAGCGTGTCCTGCGCCGATTACTATTACGTCAAATTGTTCGTCGAAACTCATAAATTATGATTTTTTATTTAATACAAAATTAAACTAAACGACTCTGCACTGGAAGTGCAGAGGTTTGAAAAAGGAACGCGAATAAAATTCGCTTGATTGTTTTTTTCCGATAAAGAAAAGAAAGCATAATAAATTCTTGCAATGAAATTGCAAGGTTTTGACCTGCGTGTTTCAAAGAATAAATCTATCTGGTAGGACTTACGGTTGGTGTCTTACCATTGTCGGAAGAAGCTGACAATACAATAACAGCAACCCCGGCAACTGCACCCAATATCCCGATAATCAAAAGCGGATTAAAACTTTTGGAAGAATTAACATCTACTTCAAGGGATTTGCCCGATTTTGTTCCGTTATTGACCGCCAAAGGATAAAACTCTCCGGCTGACACTAAAACATTATTAAAATTAACCGCCCCCGTTAAAGTTTGAACCCGTGTCCTCTTATTTTCAACTGTAATTTTAACAATGTTTGCTTGATTTTGATTTGGAATTGTTATAGTTCCGTCAGGCGTTAAAAAATTAAGTGAAGTATTAGCCACAGTTTCGATAGTTATTTCCCCGGAGTTCAAATCACCGGAAATGCTTGAGTTTATAAAGGATAAAATCAGTTTAGAATTAGGGGAGATTAGGATAGTCCCGGTCTGTGGAAGCAATACTTTGGCACTTGCCTGAGGCGAGCTTATAATTTCAGATGTTGAAGTTATTGAACGCCCGCTAACGCCGCGCTCACCATTAATTGATACAAAACCTTCAGGAGAACTCTTCGTTATGATAAGTTCACCGACAAGTTTGTTTTGGGCTAACGAAAACTGCGGCGATGCGAGTAAAATCATCAGAACTAAACTGAAAGCAATAAATCTACGGATAGGTGTTTTCATATATTTTTTCGTTTATTAAAGTTCAATTAAAGTTAGAATACTATTTTTACAATTAGATTTTACCGAGTCAACATTTGACATGATAGTTTGAAACTTAATAACGGAATTATCATCTTTTATATTGTTTTTGTTATTTGAGACTTTTTACTTTCTTATATCAAGTTAGTAGAAAAGCGCAATTGAAGGAGAATTATTAATATCGTCAACACAACCTTTAATATATCTGAACTTCCTAACATAAGCTGATTCTTTTCCGGTAAAATTGAATTGTTTCACGGTTATAAAAGTAATGACACAAAAAACGCAAAAAAAATTTGGAGTCGCGCTAACCGATTAAGATAAGGCATTGTGCAAATCACAAGGTTTTGAGGTGATTTATTATTTACTGGGATTGCTCTCAGTATTTACCTTTGTCGCAACCGGAAATAAGGATGAAAATTTGAATTTCGCGCGGCAATTCTGCAAAGAAAATACAGAAATATATTTTTGTTGCTTATTGTATTTTACTTTCGATGCAGAATATCACAGGCAACCATAAGTTGCTATCTATCAATCATTTACAAGATTTGCAGGTAGTTACAGATACAAATAAGAGACAAAACCCATAAAATTTGATAAAAATTAAACGCAATAATAAAGATTTTATTGTCCCAAAATATTACTTATGTTATCTATAAATAGGAGTTTAACAGTTAACCTCTTAATCGGACTAGTGCTTTGGCTGCGTAATTTTGATGGATGAAAATGGCAGAATCTTGTGAATTTACGGGCTGTTCCATTCATCAAAATCAAAAAGTTAAAGCACTAGGTTCTGTTGACATTTGGTATAAACTAACAAAATGTCAGTTGTAAAATTCAATAATCATCAATGGGAGAAAATACTTTCGTTTTTGAAAACTTGTCCAAACATTTATATCGGTCAAGAACGAGA
>JAABUN010001732.1_pt1 | contig 44968 bp, 49 predicted proteins | sample 5559311 | NCBI WGS metagenome assembly JAABUN01 (sample SAMN10711877, study PRJNA513370) | rock metagenome | isolation source: Antarctica rocks | place: Antarctica: Victoria Land, Siegfried Peak sud
GGGTGTCCAGGTCGGCGTCCACGAGAACCTCCGGTTCGACGTTGGGTAAGCACGCCGAACCTGGGCACCCGCCACGCCGTTCCTCAGCGCAACACGCCGCACGAACCCTTGGAATCGATCATCTAGTAGCTGCAGGCGGCCCGCGGGGCCGCGGCACCGCACCTGGAGCCGCCACGACCGAAGGATGACGCCGGCCTCGCACCGTCCACCGGGGACTCGCACGGGCAGGCGGCTACCACGGCGGCCGACGCGGAAACGCTGGGCGGCGACGGCCCCGGGGACGTGCCGGAGCGACCCGTGTCGCGGGTACGTGAACGACGGACCGGGCACCTCGCGGCTGTGGCCCTGGTCGTGCTCGGTGTCGTGACGGCGGGCAGCGGCGCCGCCCTGAGGCTGTCGGGCGCATGGGACGGCGGCGCGTGGCGCCTGTAGGCGGTGCCGACCGGCGAGGTCCGGTGCGAGCCGGGCACGGCGGTGAAGGGCGGTACGTCGAGACATGCCTCAAGGAGGAGTCCGGGTTCACCACCCTCCACGCGGATGTCCAGGCTGCGTCGGTCGCGAGCTTCTCCTTGGTCGTCGCCGACCGGCCACGGCTACGCGGCGCACGCGGGCCTCGGCGGTCCCCCGGGGCCCGAACCACTGACAGCCGGTCATCCGGCGTCGAGGGCGACAGCCGGTCGTTCCTCTGCCCCCGACGCCGCCGCGCACCGGACCGGGTCGTACTACGTCCAGTGCGACGTCGATCGCCGACGCGGTTTGCCGGGTCCGGTCGCGGTGCCCTTGAAGCGGCTGCCGTCACGGCGCTCAGGTGCCGGTCGTGACCCACCACCTGCCGTCCTGCCGGACGGTCGGGGTGTCGTCGTCGTCGCTGGGCCGCCCGCCGAACGTGACGGCCCGCTCGGGGACCAGGGCGGTGTCGCCGTCGCGCTCGACCCTCGCCGGGTCGACGCGGACGTCCCGGAACGCCTTCCGCTCCTGCCGGTCGTACCTGCCGGCAAGGAAGGTCTGGCAGCCGGTGCCGGCGGCCGCGAACGCGCCCCTGACGTCGGGCAGGACGAGCGCGCACGCCCGCTCGAGCTCGCCGGCGGCGATGTGGGTGTAGGCGGCGGCGACGACCGCCTCCGGGCTCGACTGCTCGCCGCCGCCGCCGCCGTCCGCGCCGTCGCCGCCGCACCCGGCGGCGAGCAGCGGGACGACCAGGACCAGGGCGAGACGGCGTCGCGCGGCGCGACGTCCGGAGGCCACGTCAGAGGTCCACGTCGTCGTCGGGGGCGACCGTCGCCGGGTCGGGCACCTCGACGGGCGGGGGTGTCTTGTCGGTCCAGCCGGCGAGCGTGGTCGTGCCGGTCAGGCCGCTGGTGCGGGCACCGAGCGCGCGGACGTCCTGCACGAGCCGAAGGTGTACGGGTCGGCCCTGCCGGTCGAGGCCGACGGCGAGGACCAGGTAGGGCCGGCCGGCGCGGTGGGAGACGCCGGACAGCCCGCCGGCGAGCGAGCGGGTCCCCCTCGTCGGAGGTGACGACCACGGCCGTGTAGCAGCGGGCGGCGGTCAGGTCGGGCGGGCAGGGGGCGGGCGCGGCCGCATCGGTCTCGCCGAGGACCGCGGCGAGGGCGAACGGGTCGGTGGGGTAGGAGGCGTTCCCGTCCGACGGCGTGGTCTCGTCGCTGGAGGTCCACAGCAGCCGGTCGGGCACCTGCCGGCCGGGCACCGGGCGGGGCTCGCCGGTGACGCCGTCGAGGCTCCGGCGGCCGTGGCCGAGGACGATCTCCCGCTGGCCGGTGGTGGCGCCGTCGTAGCCGTAGGTCGTGACGACGTCGCCGCGGGCGGGCGCGGCGACGGTCGTGCCCGCGAGCCGGCCGACGCTCCTGCCCTGCGCCCGGCCGCCGGTCCCGTCGACCACGACCTCGGTCTCGGTGGTGACGGCTGTGGCGGCGAGCAGCGCCGCCCCGGCGTCCCTGACGGCGGCCAGCGCCACGGGGTCGGCGGCGGGGGCGGGCGGCACCGGCAGGTAGCCGTCGGGTACGGGCACCGTGTGCGGCCAGCCCGCCCGCAGGCGGGTGTCCGTGTCGTCGGTCCACGTCCCGAGCGCCCAGCCGGCGCCCTGCCGGACGAGCCGGTAGCCGACGTGGCCGCTCAGGCCCCACGGTTCCGGTCGGCCCTGCCCGTCGGCGAGGGCGTAACCGGCGGTGCCGGTCCAACGGACGGTCAGGTCGGTGCCCTGCCCGCCCGGTTCGACGGTCCAGGTCTGCGGGCCGAGGACCACGCCGGGCCCGACCCAGCGCAGGGTCCCGCAGCCGTCCTGCTCGACCGAGGCCCCGATCGTCACCTGGACCGACCGGCCGGCCCGGTCCCCGGTCCCGCCCGCGAGGTACGGCCTGAGGGTCGGGGCCGCGAGCGGGGCGAGCGGCGTGGCAGACAGGGGCCCGCACAGGTAGCCGCGGTCCAGGCGGGAGACCGCGACCAGGTGAGCCGCGAACCTGAGCGCCGACCCGACCGCGGCCGTGTCGAGGCCGGCCGTCGGGGCGGGCTCCGGGAGCGTCGCGGCGACGAGCGCCTCGACCTGCCCGGTGGTCCGCGTGGCCGGGGGGAGGTCGGTCGGGGCGGGGGCGTCGGCCAGCGCCGCGAGCGCGGCCGCGTCGGACGCGGGCCGGTCCGGCGCACGGGTCTGGGGGGGCGGCCTGCGGGGCGGTCCCGCTGGCGCAGGCGGACAGCGCGAGGACGGCGGCCGTCGCGGCGAGGGCGGTGGTGGTGCGGGCATGGGGGCGTGTGGGCACGGCGGCACGGCTCCCGGGTCGGAGGAGACGCGCCGTCGGGGCGCGTGCGCGGGCCGGGTGCTCGGCTGCGCGCCGGACCCAGCTCACGGGGCTGTCGGGAAGGCGACGCGGATCGTTGCTTTCCTGGCGTGACCGTAGCCGTCCTATCAAGTGACCTCGGGGGGTGGACCACGAACCCGCGGCCGACTGGGCCGTCTACCGCCGCGCCCTCGGCGACCGCCTCCGGCTGCTGCGCGTCCGACGCCGGCTCAGCCAGGAGGCGCTCGCGCACGAGGCCGGGTCGGCGTGAGCACCCTGCGCGTGATCGAGGCGGGCACCCCCGAGGCGCCGCGGCTCGGGGCGCTGTACCGGCTCGCCCGCGTCCTCGACGTGCCGGTGCACGACCTCCTGCACGACGACGCCGAGCGGCCGGCCGCTACGCCTCGCCCGCCGGCGTCCCGGGCACGACCGTGAGCTTGCCCGCCCGGCGGTAGGCCGGGCTCGCGCCCGTCAGCGACCAGCGCAGGGTCACGGGCCTGGCGACGGCGCCGGTCGCCGGCACGAGCAGGAGGACCGGCCCGAACGGTCGCGGCACGTCGCCCTGCAGGACCCGGGCGACGTGCAGGACGGCCACGCGGCCGTCGTCGCCGACCTCCCAGCCCCAGGCGGGCTTGATGTCGAGCCGGGGCGGCCGCGGCACGCGCGCCGCCGCCTGGCGGAGGCCGGACGTCGGGCGCTCGGGCTGCTCCGGCTGGGCGTCGGCGGCCTCCACCGCGTCCGCGATCAGGTAGGCGCTCCGCTCGCGGTCGGGCAGCTCGACCCGCACCTCGACGTCCTGCGCCGCGGCGCCGCCGGGGTTGCGGCCGCACAGGCTCAGGTCGACGGCGTTGAGCTGCCGTACCTGGCGCTCGTACTCGCGGGCGGCCCACTCTGCGAGGGCGCGCAGCCAGGCGTCGCGCTGCTCGTTGGACCGGCGGGCGACGGCGGTCTCCCAGTCGGGAGCGGCGACCCCGGGCGCCCCCGATGGCTGACCGGGGACGTCGAGGGCGGGGAGCCTCCGCTCGGCCCTGCCCATTACCGAGGCCACGAAGTGCTCCTGCGTCATGGGCCGAGGGGCGGGCGGCAGCAGCAGACGCGCCTCGCCGTCCGCGAACGTCACCCTGGCGGCGGGCCGGGCCGCCAGGATTCTGTCGACCTCCTGCTGGTCCCTGCGGAGGCTGGCCGCCGCCGGGTCCGTCGACGGCAGGCGGGCGGCGCGCGGCCGGTGCACCCGCAGGCCGCGCGCCCGGGCCTGCGAGCGCAGGCCGGCGTCGTCGGTGACCACCACCACCGGCGGGCCGGGCCCCGCCGCGAGCGCCGCCGACACCGCGACGATCTCCGCGTCGACCGTCGGGCGCCGCACGTGACCGCCAGGTTCGGGCTCGAGCCTGACCGACAGGCGGTCGTCGACACGGCCGTCGTGCTCCTCGACCAGGTCCTCGATCCTCCTGGTCACGTCCGCCGCCCGGTCGGCTAGGACGGGCCTGCCCTGGTTCTTGTGCCGGTCCAGCACCACCAGCGGCACGACGACCACGACCGGGCCGCCCCCGCCGAGCTCGGCCGTCCAGTCGTGCTGGTCGAAGCGCGGGAAGTGCAGGTGGACGTTGGTGTCGAACACGGCCCGCACCCCCGGGGGCGGTCCCCCGGCCGCCGGGATGTCGCTCACGCGGGCTCGGCGGGCGGCCGGTGCTCGGCGGCCCACCGCTCGACGTCCTGGCGGAGCCACACCTTGCCCATGTCGAGGCGGGCGACGGGCTCGGGGAAGCCGTCGGTGCGGACCAGCTGCTGGACGCGCTGGCGGGACAGGTCGCCGAGGAGCCGGGCGATCTCCGCGGCACCGACCAGCCCGAGGTCGTCTGCGCTGGTCACTTGACTAACCTCGAACGGCCGTGCGAACGTGCACGTGTAGTCAAGCGACTAGCCGGTCGCTGACGGGCGGCGTCCAGGTGCACCGGACCACCATGCCGCACCCCGCCGACGGGAGACCACATGCACCACGACACAGCCATGCCCGCGCACGACCAGGACGGCAACGCCAGGACACGCGGCGGTGGACGGTGAGCCGCACCCGCGTCCTCACCGAGCAGGGCCGCGAGGCCCTCGACGAGGCCCGGATGACGACCGACCTCGTGCACGAGGCCCGCCGGGAGGTAGCCGACCTGGCCGAGCGTCGCCGGCGGGCGGTGCTCGCCGCCAACCTGGGCGGCGCGTCGTACCGCGTGATCGCGCAGGCGCTCGGGATCAGCGTCGCCGGCGTGCAGAAGCTCATGGTCGAGGCGCGGGCCAGCACGCCGGCGCCGACGCGCGACGTCGACACCGACACCGACACCCGCGGGTGACGGGCCTCGACCGGCCCGCGCGCGCGCCGCGGTACTTGGCTCGCGCCCATGAGCCTGGACGACCGGCTCGTCACCGCCGAGGCACTCGACCGTGTCGTGGGGCTCGGGGCCCGCTAGCCCGAGCCGCGCGCTCGACCAGACCCGGGTGTTCCACCTGGACGACCGGAGCGTGCTGCGATCGCGGCTGCTCGTCGCCCGGGGCGCGGCCGACCTGCTGCGGCTGCTCGGTGCGCCACGCCGTGGCGCCGCACGAGGCCGCGTCCCGCGACCAGCAGCGCGCTGGAGTGGGCTCTCGACGGGCTCGGGGCGCCGCCGGTGCACGCGTTCGACCCGCTCGTGTGGATGGGAGTCGACCGCTCGCCCGGTGGCTGCGGGGACGACGCTGATCGCCGTCACGGCGGACGGCGTCCGCGGTGTTGTCCGTCGCGCTCAGCGTCGCCGCATCGCCGCGTCGAGCCGGGCCCGTGCGTCTGCCAGTGCGGCCTCCGCGACCGCGAGCCGCTCGGCGACCCCGGCCAGCGGGTCGGGGCCCGGCGGCAGCTCCTCTCCGGTCTGCGTCTACGAGGGCGTGAGGGCGCGCGGCCCGACCGGGGCCTCGTCGTAGTAGGGCCGGCCCCGGGCCCTGACCCGGGCGATCCGCTGCGCGCGGCGTTCGACCCTGAGCGTCCACTGGTAGTCGGCCTTCTTGCGCCGGCGGTGCTCGGTGCGGCAAGCCGCGCACCTCGTGCTGGGGGCGCCGAGCGTGACCGTGTTGGTGCACGGGCCGGTCCCCGTGGGCGCCCCGCACGGCCGTTCGTCGTCCACCGGCACCCCGTTTCGTGAGCATGCACACGCTCTCGGCGAGCACGTCAACCGTATACGTCCTGACCAGGTGTACCGCCCGGTCCGGCGGCGGACGGACAGGCCGTAGGCATGTCTGGCCGTCCGGTCGGGGTGCGCTCGGACGGTGCCGGCGTGACCTTCCGCCGCCCGGCCCGCGCCGACCTCGACGCCCAGAGCCGCCACCTGCCCACCGTCCCCGCCGTCGGGGCCGCCGTCCTCGTCCCCGTCGTCCACCCGAGAGGACCCGCGTGGCCGGCCCGCAGCCCGTCCGCGCCGTCCGTGTGCGGGGGCGTGCCCGGCCGGCGCCCGTCGCCGCGACGCGGTGACGGCGTGAAGGGCACGCCGTTGACGCCGGAGCAGGCGGACGCCCGCGTCGACTCCTACCGCGGCGGCAAGGGCGCGAGCCGCGAGGCCGTCGAGTTCGTCCGCGAGGCCGTACGCGACGCGATGGTCGCGGCGCCGCAGCCGGTGACGAAGGCGTGGATCTCCTACAGCACCAGCGCGGTCGGGCTGCTGGTCCGTGCGTGCGAGGAGCAGGGTCTGCCGCTGGACCGCGAGGTGGTGTTCGAGCGGTCCAGGATCGACCGGTTCCTGTCGCACGGGTGCAAGCACCTGGTGACGCAGGCCAGGTCCGGCTACCGCTCAAGGCTCGACGTGGTCGCGGGCGCGCTGCTGTTCGGCCAGAACGAGTCCGCGTGGCCCCGCGCGACGATGCGCGCCGACGACACCGTCGTGCCCTGGGACGAGACCCGGTCCGCCCGGATCGCCCTGTGGACGAGCGGCCTGCGGCCCGCCACCCGACGCGTGCGGCTCCGGACGTCGCTCGCGCTGGCCGAGGGCGCGGGCCTGCGCCGCATGGACATCGTCCGCGTCACCGGCGAGCACGTGACCCGCGACGACCACGGCGTCCACCTCGCTGTGCCCGGCGACCCGAACGACCCGGCGGACGCCGGACGGACGGTCACGGTCACCGCCCGCTGGGAGCAGACCGTCTGGGACGCGGCCGTGCTCGCCGGAGCCCACCTGCTCGTCGCCCCCGACCGCACGTCGCTCACGGTGGACGCGTTCACGAGCACCGTCGACACCGCGAACCGGATGGCGCCGGCGGGCGACGAGTTCACCGTCCGCCGCGCCCGCAACACCTGGCTCGCCCGGCACCTGCTCGCCGGAACCCCCCTGCCGGTGCTCATGGCCCAGGCCGGACTCACCACCACCGCCCACATCCAGGACCTCCTCCCGCACCTGCCAGCGCTCGACGGCGCCTCCTGCGCGCGCTGGATGAGGTCCGCGGACGCATGACCGTCACCGGGCACGACGACCCGTTCGGGAGCCTCGCGGCGCTCCCGGACGGCGTCGTCCTGCCCGAGATCGGCCCCGACCTGTGGAACGCCCGCGAGGACCTCGACCGGCTCCTGCCGTGGGTCCTGCGCCTCGTCGACGCGACCGACCTCCCCGACTGGTACGACGAGCAGATCGACCGGGAGAAGAACGGCAACCCGAGGACGAAGGACGGCCGCGACCGACAGGTGACCACCCGGGCGGTCATGGTCGCCTGGTTCCTCCTGAAGATCACCCGCCGGCCGCTCACGCACACCGAGGTCGGCAGGTTCCTGCTGCACAACCTCAACGACGAGCGCCGGGCGCTGCTCGGCTTCGGCGCGGTCGTCCCGGACCCGACCGGGCGGTCGCCGCTGAGCCGGAGCCTGCTCGACAAGCAGGCCGCCGCTGCCCGCGTCGGACGGCTGGTCAAGTGGATGAACCTCGTCGTCGACCCGAGCGAGTACCACCAGCCCCGCAGCCGCGTCCACCCCGACCGCAAGGAGACGCTGCGCCGCGACGTCAGCGCCGCCGACCTCCAGGCGGCCCGCGAGCGCCTCGACTGGGTCGTCACACAGATCATGGCCGCGCCGCTCAAGGCGATGCCCCGCCGGGTCCGCCGCCAGTGGGACGGCGGGGCCGCCGTCGACGACACGCACCTGCCCGTCGCCGCCCGCAGGGCGACCCGCACCAAGGTCGCGTTCGACATCGACAGCGGCGAGTACCGCCGGACCAAGCCCACCGGGGACCGGCACGCGCCCAAGGCCAAGGGCGGCAAGGGAGCCAAGGTCCAGGAGGTCACCAGGTCCGTCCAGGCCTCGACCTCGCGCTCGTCGTCGCCTGCGACGCGACCCCCGGCGACAGACAGTACCTCCCGACCCTCCCGCTCGGCTTCGCCGCGCACGCCCCCAGCACCGACCCCGCCGGCAACGCCGTCCGGGTCCTGCGCCAGCTCGACGCCGCCGGCGTCCGCAAGGGACACCTCGCGCAGGACCGCCTCTACCCGCACCAGAAGGTCGAGAACTGGCACCGTCACCTGCTCGACCTGGGCTGGCCGCCGATCTTCGACTACCGCATCGACGCGCTCGGCCGGCAGGGGTTCACCAGGGACGGCGCGCTCCTCGTTGAGGGCGACTTCCACTGCCCCATGACCCCCGACACCCTCGTCGAGGCGACCCTCGACCTGCGCAACGGCAAGATCGACCACGAGACGTACCGCGCGCGGCTCACCGAACGCGAGATGTACCGGCTGCACCAGAAGGAGGCCGCCGACGACAAAGGCACCGTCCGCCGCGGCTGCCCCGCGACCGGCAACGCCCCCAAGTGCCGGTGCGGGCTGCAGCCCGACTCCCTCACACCGCACGTCGTCCGGCAGCCCGACAACACCGACGGCGACACCCGGCCGCTCGTCCAGCTCCTCCCGACCCGCTTCGCCGACGTCGAGGCGGTCAGGGCCGAGGCCGCCGGCAAGACCAGCAGGCAGGTCGACCAGGCTCGCGACGCCGGCCACAGCGTCATCCCTAGGGTCTGCTCCGCCCGGACGTCCGTCAGCATCCGCGCCGACGTGCTCCTGAAGCACCGGCAGCCGCTGCTGTACGGCAGCGCGGCGCACGCCGAGACCATGCGCTCGCTCCGGAACTCGCAGGAGGGCAAGCACGGGTTCGCGAAGGACGACGCCGAGGAGGCCCTCGGCCGCCCCGGCACCCGGCGCAAGCGCGGCCTCGCCGCCCAGAGCATCTACGCCGCCGTCAACCTCGCCGTCGCCTGCCTCCGGAAGATCGTCAGCTTCATGGAGCACATGCGCCAGGACGCCGACGGACGGTTCTACGTCCCCCGGCAGCCCCGCGACCCGGGCACCACCGGGACCGCGCTCGGCTCCACCGGCGGGTACCAGGACGACGAGGACTACGCGCCACCGGACTGACGGCCGTCGGTCCCTGGCAGCACCGGCAAGGCAGCCCCACCGGCTACAGGCATGCCCCCGTCAGGTCGGGGGGCCGCCGTCAGCGGCCACGAGGGGCCCGTCGAGGACCCCGGTCCCACACGATCGTCGCCGCGTGCTCGACGCCAGCGCCGCAGGAGCCCCGCAACGGCCCTGGCTCGAGGTCGGAGACCCCGCGGGCAAGATCGTCGTCGACTTCCGTCGGCCTGCTACTGGAACTTCCGTCGGAAGCCCGCTGGCGGTGGCGGTGGGATTTGAACCCACGGACAGGTTGCCCCGTCACACGCTTTCGAGGCGTGCTCCTTCGGCCGCTCGGACACGCCACCGCAGGTGATCCTAGCGGCCCCGGCGCTCGTCGAAGAACGCCCGTAGCAGCGCGGACGACTCCTCGGCCAGCACCCCGCCGACCACCTCGGGGCGCCAGTTGAGGCGACGGTCGCGCAGCAGGTCGAACAGCGAGCCGGTGGCGCCGGCCTTGGGGTCGGCGGCGCCGTAGACGACCCGATCGACGCGGGCCAGCACCGCCGCGCCGGCGCACATCGCGCACGGCTCGAGCGTCACGACCAGGGTGCAGCCCGACAGCCGCCACGCACCGCGAGCCGTCGCGGCCGAGCGCAGCGCCAGGATCTCGGCGTGCGCCGTCGGGTCGCCGCTGCCCTCGCGGTCGTTGTGCGCCGCCCCGACGACCTCGCCGGCGGCGCCCAGGACCACCGCCCCGACCGGCACGTCGTCGTGCGTCGGGGCGACGACGGCCTGCGCCAAGGCCAGGCGCATGCCGTCGTCCCACCGGCCGGGAGCGATCACGCCTCCCGCAGCGCCTCGAGCTGAGGCGCGCAGCCGGCGCGCTCGCAGACCTCGGCGAGGACGTCACCGGGCAACAGTCCCTTCTCCGCGCACAGCTCGAGCAGGTCGGCGGCCGGCGTGCCGAGATCGGCCAGCAGGTCGCTGTCGCCGACGGGCTCGGCCAGGGTGCGCGGCGCCTCCTCGTCCTCGTCCTCGTCCTCGCGTGGCGGGTCGAGGTCGTCGTAGAGCATCCCGACGTTCTCGCTGGCCTCGACGGCCCGGCGGTCGGAGACGAACACCCGCGGGTCATCGAGCCCGGCGGCGCCGCCGTCGACGCGCACGATCGCGAGGTGCTCCTCGTCCTCCTCGAGCAGCAGCAGCGCCGGGCCGGGTCCGTCGCCGGTGAGGTCGCGCAGCAGGTCGGTCAACGACTCGAGGTCGTCGACCTCCGAGAGGTCGAGCTCGACCCCCGTCCAGCCCTGGTCGGTGCGCGCGAGCGCGGCGGCGAACGTGGACACGAAGGCTCCGAGATAGCGGCGGGATGGACGATCAGCCCACGAGGGCGTCGACTACCCGCTCGAAGTCGTTCGCGAACCCGAGCCGCTCGGCGAGCACGCTGAGCATCTCGTCGGCGTAGGCGTCGTCGTCGGCCAGGATCTCGCCCATCTCCAGCGCCTCGAGACCCATGTCGTCGAAGACCCCGAGGTCGCCGGCCGGCCACAGCTCGCCCGCGTCCTCGTCGGCGGGCATGTCGACGTCCAGGTACTCGACGACCTGCTCGGCCAGGTCCCAGTCGTCGGCCGCCCCGATGTCGGACAGCAGCAGGCGCACCTGCCCGTACTGCACCCGCACGACGACGAAGAACTCGTCGGCGATGTCGACGAGCGCGAACGCGCCGTTCTCCCCCGGCTGCTGGCGCACCGCGGCGATCAGCCCGTCGAGGTCGCCCGTGAGCGCCTCGGGCAGCTGGCCGACCTGCCAGCGACCCCTGTCGCGGTAGACGATGACGGCGTAGGCCGGGCCATCGTCGTCGTCGTCCGTGGAGCCGCGCGCCGCACCGGCGTCCGAGATCGCCGTCATGCCCCACCTCCACGAGCCAGCCGGTCCGAACGGGCCGGCGACGCGCAGCCTTTCAGACTCCCGGCGCCATGGGAAGGGCAGGTCACACCGATCTCGGGGGCGCGCGTGGTTCGGCTCGGTCAGAGCAGGGGAGGGGCCGTGCAGTCGTCCCCCTGTACCCGTCCCACCGCTTCGAGGAGAGTCATGTCCGAGCGCAACACCCTCGCCCACTTCCTGCACGACGCAGGCCTTGCTGCCTGGTTCGGCGGCTCGCTGATGGGCGCCGTCGGCGTGAACGGCGCAGCATCCGACGTCGACGACCCGCGCCAGCGCGCCCGCGTCGCGAACGCCGGCTGGGCCCGCTGGACGCCCGTCAACGCCGTCGCGATCGGCGCGCACCTGTTCGGTGGCGCGCAGCTGCTCAAGGAGAACAAGGGCCGCGCCGCGACGCAGCAGGGGGTGCTGGCCAACACCAACGCCAAGCTCGGGCTCACCGGCGCGGCGCTGGCGGCCACCGCCTACTCGCGGGTCCTCGGCAAGAAGATGCAGAACGCCGGCGACGTCCCGGTCGCCGGTGGCACCTCCTCGCACCCGAGCACCCCGCCCGAGGTCGCCAAGGCGCAGAAGCAGCTGTCGGCGATGCAGTGGCTGATCCCGGCCCTGACCGGCTCGATCATCGCCAGCTCCGCCCTGCACGAGGAGCAGCAGCGCCCCTCGCAGGTCGCCAGCGGCGTCATCAAGAAGCTGCCGACCACGATCAGCCACGCCGCGACCGGTGCGGCCACCGCGGCCAAGGCGAAGGCCAAGGACGCCGCCTAGACCCCCAGCTCGACACGGCGAAGGCCCCCGCCGATCCGGTGGGGGTCTTCGTCGTCGAAGCGGGCCGGTCGTGCGTCCAGACCCCGGGCGGGAGAGATGGTGGCGACGCTACGGCGGGACGCCCACGACCTCGGATCGCCTGATCGTCAGAAGGATCCGTCCACACGTGGGCCGGCAGAGCGACCGATGATTCCGACGATCACCGTTGGGGCGCAAGCAGCGGCGACGGAGCAGGGGACGCCGGCGACGGGCGACGCAGGCGGGGCGACGACGGGTCAGGGGACGGCGGGGGCGGGCGGCGGCGGGCGCGGGGCCCCCGGCTCGCCGAACATCGACTGCGCGGCGGCGACCCCCGCCACGACGCCCGAGGCGGCGGCGACCGCCGTCAGCTGCAGCCCCGGCACGAGATCACCGGCGGCGTAGCAGCCCTCGACGCTCGTCATGCCGCAGTCGTTGACCTGCACGTAGCCGTCGGCGTCGAGCGCGCACCCCAGCTGCTCGGCCAGCGCGGTACGCGGCTGGTGTGCGATCGAGAAGAACACCAGCGAGGCCGGCAGCAGCTCACCGCCGTCGAGCTCGATGCCCTCGAGCATCCCCCGCTGCCCGCACAGGCGCACCGCGTCGCGCTCGAGCAGGGCGATGCCGTTGCGGTCGAGCAACTCGCGGCACGCCGCGTCGCCGGCGAAGCGCTGACCGTTGGTGACGACGGTGACCGAGCGCGCCCAGCCGAACAGCGTCGTGGCGAAGCCGACCAGGTGCGCGTAGCCCAGGGCGACGACGTGCCGGTCGCGCGCCTCGTAGCCGTCGCAGGCCGGGCAGTGGAACACCGACGCGCCGTAGTGGACGTCGAAGCCCTCGACGGCGGGGAAGGCGTCCTGCACGCCGCAGGCCAGCACCAGCCGGTGCGCGAGCAGGTCGTTGCCGACCTAGAACAGGCCGTCCGGCCGTCGTCGCACCCGCTCGACGCGTCCGGGCCGGACCTGCGCGGTCGGGTAGACGAGCACCTCCTCGCGGCCGCGGGCGATGAGCTCGCTCGGCACCTGCGGGTCGCGCCCGAGGTAGCCGTGGCTGCGCTCCACCGCGTCGGCGCGGTGCTCGCCGGAGTCGACGACCACCACCGAGCGCCGGTAGCGGGCGAGCCACGAGGCGGCCGACAGCCCGCTCAGCAGGCCACGTGACGAGACGGCGTCCAGCGACAGCGTGCGGTAGCCCACCTCGTCGAACAGCACGACGATCCGGTCGCCCTCGTAGCGCATGACGACCCCCTGGCCCCAGCTGGTGTGCCGCACCCGCGACTGCAGCGGGTACGGCGAGTCGGCGGCGTCGGCCAGCTCGCGCGCCGTCCCCGCCTCGCAGGTGTCGCAGCGCCCGCACGGCTCCTCGAGCGTCTCCCCGAAGTAGCCGAGCAGGAACTGGCGCCGGCAGCCGGTGGTCTCGGCGTAGGCGCGCATCATGTCGACCCGTGACCGCTCGACGCGCTGGTGCGCCGCGGCGACGTCGGCGGCGGCCACGGCGGCCTCCCGCGGGCTGGTGTCGTCCTCGGTCGACGCGATGCGGCCGTCGGCGTGCACGTCGATCGCCCCGGCCTGCTCGAGCAGGTTGACCAAGCCGGACAGGCGGGTAGGCGGCAGGTCCATCTCCTGCGCCAGCGCGGTGGGCTCGACGGCGTCCGGCGCGTGGTTGACGAGCGTGACGAGCTTCTGCAGGTTCGTCTCGTCGGCGCTGCCGCCGGCGAAGAAGGCCCGCAGCCCGAGGTCCTGTGGCCGGTAGAACAGCACCGTCGTCGCCGGCTCGCCGTCGCGCCCGGCCCGGCCGATCTCCTGGCAATAGCTGTCGAGCGAGTCGGCGACCTCGGCGTGCAGTACGAAGCGCACGTCGGCCTTGTCGATGCCCATGCCAAAGGCGGTGGTCGCGACCACGACGTCGAGCCCGCCGCCCAGGAACCGGCTGTGCGCGTCGTCGCGGTCCCGCGCACGCAGGCCCGCGTGGTACGCGGCGGCGGACAGCCCGAGCTCGGCGAGCGCTTCGGCGTAGCGCTCGGCGCTCTTGCGGGTGGCCGTGTAGACCAGGCCCGGCTTGGCCTCGCCCATGGCCCGCAGCACGACGGCCTCGCGCCGCTCGTGCCGTCGAGCAGCAGCGCCGGCACCTGGTAGATGGCGCTCTTGCCGGCGCCGGTGGGCATCACGACGACGGTGTCGTGGCCGGCGACGACGGCCTTCATCGCCTCCAGCTGTCCGGGCCGCAGCTCTGACCAGCCAAAGGCCTTGCGAGCCGTGCTGCGGATCGTCGCGGCGGTGACGCGGGAGGGGCTGGTGCTGGCCCTGGCGTTCAGGTCGGCTCCCGGGGTCAGACGGGCGGGCGCTCAGGCGTCGCGGATGAAGCGGTGGAAACGGCTCACCGAGCCGTCGGAGGTGCGCTCCTGGTAGAGGAAGTCGACGTCACTGTCGTCGAAGGTGGCGAAGAACGCCTCCCAGCCGACATCGCTCAGCTGGCCGCTGTCGTCGCGGAACTCGATGCGCAGGACGCCTGCGCCCTTGTCGCCTGTGCCCTCGACGTCGGCCGGCGAGCCACCGCGCTCCTCGGCCCACTTCGTGATGATGTCGTGGTCGCGGGTGGTGAAGCTCGCCGCGACGGTGGCGCTCTTGGTCTGCCGATCGACGTCGCCCTCCTTGCCCAGGTCCTCGGCGGTGGCGCCGGCCTCGTGGATCTCGGTGTCCTTGCCGGACAGGTCAGCCATGTGCGTGGTCTCCTCGTCGTGGTGGGTTGCGTGCACGCGGTACCCAGCGCGCGGCCACGGGAACGTCGTTTCTGCGCCGCCCGCTGGGGCACCCGAGCACGGTGGAGCCGCTGCGGGTGCTGACGTGGCACGTGCACGGCAGCTACCTCCACTACCTCTCGCACGTGCCCGTCGTCTGGCTGCTGCCGGTGACGCCCGCGCGCGCGAACCCCTACGGCGGCCGGGGCGCGAGCTTCAGCTGGCCCGACTCCGTCGTCGAGGTGCCGGTCGAGCAGGTGCGGGACGCCGACATCGACGTCGTGCTCACCCAGCACCGCGCCAACTGGGACGTCCATCGCCACCAGCTGCTCGGCGAACGGGTGGCGACGCTGCCGCGCGTACACGTCGAGCACGACCCGCCGCCCGCCTGGCCGAACGACGCGCTGCACCCGGTGCAGGACGAGCAGACGACGCTCGTGCACGTCACCGCCTTCAACGCGCTGATGTGGGACAGCGGGCGCACGCCCGCCGTCACCGTCGAGCACGGCGTCGCGGTGCCCGACCTGCCGTGGACGGGCGAGCGTCCCGAGGCCGTCGCCGTCGTCAACAACCTGTGGAACCGGGGTCGCCGGCTCGGCCCGGACGTGTTCGACGCCGTCGCGCGCAAGGTGCCCGTCGACCTCGCGGGCATGGGCGGCGAGCGCTACGCCCGCTGGCTGGGCGACGTGCACCTGGCCCAGCTGCACCGCCGGCTCGGCGCGTACCGGGCGCTGTTCAACCCGATCCGCTACACCTCGCTCGGCCTCGCGGTGTGCGAGGCGATGGCGCTCGGGCTGCCGGTCGTCGGGCTCGCGACGACCGAGATGGCCACGGTGCTGCACAACGGCGTCAACGGCTACGGCGAGACCGACCCCGCGCGGCTGGAAGGGCACCTTCGCCGGCTCGGGCACGACCACGACGAGGCGGCGGCGCTGTCGGCCGGCGCGCGGGCGACGGCGGCCGAGCGGTTCGGCCTGGACCGCTTCGTGCGCGAGTGGACCGCTGTGCTCGAGAGGGCTGCCGGGTAGGTCGCCCGTCGCCGTACGATGCGGGCCATGACCGAGCTGGACACCAGGCCGGTCGTCGAGCCGCAGCTCGACGACGGCGACGACGAGGACCGCTTCAGCCACTACGTGCGCAAGGAGGACATCCTGCGCAGCGCCGTCGACGGAGTGCCGGTGACGGCCCTGTGCGGCAAGAAATGGTTCCCGGGGCGCGACCCGGACAGGTACCCGGTCTGCCCGCGCTGCACCGAGATGATGGGGATGCTCGAGGCCATGCAGTGACCGTCTCCGTCTCCGCGCGCCGCTGAGGTGCGCGCCTCCACGGTCCTCGCGATCGACATCGGCGGCACGAAGATCGCCACTGGGCTGCTGACCAGCGACGGGACGCTGCTGCGCACGATCGCCACGCCCACGCCGGTGCAGAACGACCCGGAGACGCTGCTGTCGGTGGTGCTGGCGGCCGTCGAGCAGATCGGCGCTGACAGCTACCACGCGGTCGGCGTCGGCTGCGCCGGACCGATGACGCCGGGTGGGCGCAGTGTCTCGCCGCTCAACATCCCGGCCTGGCGCGACTTCCCGCTGCTGGAGCGGCTCGAGCAGGCGCTGCGAAAGCCCGTGGTCATCGACGGCGACGCCAAGGCGCTCGCGGTCGGCGAGGGTTGGCTCGGCGTGGCCGCGGGGGTGCGCGACTTCCTCGCGATGGTCGTGTCTACCGGTGTCGGCGGCGGGCTGGTCGTCGACGGCCGGCTGCTGCACGGCGCCGGCTCGAACGCGGGGCACGTCGGCCACGTCATCGTCGTCCCCGACGGCGCGCAGTGCGGCTGCGGCGCCCGCGGGTGCCTCGAGGCCGAGATCAGCGGCACCGCCATCGCCCGCCGCATCGGCGCGCCGGCCGAGAAGGCCCCGGTCAGCGAGGTGCTGCGGGCCGGCAAGCTGCTCGGGCTCGGGCTCGCCTCGACCGTCAACCTGCTCGACCTGTCGATGGTGGCGGTCGGCGGCTCGGTGGCGCTCGGGTTCGGTGCCCCGTTCTTCTCCGCGGTGAGCCGCGGGCTGCGCGCCAACAGCCGGCTGTCGTTCACCCAGGACTGCCAGATCGAGCCGGTGGGCCTCGGCAAGGACGGCCCGGTCATCGGCGCGGGAGCACTGGCCCTCCAGCTGCTCGGCCACGACGTCGGAACGAGCTAGGACGTTCCCGCGGGAACGCCTACAGCCCCGGGGCGCCCCAGACGGGGAACCAGCGCGACAGCTCGGGCTCGATCGTCAGGTCGTCGCCGATGGCCGCGCGCACCTGCAGCTCGAGGGCCATATCGCGCTTCTCGCCCGGTAGCGGCGCGAAGGGGTAGAAGGTACCGCGCTTGTAGAGGTAGACGAGCGCGACGCTGCGCCGCCGGCCGTCGATGTCGCCGGCCAGGGCCACCAGCGAGCACAGCATGCTCGGGCCGAAGCCGGCACCCTCGTAGGTGGTGTTCGCCGCGTGCAGCGCGGCCGTGACGTCGGACAGGCGCCCGGCGTCGGCGTCGACCGTCGTCCAGAGGTAGCCAAAGGAGTCCTCGGTCGAGCGCACCGGGCTGGTCGCGTCCAGCCGCAGCAGAGACTCCACTTGACTGCGGGCGGCGGCGAAGTCGGCGCCCTCAGCCGGCTTGATGCACACTGCGCCGTTGCCGGTGGGCGACAGGCCGGTCGAGGCCTGCAACCCGATGGCGGCCGAGGGCAGCGCGAACAGCGCGTCGAGGTCCGGCTGGACGGGCTTGCTTCGGCCAAGCAGCGCGTCGAGCCAGCTCACGTCATCGAGGCGGAGATGCGCTGCAGCTGCGCGAGGCGCTGCTCGAGCGGCGGGTGCGTGGCGAACAGGCTCGACAGGCTGAAGCCCTTCGCGATCGCCGGGGTGAAGAAAAAGGCGTTGAACGGCTCGGCGGCGCGCAGATCGCGGGTAGGGATCTGCGCCATCTGGCCGCTGATCTTCACGAGCGCCGAGGCGAGCGTGGACGGCCGGCCGGTGAGCAGCGCCGCGGTGCGGTCGGCCGACAGCTCGCGGTAGCGCGACAGGGTGCGGATGAGCACGAAACTGACGGCGTAGACGATCGCCGACACGGCGATGATCGCGAGGACGATCGGGATGCCGCCGTTGTTGTCGTTGTTGCTGCTGCGCTGCCGGCCGCCGCCGCCGCCGAAACTGCCGTAACCGCCGAACATCATTGACTGCAACACGATCCGGGTGATGAAGCCGGCCAGCACCCCGAGGAAGCCGGCGATGGTCATGACGGCGACGTCGCGGTGCGCGACGTGGCTGAGCTCGTGGGCGAGCACGGCTTCCAGCTCGTCGGGTTCGAGCCGGCGTAGCAGGCCGGTGGTCACGCAGACGACGGCTTTTTTCTGGCTGCGGCCAGTGGCAAAGGCGTTCGGCACGTCGGTGTCGGCGACCGCGACGCGCGGCTTGTCGACGTCCGAGAGGGCGCACAGCCGGTCGACGATGCCGTGCAGCGCGGGCGCCTGCTGAGGTGTGACGACGCGGGCCTTCATCGAGTACAGCGCGATGCGGTCGCTCGCGACGAACTGGAAGATGAAGAAGATGCCGACGACGAGCAGCACGGGGAGCCAGTTGACGCCGACGGCGATCAGCGCCGCGATCGCGACGACGTAGAGCAGGCCGAGCAGGAACATCGTCAGCACCATGCGGGTGTTGAGCTCCTTATCGGCCGCGAACCGGCCCCTACCGCTCACCTGTGCTCCTTCGATCGTGTGGTTCTTCGTGAGGTCAACGCACGATGCGCCGCCGTCGATCCCCTGGGTTCTCAGCCGGGTATCAGGCCCTCGGCGCCATCGGCGAACAGGTGCCGCACCTCGGACACGGTCGCGTCCGGCGGCGGGAGCACGAGCTCTGAGCCGACGAGCACCGCGTCGTCCAGCGGCTCCCCCAACCTGCGGACGGCAGCAAGCAGATCGGCGAGGGCAGCGGTGAACGCCACCTGGTCGCCGGTCTCGACGGCCTGCTCGGCGACGCGGTCGAGCCGGTTCAGCTCGTCGAGGGCAGCGCCCGGCACGTCGTGCTGGCCCTCGCCCATGATGCGGACGATCACGGCTGTCCCGGCGGGAGCGAGCGGTGGCTCTTGAGCGCCGCCAGCTCGTCCTCGACGCCGCCGCCGGACATCTCGGCGAGCTGGCGCTGGGCGGCGTCGCCGGCCGAGAGCGCCGGTCCGCGTACGTGGGACAGCTCCTCCAACGCGCCGGCCCGGGCCTGCGCGGCCTCGGTGCGCTCGCGGGCGCGCTGCAGCGCGTAGCCGACGTCGCCGATCTCCTCGTCGACGCCGGTCATCGCCTGGGTGACCTTCTCCTGTGCCTCGGCGGCCGACAGCCCGGCGGCGAGGGCGCGGGTCTGGCCGCGGAAGGCCTCGACCTTCGCCTCGAGCCGCGAGACCGCGCTCTGCAGCTGCTCCTCCTGGGCGCGCAGCTGCTGTTCCTGCGGCTGCAGGTCGGCCACCTGGCTGAGCAGCGAGGCTCGGCGGCCGAGCAGCTCGCGGGCGCGGTCGTCCTGCCCGGCGTCGACCGCCGCCTGGGCCTGCCCGCGCAGGTCGTCGGCGCCGCTCTCGAGCTGGCGCAGCTGCAGCTCGAGGCGGCGCCGGGCGGTGGCGACGTCGGCCGCACCGCGGCGGGTCTGCTGCAGCAGCTCGCGCTGGCGGTCGTAGGACTTCTCCAGCACCTCGTTCGGGTCGGGCTCGCGCCCGAACAGGGCCGACAGCCGCTTGCCCAGGCTCATCGACGCTCTCCTGCCTGCTGCGCGCGGGTACTCACGACGACCAGTGTGCCGGACCGCTCAGAGCCGGTCGTTGACGATCACGGGCTCGTGCTGCAGCGCGACGCCGAAGCGCGCCTGCACGCCGTCGCGGACGGCCCGGGCCACCCGCAGCAGGTCGGCGGTGCGGGCGCCGCCGCGGTTGACGAGCGCCAGGGTGTGCTTGCTCGAGATGCCGGCCGGACCGTCAAAGGCGCCCTTGGCGAAACCGGCCCGCTCGATGAGCCAGGCCGCCGGCACCTTGGTGCGTCCGCTGGGGTCGGGCCAGGCCGGCAGCGCCACCTCTGCGTCGAGGCGGCTCTGCAGCGCCTGTACGGCGGCGGCGTCGAGCAGCGGGTTGGTGAAGAACGAGCCGGCGCTGCGCGTGTCGGGGTCTGCGGCGTCGAGCACCATGCCCTTGCCGCGGCGCAGGCCGAGCACGGCGGCGCGCACGTCGGCGAGCGGCGCCCGCTCACCGAGCTGGACATCCAGGGTCCGGGCCAGCTCGGCGTAGCCGACCGGCGCCGACAGCTCGCCGGGCACCAGCGCGAAAGTGACGGCGAGCACGAGCCAGCGGCCGGACTGCTGCTTGAACAGGCTGCCGCGGTAGGCGAAGCGGCAGTCGGCACCGGCCAGCTCGACGACCTCGCCGGTGCGGCGGTCGAGCGCCCGCACGGCGGTGACGGTCTGGGAGACGTCCTGGCCGTAGGCGCCGATGTTCTGCACCGGGCTCGCACCGACCGAGCCGGGAATGCCGGACAGCGCCTCCACGCCGACCAGCCCCTCGGCGACGCACAGCGCGACCAGGCCCTCCCAGTCCTCGCCCGCGGCGACGGTGAGCAGCACCCGCTCGCCGTCGCGTCGCACCGACAGCCCGTGCACCGCCACCCGCACCGCGACCGGCACGCCGGCGTCGGGGAGCACGACGTTGCTGCCACCGCCGAGCACGAGCAGCGGGGTTGCTGCCGCATCGGCGGCGCGCACGGCGTCGACGAGCGCGTCCTCGGCAAAGGCGGTGAGCAGCCGGCCGGCCCGGCCGCCGAGGCGCAGCGTCGTCAGCGGGGCGAGCGGGGCGTCGCGGCGTTCGAGCACAGAGGCGGTCACGTCGTCAGCCGACCGGGATGGCTACGGGCACGCCCGCGCGCTGCGTGCGCCGCCGGTGACGGACGAGGTCGGCGGTGAACAGGACGAGCCCGGCCCACACCAGGGCGAAGCCGAGCAGCGTGGGCAGCGGCAGCGGCTCGTCGAAGATGGTGATGCCGAGCAGGAACTGGATCGTCGGCGCGAGGTACTGCATGACCCCGAGCGTGGTCATCGGCACCCGCGTGGCGGCGCCGCCGAACAGCAGCAGCGGCACCGCGGTGACGACGCCTGCCCCGGCGAGCAGCAGCGCGTGGCCCGCGCCCTGGCTGGTGAAGGTGCCGGATCCGTGCGCGCCGAGCAGCACCAGGTAGCCGAGCGCCACGGGCGTCAGCACGGCGGTCTCGACGGCCAGGCCCTCGACGGCGCCGACCGACGCCGACTTCTTCAGCAGCGCGTAGGTGCCGAAGGAGAATGCCAGCGCCAACGCGAGGTAGGGCGGGTGGCCGGCCTCGACGGTGAGCACGAGCACGGCGAGGGCGGCCATGCCCAGCGCGGCCCACTGCGCGCGCCGCAGCCGCTCACCGAGCACGACGACGCCGAGCAGCACGGTGACGATCGGGTTGATGAAGTAGCCGAGCGAGGTCTCGACGACCCGCCCGTTGGTGACGCCCCAGATGTAGCAGCCCCAGTTGACCGAGATGACGCAGGCGGCGGCCGTCAGCAGGGCGAGCCGGCGGCGGTCGGCGAGCAGCGGGCGCAGCGACGTCGAGCGCGCCCCGACCACCAGCAGCGCGGCGACGACCGCCAGCGACCAGACGATGCGGTGCGAGAGCACCTCAATCGCGCCGGCCGGTGCGAGCAGCGGCCAGTACAGCGGGAACAGCCCCCACAGCAGGTAGGCGCCGGCGCAGTAGAGCGTCCCGCGGCGCACCTGTGTCACGAGCGCAACGCTAATGGCTCCTGTCGGTGCGCCACACGGTGCGGCGACGGGTGGTGACGCCGAACGGGTCCGCGCCCTGCAACTGCGCGAGCAGCGCGGCGCCGCCCGGCTCGGCGACGTCGACGAGCGCGAAGGGTCCGACGAGCCGGCGCCAGGCCTCCCGGAACGCCGGCAGCTCTGCCTCGCCCGACAGCGCCTGCGGCACGGCGTGCCAGCACACCGCTCCCTCGGGCCGGCGGCCGAGAGCCCGGGCGCGGTCGCGCCGATCGCCGTCAAGGCAGACGACCAGGCGAGGCGCGAGCCAGCGGGGCGACGCCGGCGGCAGCAGCAGCTCCTCCAGCGCGTCGCGGAACACCTCCGCCGCGGCCGGCTCGTCGTCGAGCGCGACGCGGAACGACCCGTCCGGGTCACTGTCCACCTGAATCCGGCCCGTGCGCCCGGGCACCGCGTCGGCGACGACCTCGGCAAGACGCTGCAGGGCGGCACGACCACCGTCGTCGGTGGCGTTCATCTCTTTGCCGTAGCGGGTGGTGGCGACCCATGCCAGCACGGCGGCGAGCACGACGACGAAGGCGACCACCGCCGGCCACAGGCCGGCGACGACGGCCACGACGACGGCCAGCACGAGGGCCACGACCAGGCCGGCCGCCGGCACGGCCCACCACCTCCACCGCTCGGGCGGCTCGGGCAGCGGCACGTGCTCGGTCGGTCCGAGCGCGCCGGTCACCCGCACCGCCGAGGCCGGCACCGCGCTGCCGGGCAGGCCGAGACCGCGGTCGGTGCGAACCGCCAGCACGGGCGCGGCGGCGCCCTCGCCGGAGCCCTCGCGCCAGGTGTCGTGCGCCGCCGTGCGCTCGCCGGTCCGCTGCAGCGCACGGGCGTCGACCTGCGCCCGGGTGGCCGCGTCGGGAGCGTGGAACGGCGACAGCGCCGGGTCGCAGGCACGGATGCCGGCCTCGAGCAGGCCGTCCGGCGTCGGCGTGAAGCGCTGCTCGTGCCGGCGCACCGCACGCGCGAAGTCGGCGCCGCCGGCCGGATGGGCGTCCGTCATGCAGACGACCGTCCACAGGTCGACCACCTCGTCCCGGTGGTCGAGGTCAGGGTGGTCGAGGTCAGGGTGGTCGAGATTGCGGTGCAGCCCTCGGCCCGGCACGTCGACCGCCGAAAAGGCGTCGTTCGCGCTCGTGAGGTCGACGACGACGTTCAGCGACGGGCAGTCCCAGCCGGTGCCGAGCAGGCCGCGGGTGCCGACGATCAGCTGGGTACCGCCGGCGGCGAGCCAGTCGGTGACCAGTGGCACCCACGTGCGCGCCGTCCAATCGGCGCCCGCGGTGATGCCCACCAGCGAGCGGTCGGGTCCGTAGGCGACAGCGACGAGCCGGTCGGCCAGGCTCGGCGGGGCGAAGGCGCGCAGCGAGACGAGGTCGTCGCGGCGCATGACGAGCGTCCGGCCGGTGCACAGCACGGGGCGCAGCACCGGCGCGAGGCTGCCCGTCGCCAGCGCCCAAAAGGCCTCGTGGGCCAGGCCGGTCGGCGTCTCGGCCCCGACGAGTCGGCTGGTGGCCGTCGGGCTGGCCGTCGTCGGGCTTTGCGGCGGTGGCGCGGCGCTGTCGTCGTCGCAGACCACGAGGGCCCGCAGCCGTTCGCCGAGCGCCGCCGACTCGGCCTCGAGCACCTCCGCCGCCGCCCCGGCCTTGGCGGGCGAGCGCGCACAGAGCCGCTCGACCGGCGAGGTCGTCGCCCGCAGGCCCCGGCCGGTCAGCAGCCAGCCGAGGCCCGGCAGCGCCTCGCGCACCGAGGCGAGCAGGGCCGCGTCGGAGTCGTCGGTGCTGCCGACGAGCTGGTCGCGCGCGTAGCCGCCGATCACCGCTGCCCAGTCCTGCGCGTCGAGCGGCGCCCGGTGCGGTGCGGACAGGCGGGCACCGGCGGGCAGCGGCAGCGACCGGGCGACACAGAGCCGCAGGGCCGCGCGGGCAAAGGACGGCTCGTCGATCTCGATCTCGGCCCACGGCTCTTCGTCGTGCAGCCGCCGGCGCAGCCAGTCGGGCAGCGGCAGCGAGCCGCGCCGCTCGGACAGCAGCTGGTGGCGCAGCCGGTCGAACCGCTCCGCCGCGGCGTGCACGGTCTCCTGCTCGCCGGGCAGCGGCGTGCAGGTGCGGAGCAGGCTCTGCGAGGGCGCGAGCTCGCCGGCGCGCACGGCGGCGGGCACCGCGACCTCGAGGCTCGCCTCGCCGAACAGCGCGTCGTAGGTGGGCCGGTGCCGAGCGGCGAGCGCTTCCGGGCCGGCAGCGCTGAGCCCCAGCACGAAGGTGTCCGCGCCGAGGGCTGCGGCCAGGGCCGGCACGAGCGGTCCCCACGAGGCGAGCAGCGCATGGCTGCCGTCGAGCACGAGCGTCCACGGCCCGAGCGGGGCCGCTCGTGCGACGACGTCGCGTCCCCGGGCGTGCAGCAGGCTCAGCACGTCGGCGTCCGGCGCGCCGCGCACGGCCGCGCGGCGCTGTTCGGCGAGCGCGGCCGAGACGTCGTCGGGCTCGTCCTCGTCGCCCGGGCTGCTGCCCCAGTCGCTGAGCTGGGCGTGGGTGAGCACCGTCAGTGCCGTGGTCAGCTCACGGCTGCTGGAGGCGGGCTGCGGGTGCACCCGTCGGGCGCCGGGCGGTGCGGGCGGCGCGAAATCACGCCACGTGCGCAGCCACTGACCCTGCACCGCCGTGTTCGGCGTCAGCACCAGCGTCGGTCGGGCCAGCGAGCGGGCGACCTCGAGTCCCACCGCCGTCTTGCCGGCGCCGGGCGGCAGCACGACGTCGGCGCTGTTGCGCCCAGCCCGCGCGACGGCGTCGAGCGCCTGCTGCTGGCTCGCCCGCCACGGCCACGGCGGGGCGCACCGCTGCCACCCGTCCGTCTGCACCGCGACATCCTGCCGGAGACTCGAGGAGACGGGGTGCGCCCCGCACATCGACGGTGCAGTCACTGCGGCCACCTCTCGACCGCAGGAGCCGACCATGACGTCCTCGCGGTGGCTCGCGGCGTTCGGCGTGGCCGTCCTGGTGCTCCACCACCTCGGCTCGATCGCCGGGCCCAGCGGTGGGTTCGGTGCCGCGGGGAGCGGGACGCAGTGGGTCGACTGGCTGGACCTGCTGACGCCGTACCTCGTCGTCGGGCCGGCGCTGCTGGCGCTGGCCGCGTCCGCAGCCGACCGCACGAGCTGGCTGGTGGCGGCCCTCGGCGCGCTCGCCTACGCGAGCGGGCACGGCATCCACCTGGCCGCCAACTCCATCTCCAACGCCCAGGGCGACGCAGCGCCCACGCACCTGTGGGACGAGCTCGTCGGCCACGCCGTCTGGTACGCGGGTCTGGCGCTGATCGTCATCGCGCTGGCCCGCAGCGTCGAACCGAAGCCGACCGTGACCGGCTGGGTGCTCGCGGTCGGCGTCGGGCTCACCTGGGCCACCAACGGACTCGGCGCCGACGGGCTCGTGGTGCCCATGCTGATCGCCGCGCTGGCTCTCGCGGTCTGGGGCTGGACTCGGCGCGGACGCAGCGCCGGCCGACTGCTGCTGGTTGCCTACGGCGTCGCGTCTCCCGTGCTGCTGGTGGGCGCTGTCCTCGGCTGAGCATCTGCTGGCCCCCTTGCTCGGGGAACAGCACAGCGGCCAGGCTGCTTGGGACGGCACGCCCCCGACCATGGCTGGAGGCCTTTGTGGTGGCCCGTCCCGTTCTCCTCACCGTCGACGACGACCCTTCGGTCAGCCGCGCCATCGCCCGCGACCTGCGCCGCCAGTACGGCGACGCCTATCGCATCGTGCGAGCCGAGAGCGGCGCGTCGGCGCTCGAGACGCTGCGCGAGTTCGCGCTGCGCGGCGAGAAGACCGCACTGCTGCTCGCCGACCACCGGATGCCCGGCATGACCGGGGTCGAGTTCCTCGAGCGGGCGATGGACGTCGCACCCGAGGCCAAGCGGGTGCTGTTGACGGCCTACGCCGACACCGACGCCGCGATCCGCGCGATCAACGACGTCGACCTCGACCGCTACCTGCTCAAGCCGTGGGACCCGCCGCAGGAGAAGCTCTACCCGGTGCTCGACGAGCTGCTCGACGCCTGGCGCGCCACCACCCGCCCCGGCTTCGACGGCATCACGCTCGTCGGGCACCAGTGGTCGGCCGGCACGCAGGAGGCCAAGGAGTTCCTGGCCCGCAACCAGGTGCCCTTCCGCCACCTCGACGTCACGAGCCCGGCCGGCGCCCGGCTGCTCGAGACGGCCGGCCTGTCCGCCGAGGCGGCCGGTCTGCCGGTCGTCCTGCTGCCCGGCGGCGAGGTGCTCACCAGCCCCAGCCTGCGCGAGCTCGCCGAGCGGGCGGGCCTCGCCACCACCGCCGGCTCGCCGTTCTACGACCTGGTGGTCGTCGGTGGCGGCCCGGCCGGGCTCGGCTCGGCCGTGTACGGGGCCAGCGAGGGGCTGCGCACGCTGCTCGTCGAGTCGGCCGCGACCGGCGGACAGGCCGGGCAGAGCAGCCGGATCGAGAACTACCTCGGCTTCCCGAACGGGCTGTCCGGCGCCGAGCTCGCCCAGCGCGCCCGCGACCAGGCCGTCCGCTTCGAGGTCGAGATCCTCACCGCCGCGGAGGTCACCGCCATCACGCCGCAGGGCGACGGCCGGGTGGTGTCCTTCGCCGACGGCTCAGCCGTCACCGCGCTGGCCGTCGTGCTCGCCACCGGCGTCAGCTACACCCGGCTGCCCGCACCCGGCGTCGACGACTTCGCCGGCCGCGGCCTGTTCTACGGCGCCGCTTCGCACGAGGCGGTGAACTGCAAAGGCCAGCACGTCTACGTCGTCGGCGCCGCGAACTCGGCCGGGCAGGCCGCGCTGTTCTTCGCCCGCTACGCCGAGCGGGTCACGATCCTGGTGCGCGGCACCGACCTGCGGCGCAGCATGTCGGAGTACCTCGTCGCCCGCATCGAGACTGACCCGGTGATCGACGTGCGCACCGGCACCGAGATCGCCGGCGCGTCGGGCGAGGAGCACCTCGAGCACCTCGACCTGCGCCACAACGCCACCGGCGAGAGCGAGACCGTCGACACCTCGTGGGTGTTCGTGTTCATCGGCGCCTCGCCCCGCACCGACTGGCTCGGCGAGGACCTCGTGCGCGACGCCAGAGGCTTCGTCGTCACCGGCCCCGACCTGCTCGGCGAAGGCGGCACCCTGCCCGCGGGCTGGCCGCTGGACCGGCAGCCCTACCTGCTCGAGTCGAGCGTGCCGGGCGTGTTCGTCGCCGGCGACGTGCGGGCCGCCTCGGTCAAGCGCGTCGCGTCCGCCGTCGGGGAGGGGGCGCTCGCCGTCACCCTCGTGCACCGCTACCTGGAGAAGTCATGATCGACGTCGACGAGCTGCGCACCCTGTTCCTGTTCGAGTCGCTGTCCGAGCCGCAGCTGGCGTGGATCGCCGAGCGCGCCGACGAGCGCACCTTCGACGCCGGCGCCACGGTGTTCACCGAGGGCGACCCGGCCGCGTACCTGTGGGTGCTGCTGGCCGGCGAGCTCCGCCTGCTGCGTCGGGTGGCCGGCGAGGACATGGAGATCAACCGCACCGGCCACCGGGGCGGCTACTCGGGCTCGGTGCGCGCCTACGTCGACGAGCCGGACCAGGCCTATCCGAACTCGCTGCTCGCCGGTCGCGAGCCGGCCCGCTTCCTGCGCCTGCCCGCCGCCGACTTCCGCACCTTCATGCGCGAGGAGTTCCCGATGGCCGTGCACCTGCTCGACGGGCTCTACCTCGGCATGCGCAACAGCGAGGGGCAGGTGCGCCAGCGCGAGCACCTCGCCCAGTTCGGCACGCTGTCGGCCAACCTCGCGCACGAGCTGAACAACCCTGCGGCCGCGACAGTCCGGGCCAGCGGACAGCTGCGCGAGCGGGTGGCGGGCATGCGGCACAAGCTCGGCGTCGTCGCGTCCGGGCATTTCGACCCCACCTCGATGGCGCGCCTGGTCGAGCTGCAGGAGACGACGGTGGCGCGCGCGGCCAAGACGCGCGACCCGCTGTCACCGGTCGAGCAGTCCGATCTCGAGGACACCCTCGTCGACGCGCTGGAGGCGCACGGGCTCGACGCCGCCTACGAGCTGGCCGCCGTCTTCGCCGGCGCGGGCCTGGATGCCGCGTGGGTCGACGACGTCGTCGAGCAGGTCGGCGCCGAGCCGCTCGAGGGCGCACTGCGGTGGATGGGCTACACGCTGGAGGCCGAGGCGCTCATGGACGAGATCCAGGACGCCTCGACCCGCATCTCGGTGCTCGTCGGTGCGGTCAAGGAGTACTCGCACATGGACGCCGCGACCTTCAGCGACCTCGACGTGCACCCGGGCCTGGACAGCACCGTCGTCATGCTCGGCCACAAGCTCGGCGGCATCGAGGTGCGGCGCGAGTACGACCGCGCGCTGCCGCAGGTGCCGGGCTACGCCGCCGAGCTGAACCAGGTGTGGACCAACCTCATCGACAACGCCGCCGACGCGATGGACGGCCGCGGCACGCTCGTGCTGCGCACCCACCTGGACAGCGACGCGCTCGTCGTCGAGGTCAGCGACACCGGCCCCGGCATCCCGCCCGCGCTGCAGGAGCAGGTCTTCGCCGCCTTTTTCACCACCAAGGCGGCCGGCAAGGGCAGCGGACTGGGCCTCGACAACGCCCGCCGCATCGTCGTGCAGCGCCACCGCGGGGCGCTCGAGCTCGACAGCACCGGCGACGGCACCACCTTCCGGGTGCGGCTGCCCCTGACGGCCTCATGAGCCCGGTCGACGTGCTCGCCGCCGGCGACGGCCCGCCCGCCTACCTGGCGCAGATCGCGGCGCTGGTCGTCGCCGGGTCGGTCATCGGCTACCTGTGCGCCCGGCTGCGGATCGTGCCGATCGTCGGCTTCCTGCTGGCCGGGGTGCTCATCGGGCCGAACGCGCTCGGCGTCGTGCGCGAACGCGAGATCATCGACGCCGCCGCCGAGGTGGGCGTCATCCTGCTGCTGTTCACGATCGGCATCGAGTTCTCGATCGGCCGGCTGATGGCGATCAAGCGGCTGGTGCTGCTCGGTGGGGCGGTGCAGGTGCTCACCGTCGTCGGCCTGGTCAGCGCGCTGCTGGTGGCTGTCGGGGTCGATGTGCGGCCGGCGGTGTTCACCGGGCTGCTCGTGTCGCTGTCCTCGACCGCGATCGTGCTCAAGCTGCTCGGTGAACGCGGGCAGACCTCCTCACCCACCGGCCAGGCCGCGCTCGGGCTGCTCATCTTCCAGGACCTCGCGGTCGTCGTCATGGTGCTGGTGCTGCCGGTGCTCGCGGTGACCGGCGACTCCGGCGGCGGCGGGGGGCTCGGCCAGCTCGCGATCGCGCTCGGGACCGCCGCCCTCGTGCTGGTCGTGACGCTGGTCGTCGCGCGGCGGGTGATGCCCTGGGTGCTCGAGGCGGTTGCGCGGGCCTGCTCGCCCGAGGTGTTCCTGCTCGCCGTCATCGCGCTGTGCCTCGGCACGGCGTACCTCACGGCGCTCGCCGGGGTGTCGGTGTCGCTGGGGGCGTTCCTGGCCGGCCTGGTGGTCAGCGAGTCGCGGCACTCGACGCACGCGCTCGGCGAGATCCTGCCGCTGCAGATCCTGTTCTCGGCGACGTTCTTCCTGTCGGTCGGCACCCTGCTCGACGTGCGGTTCCTGTTCCGTGAGCCGCTGCTGGTGCTGGCGGCCGTCGCGCTGGTGGTCGTCGTCAAGATGGTGACCACCTTCGGCGCGGCGCGCGCCGCCGGGGTGAAGACCGCGACCGCCGCGTCGGTGGCGCTGCTGCTCGCGCAGGTGGGCGAGTTCGCCTTTGTGCTCGAGGGGCTCGGACGCGAGAACGGCTTGACCCCGGCAGGTCTCGGCGAGGACGGCTCGCAGGCCTTCATCGCCGCGACGGTGCTACTGCTCGTCGCGACGCCCGGGCTCGCCTCGCTCGGCCGGGCCGTCTCGGGCCGCGCCGGTCGGCGGGTGCGCGACGTGCCGACTGTGGCGAGCGACGACACCCCGCGCGGCGGGCACGTGCTGATCTCCGGGTGGGGTGACGCCGCCCGGCACCTGTCGGCCGAGCTGCGCGGCGCCGGCCACGAGGTGGTGGTCACCACGCTGAACCCGGACGGCGCCGGCGAGGCCGAGCGGGCAGGCCTCAAGGTCGTGCGGGGCGACTCGACGAAGGGCGCCGTGCTCGAGGCGGCCGATGCCGCATCAGCCCGGCTGGTCGTCATCGCCGACGACGACGCCGAGATGGCCGGGCGCATCGCCGGTGTCGTCAGCGAGCTCGCGCCGCACGCCGAGCTCGTCGTGCTGGCGGGCGACGAGGGCGACGTGGGTGAGCTGACCGCCTCCGGAGTCGGCACGGTGGTGCTGGCGCAGCGCTCGGCGCACGACCGGCTGACCGCCGCCGTGCTCGACCGGCTGTCGGACACGCCGGCGCCGGGCGCGACCGTCGTCGACACCGCGCGGGTCGTCGACGTGCACGTGCCGGCCTCGGCGGTCTGCGTGCATGCCTCGTCGATCCGGCCGGTGGTGCCCACCGCGCCCGGGTGCGTGGAGTGCCTACGCACCGGCGACACGTGGATCCACCTGCGGCTGTGCCTTTCCTGCGGCCACGTCGGCTGCTGCGACTCCTCGCCGAACCGGCACGCGGCCGCGCACGCGGGCTCCGATGAGCACCCGGTGATGGCCTCGGCCGAGCCGGGTGAGCACTGGGCGTGGTGCTACCTCGACTCGCGCGAGATGCCGGTCGGGTAGCGGGCTCAGCTCAGCAGCTCGACGTCCACGTTGAGCTGGCGGTAGATCGACAGTGCCCGCTGGTCGCGGGAGAGCAGCCGAGCACCGTGCTCGACGGCGGCGCACGCCACGAGCGCGTCGTAGACCGAGCCCCCCGCGAGTCCACGATCGCCCATCTCCGCGAGCAGCACGCGCGTCCGCTCGGGGCTCAAGAACCTCGTGTCCGGGAAGCTGGTCGACAGCAAGCGGCCGACTGTGGGCGGTGTACGGCGGGCCGGGGCAGGCAGCCTGGTCAGCACCGAGAACGTCTCGAAGGCGGCGTGCCCAGCCAGCCCCAGTCGACGGCCCTCCACCGCAGCGAGGACGGCTTCATGGTGGACGTGGTCGGCCGCGACCAAGGGCACGGCGACGCTGGTGTCGACGAGGAACAGGGCTGCCTCAGCGCTGGTCGGCATCGCGCAGCGCCTGCACCTGGTCGTCGTCGAACGGCATTCCTGAGGCAGGAATGACGAGTCGTCCGTCGCGCTCGACGAGATGCTCGCCGGCCACCGGTCGCACGACGAGGGCAGCACCTTCGACCGCGACATCGACGGGCCCGGCGAGCAGCCCGATCTGCTCGCGCAGAACGCGGGGTACGACCAACCGGCCGACCTTGTCGATGGTTGTCCTCATCCCAAGACCTTACCAACGCGCTGGCAGACAGTAGGCGGCTCAGTGGTGGCTGAGCGCCCGCTGCGGCAGGCCCGCGAGCAGCGCGTCGGGCACCGGCAGCCGTCGCAGGCCGGTGTAGCCGTAGTCGCGCACTTGGCGGGTGTCGTACAGGCGGCGGGCGTATCCACCCGAGACGACGGCCACCATGCGCGAGGACGTCTGCACGAGCGTGCCGTCGCGCAGGCCGATCGGGGCGCCGGTCCGGGCCTGCGTCATCGCGTCGGCCGGCAGGTCCGCGATGTCCTGCCACGCCCAGCCGTTGCCCTGCATCTCGACCGGGTGGCGCAGCGGGCGCATCGTCCCGCTGCGATCGAGGAAGGACACGGCGCTGCCGCCGACCGGACGCACCAGGGCGCCGGGGTAGAGCGGGCTCTGCGGCATCGCGACCACCGGCAGCCGCTGCAGGTCGTCGTCACCGACGTTGACGATGCTGGGTGTCCGGCGGCCGAGGGCGGCCAGCGCGCTCATGTACGCCTTGGCCCGCGTGCCCTTGCTGACGAGCCACGTGGTGCCGCGCGGGTCGCGCACGACGACGCCGTCGGGCAGCAGCTGGGGCGTGAGCGTCGGGTAGCCGAGCGACTCGGCAGCGGTGATCGGCACCGCGTCGGCGCTCGTGCGGCGCTGCGCCCGCAGCACCGCTGCCGAGACGGGCCGCTTGGCACCGCCGTCGAGCTGCAGGATGCTCCCGTTCGGGTGCCGCACGAGCGTGCCGGCCGGGTGCGGTCCGCTCGGCAGCGGACGGGCGAGCGGGCGGGCGGCCTGCAGCGACGGATAGGCGTTGTAGACGACCCCGCCCCAGCCGGTTCCGTGGTGCAGCTCGAAGTGCAAATGGGGGCCGGTCGACTCGGCGTTGCCTGAGTCACCCACCCAGCCGACGAGCTGGCCCGCGAGCACGCGACTGCCCACCTCGAGGCCGCTGGGGAAGCTCCACTGCTGCGTGCCGCGTCCGTCGTCGGTGCCGGGGGTGTCGTTGTTGACGTGCACGTAGACCGCCGCCCAGCCGGCCGAGCCGCGCCGGTCGCCCGCGATCGTGAGGTAGTTGCCCGCGTTCGTGCCCGCGGTCTCGCGCTTGAGCGAGGTGACGACGTCGTCAAAGGCAGCGATGAGCGGCGTCATCTTGGCGCTCATCAGGTCCTGGCCCATGTGCTTGCGGACGCAGCCGGACCGGCAGGCCAGCCAGTTGTCGCTGTAGCGCACCGGGCCGGCGACCGGGAAGTACATCGGCACGACGACGCGGTCGCTCTCGTAGCGCGTGCCCGTACCGGGGTCGACCGACTCGGCGGTGGGCGTGCTGATGTCCGGGACGGCCCGGCCCTCGCTGGCAAGGGCGGGTGCGGCGCCGGCGAGCAGGGCGCAGGTGGCGAGCAGGGTGGTGACGATGCGGCGCACGGACGGGTCTCCCATGGCTGGACGGCGGGTGTCCTTCAGGCATCGGACCGATCCGGCGACTCCTGCACGCGGCCGATCGGGTGAGGGCCGGGGCCCACCTCCGCCCGCCTGCCCGCACGCCCGTACGCCCGTACGCCCGCACGCCCGCACGCCCGCACGCGATCTACCGCTTGTGGGGGTCCCACCCGGCGTGTCGAGCCCCATAAGAGGTAGATCGATTGCAGCGTCGCGGCTCAGTAGATCGATTGCAGCCTCACGGCTCAGGGGCGGGCCGGGGCCCGGGGACGTGCCGCCGGGCCATCGATGGCGCAGTGCCGGTCCGGCGGACGCTCCTGCGACTCGTCCGGCGCCGCTGCGTCGTCGAGCTCGAACCTGCCGATGGTCAACGCCGACAGGACCGCGCCGACCACGAGCAGGGCCGCGCTCAGCAGCATGGCGGTGCGAAAGCCCGCGGCAAAGGCGCCGGCGTTCTCGTAGTCGTCACCGGACAGCCCGCTCACCACCGGCAAGACGGCGACGGCGAGCAGGCCAGCCGTACGCGCGACCGCGTTGTTGACGCCTGAGGCGGTACCGGCGTGCCGGCTCGGCGCGGCCGCCAGCACCGTCGTCGTGAGCGGGGCGACCACGGTCGAGAGGCCCAGGCCGAACAGCGTCACGGCCGGCAGCACGTCGATGAGGTAGGAGGCCTCGGTTCCGACGCGCAGCAGCAGCAGCACGCCGCCGGCGCACAGCAGCGGACCGACCGTCATCTGGATGCGCGGGCCGATCCGGGCGGCGAGGGCTCCCGAGCGGGGGGACAGCAGCAGCATCAGCACCGTCACCGGCAGCAGCGCGGTGCCGGCCACCAGCGGCGTGAAGCCGGCGACGACCTGCAGGTGCACCACCAGCAGGAAGAAGACCGCGCCGAGCGCGGCGTAGACGGCGAAGGTCACGCCGTTGGCGGCGGTGAACTGCCGCTCGGCGAAGATGTCGACGGGCAGCATCGGATGGCGCGAGCGGCGCTCGACGACCACGAACGCCCCCAGTGCCACCAGGCCGGTGAGGGCGGTGACGACCACGCCCGCCGTCACCTGCTCGCCCGCGGCCACCAGCGCGTAGGTGAGCGCGCCGAGGCCGGCCGCGCCGAGCGCCGCGCCCGTGAGGTCGAGCTGCGGCGCCATCTCGGGGTCGCGGCTCTCGGGCACGTGCCGCACCGCGACGGCGACGACGACCGCGCACAGCGGCAGGTTGATGAGGAACACCAGCCGCCAAGAGATCTCGACGAGGGCGCCACCGACGAACGGCCCGATGGCCGCGGCGATCCCGCCGAGCCCGGACCAGGCGCCGATCGCCCGGGCCCGGTCCGCCCCGGCGAAGGAGGCCGACAGCAGCGCGAGGCTGCCCGGGGTGAGCAGCGCCCCGCCGACCCCCTGCAGCGCCCGCGCGGCCACCAGCGTCCCGACGTTCGGCGCCAGCGCGCACAGCAGGCTCGCGACGCCGAACCAGACCGTGCCGACGACGAAGACGCGGCGCCGTCCGAACCGGTCGCCCAGCGAGCCGCCGAGCAGGATCAGCGCGGCGAGGGTGAGGGTGTAGCCGTTGACGGTCCACTGTAGGTCGGCGAAGTCGGCGCCGAGGTCGCGCCCGAGCGTCGGCAGCGCCACGTTGACGACGGTCGAGTCGAGCAGCGCCACCCCGCTGCCGAGCACCGCGGCGAGCAGCACCCAGCGGCCGCGCGCCGTCCCCCAGACCACCGGGTCGTCGGCAGTGCCGGGCGCCGTCACCGCGCCGTCCCCCGCGCCTCCGGCTCCTCGCCCGTCGCGGTCAGCGTGCCCGTCTGCTCGTCGCGCCGTTCGGTCTCGCGCGCCGCGGCGATCGCCGCATCCGTGTCGGTCGCGGCCAGCAGCAGCCCGCCGGCCACGAACAGCACCAGCAGGCTCGCAAAGGCCCCGCGATAGGAGCCGGTCACGTCGAGCACGATCGCGAAGATCAGCGATCCGATCCAGGCCGTGCCCCGCTCGGCCAGCTCGTAGAAGCTGAAGAACGACGCCTGGCGCTGGCGCGGCGTCATTGCGGAGAACAGCGAGCGGGCCAGCGACTGCGAGCCGCCGAGCACCAGCGCGATCGCGACGCCCAGCCCGTAGGCGGCGGTGGTGCTGTCGAGCGCGAGCACCGCGTAGAGCAGGATCAGCGTCCAGATCACCAGCGTTGCGAGCACGACCCGCTTGGCGCCGAAGCGGCCGGCCAGCCGGCCCGCCGCCGACGCGCCGAACACCGCGACGACCTGGATCAGCAGGATGAGCTGCAGCAGGAACGGCGTCGCGTCGTCGCGGGGCAGGCCCTTCGCGACGAACAGCTCGTTCTCGAGCACGACGGCCGACAGCGCGACGACCGCCTGGATCGCGTCGTTGAACAGCAGGAACGCCAGCAGGTACTTGGCCGTGCCGGGCAGCGCCCGCAGCGCACGCAGCGACCCCTTGAGCTGGGCGAGGACGTCGGCCAGCCGCCGGCCGAGCCCCTCCTGCGCGGCGACGTCCGGTGCCCGGCCGGGCAGCTCGTCGGCCGCATCGAGCCGGCGCAGCGCGACGACGCCGAGCGCCGCCCACCACAGCCCCGCCAGGCCGATGGACAGCCGCACGGCCGTCCCCCGCGAGATGCCGAGCGGGTCCGCGGCCGCCACGAGCACGAGTGCGACGACGAGCACCACCGCGCCGCCGGCGTACCCGGCCGCGTAGCCCCTGGACGACACCCGGTCGCGGTCGGGCAGCTCGGCGACATCGGCGAGCGAGGCGTTGTAGGTCGTCAGCGCGGCGCCAAAGGCGACGTTCGCCACGATGAAGGCCGCGAAGCCGACGAGCACCAGCCCGCCGGGCACGAGCGCGAGCACGACGGTCGCGACCGCACCGACAGCGGTGGCGAGCGCCAGCAGCCGTCGACGGGCACCGGCCCGGTCGGCCAGCGCACCGAGCACCGGCAGCGCCAGCACCTGCAGCAGCACCGAGACGGTGACGGCGTAGGCGAACAGCGCGTCCGCCCGCGGCGAGAGCAGGCCGATCGACAACCGGCCGTCGGGACGCGCGGCGTCGTCGGCGAGCGCGGACAGGAACGGACCGCCGAGCGCGGTGACGACGACCGTGACGAAGGCGGAGTTCGCGACGTCGTAGAGCACGAAGCCGGAGACGGCCCGGCGCCTGGTCGCCGCGACCGGGTCCTGTGCTGCCACCCGGTGCTCCCTAGGCTCGACCGCCATGACGACGCAGACGACGGTACGCACCGACGACGGACTCTCGCTCCACGTCGAGGTCGACCCCGGCCCGCCGGGCGCACCGACCGTCGTGATGGTGCACGGCTTCACCGCCTCGCTCGAGGAGTTCGCCGGGCAGCGGGCCACGTTGGCCGGGCGCGCCACCGTCGTGCTCTACGACCAGCGAGGGCACGGGCGCAGCCGGGTGAGCGGGCGGGTGCGCCGCGCGACGATCGAGCAGACGGGCCGCGACCTCGACGCGGTGCTGTCCCAGATCGTGCCTGCCGGGCCGGTCGTGCTGCTCGGGCACTCGATGGGCGGGATGACGCTGATGGCGCTGGCCCGGTTGTTCCCGTCGCTGTTCGGCTCGCGGGTGGCCGGCGTCTTCCTGCTGGCGACGTCGGCCGGCGGGCTGGTCGAGCGGGGCGTCGCCGGGGTCCTGGTGCGCCTGGCGCGCGCGCTCGGGGTGCTGGGGCTGCTGCTGGGCTGGTTCCGCCTGGTGGCGCCGCTGCTCGAGCGCCTCCGGCGGCGCGGCAGCGCGCTCGGACGGGTGTTCTACCGGCGCAGCCTGTTCGGACGCGACGACGCCGACCCCGAGCAGGTGCGCGTCGTGCAGGAGCTGCTGGAGCAGACGAGGGTGCAGACGATCGCCGCCTTTTACCCGACGCTGATCGACCACGACGAGGAGGCCGCCCTGGCGGTGCTGGCTGCGGTCCCGGTGACGATCCTCGTCGGCGACAGCGACCGGCTGACCCCGCCGGCGCACAGCAGGCGGATGGCCGCGCTGCTGCCGGACGCCGAGCTCGTCGTGGTGCCGGGGGCGGGGCACAGCGTGAACCTGACGCGTCCGGCGGTGGTCGACGACGCGCTGCTGCGCCTGCTGGAGCGCAGCTCAGGCGTGCGCGCCGCCTCGGGCGCCGCCTGAGGCGGTGGGCGCCGGTCGTGAGGATCGGCCGCGGGAGGACGGACCACTTCCTGCCGGGCCGGTCCGCACAGTTGATCTTGTGTCGGCACAGTTCGACTGTGGGGTCTGACGGCCGCTGAACGGTCCCCGCTCCGCACCGCCGATCTTGCGAGGAACGGTTCGTCAGGGCCCTGCGAGGCCCGTGGGGCAGACTGGGTACGTCGGCCACGTCCAGCGTGGCCGGGCCCCGCGCGTTTCGCGGGCGCCGTCGCCGCCGCCGATCGCGGTCGCTGGCGCGCACACCGAGGTAGGGAGACACCCCGCATGGCAACCACTCTTGAGACCGTGGACACCGGCACCGACGAGGCGGACCTGTTGGTGCACGACGACGGGCTGAGCCCCGAGGTGCAGGCAGCGGTCGACGAGGCGCTCGGCGAGGTCGAGTCGCGCGCGGCGGCCGACGCCGAGCTCGTGTTCGGTGACGTCGTCGAGCAGGTCGCCATGGAGCAGCCGCTGAACGTGGCCGTGGCGCTGTGCCAGCAGAGCATGAGCTTCGTCCCGGACACGGTGCGTCGTCGCATCTTCGAGACCGAGAACGCCGACGTCATCGCCGCGAACGCCGCTGTCACCGCCGAGCGCGACGCAGTGGAGGCCAAGGCCAAGGCCCGCACCGCCAAGGCCGCTGCCACCCGCGCGGCGACGCTCGCCCGCGAGGCCGAGGTCGAGAAGGCCGCCATCCGCTCGGCGACCTGTCCGTCGTGCTTCCAGGTGCGCTCGGCCAGCGGCGTCTGCGGCTGCGACTGAGCGGAACCCTGTCTGTTCCTCGTGATCTTACGGTAGGCGGCTCAGCAGCCGACGCGCCGGCGTGTCGGCTGCCAGATCGCTAGCCAGTTGATCCAAGCCGGGACCGTCGTGGCGGGGCGTCGTGGCGGGGGCGGGACGTGGCGGGCGCGAGCGAGGCGCGCGACCGGCGACCGGCGACCGGCGCCTATGAGCCGGCCACCCCGTAGCGGGCCAGCAGCGTGCCGTCGCCGCCGTCGACCAGGTGCTGCATCGTCAGGCCCACCGGGGCTGGCAGCGACGCGCGCAGCAGGCCGTCGGCCGCGCCGACGAGCACCGGGGACGAGGTGAGGCACAGCTCGTCGACGAGCCCGGCTCGGAGCAGGCCGCCCAGCAGTCCCGGCCCGCCCTCGCACAGCAGGTGCCGCAGACCCTGGCCGCCCAGCGCCTCGACGGCCGAGCCGAGGTCGACCTCGTCCTCGCCGGCGAGGATCACCTCACCCGACGTCCGTGCGACGCCGCTGGTCACGACGATCCGGTCCGGCGTCCCGACGCCGTCGAGCGACTGGCTCCGGCTCACGACCACCAGCCGCGGACGCTCCGGCAGCCCGTGCGCGCGGCGCCACGCCAGGCCGTCCGCGCGCAGGCCCACGGCGCGATAGCCCTCGCGACGAGCCGTCTCGGCGCCGATCAGCACTGCGTCGCTCACCGCGCGCAGCGCGAAGAACGCCGCCTGGTCGGCCGGGGTCTGCAAGCCGCGGCTCGTGCCGCCGACGACCGACGCGCCGTCGACGCTGAGCACGAAACCGGCCCGCAGCCCGGGATTGCGGTCGGCGTACAGGTCGAGCAGGTCGGGCTCGGACAGCGGACTCGCCGAGGGGATCAGCAGCCGCACGGCGTGCGCACCCCGCTCAGTGGCCCATGCCGATACCGCCGTCGACGGGCAGCACCGCACCGGTGACGTACGACGCCGCGTCGCTGGCGAGAAAGCCCAGCACGCCGGCGATCTCGTCTGCGTGCGCGGTCCGGCCGAGCGGGATCGTCGCGAGCAGCTCGACGCGCCGGGCTTCGGTCAGGCCAGCGGTCATGTCGGTGTCGACGTAGCCGGGGGCGACGACGTTGCTGGTGATGCCGCGCGGCCCCAGCTCGCGGGCCAGCGACCGGGCCAGGCCCACCAGGCCCGACTTGCTCGCGGCGTAGTTCGCCTGCCCGGCCGCACCCGACAGCCCGACGACGGAGGAGACGAAGACCAGGCGCCCCCAGCGCGCCTTGAGCATCGCCCGGGAGGCGCGCTTGGCGACGCGGTAGGCCGCCGTCAGGTTCGCATCGACCACCGAGGTGAACGACTGCTCGCTCATCCGCAGCAGCAGGCCGTCGTCGGTGATGCCGGCGTTGCTGACGAGCACCTCCACCGCCCCCTGCTCGGCCTCCACCTCGGCGAAGGCGCGGTCGACGTCAGCCGCCGAGGTCACGTCGCACCGCACGCCGAGCAGGTCACCCGGTGCGCTCGAGCGATAGGTGACCGCGACCCGGTGGCCGAGCCCGGCCAGGTGCCGGGCAGTCGCCAGGCCGATGCCGCGGTTGCCGCCGGTGACCAGCACGCTGCGCGCTGTCGAAGCCGAAGTCATGCAGCGAACCTAACCGGTGGGCGCAGGCAGACTGTCGCGCGTGCCGGAGACCCTTTTTGCCGCGGCGGCCGACATCGCCGCCGAGCTCGCCCGCGAACAGCAGGTGCTCGACCGGGCTCTCGCCCGGCTCGAGGTGCTGCGCGCCGAGGCGCTGACCCGCGAGAGCGAGAGCATGCGGCCGGCCGGTGCGTCGCCGCAGGCGGTGTACGAGCGCGACGTCGCCGCCCAGGCCGCCGCGAACCGCCGGGCCGATCTCGACACCGCCGGCGAGGGGCTGCTGTTCGGCCGGCTCGACCGCACCGACGGCGCCGTGCACCACATCGGCCGCACCGGGCTGCGCACCGCGGGCCAGGAGCCGATCGTGCTCGACTGGCGCGCCCCGGCCGCCGCCGCCTTTTACCGGGCGACCGCCGCCGACCCGCAGGACGTCGTGCGCCGCCGCAGCATCACCTGCCGGCGCACGAGCGTCACCGGTGTCGACGACGAGTTGCTCGACCCGGGCGCGCAGGACCTGCTCGAGGGCTCGGTCGTCGTCGGTGACGGCGCGTTCCTCGCCGCGGTCTCGCGCGAACGCACCGGACACATGCGCGACATCGTCGCGACGATCCAGCGCGAGCAGGACGAGGCGGTGCGCGCGCCCGACGACGGTGCGCTCGTCGTCACCGGCGGCCCGGGCACCGGTAAGACGGCCGTCGCGCTGCATCGCGTCGCCTACCTGATGTACGCCCGGCGGGACTACTACTCCCGGCGCGGGGTGCTCGTCGTCGGGCCGTCGCCGGTGTTCATCGACTACATCGGCGCGGTGCTGCCGGCGCTGGGGGAGACGAGCGTGCGCCTCGCGAGCCTCGCCGACCTGCCGGACCTGCCGCGCGGCGAGCAGGTCACCGGCTACGACCCGCCGGAGGCGGTGGCGGTCAAGGGCTCCGCCCGGATGACGCAGGTGCTGCGCGCCGCCGTGCGGGACCTGGCCGGTGAGCGGCGCCTCGCCGACCTCACCGTGGAGCAGGGCGGGGCGTCGGTCGTCGTGCGCGGCGCCGAGCTCGCCCGCCGGCGCGCGCAGGTCTCGCGCGGCGCACGCAGCCACAACGCGGGGCGGGCGGCCTACGCGACCGCCGTCGTCGAGCTGGTCTGGCGGGCCTGGCAGCGCCGGCCGTCGGCGCCGCGCGACGACCGCGAGGACCGCGAGGAGTTCGCGTCCTGGCTACGCACCGAGCCGACGTTCCGCGCCGCGCTCGACGCCGCCTGGCCGGTGCTGCTGCCCTGGCCGGTGCTGACGGCGCTGCGCACCGGCGCACTGCCGCTCGCGGGCGTGGCGCGCGGCGTGCTCGACGACGCCGAGATCTCGGCCGTGCAGCGCACCTGGCAGCCCGGCAGCCCCCTGAGCGCCGCCGACGCGGCCCTGTTCGACGAGCTCGCCGAGCTGCTCGGCACCCCGCCCGTCGAGGCGCCGCCCGAGGACGACGGCTGGGACGAGCTGGCCGAGCTCGACACCCTCGCTCGCGCGAGCGAGGTGACGACCTACGCCGACCGCACCAGCCGCGCCCGCCGCGACGTGGCGCGTGAACGCGACTACCGCACCTTCGCGCACGTGGTCGTCGACGAGGCGCAGGATGTCACGCCGATGCAGTGGCGCATGCTGGGGCGGCGGGCCCGGGGCGCTACGTGGACCATCGTCGGCGACTGGGTGCAGTCGGCCTGGCCGGACGTCGACGAGGTGCGTGCGGCGCTCGCGGCGGTGCTCGGGCGCAGCCGGCTGCGCGAGGTCGAGCTGACGACGAACTACCGCACGAGCACCGAGGTCGCCGCGCTCGCCGCCCGGCTGCTGCGCCGCATTGACCCGTCGCTGTCGGCACCTGCGGCCGTGCGCAGCACGGGCGTCGACCCGCTGCTGCTCGCCGGCGACGTCGAGCAGCAGCTGCCGGGTGCCGTGCGCGACCTGCTGGACGCCGTCGGCGGCACCGTCGGCGTCGTCGCACCGCACGGCCTTCTCGAACAGGTACGGGCGCTGCTGCCCGACGACGACCGGCTCAGCCTGGTCGACCCGTGGCAGGTCAAGGGCTTGGAGTACGACGGCTGCCTGGTCGTGCACCCGCACGCGCTGGTCGCCGAGGCGAACACGCAGGCGGCCGGACTGCGGAGCCTGTACGTCGCGCTGACCCGGGCGACGCAGCGCCTGGTGGTGCTGTCCGAGCAGCCGCTCGAGTCGCTGCTCTCGCCCGTCCACGCCGACGCAACGAATCGCCGCTGACACCGGTCAAGACGCAGCTCTTTGCTGCCGAAGCACAACCGGACGGCCTTGCTGGCCGCTGACACGCGACCTAGCGTGCTGTTCTTCGAGATGGACGACGTTCGGATGCAGGGAGACCATGACGATCCTGGCGATGCCGCCGCAGCGGGTGCCCGATGCCTCGGCGAGCCCGCGCGCCGTCGCGCCGCAGGCGCGCCCGCGGCACTACCTGATGTGCCGGCCCGATCACTTCGACGTCCGCTACGCCATCAACCCGTGGATGGATCCTTCGGCGCCGGTCGACCGCGCACGGGCGCTCGCCCAGTGGGACGACATCCGCCTCGCGTTCACCGCGCTCGGCCACCGCGTCGACGTGCTGCCCGCTGAGCCGGACCTGCCCGACATGGTCTTCGCCGCGAACGGCGCGATCGTGCGCCGCGGCCGGGCCCTCGGCTCGCGCTTCGCCTACCCCCAGCGCGCCCCCGAGGCCGCCGCGCACGCACGATGGCTGCGCGCGGCCGGGCTCGACCCGGTCCCCGCGCAGCACGTGCTGGAGGGCGAGGGCGACCTGCTGGTCGTCGGCGAACGGGTGCTGGCCGGCAGCGGCTTTCGCACCGACGCCCGGGCGCACGCCCAGGCCGGGGAAGTGCTCGGCGTCGAGGTGGTGCCGCTCGAGCTGGTCGACCCGCGCTACTACCACCTCGACACCTGCCTCGCCGTGCTCGGCGACGACGCGATCGCGCTGTACCCGCCGGCGTTCAGCGCCGCGAGCCGGCGGCTGCTGCAGGCGCTGTACCCGGACGCGATCGAGGTCGACGTCCACGACGCCGCCGTGCTGGGGCTAAACGCCGTGTCGGACGGCAAGAACGTGCTGCTGTCGGCCGAGGCGGAGCGCCTGGCCGAGCAGCTGGCCGCGGCCGGTTACCGGCCGGTCCCGCTCGAGGTGTCCGAGCTGCGCAAGGCGGGCGGCGGCGTCAAGTGCTGCACCCTCGAGCTGCACCGCTGACGCCGCGCACCGCAGCGGCGGGCCTGCCACCCGTGTCGATGGCCTCATGCCGTCCGCCGTCGACAGCGGGCTGAGGTCATCGCCGTGACGGCCGCCGCGAAGGGTCGCCCTCGCGCCTGGTGCTCGGCCGACGAGTGACAGTTGTGCACACAGCCTGATCGTCCTCGCGGCCGGTTCGCCTGTTGTGCCCCACTATGGCCAACCAAGTGGATCGGGCTGTGTGCGTACGTGTCACTCGCCCGACGGCCACGGCGGACCCCGGCCGGATCAGCCGCGCGGCTCAGCCCACCTCGACGCGACCCGTGCTCACGGAGGCCAGGACGTCGGCGAGCACAGCGTCGGTTCGCTCGTGCGGCACTTGGCAGGTACCGGCTGCGAGGTGACCGCCGCCGCCGTGCCGCAGCATCACCGCGCCGACGTCCGCGGGCGAGGTCCGGTCGAGCACCGACTTGCCCACCGCGAGCACCGTGTTCTGCTTCTGCCGGCCCCACATGACGTGCACCGATACGCGCGCCCACGGATACAGCGCGTACACGACGAAGCGGTTGCCGGCGTGGATGACCTCCTCCTCGCGCAGGTCCACCACGACGACGTCCTCGTACATCGTGCTGACCCGGCCCAGCTGTGCCACGAAATGCTCCGACTGCTCGCGGTAGAGAGCGACGCGCTCGGCGACGTCGGGCAGCGACAAGATGGCGTCGACCTCGGTGTGCTCGATGCACGCGTCGATGAGCATTATCATCAGCTGGTAGTTCGAGATGCGGAAGTCGCGGAAGCGGCCGAGCCCGGTGCGGCTGTGCATCAGGAAATTCAGCAGCGTCCAGCCCGTGGGCGCCAGCACCTCGTCGATGCCGTAGTCGGCAGAGTCGGCCTGGTCCACCGCGCGCATCAGCTCGGGCGAGACGTCGGGGAAGCGGGCCGGCCCGCCGAAGTAGTCGTAGACGACGCGGGCGGCCGACGGCGCGTCGGCGTCGATGACGTGGTTACTCGCCACCCGGCCGACCCGGATGGTCTCGGAGTGGTGGTGGTCGAACACCAGGTGCGCGCCCCGCACGTAAGGCAGGTTGGTCAGGATGTCGCGATCGGTCACGGTGACCTTGCCGTCCTGCACGTCTTTGGGGTGCACGAAGGTGATCTCGTCGATCATCCCGAGCTGGCGCAGCAGCACCGCGCAGACCAGGCCGTCGAAGTCGCTACGGGTGACGAGCCGGAAGGGCATCGGGCGGTCCTCTCGAGGGCGCGGCCCGCGCCTCGGGTCGCCCCCGTTAATTCGGCCGCGCGCGCAGCCCGCTTGAGCACCGCTGTGCTTGCCTTGGTCTCGTGGACGACATCGATCAGCAGGTGCTGTCGTGCCTGTTGCGCGACGGCCGAGCGACCTTCGCCGAGATCGGCGACGCGGTCGGGCTCTCGGCCCCCGCGGCCAAGCGACGGGTCGACCGGCTGCGCAGCACCGGCGCGATCCGCGGCTTCACGGCGGTGGTCGACCCGGCCGCGCTCGGCTGGACGACCGAGGCCTACCTCGAGCTGTTCTGTAAGGGCACGGTCGCGCCGTCGGTGCTGCGCCGCAGCCTCGAGCACATCCCCGAGGTGGTCGGCGCCTGCACCGTCTCGGGCCGCGCCGACGCGCTGGTGCACATGCTCGCCTCCGACATCGGCCAGCTGGAGCGGGCCATCGAGCGGGTGCGCAACGAACCGAACGTCGACCACACGCAAAGCGTCATCGTCCTCTCGCGGATGATCGACCGGCCGCGGTCGTAGGCGATGAGGTAAGTCCCTGCCGTGCGCGGACATTGCCGGTCATGAGCCCTTCGCCAGAGCCAGCGCCGGAGTCGGACGCACTCCGCTTCACCGCCCTGTGGGAGGCACCCGCGGGGCGGCTGCTCGCCTACGCGCTTCGCCACACCGACCGCGAGGCGCTGGGCAGCTTCTGCCAGGAGGCGCCGGACGCGAAGCCCATCGCCTTTGACTCGCTCGAGTGACGGCCGCGTCGTCGGCCGCCTGCCCGTCTGATGACTCAATGCCGGTAGGTGCGGTCGCCGACATGGACGCCGCAATGTAGTGTTGCAGACTGCTACAGGGAAAGGGACGAGTGATGGCCTCAACGGCACCTGCAAGGATCGACTTCGAGCTCTTCGAGTCCGCGAGAGCGGCCGGTGCGCTGATGAGCCGCAGCGGAGCGCAGCAGGTCTCTCATTGGGCTCGGCTCGGCCGGGAGCTGGAGGCGAGCGAGGCCCTGTCGCAACGGACCATCGCGCGTGTGCTCGCCGGTGAGACACGCTACGACGACGCGCCGGCCGTCGAGCAGGCGGTCGTCCGAGCCAGGTGGGGCGAGCGGCTGGACGAGCGCCTTGCCACGCACGATCTCGCGACGAAGTTCTCCGAGCAGGGTCGGCACTACGCCGAGCTGGACGACGACGGAGCAGTGCTCGAGCACCCGGCGTCGTCCTGAACGCAGCGGACCCGGTCCTGCACGTCCTCGTCGGCCCCAACGGAGCTGGCAAGAGCACGTTCGTCGAGGAGGTCCTCGCACCCGTGGTGGCCCTGCCGTTCGTGAACGCCGACCTCATCGCCGCGAAACGCTGGCCGCACGAGGCCGCGAAGATGAGCTACGAGGCAGCCCGGTGTGCAGCCGTGGAGCGCACCCGGCTGCTCGACGCTCGCGAGTCGTTCATCACCGAGACGGTCTTCTCGCATCCGTCGAAGCTCGAACTGCTGCGAGAGGCTCGACGACAAAGATTTCTCGTGACGCTTCACATCGTGCTCGTCCCCGTTGAGCTGTCGGTCGTCAGGGTGCGGTCCCGTGTCAGGGCTCCGTCACAGCGGCGGTTGGTGCCGGTGTGACTGATGTGACGGGAGTGTCGTAGACGCTCCCGGTTCAGGGCGGTACCGCCAAAGGGGCACGACCCTGCTGATGATCACGGTGTCGAAGCC